>Ga0206827_1001_pt2 | contig 85250 bp, 79 predicted proteins | sample Alteio_BWOrgCont_77_FD_152852 | JGI IMG/M metagenome (GOLD analysis project Ga0206827, IMG submission 152852) | Enriched cells from forest soil in Barre Woods Harvard Forest LTER site, Petersham, Massachusetts, United States -... | ecosystem: Environmental > Terrestrial > Soil > Temperate forest >...
AGCGCAATTAAATTATCTAAAAACGAGAAAGTTACTAAAAATGAAATAGTTATGGATATATCCAAAGCTATACCTTCATCATCTAAAGATTCATTTGTAGTAATGAAAAGTGTAATGGAATTGATTCTGAATGTAGTCCCTGATATTAAATTAGCATTTGATAAGGCGCTCAATGAAATAGCACCTAATCTTAATAGCATGAAGTACGAATGCTACCTTTATAATATTGTCGATATTTCTAGCCATGCAAAAAGGAAGATTGGGGCGATGTCTGACTCGCAAAAGAAAGATATCATTTTAAATGAAATAATTGATCAAGTAAACATGAACGGATTTTGTTTAAAAAGCTTTATAGATTTAGCAGCTGATGAACTAATGCTAGAAGTATTGCAGCTTAAAAAAATTGAAGTCACAAGTGATAACCAAAAAACTTCTACTTATATCCAAGCTGAAATTGAAAATAAAATAGCAGAACTATCCAAAGCTTGCTTGGAAAAATTTAGTACTGCTGACAAAGCCCTAGACGAAATTAAATCAAAGTTGAAGATAAGTAATAAAGCCTTGGATGACTTAGCTAAAAATGCTGGCTGCACAAGCAGCGACTGGTGCAAATATACTGCAACAATGTGGAAAGAAAAACCTGATATGGATGCTTTTGCACGTCAAGGAACTAATACAATTCTCGACACCCTGTGCAAGCTAAATTTACCTAGCAAGCCTACAAACTGCGCCGCTAAACAATATGGTGGAGAATATTGCTCGAGCATAAAAACTTGTATTAACTCTGACGAAATTGATAGCCTTGTAAAATCAATATCAAACTCTCCTACGGATTCATACTTTAATGAGTAGTTATTGATTTTAATACGAATTAAACCTGAACAAAAAAAGCTGTAACTGAGGCAGTTACAGCTACACCCCATTTATTAACATGAATGATAAAAAGGCAGACAGCTTTATCTTACTGCTTTTTTCTTAATTTATTAGAGGTTAGATAATTCTCTAACACCGACAATACATTTGTTCATCAAAAAAACACCTATTCAATTCTATCAATATGTTACGCGATTTTTGCTTATATTTTGGTTTTGCTAGTTATTTTGTCATTCTTATGAAATGTAAAATAATTTAATTATTATTTTTTATTTGACATTCTAGATCTAATTTGCTATAATTTTGCTTTAAACACATGTTATAACGTAAAGGTATTTTATGAGAAGCGCTCAAAAGAAACTGGACGAATTAAACAAGGCTAAAACTGAACAGCCTAAAACTGAACAGCCTAAAACTGAACAGCCTAAAGCTGAACAGCCTAAAGCTGAACAGACTAAAGCTGGGACAGGCACAACTAATCAAAACTGCGATGCAAATACTGGCGGGGGTACTAATACTGGCGGAAGCGCCAATACTAATACTGGCGGAAGCACCAATACTAATACCGGTGGAAGCGCCAATACTAAAACTGGCGGAAGCACTAATACTAAAACCGGCGGAAGCACTAATACTAAAACTGGCGGAAGCACTAATACTAAAACTGGCGGAAGCACTAATACTAAAACCGGCGGAAGCACCAATACTAATACCGGCGGAAGCACCAATACTAATACCGGCGGAAGCACTAATACTAAAACCGGCGGAAGCACCAATACTAATACCGGCGGAAGCACCAATACTAATACCGGCGGAAGCACCAATACTAATACTGGCGGTGGCACTAATACTAAAACTGGCGGAAGCACCAATACTAAAACTGGCGGTGGCAAAAAAGCTAAGGATGCGAAGGCTGAACAAGATGCTTTTAATGAAAATATAGAAAGGCTTATGAGAGAGAAAGCTGAGCGAGATGCTGCGCGAGATGCTCAAAAGAAAGCTGCGCAAGATACTATAGAGAAAGCTGAGCGACAAGCTAGGGAGCAAGCCGAGAGAGAAGCTTATGCTAAGGCCCACAAGAAACCAAATCAGGATTTACTTGAAAAGCTAGAAATGATTAAAAAGAACGCTGCCGCCCTTGAAGAGTATAGAAAATTAGAAAATCAGGCGATAGCAAATAGCAAAAACCTAGATAAATTAAATGACGATCTAGGGAAATTAAACTCAGAACTACAAACTTGTACCCCAAGGCGCAAAATTGAAATTGAGACGCGTCAAGAACAGATTGGGAAGGATAAAATTGAGCTTAACAAGAAGTTATTAAAACTAAAGCACGAAAAATCAGGTTTAAATAAGCAATACAAGTTTGCCAGTACATTTGACGCATACGAAGAGTTTAAAGCAGGCGGATTTAAATCAATTTTTAAACTCTATAGTGAAGTATGCACTAAAGGTAATGGATTCATAACCTCAAAACTTTCAGTTTGCACTCATAGTTTTAAAGATCCATATAATGAGCTTGAAAGCTGTAAGTCGGCAGAGAAGATTGCATCAGCTGTATGCGATAAACTGGAGGACAATCCAGATTGCGCAACAAAGATTGCCGCAAACTCTTTTACATTTACAACAGATTGCTTCATTCTAAATGATAAATTAAACGAATGCAGCAATCAAAAGTCACGGAATCAGCAAGAAACTTCGGAATGCCAAGCTCAGGTACAAAAGTTTTATAAGGAATGCAGAATGAAATCATGTAAGAATGAAAAGAAAGACTGTAATAAAAAAGTAGAATCAGCTGAAAGAATCTGTGAAGTAAATGTGTTTGGAGGAGCTAGCTTTAGTAAAGAGCTATACCCTACAGATTGTGATTCAATTAATTACTTTACTAAACAAGTTTGTAAAGCTGATGCCTGGGTTGATATTGCTCAGATTGACCAATTAGTAAGCGTTCTGAAATCTGCCACAATCGATTACGATAATATTATCTAAACTACTGCAAAGCAGAATTTGCTAGGCAATATCTACTTATTACGTTATTTATTAAAGTATAATAACGGATTTGCTATGCAAAAGGATGAGGTTATAACGATCACTGCTGGGCAGGTGCGCCTTGAGGGAAGCATTATCATTCCATCAGATGCACTTGGCCTTGTGATCTTTGCCCACGGTACCGGCAGCGGCAGGTATAGCCCCAGGAATCGCTTTGTTGCCAACGAATTAAACCAGAATAAAATTGCTACTTTACTCATCGATCTACTGACACCAGATGAGGAAATTATTGATGACCAGACCCGTGAACTGCGTTTCAACATCCCACTGCTAGCCGAACGATTGCTCGCATTTCGTCGGTATTGCCAAGAACAAACTGCAACAAAACATCTCAAGTTAGGATATTTTGGTGCCAGCACAGGTGGTGGTGCTGCACTCATCGCTGCCGCTCAGGAACCAGACAATATTGCTGCGGTGGTCTCCCGAGGTGGCAGGCCTGATTTAGCTGAAAGCTTTCTTCCAAGAGTATTAGCACCTACTCTACTGATTGTAGGTGGTGATGACTCTCAGGTTTTGCAGCTGAATGAATTCGCTCTTAACTTATTAAATAACAAATCAAAACTTGAGGTTGTGTTGCATGCGACCCATCTCTTTGAGGAGCTGGGAGCATTGGAACAGGTTGCAAAGCTGGCAACCGATTGGTTTAGCAAGCATTTTACTGAAACAGTATAAACATGTTTAAGTTTGAGGACAGAATTGAAGCCGGCCAGGAATTAGCAAAAAGCCTACATATCTATACCAACAGAAAGAATACCATGATTTTAGCTCTGCCACGCGGCGGAGTACCTGTCGCTTATGAAGTTGCAAAGGCACTATCTTTACCCCTTGATGTCCTTATTGTACGTAAATTGGGCGCACCCGGACAGGAGGAGCTGGCAATGGGAGCAATATCTCTCAATGATGTCTGCTACCTTAATAATGAGCTCATCGATTCTCTGCAGGTAGCCCCGGACGAGTTACAACGGGTTATTGCCAAAGAAAAGGTTGAGCTAGAACGCCGCAATCAAACTTATCGGTTAGGTAAGGCCGCTCCTGATGTAACAGGAAAGACTGTTATTATTATCGATGATGGTTTAGCAACCGGCGCTACTATGCGCGCAGCCATTTCAGCTCTTCGCGAAGCAAAAGTCGACCGCATTATAGTAGCAGTCCCAGTTGGGCCTTTCGATACCTGCACTAAATTGCGATGCTATGCCGATGAAGTTACCTGCCTATTCACTCCTGAGTATTTTTTTGGAGTCGGACAATGGTACCAGAATTTTCAACAAACCAGTGATGAAGAAGTCCAGGCTATTTTGAAACAGTATAATAAATAGCTGCAGGTTACAGCTTTGGATATGCTGTCGTAATCAAGGCAATGATTATAATATAAGTCAGGTAATGAAGCATCTGATCGATGCCGAGCAGAATCCAAAACCAGTCGTTATTGGATTTGAGATCATATTTGATACTCAACCGAGATTTTGCCAAATCGATATGATAATGGAGAATGCCGTCCAATAGCGCCATGCAAAAGGCCATCTTAAATGAAGTAACAAAATAGAGCACAATGAAAAAAGTGCCTAACATATGAATACCAGCATGCAGTATTCCACCAGGGTGACCGTAGATATGCTTATTCTCATATTGATATTTGCGTTGGAGAACAAAGTCACAGATAAAGTGCTTAAAAACAAAGCTTGTGATCATGGAGAGTTCTTTCATGCTAACACCACTAAATCAACCGGCTTATCAACACCACCTACCTTACAATTCATGCGCCTATCCTTTAGAGGTTTGTCGCTATATCCCTGCGCCAAAGCAATTTCTAGGGTGTCCAAAGTGGTCAACCCATTAACTTCCTCTACTTTATTATGCTTTTCAAGTTTAGCAGCCAGATTCACAGTTTCACCGATCAACGTATATTCCAGCCGGTATTCAAAGCCAATAACCCCGAACACCACTTCACCTGACGCAATTCCCATACCCACATTAACGGTAATACCATCCTTTCTACTGCGCACTGCTTTCCATAGCTTGACAGCTGCGGCAATTTCATCTGCAGCATTTAAAGCATCAGCAGCATAGGTAGAAGAAGGAACTACTGCGCCAAAGCTAGCTAAAATACCATCCCCAATAAACTTATCGATATTGCCTCCATGCTTTTGAATGATAGGCACTAGTAGACTTTGATATTCACCAAGAAGCTTAATAAGCTCATGAGGAGATAATTTGGATGAGGCTTTGGTGAACCCGCGCAGATCAGTAAACATAATTGCAGCAGTACGAAGCTCACCCTGCCCTGGTTGCAAGTTGTTTTCAGAACCAGTAATTTTCTCTGCTACCCCAGTATCAAAAAAGCGAGACAAATCTTCAGCTGCCTGAGTTTTTGTGACGGCCTGAAGTAGAATTAACCGGGAGCGAATTAACCCAACAGCCACAATACTGGTCACTAATATGATTGCGAGCACCTTGTCAAATTCGCCTCCCAGATGCACCATAGATGTAGTTACATAAGTGACATAATCCCAAGTAATCACATTGCCTTCAGCTGTATAAATAGCATGTACTACAATGGCAATCCAGGAGATCGCAGCAGTAAGCCCTGACAAAATCACCCACAAAGGCTCAAAACGCAGCGCTCTGAGTGCAATCAGGATAAACACATAATTAAAATGAGTATTTTTTAGATTCACAATTTCTTGCGATTCAAACTGGATATGGTAAGTCCATATCGTAACCATGAGAATCAACATCTCAGCAACTACTGAGAATCCTAAAAATTGATTTGTGAGCTGCTTTGTGTAAGTGAAATACAATCGGGTCACTACAAGAATTGCGAACAGAGACAGCCCAAATGGCACTGAATAAATAGGTGCGTCAATTGAAAAACCTTTAGGAAAACTCTCATAAAGCAGGTAGAGAATAGCAATAACAACAAGCTGAATCACCGCAACCAAAATTTCACTTTGATATTGCTGCGCCTCCAGACTTTTTTGCATGCGCATGGGAAGTTTTTTATTATATTCTGATAGTTGCTTAAACATGCTCTATTCCTGCTTTTTGACCTCCGATAAACTACCTCCGACTATCTTCTTGCAGATGCCTTTCGGCATCATAATCCATTCAGCGCTGCTACCGTTGGCAGTCGCTTTATTAACACAGGAGTGTTTGGAATTCGCACAGTCATTATGCCCTGCTCGCACAACACCATAACAGCGCTCACGCTCTTGCATGGTTATATTATTATTGGTAGTAGCATGCAGTGCTGCTAGTATAGCGCTCAATGCACCGATAATTACAACAGTATTGAGAACTCTGGTCTTATCCATTTGACTTCACAATAGGTTTTCCTATTTAAAGTCTGCTCTATTTTACTGAACATGTCAAAGCTTGGTATTATATCTGAGTTTGTTCTTCCCCATGGTGAGCAACAAGTGACGAAGATTCTGCATGATTTTCCGAAGGCTGCCCATTACAGTTTTGTAGATTTTTACCTTCAGTGCCATGGTTGTTAGCACGTTCTTGTTCGATTGGCTTGGCTGCAACTGTCGTGGAGATTTTGGCTAATATTGCAGACAATATGACAGTTATTACAATTGCACCGGCAGCAGTTGTGGCAGGTATGTGAGTATATCCATCTATTTTTTCATAAAAATCATAGAGTGGATCTATTTTTTCATCAAAATTATAGAATGGATCTTCTTTCATACCAACCTCAATAAATTATTCCAGCGTTTGTTCCTCTCCATGGTGAGCAATCAGTGCCGAAGATTGGTCATTATTTTCCGAAGGTCGGGCAATTCCCGTACACTTATGGATCTCTTCACCATCCATACCAAAGTTATTTTCACGCACTTGTGCGATTAGCTTGGTTTCGGATGAAGGTTTCAGACTGGCTGATATGGCAAATATAATAATAGTTAAGAGAGTTGCGCCGACAGCAGGTATTGTGGAATCATCACCCACATCAATATCATCATAAATAGATAGTGGGCCTCTTGCCATATTAACCTCAATTAGTTTACTTCTAACTATAAGCCCATCCACCAACCTGCTCAACTGTAGGGTCAGTAGACTTATTAGAGTTACAATATACTAAACTGTGCGGAAAATTCTGTCCATAACTGAATTGTAAAAGTTGATTCGCTAGTTGTACATCAGGATGATAAGAGTATGAAAAGTAATTAAGCCCCATAGGTAATGAGCTAGGTATCATAGTAAAAGGTGGAACATTACTCTGTGCTGGCGGCGTTCGATATGTCTTTTCAAACTCTTCTAGTTCATCTGGAATAGGGTATTCAGTCGCATAGCTCGACACAGCAAACATCATACCTCCTTTATACACAAATTTGGGCCAAACAAATTTGGGCATACTAAAGAATTGTGGGGGGATGGTGCAAGTTAATGCGGTATTATCTGGAGAAGGAATCATATCGATGACTCCGTCTTTATCTGGGTCTGAAGCTGTCATAACCACAACATCTGGGGAATTTGTAACTTCATCTTGAAGCTTATAGCATAGTTCCTGCTCTGACAAAGGCCTACTACCATCCTGAGCTAAACAATGTTCAAATGCATAAACCTGATGCTCAGTAATTAAGTGCACTTTATTATGAACGCGACTTGCTAATTGATTACAGTCCACCTGCATTGCAGTCGCATCATTAAGAGCATCAGTCAATTTCTTACATAGCTTAGACTCGCTTGATTCGTGCCAACCTTTTTTCGTATGGTTTGAATACCATTTCTCAGGATTTTTTTGTTTGATACGTTCTTTAGTATCAAGCATATTGTCACGTTGTCTTTTGAATTTAGCTACATATTGAGTTAACAGTTGTTGTTGAACACAAATAGAATGATATAACCAGGTATAATAATTGTTATGCTCTTCAAAGGTAATGTGATCAAGCCTTCTTAAAATCCAGTCAGCTTGACTATAGTAGTTTAATGCTAGCCTAAGAGTAGCAAGCAATTGCGCTTGGTTGTCTATCTTACTATTTAGGCGGTGCCCTGCAATCATGCTATAGCTGTCTCCTATAGCAGAGAGCGCTTTAAAAACAGATGTACTATTAGTAGATGTATGTGTAAGCACAGCAAGTTCATTAATAACTTTCTTCACAGCATCTGATGAGAATTGACGGGGATCTAACAGTGGCAGCAACTCATCGATCTTGTCTGCAAGCGGATCAGGAGCAGCTTTAGGAACAACTTCAACAAGCGGCGCTTTAGGCTCTGCCTCTTTCTTCTTTTTCTTAGCAGCAGCCTTATCTTTCTCAGCTTTTTTAGCAACTAGTTTATTTCTGTTTTGGTTCTTCTTGCGCTGAGCATTACGCTGTTGTTCTGCTAAGGCGCGTTGCTGCTCTTCTGCAGCATTTGCTTCCTGCTCCCATTGCAGCAGGTATTTCTCTAGTTCGGCTCTAATAGTTGCATTGTCATAATCAGAATCCTGATTGCTTCGCTGGTCAGCTAAAAATTCTAAGGGGATAGCAGCTAGTTGAAGCTTCATCAACGCATTGCGGCTTCGAATATCGGCAAGCGCTATACCCTCTATAATATTCAGTCTGTCACCCTTTTCAGCAAGGTTACGATTTTTTTGGATTGCATCATATACTACAAAGTCATTTTTCTTTTTAAAAACAAAAACTCTAACAACATTTTCCCCGCATACTCTCTCAACGAAATCTAATACGGCGTTTTGCATTTCTATGAGTTTTATTTGTTGTGAAATAATATCATTTTTAAGTCGTAAGTCGGCATTATCAACCTGAGTAAAGATGGCTGCAAGATTAAGAAAAGCACGCTCTATTGTAGCGATTAAGATATGAATGTGATATTTATTAGAAACCCAAATCTCTATAGCTTTAATCGCTCTTCCTTTCCATAAGGGTTCTATTACACTTAGGTTACTAATAACATCTTGCAAATATTTAAACTGGCTCTCAATTTCTTTCTTATACTTGATTAGTTTAACCGCATCAAACTTAGCATCGTTGCTTATCTTAAGATCATAATATCTGGTAGCATTTATTAGAACATAGAATTTCACCCACGGATTTTGCTTAAATAGTTCGCTATCCAATAACGCGAAAAGTGGGGCAGAATACTCAGATACATTTTTTTCTTTTTCTATCAGCTTATTAACTAAAGTAGTTCCTATAAGCAAAACATCAATAATTGGTAAAATCTCTGCCGTTAATGCATCGTCAAAATTCAACAGTTCACCCTTCTTAACTTTAAGTAAGTCAGAAGCTTTTAAGGTTACAATCTTTATTTGGTTCCTTAAGATATCTTGATTCACGCAAGGCCACATATGCATTGCTGGATCTTCAGCTTCACTCAAATGTTCAAGCAACCGTATCTGGATAGCAATGTAATTCCTATTCATTTCAAGAAAACGCTGGATTGCTTGCATATCGGGAAGATAATGCGTCGAAATTCTTATACGTGCAAGGGCGCACTCAAGGTTATATAAAGATGTACGTATATTAGCATGCTTGGTTTTTTGTATTTCGATTAGCTCATAAATTTGAAGCGTGTCCTGATAAAATTCATCTTTTAAAAATGTTTCATCTAGAAGTTTGTGAAAGTCAGCATGGAAACAACCTTTAACCAGCGTCACTGCTTCTGGAAGTATATTTTTAACAGCATCATCTATAAATACCAGCAAAATATTCTCTTCAGCACTTATTATAATACGACCATTCGCTTCAAAAATTCGGTTTATAAGACTTTGGTATTTGTTAAACTTCTTAATAAGGTTGGTATAAAAACTAGTGCGACTGGATTGTGTTTCATCAGCTTTAGCAAAATTCAGAATTGGCAGTATTATATTTGTTATTATGTTATTAAAGTGCTTATGCATCTTTTCAGTAAAATTCTTTTGATTAGCTAGTTTAATTCTATCCAATGCTTCTACCCACTCATTGTTGGCATCAATTATATTCTGTAAGTTAGTCAAAAACGTATTGTAGATAGCGGAATTCTTTTTATGAGGGGATTGTATACGTTCAATATTTTTCTCAACGAATTCGTTTAATTTGTCCTCTGAGTCCATAGTTTTATTAACAACATTTCTATAAAATCCAAAGTAAAAAGTGAAATTAGATTTAGGTGAAAATTCTATTGGTGCAGTTGAACTATGCATGGAGAGTTCTGCTCTAGATGAAAACGCATCAGCATTAGAAGAGATAACTTTCTTTACCTCTTCCATTTTTATATCGCTTTTTGTGTCGCTTTTCTTTGCCTCAGAAGCTCGCATAGCTAACTACCATTTCTGAATTTGATACAATGATATATTGTACGATATTAAGAGTAAGTTCTCAATTCAAAAATACTTAAGTTCTTGATCGCTATTTTTTTATGGCAGAAGCCTTAACTTTAACTGTTACTTTAACGTCGTCTTTAATTGTGTTGTCGTTATCCAAGCCCACATGAAACTTAGTGCGCTTTAAGACTGCTTCACCTGCTATTGAAGCAGAAGATTCATTAAAATCATCAAGCTTAAATTCCAGGGTCACAGGCTCAGTATATTTCTTGATGGTAAGCTGTGCTTTTGCTTCATAGCGCTGATTACCCAAAGACTTGAAAGATTGAGTTACGAACTTGGCTTCCGGAAATGTGGACGTTTCAAAATACTCCCCTTTCCTTAGGTTATCTGCAACCCCTGTAGTATCAGATTTAACACTATTCATTGCGATTGTAACTGAAGCCTTACTTGCGCTAAGCGCTTCGGGGTGAAAATATATATCGCCGCTAAATGTAGCAAAATTCCCAGTTACATGTTCATCACCCTGGATGACATCAAAGGAAATGCTGCTCTCTTTCGGGAGGATTTTAAATGCAATAGGCTCTGGTGCTGCATAAACGATAATAGGGCTAAACAGCAATATAATACTAAAGAGAATGTTCTTCATAAGTTACTCTATGTTTGAATTTTCATTTGCTTCCTGTCTGACGCCTTCAACTTCGATATGGACGCGCACTTCTTCTCCTACCATTGGGACATAGTTATCCATACCAAAATGAGCGCGGTTAATAACTGTATCTCCACTAAAGCCCGCAACATATTTGTGAGTCTGAGGATGGGTTCCTGTCCTATTGAATTTTACATGCAGTGTTACTGGCTCTTCCTTACCAAGCATAGTTAGCCACCCTTGTACATCTCCCTGATTTACCCCGGTAATAGTGACATCAGAGCTGGTAAATTTCATCTCGGGATAACGTTTGCTATTAAACCAGAGCTCACCCTGCAATACTTTATCTAGGTCTTTGCTATCGGTAGCAATCCCTTCCGGCCGCATAGTAATTTCAACCATACTATTTTCGGGATTGTCCTGATCAAATATAAAGTAGCCATCAAAGTCAGTCATCCGCCCAACTTTATTGGAGAACCCCAGATGGTTGATAAAAAATAGAATCGTGGTGTGTTGTTTGTCGAAGGTATATCTTTCAGGAACTGCAAGCGCCTGATTCGATAGACTCAACAATATAAGAATAAGTATGCAATTTCTCATGATACAGCGATCAATTGATTCTGTAAGTTACACTGCCATGAATTTCAATGTAGTTAAAGAGCTAAAATCACTATGAGCTTTTCCCAGAACAAGCCACGGTAATCGCATTTAGTGTGTATGTTGCTATTTTTTGAAATACTTTGTTCTCACGTTCATAAGCTAAATGGCCTTGCAATATATCATAAGTATCACACACTTCCTTTAATTGAGCGTGAATGCAGTGATGAAGGGTAATGACCACTGGTGTTAATTGCTCATATGCCCCATCAGAAAAACCCAAGACTCTCAGATCTCTCATAATATCGACTAGACTTTTTTTATAAGCCACAAGTCTAAGAATATTCTCATAGTCATTTACAAATTGATCCCGACACCATTTTATGCACGTATCAATCACATTATAATAGTCATTTGGAATCGCCCTGTAATCATAATAATTAGTAGTATTGCTTTCATTTTTCATAAGCTCCCATCCTGAATAATTACCAACTCACCGGTCATGAGGTGATTTTTTGTTGTTATCTTCTCTCGTTTTAATCAAGCTCTTTGCTGTTGAACTGTTAGGTGATAATTTATCGATAATTCTCTTATACAATGTCGGTGAAGAGTGGCTTTGCCCCTGGGTAACATTGCTAGGGCTGTCAGTTTTTGCAACCGGCTCTTCCTTACTAGGCTTAGTTTTTAAGAAGAGTCGCTTAACAAAAGATGACTTAACAGACGCTTTTGCAGGTTGTGACATGGCAAGCGTTGCAGTTTTATTAGCTACCATGCTGGCAATTGGATTATTATTTACCGATAACCGAGGATAATCTACTTTGAACTTCTGCATTTTAGCAGTAAATTCCTCGCGCTTGTCCGCTATGTCATGCTCTGATGCAGCCACTGTGGCTCCCTTATCATAAGCCCCAGTATATTTAAATTTAGCTGGTGGGCCCGATATCAAAGCCAAGCCTAGCCTTTCTTGCGCATCTAATATTGCCTGAATTGCTTTTTTCTGCTCTTCAGGTGCACTACTTTGATAGGTTCGGAGTGCATCGGTATTTACATACTCAGGATCTCTTTCATACGCAGTTCTAGCAGCATTCCATTTCCAGCCCCAAAATGGATTAGGGGGTATGCTGTAGCCTTCACTTACAAATCTATTAAATGCTTCTATCAACTCATCCTCTCCTTTAATTACAGAGACATGGCCATACGTATCTATTAGTACAAAGCTCTTATCCTTTGGTTGCGTAAAATCAATGTTAAACTGTTCTGCGCCATGAGATATCTCCGTGTTGGCACGGTACTCAGCTCGCAAATGTCCTACCACTCCCAAAAATGCATCGGTGCCATGGCCAATGCTTTTTATATTCTCACGCAACTTGTCAATTTTACGGAATTCAGCACATAAGCTCTCAAACTCAACTTTTTCTTTTCCATCAAGCCACTCTTTAATCGGCTTTAATTTTAATAGTTCTTCTTCGGCTTCTTTCGTGAATGGTCCTGACAATATCTTTTTTAAATCCCCTTCCTCGGATTCATTAAATTTAATGCCCCTACCTTCAATTGCTTTCCGTTTCTCATTTTCAGGGTAGAGCCTATTGGCCTTTACCTGATCAAAGCGGTTTAAATCAACCATTGCGGCAACCGCCAGGATATCAATATCCGCTGTGATCGGCTTAACCGATTCGATCTCTAGTTTTCCAGTTTCCATATTGAATTTAACATTGGTCTTCCCTAAAACTTGCACCTCAACGGGTCTATACCCATAAGGAGTATCAAACGCCTCACCGATAGGATTATGATTAATATCTATTGGAATGAACTTATCGACCCCGGGCTGCTTTATTGCATAGACTATAGGATGAGGTTCTATACCAGAGCGTAGAGCCATGCCATCGCCAGTTTCAAATATATAAATTTGATTCCCATTTTTATCTGTTAAATTTACGGACGAGACTAATGGAGCCAACATTTCTTCAGTAATACCCGCCTTCTTATAAAGCTGCTGTTCACTTATCGCTCCTCCAGTTCTTTGCAATTCGTGAAATGCATTATTTAATAAAATCTGTATATGTTGAAATTGTTCTTCGGATTCGTGTAGAGAATGTTGGTTCTCATAATTGTATTTTATAATGTTATCAATATTGCCATTCATACCAGCTTTACTAATTGAACTCCTTATTGGTATAAGCCCCTGCGCAATAGTGTTTTCAGGCGCTGATTTCCCATGTATATAAGAAGTTTTGCCTACCGCCTTTTGCCCTTCTGAGTTACCTTTATTGGGATTGAGATGGACAAACGCTATCTTGTTTACAGGCCTTATAAACATTGGCATGTTATTTGAAGCAACCAAATCCTTCAGTGTTGCAAGTATCTCATCCGATATGTTTGTCGCAATCTCTTCCTCGGAGCGGCCAGTAGCGCTCTCAATTTGTTCATTTGTTGGTGCTTTAAAAGTAACTGGCATAGGAACCGGCTAGATTATTCTTGCTCCCCTATTATTAAGTGTTGCAAGATTTAGCGTTACTTATCAATAAGATATTGCATTTTTTGATATGAATAAATTAAGGATATTTATAGAAGGCTGGAACTTACACTTTTTCTCAAAAAACTATTTGTTCCCATTATGGGAATATGTTATTATAAGAATTGAATGGTACGGTTTGCTATGAGGATAATAGCCAAGAAGAAACTAAAGTTATTTTGGGCAAAGCATGTAGATGCTGAGCAACCTCTTAAAAGCTGGTTTCGTTGCGTTGAGGCCTCCGTATGGTTAACACCACACGATATAAAAGATGAATTTAATTCTGCAGATGTTTTGCGTCATAATCGTGTAGTTTTTAATATTAAAGGCAATAAGTATCGTTTGATTGCAGCAGTAAATTACAACTATAAGATTGTCTATATACGTTTTATTGGCACTCATGCTGACTATGATAAAATTGATGCTATAAATATATGAGGTGAGAACGATGTATAAGTTAAAACCTATCAAGACTAGAAAGGCTTACGAGGAAGCTTTAGCTCAGGTAGATAAACTATGGGATGCGAAGCCTAACTCACAAGATGGGGATATGCTTGATATTTTAGTTACTCTTATAGAGAAATATGAGGACAAATATTTTCCAATTGATGCACCAGATCCTATAGAAGCTCTCAAGTTTCTAATAGAACAAAGTAATATCAGCCGCGCCCAGCTAGACACAATACTTGGTGGACGCAATCGCACCAGTGAAGTTCTTAGCAAGAAACGTAAACTTAGCCTCAACATGATAAGAAACCTACATAACGACTTACGTATACCATATCATTTATTACTGAAGGATTATGAACGTATAAAGGATAACCAAGCCTCTGGCTAAGTTCTATATTCTGAGCAGTAGCTTCTCTTATATAGGTGGACAAGCCCAGCACCCACCGCAAATGATTGACTTTATTAAAGTTTTACGCCACAATGGGCATGATTTTTCCAAATTTATTAATTTATGGTACGGTTATGCTTCAAAAACCCGGTCTTGTAGCAGCAACGACAAAATCAATATCAGATAAGTACGATAATCTACGTGATGAATTACTAGTAAGCATGAGGGAATCTCCTCATCTAAATGATTATTTATTGTTACTCAACTCTATGCAAGCAGTTGAATGCGTTCAAGCAGTATGCAGGAGCGACGATCTTGCTAGCATTATTTTAGTTCACCTTTCCTATAAGATAATGGCTGAAGCTGTAGGCAGAGTGCAAATGGAGTTCTTTAATATGGAGCCGCATAAAGCTCTTCGGGATCTTGTTTTTGCAAGAATGGCAGGAGGCGGCGAAGGAAATTGGTATCAAAGGTTGCCTTTCGCTCATGAAACTAACTTGTTTAATCTGATAAGCAAATGGGGGAGTGAAAGAGCATATATACTAACGGATGTATCTGAACTCAATGCTGAGCTCCTGAAAATAGTGACTCCTATTTGCCCTAGAATTCAGACACCGGCCGCATTACAATTTGATGCAAGCCACATGAAGTTGTCGGATGAGGACTGTAGACATTATGCAGCTCAATTCATACAGACATCTCGCACTTCAACCCCTGAGTTAAGACATTTGCAGTATATTCTGCTTACTATTGAAATAGCTAAAAAGGTATTTGTAAGCAGTGATTTGTTTGGTCAAAGTCTATGCCAGCAAACCTTAGCTGCCGCTTTGATGGTGTTTATTAATAACAATATGAAAAAGCTTGAGGGCCTAAATTTTAATGACTTATCTATGCAATATCCCATTTTTAGGACGGCAAGGAATGATTTTGCTCATGCTATATGTTTGGAAGATATAGTTGGCAACCCTGCCTATACCTGGCAGCAATACCTGTTGCCTTGCCTCAATGATTTCAAAAGCGCTGTGCAATCGCAACTTGAAGACCTCATGCCCGAGGTTAATCCACTAGACACATCTGAGAACAAACACTCGGATGAAGTTGCAAGCACGACCGAAGCAAGCGTTCCATGTGTACGTGTACACATTTCTACCTCTGATGCAACACCTATGTCACCACCTGCGGCTCATAAGCCCAAAAAGAAAAAAGCAAATAAAGCTAATGTAAAGTTACAAAATCTAATCGAAATAATTGAAACATCAGAGTTTTCCAATCACTCTTTTAAAGAAAAAGTTCTAGCTTCTTTTCAAAGTAAATCAGCAAGAATAAACAATGAAGTTGTTATGTACTTGTTACAAGCTTGCGTTTCACACAATGAGTTGGCTCTCTTGGACAATCTATTAGATAACTTGCATCACATTATTGCTGGTTCCGTAGTTAACATGATCAATATGCCCATTAAAGCAAAGTTTATGAAAATCTCGGTGCAAAACATCCCATTATTAAATTCTATAGAACTCCCATTAGCAGCGACATATTCGCTTCATTTCTTAGAAAAAAGTAGTGTTGAGATGTTTGAGTGGGAGTATGTTTTTGCACTTCGCAAAAAAACTAAATTGCCTTCTTTTATAAATATGTACTTGTTAGCGGTTTTCATGATGCTTGGAAATGACGCCAGTGCGAGAACCCTCTGTACAAAACTTATAAAAATGGGTGCTAATCCTAACGTATCTACATTATCGGACTCGGGGCGAGTGCAGCCAATATTAAATTGTGCATTAATGCGAGGATTGGAGTTTGCAGAAACACTGCTTGTTGGTGGAGGCAATCCTAATTACCCAGACCAAATTGGTAAATCCCCATTTATATTTGCGTGCGAATTAGGCATGGTCGATAACGCCAGGCTTTTACTCCATTATAAAGCTGATATATACAGTAGAACTACTATAGGAATCATAACTTCTAATCTTTTAGGGCATATCTATTTCCATTGCAGTGTTGATGATGGGGCTGCTAAAACTTTCATAAGTCTTATTATACAAGAGGCCGTAAGGACTAAAGGTTATGCTGCCCTAGCGCATTTACTCCAATGCAAAACAGAGCTACGCAGCAGCTCTGGTTATAGAAATTCAGGGCCATTCACAGTTGTAATGACAGATATAGGGAAATTTCCTCAGGATCGTACACAAACACTTTCATTACTAAAAACCGTTGCTGCTGTGCTACATGATCAGAGTTTAACTCTGCATAAACTCTTACTTCTCGATTCCATACCGGTTCTTAGCCACTACTTTTCAGCTATGACAAATCGCGACGCTATTGGTATTTTCAAAATACAAGTACGCGGTATGGATGTATTTAAATTCTCCGCTATTTATAACAGCAATCTTTTATCTTCAGCACATAATGGTATTGTCTGGGGATTTTTACAACTTGAGTTATCCAAAAGGATTATACTGGAGACTCCAAGCTCTCAAATCTATCCGGTAGATTTAGGAAAGTTTCCCACCCCTTTAACAGATGCAAATCGCTTCTTTATTAATATCTCTTCATACATTGGGCATCAGTTGCATGTTGTCTCACCTCACAATAATACTGCTTGTATAGACGTTGCTATAGAAGCAATATTTCAGTATTTGTTTGAGGATATATACATGAGAGCTATGTCTGTCATATATGATCGCCTTGTAATACCCCAGGTAAAGAAAGTAATGCCGGGCATTTTGTTTCAGCTAGCGTCATCTGCATGGCCTAAGTCACCAGATAAAAATATGTTAGCTATATTTCAAGTACAAGCGCTAAGTGAAGATGTTAATATAATTGCTGAATACTTAGGTATGGGCTCATTTGTCGAAAGACTTCTGAATGAACGCGGTGCGGAACAAGGCGCAATCAAAGATTGAGTTGCTTAACCAAGAGCGTAATAAAAAGCTTTATAATAAAATTAAACTGAGCTATACTTGACGGAGCATGGAACTCGAATGGGGGTATCCATGTCTTTTATTTTCTCATTTTTAAGTGCCAAATACTGAAGTATTTTCCATTATTCTGAAAAGTTTTGTTCTGCGTGAAATAATCATGTGAATCGCAATTAATTAACTTACATAACTCTATGAGAAATTCAAGTCGTGCAGTTGTTTTATTCGATGACTTTATATGATTTACATTTAACCGGTTTTTAAAAGCTACCGCTCCTATAAATAAATCACATAGTTGTATTAAAGGACTGCCTATAGATTCAACCATTTGAACATTAACAACCCCATCTAAAGAAAGCAATTCACCATCTAATTCTTTCTTAGAAATTTTAGGTTTTGTCATACAATCAAATATCAATGATGCTTTCTCTCCCTCCTTAATATATTTTTTACAAAGCAACTTTACCATTGTAATATGGTAGTCCCAGTAATTATTATAAATTTTTTTGTCAAAGTGTGGATCACTTTTATTAACCAAAAGTCCACAGAAGGTAAACTCATGCATTTTTATGCAATCTAATAGTGATAAATAGTATTTTAAGTTCTGAGGACATAACTCTGCAAAATGAAATTCAGCATGCCTAGTCGAATGCATTAAAATATCAAGTTCTTTGAGTGATATATTTCTACCTTCAGAAATTATATTACTTTTTAGCTTTTTACGGTCAGATGCTAAAGCAGATTTAGCCCTAGTATGCGGCAATAATAATGCTGAGGATAGTTTATAGGGATTATTAACTTTTAGAAACCCCACACCATAATAAGGATCATTAATATCAGTACCAGTTTCATCTATATAAATGCAAGGGTAATTTGTTTTATTTTTTGTACTCATACTGGCACATTAATTTGATACCATGAAGCGTGGTTATTATCTGCCTGCTTAATTACTATATCAAGAACAATATATAGCTAAATGGTTACTGGCAGGCCAGGCATTCATCGTAATCATTGCTATTGGCAGCGTCGGCTTTGGCTTCACCTTTATTTTCAGACAATGGCGGAGTAAGCTTCATTTCAAGCTGGATAGCAGACATCACTGACTTAGAAGATACTTTATCAGCGCGCTGAATGGATTTAGACCTGCAGTAATAGAGGCTTTTTACGCCTTTCTTCCAAGCGGCGAAGTGCAACATATGCAGATCGCGCTTGTGGATATCAGCCGGTATAAAGATATTAAGCGATTGCGCTTGGGTTATGTATGGAGTGCGGTCAGCAGCAAGGTCAATCACCCAACGCTGATCAATTTCAAACGCGGTTTTAAAAACATCTTTTTCATCAGCACTTAAGAAATCAAGGTGCTGCACCGAGCCTTCATGGTTCATAATCGAACTCCATGTATCATCAGTGTCATGCCCTTTATCCTGGAGAATTTTTGTAAGATGCTTATTGCAAACATTAAACGAACCAGTCAGGGTTTTTTGGGTAAAGGTATTCGCGTTGTAAGGCTCAATACCCGGCGACGAATTACCAGCGATAATGGATATAGATGCCGTCGGAGCAATCGCAGTTTTATTGCTAAAGCGCTCCATAAGACCGGCATCCTCAGCATCAGGGCACGCACCTTTTTCAACAGCTAGCAGATGGGAAGCTTTATTAACTTCTCCATCTATGTGTTTAAATATTTTATTATTCCAGGCCTTAGCCATAGCAGACTCAAAAGGCACCATTTTAGATTGTAAGAATGAGTGGAATCCCATAACACCTAAGCCCACACTCCGCTCACGCATGGCCGAGTATTTTGCTCTGTGCATAGAGTCCGGCGCTTTAGCAATAAAGTCCTCAAGTATGTTATCCAAAAAGCGCATGCAATCTTCAATAAAGAAAGGATTGTCCTTCCACTCATCATAGAACTCGAGATTAAGCGAAGACAAACAGCATACCGCAGTGCGCTCCTCACCGCGAAAATCTTTTCCGGTAGCCAGAGTAATTTCAATACAGAGGTTTGAGGTTTTTACATCCATTCCCAATCTCTTGTAGGACTCAGGCTTGAGATCATTAACCCGATCAATAAATAACATATAGGGTTCGCCGGTTTCAACACGAGCCAGAAGCAGGCGGATCCAGATATCACGCGCCCTGACAATAGAGACAACCGCATTGTCATGGGGGCTCTTAAGTTCCCATGCAGCATCATCTTCCACAGCCTTCATAAAGGCATCGGAAATAACCACACCATGGTGCAAGTTAAGAGATTTACGGTTAGGATCGCCACCAGTAGGGCGACGGAGCTCAATGAATTCTTCGATTTCTGGATGCCATACCGGCAAGTAAACTGCCGAACTGCCCCGACGCAAACTGCCCTGCGATATGGCTAAGGTCAGCCTGTCTTGCACACCAATAAACGGAATGATTCCGGAAGTTTTACCATTACGGCTGACTTTTTCACCGATTGAACGAACATTACCCCAGTAGCTACCAATACCGCCGCCAAGTGAGGCCAGCCAGACATTTTCATTCCATACATCCACAATCCCAGTAAGGCTATCGCTGATCTCATTGAGGAAGCATGAGATAGGAAGCCCACGATCGGTACCACCATTGCTAAGCACGGGTGTTGCCGGCATAAACCAAAGCCGGCTAATATAATCATAAAGCCGCTGAGCATGGTCGTCATTATCAGAATAATAATGTGCTACCCGAGCGAACAGCTCCTGAAAGTTCTCGCCTTTATAGAGGTAGCGATCGGAAAGCACAGCCTTACCAAAATCAGAAAGCAAAGCATCGCGTTTTAAGTCCAGTTTGATTTTATTGGGACGACTTGTATCTGCTTGTTTTTTAACTTTGCGACTTTCTGCATTTTTAGGCATGTTAGATAACCCCCCAGGCATTTTTCATAACTCATACCAAGTCCCTTTTTTATTGCTACGTCGTCGCGCGTCGCCTCACCTATAAAGGATAGGCATCGGCTTGCGCTCCTAGTATCAATTAAAAAAGACACTTGGTATCTTTATATATACTATATGTAGTAGTAAACTTTGCAATATGATTATTTTTACACAATATATAGTTTTCGATTGACTACAGTTTGCGGGTTATAAATTATTATTATATTGAGATAATTAAGGTCAACCTTAGTTACTTTTTAAAAAAGTGCAGCTTAAACTTTTTCTCATGCGCTATCGCTCATCCAGGCATTTTCAATTATGTCATAAATCCCACTGCTTGATACTACCGCCAGGTCAAAGCGAACATCATGATTCTGATAATATTCGTAGGTATAGAGAAAGAAGTTAGCAGCATTGCAGTTCCGCTTGATTTGCGACTGACTTATATATTCATCAGTGTTAGGATCACGCCGCGCCTTAACCTCAATAAAAATTAGTGTATGGTCTTTTTTCATGATCAGATCTAGCTCACCGCAAGGCGTCCGGTAACGCTTGGAAACGAGCTCATATCCCCATTCAAGATATTTGTCAGCTACTAGATTTTCCGCATCAGCACCGTATTGGTGGCGTTTATCTTTATATGTACAATTCATAATCGCACGTATGATATTGTCAGGAGGTAATTTTACAAATAGAATAAAATCCAATCAAGTTTAATAAATGAATATGGCTTACCAATCATTAAGAGATTTCATCAGCGAGCTCGAGCGCAGGAAACAGTTGATCAGAATTAAAGAGCAGGTATCGACTGAACTGGAAATCACAGAGATCCACAACCGCGTTCTGCAAGAAGGTGGCCCGGTTTTGCTTTTTGAAAATGTGGTAACCGAACATGGCAAAAGCACCATGCCGGTACTGGTAAATCTTTTTGGCACGGTGGAAAGGGTGGCCATGGGCATGGGACTTAAAGTCGACCAACTCCGCGAGTTTGGCGAACAGCTTGCTTTTCTGAGGCAACCCAAACCCCCAGGCAGCATTAAAGAAGCGATTTCTATGCTTCCACTACTTAAGCAGGCTATGACTATGAAGCCTAAAGTGGTAAAGAAAGCCGCATGCCAGGAAGTGGTATGGATGAAAAATAAGATAGATCTGAACAAACTACCTATCCAAACCTGCTGGCCCAATGAGCCAGCACCACTTATCACCTGGCCTTTGATCGTAAGCAAGCATTACACCTCCGGTATTTATAACCTGGGAATCTACCGCATGCAGGTGATGAGTCGCGCTAAAACCATAATGCGCTGGCTTAATCACCGTGGCGGCGCAGCCCACTGGCGGAGCTGGAAACAGGCTGGCGAGAAGAAAATGCCTATAGCCGCGGTAATCGGCACCGACCCTGGCACGATTATCGCTGCGGTCACACCGGTGCCCGATCAAATGTCTGAGTATGAGTATGCGGGGCTGATGCGTAAACAGAAGGTGGAGCTGGTAAAATGCAAAACTGTGCCACTCCTTGTGCCAGCGAGCGCTGAGATCGTAATTGAAGGCTTTGTCAGCACCAGTGAAATGGCTGATGAAGGGCCATATGGCGACCACACCGGCTATTATAATTCAGTGGAACAATTCCCGGTATTTGAGGTCACCGCCATAACCATGCGCAAAGACCCGATTTACCTGAGCACCTTTACCGGCAGGCCGCCTGATGAGCCTTCTATATTGGGTGAAGCGCTCAATGAAGTCTTTGTGCCTATGCTCAAACAACAGTTCCCGGAGATAATTGATTTCTGGCTGCCCCCAGAAGGCTGCTCCTATCGTATATCAGTGGTGTCGATGAAGAAGTCATATCCTGGGCATGCTAAACGGGTGATGCTGGGCATCTGGTCGTTTCTTGCGCAGTTTATGTATACTAAGTTCATTATCGTTGTCGATGATGATATAGATGTGCGGTGCTGGAAGGATGTGATGTGGGCAATCTCCACCCGCATGGATTTTGCTCGCGATATCACTGTGATCGAAAACACACCGATAGATTATCTGGACTTTGCTTCCCCAGAATCCGGACTAGGAGCTAAGATGGGCTTTGATGCGACTAACAAAATGCCCCCAGAAACCCACAGGGAATGGGGACATAAGATAGCCATGACTCAGGATATTATCGATTTGGTCAATAAAAAGTGGCATTTGTATAAGATTAAATAAACAATCGCTACAGCATTAAAATTCAATGCTATTGGCCACCAAATTATTAGCCTTCATCCAATTAACTACTGAATCTACAGTAACTACAGAAAGGGAATTAGATTGCTGTTCCGCAAGAGGATGATCATCAAGGGCAACATTGCTTTTAAATCCTGCGCCGAACTTTTCAAGAGCGCTAACTTGAATGACTTGAGGGTTGTAATTACTAGACTGCAAGTATTTTTGCACCTCAGTACGGTTATTAGCAGCTGTATTATTACTATGCGCTAACGTTTCCAAAACCCACTGATTGCTATTTTGATACTTAGTAGAAAATGGGTATGCAATTAGGCTATAGTGCTTTTTATGTAATTGAAGAGCCATTTTCGATCTAAAGGTGTGCAATAACTTGGTTTGAAAATCTCTAGTAGGAATTACCAGCAAAGTATCATTAACAAATAGGTCATCAATATAAAAGTTTAACAAACCCTGCTTATACAAATGAGAATTACTAGTACCACAAGAATTTAGAAGATGCATAACCTCCCAGTTCTCGCCATTCTTTACCAAAAATCCCATGTGGGTATATTTGATGCCATACTTAGAGGAATCAGAACCTACACGTGCGATTATTGCAACTTCTGGGCGCAACTCATTAACTTTATTAATCAAGCCTTGAGAAAGCTTTGCACCTGTTTCTACTAATTCAGGAGTTAATTGCATAGGTTCGCAGGTTGTGCCAGCATTGGCATTAGCTGCCAGTAAACTCAAAAGCACCAATGGTGCTGCAAGACGTGCTTTCATATTATTAATCCAATTTGCTTGATTTAACCAAGCCTTTACCAAGCTCATTAGGAATGACAGCAATAACTTGACCAGCTACAACCAGAAGCTTGCCTGCAGATCCTACTACAACCTCAATAGATTGGCCAGCTGCAAGGCTTACATTTCCCAATGCTCTTGCTGATAATTTTAAAACAACTTCACTCGCTGATGAACTATCTTTAATTACAACTACCATAAACTCACCGCTTCTTTCTGCTGAAGCAATTGAAAGTTGAGCTCCAGCTGATAGCATCTGAACGCTGCCTTTCACAATATTACTGCTACCTATAGCCATCAAAGCCGATGATTCTTGAGAAGCAGAGTCTGCTAATGCAGTTGTAGTTAAAGATGTACAAATTGCAAATATAGCTAACGCCTTTTTCATTTTAGTTCCCTTGATATATTTATAATACTAGAGCATATTGCATTAAAAATTAATGAAAGTCAACTAATATTAATAAAATAATTATATTGGCGCGCAGTACTTTAAAATTATGTGGCCCTACCCTGAACACTTTCGTCTGGTTTCATTGTCTGAGCAACAATTTCTCCCCAATTTAAAGCCCTCAGCTTGCGCGCAATTTCAGGATTACAATTTAAATTATTAATATGCCCCCTTCCAGCGCTATTTAATGCCATAACTTGCAAACATGTGGTAGCTAGTGGATTCTTAGGAGAGGTACTTAAGATAAATACCTTGGCTTTAGAACTTGCCGCGTTTGATTTACTATTTGGCCCAGTTAAAGCGTCAATTAAAGCTTCTTTACTGTTTGCTGAATATGCAGTTGCAGTTAAGCCAAGCGCCTTAACTAAATCATTAAACTCTTCATCTTTGACTAAGCTTGGTTTAGCCGGAGTTTTAACTTCTTTATTTTTATGACCCATTTCTTTACCATCGATATTAACGTTTCTCTGAGCAGGCAGCGGTTCTGTGGCAAATTCAAATTTATTGTCACTACCTACTTGAGTGATTTTATCTTTACCACTTACAGTAAACTTTGCCACAGCTACTTCTCCACAGGCGACCTGTAAGAATCTTTTGTGCACATCTTGCATAAACTCGAACAGGATTTTCGGCACTTTCATACTTTTAATATTCTCATATAACGCTTCAACTTGTTGGGGCTCATTCAAGTGAAGGTGGGTAAAGCCGCCTTTATTAGCCAAAGTCTTAAAGTAGTCTCTGTTGTATTTACTACCAAAACCCATGGTGTAAACCATAAATTGTGAGTGCACTTCGCGAAGACGTAAAGCTTCACTATTAATAGATTCCTGAGTGAAATTTGTTTCTTTGGTTTGCACTCCATCAGTACCTGCAATAATTACAACATTTGGGTTATGTTGCAACTCTACGATTGCTAACCTTATACATTCATATAATGCGCCATTTAAATGAGTCTGACCTGTTGCTTGAGTTGCTGAAATAGCATTTTGGATAGTTTGCTTGGAGTGGGTATTTGAGACGAAAGTTGTAGTTACCACTTCATGATTAAAGGTAATTAGATGAAACTTCCATTCATCTAAGCCTTCTAACATTTTATCAATTGCGATATTAAGACGCGCCTTAAAATCCTCAAAGGTAGGTTCCATGCTCCCGCTTCGATCCACTGCCAGGATAAAAACACAAGACGTATTCAAACGAAGTGCTGCCGGCCTCCAAGCAACTGGGCGCAAGCTCTGGTCACTTTGTTCTTCAACAATCAACCCACTTGGTATTGCCTGATAAGTATATTGTAATAAATGCGCCTTATTAATTGTAAATTTTGCTTGGGTCTGTGATGTATCCTGTACCGCTATAACTGGTGCTTGCTCAGTCCATAGCTGGAAATCTGCTTGCATGACTTGTTGCAATAGCCCATAGTTGAATTTAACAACACCAGACAACCCATCAGGATTTGTCTTAATCGCTATAATTTTTTCACCGAATTCTGGCCTGGTATCAACATCAGGTTCCTTATCAATACGCGGTAAATATTTTTTGATCACTGCCGCTAGCTGAGCCGGATCATTGAGCGCATCTTGTAAGATAGAGAATCTACGAGCTATAAGGTCATATCGTTTTTGGGTGGATGCACTTATTTGCAGTACTGCTACCTTGGTATTCTTATCATCCACAAATTGATCAGCTTCAATGTGCAATCCACTTAGGTAATTAGGGTCAAATAGAATTCGCAGCATCTCCTTTGAAGTTGGAATCGGGACGGCCGCAGTGGCTTTGGAAGCTGCACTTGGAGTTTTGTTTTCCTCAACAACTTGATCGGGCAAATGCATTGCATGCATGACACTTGCTCTCAGCTGTTCATGACTGGAAAACTGTTGAATCATCTTAGCCATATCATTTGGTTCGCCCAACTCAAACTCAACTTCATTCTCTGTTTCAGCAGTAACATGCAGACTTGGAGCACCTGCGATAGTTCCTAAGAAAACTTGCCACTTTGCTAACGATGAACGATCTTTCTCAGCTGCTAACATACAACCTTCTATTTTGTTTGCGTAAATTTTAGCTTTGTTAGAGAGGAAGAGCAATTGTTAATATATTAAGCTAATGAGGTATAACTTTTTTTGAGGTTGAAAACTCCATACAACTCTGATGTAATATGATAAATAGAGGATTTATGTTGAAGAAGCCCCCACTCAAAGAAATTATATTTCAGATCTACAACGGCATCGGGGTTTCATGCGCACTTTTTAAAAAGTATGGCAACGATATTTTCATGTTTAATTCCCAGTTCAGTCTGATGAAGGACTGGAATATGGTTGGCGATGATATCATTATCTCTATGAAAAAATTTAAGAGGGATTACAATGAGAACACAAAACCGAAAGCATAAGAGAGATTATTACCGAAATGACAGGGACAGATCTGATCAGAAAAAAAGCCCTGGCTTTCTTCCTCCACCGGGCATTCTGGAAAGCTATGAGCTTATTGTTCCTGGATCGGTGGATAAAATCCTGGAAATGGCAAGACTTGAACAAGAGCATAGGCATAACTGGGAAATGAAGTATTTAAGGCAAATGGCCTACTCGACCCGAATTGGACAATTGCTTGGGTTTGCATTGGCTATTATAATCATCTATGGCTGTATCATTTCCGTTGTTAGCCAGAATTATTTTGTAGCAACCCTAGTTGCTGTAAGCGGGTTTGGTTTCTTAATTGCAACTGCTTTGGCCTCTTTCAGATCAATGAAACCAATCATGAGACCGAGGCGAATGGAGGACAAGATATAATCAGCAATGGAATGCAAGCAATTATATAATATCGATACCAATACGCTTATCAACCTGTATCCTAAGGGCATGATACTAGAGGTAAGAGATAGCTTTATCCATGCTTATCCAATGGAGAAGGAGAGGTTTACCGTACTTTATCTTCTGGGCGTTTCCTACCCGCATGTGGTAACTTATGCGGAGATTATAGATATTCTCTCATCGGTAGACATTGAGATTGAAACCAAGAAATTAAAGCTTCTTGTCAAGGAGTTAAAGAAGGAATTGCGCAGTTACAACGTGCGCAACCTGATCGTGAGTATTAAAAATACCGGCTATGCCATTTCCAATAAATGGGTCGAGCCCAATTCGGTGCATGAAAGAAAAGACAATAAGCTTATTAACTATGTGCGGCGCATGTGCGGGATAGTCGCTATGGTCAACAAACACGATACTAAGGGTCAGTAGCAGAGAAAAAACCTGGGCGCTGCCTCTCCCAGATATATTTCAGCATTATTTGCGTGATTTAAAAAACGGTACAAAAACGGTTTAGTTTTTGTTCTGGCTTTCAACGATTTCATCAAAGTTATCACGTCTTGGATTAGATTCCGCCCACTTTATAGCTTTGTCCAAACGCTCTATATTATTTTCTGCATATAACCACTTTTCACTATCGGGAATAAATTTATCTGGCTGGACTAATAGGTTACTATTATTTTCTTTATTCATATCCTCTCCATTTCATTCATTAGCGATTTTAAGGCCTTTTAGTTTACGGTGCAGGGTGGTGCGATCCATACCCACGAAGGCTGCGGTTTTAGAAATATTCCCGGAAAAGCGAGAGAGTTGGGCGCGGAGGTATTCGGTTTCAAATAAATCGCGGGCGGGCTTGAGCGGCTGTAATATCAGCTCATGATGCAAGGAAGGAAGAGCATCAGCCTTACGTGTTATATCCTGTGGCAGATCCGAGGTGCTGATTTCCCCACCGGTTTTCCCTTTCAGTATCATAAGCCATTCCAGCATATTCTTAAGTTGGCGAACATTGCCCGGCCAGCTATAGGATTGCAAGTGCGCTAGCGTCTCCTTGGAAAACTCCGGCTTAGGCAAACCCAAGGAATTGCTGAGCTGAGCTGCTATATCATCGATGATGTTTTCTAGATCTTCCTTTCTTTCGCGCAGTGCAGGCATGCGAATCGGCACAACGTTTAGCCGGTAAAACAAACTCTGATTAAATTTCCCAGATTGGGAATCCTTTTCCAGGTCATGAGCTGAGGAACATATAATTCTAGTGTCCGATTTTAAAGTGGCTTTGCTGCCCATCCTATGGAAAACGCCTTCCTGCAAATACTTGAGCAGCTTGGCCTGACAAGTCGCGGGCAGATTGCTGACTTCATCTAAAAACAGCGTTCCGCTATTGGCACGTTCCAGCTTGCCAATGCGGAAAATCTTACCATCATCCACACCAAACAATTCCGATTCAATTTCATCTTCCGGGAGGTTTTGTGCATGCATAGTAACAAACGGCATCTCCTTCCGCGCAGAATACGCATGGATCATTTTAGCGATTATCTCCTTGCCAGTTCCGGATTCACCGGTCACAAAAACCCGGCTGTTCGACTGAGCCGCCAGCTTTGCCGATTCGGTTATATGCATAATCGCCTTAGATTGGCCGCTGATCTGCATGATGTTAGTGGCGGACTTCAAATCCTTAATCTCTTCCTTAAGGCTGCTCAGCTCAAGCGCGCGGCGCGCCAGAAGCAGGAGCTTTTCGGCCTTAAACGGCTTTTCGATAAAATCATAGGCACCGAGCTTTATAGTCTGCACCGCTGTCTCAATGTTGCCGTGGCCGCTGATCATTATGACCGGAACATCAGGCGCGCAAGACTTAAAGCGCTTTAGTAAGCCCATTCCGTCCAGATCACTGCCTTCCAGCCAGATGTCCAGTATAACCAGCGAGGGCTTGGTTTCTTCAAATTTCTTGATAGCAGAAGACGCGTTGCTCGCCTGGACAACTGTGTATCCTTCGTCGCTAAAAATATCAGAGAGAATCTCCCTGATGTCAGCTTCGTCATCTACTATGAGGATATTATGCATTAAAAAGTTTCTAAGCTTTTGAGATTAATTATTTATACAATATTTCTCCCCGTTTAGCAATAACCAGTTGTGGGGGATATTTATAATCGATAGCAATTACCAGCAAATACATGGACAAGTAGCAAATTCACAACTTTCGTATCCGCCCCCAATTATCCAATAAATTTGGATAAATTGATATTAACCATCAATATCATTGAAATTAACGAAAAATTAACTTTTAAAGCGGCATAATGAACTTATAAGCTGTATTGGGAATAGCGTTATGTTAGATCATTATAAAGCTGTTTTAATTGTAGGTTCAGACCATAACATACCTGATGACATTAGGAAACAATTTAGCCAGGAAGGATATTTATTAATAGGCGATGGAGTAAAGGCGCTAAATGAACTTAACTATAGAGCACTACAAGGGAAGATTGGAGATAATACCATAATAAATATTATAACCCATGGAGGAGCTGAAGGCGGTAAACACTATACAGAAGTTATGGATGAACGTTTTACCACAGATAAATTTCTAAGGAAATTAACAAAGGATACTCTAGGGGTTAAACTCAATATTGAACTGTATACTTGCTTTGCGGGCGCTGCTTCTCCATACACTACAGAATTGCCTGAGGGCTCGGTTATGGTTGCTCACAGCCCCGCAGACAACTTTATAATTATTGGCTTAAGTTTTAAAAGCCTTCATGAATCTACAAAAAATTTAAGCCCTACTACCAGTCAAGTGGATGATTTTTTGCAAAGGTTTGCTCTGCATGTAAAGCAAACAGCAACGTTTTCTATTAAAAAGCCAGATGGCTCAATATTTCAACACACTGTACGTCCTCCAGATGGTATCGTAATCGAACCAGAAAATATTGTAAGTCACCTTGAAGCAGAACGTAAAAAATTTATAGATGAGTACAATAAGAAATGTGGCACCTCAATTGAGGCTAGTACACTAAAAGCCATTTCTCTAGATGAAGCAATTGAATGGCGTAATGACTATTTCCTTTATCAGATTGCAGCAAAAGATGATAAACTCGTTAAAGCACTAAATGAATCACCAGATAAATTTACTGATAAGCATGTCAATTGTTTACTCAATGGAAATACTGCATTAGCAATAGCTGCCTTTAAGGGTTACGATCAGCAAGTATCTGCCTTACTAAAAGTACCGGACATTAAAGTGGACGCAATAGATAAATATGGGCGCACCGCACTAATGGGGGCTGCCGGTAAGGGGCATGCCGATATATTATCAATATTGCTTAAATCGGGCAAGGCTGATGCAAATGCAAAAGATAAATCTGGTATGACTGCTCTAATGTTAGCATCTTTGGAAGGACATTTAAATGCAGTAATCACATTATTAAAATCAGGTAAAATAGATGCAAACAGCTTAAATGCAACGGATAATTATGGAAATTCAGCCTTGAGCCTGGCTATAGCGAAAGGTGATGAAAATGTCATACAAGCATTACTAGATGCATCTATAAAAAATGATAAGGGTTTTTCGGCATTTATGTTGGCTGCCCAGAAAGGCCATACTGAGGTTATGTCTGCTTTACATGCAACGGGAGAGATTAATGTTAATGCCATAGATAACGGGCAAAGAACAGCATTAATTTTGGCTGCTATTAATGGTCGTGTAGAAGCTGTATCCTACTTGCTTGGACACGATAAAGTCGATGTTAGTGCAACCGACCAAGGTACTAAAGCACTGATGGGGGCTATCAAGCATGGGCATCCTGGGGTTGTAGCTACTATGCTTGAATCCGATAAAGTTTTTGCGATTGATTATAATGATAGCATATCACTGGTTTTGGCTGCTTTGAAAGGCGACGTCGAAAAAGTATCCACTCTGCTTACAGGTGGTAATATTGATTCAACTGCAGAGGATAAAACCAGAAACACAGCATTGCTGTTAGCTGCCAAAGCGGGTCATGCGACCGTAATATCTGTTCTGCTTAAAGATACTCATATTGATGTAAATGCTAAAGACGAGGAAGGAAATACAGCATTACTTTTAGCTGCTAGAGCAGGTCATGCGGAGGTAGTAGCAGCCCTGCTTGGAGATGCTCGCACTGATGTAACAGTTCATGACGGGCAAAAATACACACCATTAATGTGGGCGGTCATGAATGGCAACGTAGATGTAATATCCATTTTACTTAGATCGGATAGAGTTGATGTTACAGCAAAAGATAGTCAGGGAAAGACCGCACTAATTTGGGCTCTCGAACAGGGTAATCCAGATGTAATAATTACTATGCTTGAATTGTCTCAAGTCAACAGAGATTCTATAAATGAAAAAAATAGAAACGGATTAACAAAATTAATGGTAGCTGCCAATAAGGGAGACGCTGAAGTAGTATCTGCTATACTTCAATCAGATAAAATAAAAGAAGATGTTTTAACCGCAAAAGACCGCAATGATAATACAGCATTAATTTTGGCAATTATGAAAGGTCATAAACATGTGGTTGATGCAATTATCGCATCAGGGAAAATAGTACCAGCAAATGACTTACCTAATAAGGATGGTAAAACTGCTTTAATGTTGGCCTTGGAATTAAATCATGACGATATTGCTTTGACTCTAATTCACGCTGGAATAGGTATAAATACTCCAGATAAAGAAGGCACTATACCTTTTAAGAAAGCGGCAGCACAAAATAAGCTCTCGATTATAGATGCCCTCGTTAGAGCAGATCTCGGCCAAATGGACTATGCAGTAACGAATAACATACAAATTGATAACAAAGCACCAATTTTGTATGCACTCAAGCATGCAATAGAAATTGATGGCATAGAGCCGATGAAATATGCAATAAAACAGAGTATTCAAATTAATAACCAAGAACCAATTTTATATGCAATTACCTCCAACACTCCAATTGATACCCAAGATCCGTTAAAGTATGCAGTGCATCAGGGAATCACAATTAACGGTGAAGATCCAACTTTATATGCTGATAGACGGTCTCCCCAAGTGACAATAGAGGGTTTGTCCCCGATAGCTTATGCAGCTAAACATTCAGCCACATACGACATAAAGATAAATGGCGAAGATCCAATTTTGTATGCGGTTAACAATAGACTTCAAATTGAAGGTGAAGATCCTATTATATATGCCATTAAAAATAAGATTCAAATTGAATACGAAGATGCTATGACCTATGCAGTATTTCACAAGATTCCAGTCAATGGTAAGGATGCGATTCGGTACGCAGTTGACTCACACCTAAAGGGAAAAACATATAATATTGGTGGGTTACTCCCAACTCAATATACCCATATTGAGCCAAGAGATGACCCTATTTCATTTGCATACGGTGCAGGACTTACAATCAATGGAATGGATCCGATAAAATATGCCATAAAGAGTAAGATTCTAATTGAAAAAATGGACCCTGTGGAATGGGAAAAGACACAAAAGGCCAAAAGCCAAGCACCTACAACAACTCCACCGCCTCCTTTTAAAGCACCACCTCCTCCAGTATCAGGACCCCCTACAAAGCCTCCTCCTCCGCCAGTCCCTACTATACCACAACCAGAACCGGTTTTAGGGGAGCCAAAAGCATCTTCAGTTTCTATACATACAACGGCTAAGCATCCTCCATTTATTGCCTCAGGTGCACCTAATAAGCCACCACCGCCTCCGGCAATATCTCATGTTGATGCGCTAAAACGTGACCATTCGGGTGAGAAAGAAAACTTTACTAATAACGTAACCCGCCACAAACCAACTGATGAGTTAATTCATAACAAACCACATGCTTCTCATGCTGATGCTGAGGCTACAAAGAAAAGTACAGAGACTACTAATAAAGCCTTAGAGTAGTAGCTACAGCTGCGCGTTTATATCTGCCCAAAGCTCCTTAAGCCGTGCGTCTCTGCCGCTGAAGTAGCAATAGCTTTTATAGTGCAATGCATTGGTTTTATGGTAATCCTGATGGTAGTCTTCAGCGGAATAAAAAGTGCTAGCTGGCAAAATCTCGGTTCGTACTGCTGTCTGCAGGAGCTTGGCTACTTGAGCTTTGGAGACCTTGGCCAGCTGCCGCTGCTCCTCATCAGAATAAAATATAGCCGTCTGATATTGGCTGCCCCGATCGTGAAACTGCCCTTGGTAATCAGTTGGGTCTATGCTTTGCCAATAGATTTTAAGTAGCTCCTTATAGGATATTTTATAGGGATCATAGGTTACTTCCAGAGCTTCATAATGCCCGGTATGGCCCTCACAAACCTCACGGTAGGTGGGATTTGTTTGTTTACCGCCTGTATAACCGGCTGAGGTAGCAATAATCCCTTCCCTGTCGGCAAAGGCGGACTGAGTGCACCAAAAGCAGCCACCGGCAAACAGAGCTTTTTTATAATCGTTACTCATGCTTTTTAAATTGCAAACTGGCTGAGTTTATGCAGTAGCGTTTACCTGTCGTCTCGGTGGGTCCATCATCAAATACGTGCCCGAGGTGGGCGTTGCACCGATTACACAGCACTTCCTCCCGGGTCATACCAAATGATCTGTCAGCATTTTCGCTAACCACATCTTCATGAGCCGGCCTGTCGAAGCTCGGCCACCCAGAGCCAGACTCAAATTTATGTTCTGAGCTAAAAAGCTCCTGGCCGCAGCATTTGCATAAATACTGGCCTTTTTCCTTGTTGTTGTAATACTCGTTTAAAAATGGCGTTTCCGTACCTTTCTCCCGGGTAATATAAAACTCCTCAGGAGTCAGGATCTGGCGCCACTCTTCTTTGCTTTTTTGAACTTTGTCTGCCATATCATACAGCTCGAAATAACCTTCATGCTATTAGTCTAGCATACAGATAACAAAAAAGCAGGAGCTTTTGCCCCTGCTTTTGGAATTACTTCCTTATTATTTGCAACAATGATGGTGATTATGCTTCCCACAGCATGGCACCAAATGATGGCATACACAAAGTGAATCAGGGCATATTTTTACCATAAGCTCTCTACTCAGCATAGGCACGTAGAATTTCAACCCTACTGAAGCGTGGCAGGTTTTATCACCCATCTCGCTTTTCACCTTAGCTGGCATCGGAAGCTTAAATGACATTTCAGTTCCCATTTTGATTGATTGCGGCAGTTTCATTTTCATAGACTCTTTCTTTTTGCCGTCAGAGCTACCGTCACATTCCCATACACATTGAAGCACACATGATCCGGTTTTAGAAGCGGTTACATGTACAGTAAGGGATTTGGTTTTCTCATCATGAGTTACATAAACATCCGGCACAAACTTTGCGACCTTCAGTTCAAGCATCCTTCTCATCATCTTCTTTTGAAAGCAAACCATCATTACCATCAACAGCAAGAAAACCGATACTGCAGCCATACATGCGGCAACCACATGATTTGGTGCACTGTGAATTAGCATTGAAATGCCCCAGGCTACCAGAACCAGAAGCAATATAATTATTGCCCAGCACCACAGTTTGGCGTTCTTACCGCAGTGTCCCATATAGCTATGGCATGCACCCCACAATTCGTGGCAATGCGCACCCATATCACTATGTAAATGTTTCATATCTTTAGACATACCTTTAACCTCGTTAGATGTAAAATTTACGCTCTACCTTTTAGTTAACCATGAAATTTGCTAGAAATCAATAGGCTAGAGCAAAAATTCATAAAGCTGCTGCCACTTAATAGATAAATCCTAAATTGCTTTTTGCATTGGAATCATTTATTTCTTAGTAGAATAACAGTTTATTTAATGAGGTGTTTTATGACTTGGTGGCCTTGGTCTAACGGAAAAACTACTACTATGAACAAATCTGATAAAAAGAATGATACAGATGGTAAGAAAGATGATCATCACCCTTCTGAAAAGCAAAAGGCTTGCGCCCATCAATGCCTATACTTTACCCTATATTTGCCATTTTATTTGTTACGCTATGGTAGCCTAGCCCTTGCTTCCACCTGGGCGGGGATGTCGGCACTTAAATACCTAACCACATCTTCAGACAATCCGGAGCTTGAAAAGCATTATCAGGATTGCTCCTCTTCAATGATGTGGATGGCAACTGCAACTGCTGTGCATTGCAGCGTGGAATTTTTACATAAAAAATCAGTAATTAAAGGCTTAGAATTTACAGCCGCGTGCTTTGCCTTTGGTGGAGTGCAAGGGTATTTTATCAATGGTATCCGCAACGAGCCTAATTCGTTCGTTGAGAGGCTGCAGGCTAGTGCGCAAAATCTTACTCATGGTTTGCTCTGATATAATTATTATATAGCATTATACATAATTATATATTATTATATATAATATATAGTAATTATATATTAAAGTATATGGCCGTTGAATCTATAAGAGGAATATTAAGCTACCTAAAGGATGCACGGGTTAAGAAGCGACTTAGCCAGAGTGACCTTGCAGTAAAGCTCGGCGTTCCGCAAAGCCATATATCCAAAATAGAAAGCGGCAAAATCAATCCAACATTAGGCATAGTAACTGAAATAGCCAGAGCGCTTGATTGCGAATTAATGTTAATACCAAAGAAATTCGCAATAGCGGTTAAATCTACACTTCAAACGCGTACAGCTAATTCAACCACTCCGCCAGCATATACTCTTAGCGATGATGAAGAAGAGGGTGAAAATGGCTAATATAACAACTTTAAATGTGCTGCTTTATAATGAATTGGTAGGAACACTTACAAAGCTACCAGATGACCAGATCATCTTTGCATTTGATCAGAGCTATATTAAGAACCCAAACAGGCCAACTCTCAGTCTTTCTTTTAAAGATCAGCTTGGAGAGCTAATTACCGAGATACCACCTGCACGTTCAAAATTGCCTGCATTCTTTAGCAACTTATTGCCTGAAGGTTATTTAAGGGAATACTTAACAACAAGCATGCAGGTAGATCAGAACAACGAATTCGCTTTACTAAGCTTGTTAGGCCAAGACTTACCAGGCGCAATTACTGTAACACCGGCTGGCCACTTAAACTTATCGTCCCCAGCACCAAAGGAAGAACATAGAAAAGTGTATGAAGACAATATATTGAAATTCTCACTGGCAGGTGTACAGCTAAAGTTCCCTGCAGTAGAAATATCTAAAAGGTTAACTATTCCAGCGCATGGTATAGGTGGTTCCTGGATTGTAAAGCTACCATCAATTAGGTTCCCAAATATTGCTGAGAACGAATTCAGCATTATGAGATTGGCATCTCTAATTGGCATAAACGTTCCAGACATTAAGATAATCCCAATTGGGGATGTAGGAGGGTTGCCTAAAAATATAGGTGCATTAAAAGGAAATGCTTTTGCTATCGAGAGATTTGATAGGCCAGGACATGAACTAATGCATATTGAAGACTTTGCCCAAGTATTTGGTGTCTATCCAGAGAATAAATATGAGAAAGCATCATACAAAGATTTGGCGGAAGTAATTTATATTGAAGGCGGAGTGTCTTCCTTAGAAGAGTTTATTACGCGGCTGGTTTTTAATAGCTTAATAGGAAATGCAGATATGCATTTAAAAAATTGGTCATTAATTTACCCTGATAAAACAACTGCTGCAATTGCTCCAGCTTATGATTTTGTGTCAACTATAGCTTACATTGCGGATAAAACCATGGCACTTAAATATGTTAAAAGAAAATTCACAGCAGAACTATCTGTCGACCTATTAAGTTATTTAAGCGCAAAGGCAAAGCTACCAGAAAGATTAGTGATCAATACAGCCAGGCAGACTGTGCAAAAGTTCCTTGAAGTGTGGGAGAAAGAAAAAACTCACCTGCTATTAAGAAACGATAATATTCAAATTATCGAAAGGCATTTTAACGGTATTCTTTTGGTTAAGGAAGTTAGGTGAAAAAGTGTTTATGATAATAAATAAGCATTGATTTTGTATCCCGAATGGGATACAATATTATTAGTATCGTTAATATTATATAAGATAGAAAAATGAGCAAAACAGATTACATTAGGGCAAGAATTGAACCCAGGCTAAAACACGATGTTGAGAGTATTTTTAAACAGTTGGGCCTTAAGACTACTGAAGCTATTACTTTATTTTATATGCAAGTGGCGGCAAAAAAAGGTATGCCTTTCGCAGTTAAAGTGCCGAACCGCACTACCAAAAAGGCAATGCTTGCAGCAAAACACCACAAGGGTAAATCTTTTAAAACCGTAGATGCACTTTTTGACGAGCTGAATAAATGAAAATTGTTCCCCTGAGCTCTAACTACCAGCCTTGGGGGCGCGTTTGCGGTCATTCGGATTGAGAAACTTCTTGCGCAATCTGATGCTGGTCGGAGTTACTTCCACGAGTTCATCATCTTTGATATAAGATAAGGTTTCCTCAAGGGTAAACTGGCGATGTGGGGTGAGCTTAATGTTCTCATCACTGCCAGCAGCACGGATATTAGTAAGCTGCTTGCCCTTGATCGGATTTACATCAAGATCATTATTGCGATTGTGCTCACCAATAACCATTCCTTCATAAACTTTAGTTTTAGGAGTAATAAACATAACACCACGATCTTCAAGGTTCCACAGGGCATAGGCCACAGCCTCACCATTTGAGTTGGAAATCAAAGCTCCATTTATCCTTGAAGAAATATCACCTTTATATGGCTGATAATTATGGAAAAGCCGGTTTATAATACCAGTGCCGCGAGTATCGTTTCTAAACTCACTTTGGTAACCTATCATACCGCGCGAAGGAACATAAAAAATCATGCGCACTTTGCCACCGGTTGAAGGCCTGAGATCTTGCATATCGCCTTTTCTTTGGGATAATTTATCAATCACAACTCCACTATAACCTTCATCGACGTCAATCACGACCTCTTCAATAGGCTCAAGCAATTGTCCAGATTCATCTTTCTTATAAAGCACTTTAGGTCTGGATACAGCAAGCTCAAAGCCTTCACGGCGCATATTCTCAATCAAAACGCCTAACTGCAATTCACCGCGGCCACCTACCTCAAAATTCTCACCATTTTCCGAAATTTGCAGGGTAATGGCAACATTGGTTTCTGCTTCTTTTTGCAATCTGTCCAAAATCATACGGGAAGTAACTTTTGTACCTTCAAGACCAGCAAGCGGAGAATTATTCACACTGAAGGTTATCGACATGGTCGGTGGGTCAATAGGAGTAGATTGGAGCGGGGTTTCAACACTTGCTGCACAAATCGTGTCAGAAACAGAGGTGTCTACAACACCAGCTATTGCAACAATATCACCAGCTTCAGCAATTTCGATAGGAATCCTTTCAATGCCTTTAAAACCATAAAGCTTGGTTAGCTTAGTGTTTTCAACTATTTTTCCGGTAAGGTCGATACTTTTTACGGCGGTGCCGACGTTTGCAGTCCCGCTATATACTTTACCGATCAGGATGCGACCGACATATGGATCAGCTGTCAATATGCTGGCCAGCATGGAAAATGGGGCTTCTTTGTCAACTCGAGGCGCAGGAATATACTGCTTCATCAGGTCATACATTGGCTTAAGATCGGTGCCAATAGTGTCTTGCTCAGCAGTAGCCCAGCCACTCCTTCCTGAGGCAAAAAGCATGGGGAAATCAAGCTGCTCTTCCGTAGCATCAAGCGATACGAAGAGGTCAAAGATTTCGTTATGAACTTCGGTGATACGACTATCAGGGCGGTCAACTTTATTAATGACTACAATCGGTCTCAAACCCAAAGCAAGAGCTTTTGACAATACAAATTTAGTCTGAGGCATAGGCCCTTCAGAAGCATCCACTAGCAGAACCACACCATCTACCATAGAAAGCACGCGCTCCACTTCACCACCAAAATCGGCGTGACCTGGCGTATCAACGATATTGTATTTTGTTCCTTCATAATGCATGGATGTACATTTTGCCAGGATGGTAATGCCGCGCTCACGCTCCTGGTCATTACAGTCCATCACCCGTTCTGCCACCTGTTGATTATCTCGAAAGGTACCGCTTTGCTTGAGCATCTCATCTACTAAGGTAGTTTTACCGTGATCCACGTGTGCTATGATGGCAACGTTTCTAATATCAGTCATTTTAAAATCCTATTAAATCCTATTATTTTTTTAATATACCCTTCCGCCTTTTAAAACTGGGGACGCCCCCGCCTTCCCCGCGAAATTCACAAAAATACAAATACTTATCCTAAGCTTAAATTATACCCTAAAAAGCACCTACTTACAATAAATATTACCATATTTTTCCAAGTTCCTGATACCAGGAGCGCTGTGTTCCTTGAGTCTTTGCCTCTACTAATGCATATGCCTTACCATACCATTCGCTATCGGGATAGTTATATCCAAGCACAGCAGCATATTTCTTGGCTTGGTCTACATCACCTAAGGTATAATAAATTTCAACCATTCGGTATAATGCTTCAGGAGTGAAGATGCTGGTTTGGTATTGCTCAACTACTGTTTTATACCGTATTAGAGCTGCAATCATATGGTTTTTCTTTTGGTAAAAATTACCTATATCCATTTCTTTGCCAGCAAGAATGTTATGAACATATTCTACTTTAAGCTTGGCATCACGACCATAAGTGCTATCCGGATAACGGGCTATAAGTTCGTTTAGAGCCTCAATTGCTTTAAAACTCAGGTGCTGATCCCTGCCCACATCCACAATTTGATCATAGTAGCAGAGCGCTTTCAGATAATACATATAAGGTGCACTCTCATGAACAGGGTATTGCTTGGTAAAATCATCAATTGTGATCAAAGCATCATCATACTTACCATCAAGATACTGTGAATATGCCCTTCTTACTTGAGCTTCAGGTGCTAACTCAGAAGCAGGATGCTCTTTTTCCAAGGTCTCAAAGCTTGATACAGCCGTGTTGTAATTACCCTGATTGATTTCTTCGATACCTTCCGAGAAAAGAACCTTTGGGTCAGTCGGTGTAGCTTCTTCAGCTTCTTTAGTACTGTTGCACCCAGCTGATGCCAGCCCCAAAGAAAGAAATGCAATTGCTGTTAGATATTTTTTGTACATATCCCTAAAAGTTTACTGTTGCCTATCGACCATCATCCTTTTGATCGACGAAATTGCCGCCGCAGGATTTAGTCCTTTAGGGCATGTTTTAGCACAGTTCATGATAGTATGGCAACGATAAAGTCTAAATGGGTCTTCAAGATTATCCAATCTCTCACCAGTATACTCATCTCTACTATCCGCTAACCAGCGATATGACTGCAATAATACCGCAGGCCCAAGGTAACGATCACCATTCCACCAATAACTTGGACAACCTGCTGAACAGCAGCCACAAAGGATGCATTCATACAGACCATCAAGTTTTTCCCTATCTTCCGGGGATTGCAGACGCTCTTTGCTCGGTGGCGGACTATCCGTCTGCAACCACGGTTTTACAGAATAAAGCTGGGCATAAAAATGGGTAAAATCCGGAACCAGATCTTTTACAACTGGCATATGAGGAAGCGGATAAATATTAATATCACCTTTGATGTCATCAATCGCCTTAATACAAGCCAGGGTGTTTGTGCCATCTATGTTCATGGCGCAGCTACCACAAATTCCCTCCCGGCATGAGCGACGAAAGGTCAGAGTACTATCGATTTCATCTTTGATCTTAATCAGGGCATCAAGAACCATTGGCCCGCATTTATCAAGATCTAGGTGGTATGTATCTAAGGTTGGATTATCAGGAGATTCAGGATTATAACGATATATATTCACTACTTTAACTCGGTCTCCTTCAGGGGCATTGTGCACTTTTCCCTTCTTGACTCTTGAATTTTTTGGTAAAGCTATTTCGACCATTTCAGCCTCCTATATATCATCATTTTTAAAATTAGTATAATTATCGCGGGTTTGCTAGCAAAAGTTTTCAGTACACCCTATAGAAGCTAGGCATTGCTATAAATACAACCCTATAAAAACATGCACTAGGAGTTATCGTTAGCTTGTTTGCGGTATTTAGAGTCCGATTTTTGCTCAGTTAAATTAGGTTTATTTTCATTGGCTTTGCGTTTTTTATTGCCACCAAGCTGTTCTTCGCAATTCTGCAACTCCCTGTTCAATTCGCTTATCTGATGATTTGATATGATAATTGCTGACTTCCTGGCACTAATTTCTAATTTAATTGCATTCTTACGGGCATCGAACAAATTATAGTATTCATCGTCTCCTATTTGAGACACGCTATCATTCGAAACAAACTTCTGTTCACTTTTGAGCTCATTGTTCATCTCAGTAAGCAAATGATTGAGCTGAAGTACTGAATCTTCGAGGAGGCGCTTCTTAATCAGTTCATTCTCGAGATTGTTTTTGGTGTTTTTTTTAATTTGTTGTAAACGCTTTGCATCCATTAGATAAGTCCACTACCTTTAAAAGAAAAATACTTATGACCTGAAATTACTATATGATCATATATAACAATGTCAAGCGGGCGCAGAATACTAATCATATTATTTGTCAGTACAATATCCTCTCCAGAGGGGTTAGGGTCGCAACTTGGGTGGTTGTGCACAATAATTATTGCAGAGGCCGAATATTCCAAAGCCTTCTTAGCTATTTCACGCGGATATACCGCAACCCGGTCAATAGTTCCTGAGTTGCAAATTTCATCGCCGATCAGCACTCCCTTATTATTCAGATAAAGAACTTTGAAATATTCTTTTTTCTTAAAGGCTAAATCTAACTGGCAATAGTTAATTACCGTCTTCCAATCATTCATAACATTAAACTCCCCATTGATGGGAACATGAATGCGTGAAAATAAGTCCTTCATAAGTTTAAATTGGAACACAACGGCATCACCCAGCCCGGAGAAACTCTTCAGCTCGCCGGCTTCAGCATTGAGAATAGCTAGCAAGGATCCAAATCTGGCTAACAATTGTTTCGCCAATGGTTTGGTATCGGCGCGTGGGATGGCATTAAACAACACCATCTCTAAAATTTCATAGTCGCTAAATACTCTTATGTCTGAACGCGTGTAACGTTCACGTACCCGGCTTCTGTGACCTTGCATTTGATTAACAACAATGTCAGAGCGGCAAGTTTCCATGTTTTTTCCAAGGCTTTTGAACTTTCTTTTTATCAAGCACAGCTAAAGCACGACAGATTTTCCACCTGGTAGTGTAAGGCTGGATAATATCATCTATATAACCACGCGATGCTGCAAACAGCGGTGTTGCAAATTTCTCCTGATATTCAGCAATCTTGGCTTCCATCAATTTATCATCATTAGCTACATCGCGGTAAAGCACGGCAGCTGCCCCTTTAGCCCCCATAACCGCAATTTCGGCATTAGCCCAAGCAAAATTAAAATCACCCATGAGGTGTTTAGAATTCATGACTATATAAGCTCCACCGTAAGCTTTACGCACAATTAGTGTGATTTTTGCAACAGTCGCTTCAGCATAAGCATAAAGCAGCTTTGCCCCATGACGTATAATACCGTTATGCTCCTGATCAACACCGGGCAAAAACCCAGGAACATCCACAACAGTAACCAAAGGAATGTTAAAAGCATCGCAGAATCTAACAAACCGGGCAGCCTTTATTGAGGCATTTATATCGAGGCACCCTGCCAAGTGCATTGGCTGATTGGCGATAATCCCAACTGTACGCCCTTCAAACCTGGCAAACCCAACTATGATATTTTTTGCAAAATCCTGTTTGATTTCAAAAAAGTCGCCTTCATCGATGATTTTCTCAATAAGGACTTTAATGTTGTAGGGTTTATTTGGATTATCTGGAATCAGAGAGTTCAAAGACATCTCTACTCTATCTGCAGGGTCATTAGTAGGGATAACCGGAATACTTTCAGTATTTGACGAAGGTAAGAAATTAACCAGCCTTCTTATTTGCTGGAGGCATTCAACATCATTCTCAAACACACCATCACACACACCGCTTTTACTACCATGGACTGATCCTCCACCCAGCATTTCATGAGTAACATCTTCGTGATTAACCGCTTTCACAACATCGGGCCCTGTCAAATACATGTACGAACTATTCTTAACCATAAAGGTAAAATCAGTTAATGCAGGCGAATATACCGCGCCCCCTGCACATGGTCCCATAATCAATGAAATTTGAGGAATAACACCTGAAGCATCGACATTGCGCTGAAAAATCTCTCCGTATGCGCTCAAAGAATCCACCCCTTCTTGGATTCTTGCTCCACCAGAATCATTTATACAGATAAGGGGAGCACGATTTCTAATGGCAGCATCCTGTATCTGGCATATCTTTTTGGCATTGGTTTCACTTAGTGATCCACCAAAAACTGTAAAATCCTGGCTATATACAAACACCAATCGCCCACTAATGGTTCCATGGCCCGCAACGACCCCATCTCCGGGAACAATTTTATCATTCATGCCAAAGTTGGTACATCTGTGTTCAACAAACATTCCAATTTCTTCAAATGAACCTGGATCAAGCAAAACATCCAATCTTTCTCTTGCTGTCAGTTTTCCTTTCTCATGTTGCTTGTCAATTTTATCCTGACCACCACCTGATCTAGCTTCTTTGCGCTTGCTTTCTATAACTTCATGAACTTTCACAGTATCCCAGATAAGTTTTTCCTCCATAATTTAGAGCAAATCAAAAGACTTTTCAACTTCTTAGAACATAGTATTAAAGTTTAATTTAGGCTTTACCTAATGCAATGGTAATAATATAACTAAATGGAATGCTCTAACCAGATGAATTGAATGTTTGACTTTTGATGCCCATAAACTTAACTAAAAAAACTAAAAATAGTTTTCACATTGCAATAGGTGAAGAAGGGATTGTTGTGGCTTATTGCAACGATGGAGTAAGTAAAGCCAAGCTTTTTGTGCGCAGTGTGGATGATAATGACACGGTAAAGCTAAAACAGCTTTTATTAGCTGACACTTCTGCCCCTATCTATCTCTACATGGATACACTAGATCAAACCTATGTACAAAGAACTATACCTACAGCTGGAACCATAGGAATTTCAAGCTTGGCACGCAAAAGGCTTGAAAAAGAAATCCCCAAGAATCACCTTAAAGCATGTATTCAACTAGAGAGGCTACCAACAGGCCGACGTGATTTTGTATATACTTTTATGTCAACTCCTATTGAAGCCCCTCTCACTACCTGGCTGGATTTCTTTTTACCCTATTTAAACATCATCCAAGGGATTTACCTTTTACCAGTAGAAATCCATAGCATTATTCAAAAACTTAGAGCAGGCGACGAAATTGCCAAAATAGCCAAATCGCAAAAACCCGAGTTAAAGGATCAATTATCAAAACTTGTTCCGGTACTTGCTGGCGCCTCAAAGCAAACAAAAGCCGCGCGATGGGAATTATTCCTCTCACATCATAAAACTGGTGGATTCAGGCAAGTTGCTTTTCACGATGGCAAGATTATATTCAGCAGACTATTAAATAACATCAATCACCCTGACCCAGATGTGGTCGCAGGAAATATTGAGCAGGAAATATCAAACTCTATTGAATACTTAGTACGGCTTTCCATAAGTGGTGAGGAATCTGTAGACATGTATCTTATTCTATCGGAAGATATTCAGAAATATATCCGTATTGAGAAATTAAAAGCTACTAAAGTTTATCAGTATACTCCATATACGCTTGCTCGCGCTCTACGATTAAAAGATGCGGCTGGTGAAAAAGATAAATTCGCCGACCCACCTATGCTTACCTCTTTTTCTACTATTACAAAAAGAAAATTAACCTTGCATACACCGATTACTCAAAGAGTATTTAGCTTCACACAAAATATCATGAGGCTTAGGAGTGCGCTTAGTATCCTAATTCCTATTATTATTGTAGTTACCATAATTATTTTTAATAGCATTTTTAACATAAGAACCTCGCTTGCATCCTTAGCAAACGAGCTATCGACATTTAATTCACTTATCTCAAATCATACAAAAATCATTGAGGAAACTGAAAATAAAATTGGACAAAATATCAAACTAGATCATCTCAATGAGATTGTGGATTTCTATCTTTTTTTAACACAGGAATCTGTGAATCCTATGGATTTCACAATGAAGCTTGGTCAGGTTTTACCTGAAATAGAGCGGGTTAAATTGTTAAGATGGAGTTTTGTCGACCTGGGATTGTTTCATTATAAGGCATCGGATAAGGGCAAATTACTAACTATGGCGGATATAGCTGTTCCAAGAAAGTATACCATTACTGCAGAGGTGGAACTTTTACTCAGAGATTATGGTAAAACCGTAGAAGAATTACAGAAGAAATATCAAGAGCTTGCGCTGAATTTGATCACCTCTTTCCCTGATTATAGAATAGAGCTTTCAGATTTACCTCAGGTTTTTGGATTACAAGCTGATGTTAGTCAACCTATTAGTTTAACGGCAAAATTTATTAGAGTTTATGATCCGGAATTACTAAAAGCCAAAGCCGCAGCCCCTAATAACCCTAGTAATACCACTAACCCTGATGGCTCACCTTCAGGCGATAACAAGCCCAAGGATCAAGTACTTACTTTTCCAAATGAGAAGTTACCGACACCTCCAACTAAATCCAATGGGGGGAATAGCTAATGTTACCTAAACATCTGCGAAGTTTTGCATTTAGAAAATTACAGGGTAGAGTAGTCGCTTTCCTGATAGCCTCTTTTGTTTTTACTTTATTCGCTTATTATAACTATTTTACAACTGGCACTGAAGACAAATCTAAGCTTGAATTAAAAGTGCTACAAAACACTCTGAATGGATTGAAGAGCAAAATTTTAAAATCTGAATTCTCATTAAAGCTCTGGAATGACAAAGTAAAAAAAGAGCATTCCGACAGAAGCGGTATCAAAGTAAAGCAGGCTAAAATTATTCTTGATGATCTTAAAAAAGTTCATCAGATAAGCAATCTAGTAATCAACCTTTCGAATCCTGAGATCAGAGATGATTTCCAGGATGCAAAGTTTTGCAATATAACCTTCACTGAAATGGGTATGGGCTTTAGCTCATTTACAGACTTGGATGCATACAGATTCCTCAATAGTTCCCTGCATGAAATACCAGGCCATATTCAGGTAAAGAATTTAACTTTAACTGCTGTACCAAGCATAGATGATACCGTACTCAATAACATTGCCGCAGGACGCTTTACTGATGTAGTCAATGTTAAAGTTGATTTGCTTTGGGAGGATATAATGGATAAAACCGCAGCCAACCCTCTGAAAGCACAATCAAAACAAGCTCCAGGAAAACCAGGAGCACAGCCGCTTCAACCCAAACCTATAGCGCCAGGAAAATAAAATGTACACTATGACAAAAAATTTGTATGTTTTCTTCCTCTTGCTGCTAATAGCACTGCTGAGCACATCTACTTTAAACGCGCAAAACACATCCACTGTAACTGCGCAAAATGATTATGGAATCCCCTATGAAGATAGTGATAAATCCTATGTTAATGTTAAGTTGAACAAATACAATGATTTAGAATTGGATTCCGATTTTAATGTTATTAAAAAAGTTAATATAAAAGAGTTAGGTATACCTTCCTGTAATGATGTCCCTTTAACTTTTGCGCAATGCCTTCCTTCTATTTGTTTTGAAAATGCACCCTTTGGTAAAATTTATCGTAAAATTAAGGGTGAAAATAAAGATGGCAGCTGCGAATATATTGAAAGAACTCCAGGATATGGGGGTATGGATTGTACCTTTGCCAAGGATGAAGCCGTAGTAGCTAGCGATATTCTCGGCAAATATTTTGGCAAAATTGCCAACCCCTCAAAAGAAGTAACTCAGGACGACATCAACGACGTTAGAAATCTGATATCAACTAAGTGCATTGTGGTAAAGGACAGCGCCATGACCAGCTTGATTTCAATTAGCACTCCCTTAGACAAAAAGGGACTCGATCCAGAATTAGTAATTTCTGATGAAGAGCTAGCCAAGATGCAAGGCAAACCTGGGGAACCCTCCACCTCTCAAGACATCAAGGATAAAGGCAATGCTCCTATTGTAGATCAGCAAGGCCAGAAAGCTGATTCTCAGGCAACAATACTCAGATCATCAATGTTTACAAAAGAAGAACTTGATAAAATTGACAATGTTCTAAGGGGCTTCGATACTGCTCGCGAAGAAGCACTAGGCATATTAGCTACTGGTGGGATTGGCTTTTATCTCAATTCAATCATTTATTATGGTGATGACAAATGGGTAATTTGGTTGAATGGAAAGAAATTTACTACGAAAGAAACCGGAACTGAGCTTACAATCAAAGATGTAACCAGGCATAGTGCTGATTTTATATGGGAAGCAAAAAACCTTGATAAAACAGTACCTAACTGGAAAAGAAGGCTGGTATATATAAAAGATAATATATATGCAAGCACTGATAATAATATTCAGGTTGAAGTCTTAGGAGATGATAATAGTCTTATTAAGTTCACACTAAGACCAAATCAAACCATGAATCTTACCACCATGGCGATAACCGAAGGGAATAAAAGTTAAATGGAGCCTATATGAAAGTAAAAAAAAGCCCACCAATAGAAGTGATTGATGTATATAAGAGTTTTAAAACTAATACGGTCCTTGATGGCATTAGCTTTGAGATGAAAGAAGGCGAAATTTACAGCCTTGTTGGCCTTAATGGAATTGGCAAGACCACCATAATAAAAATTATTCTTGGCCTTTTGAGTCAGGACAAAGGTGAAATCCGGATATTTGGCAATATTAATACCAATATGGAATCCAAGCAAAATGTGACTTACCTCCCTGAGAAATTTATGCCGTCTCATCTTCTGAAAGGACATGAGTTCCTATCTATTGCCTGCGGATATTATGGACAGCATTACAACAAAGCTAAAGCTGAGGAGCTGTGTGTAGAATTAGGGTTTGATCCGCGAGCGTTAAATAAACGCGTGAGCAGCTATTCAAAAGGGATGGGGCAAAAGCTTGGGCTGGTCTCAGTTTTTCTATCTAAATCTAAGTTATTGATTCTAGATGAGCCTATGACAGGGCTCGATCCCAGTGCTAGAATTTACCTTAAAAAAATGCTTAAAGAATATAAGCAGGAAGGCAGCTCAATATTTTTCACTTCCCACATTCTTGCGGACATTGAAGAGATTTGCGATCGGATCAGCGTACTTCATGACGGCAAACTCCACTACGAGGGTACAGTTACCAAATTCATATCCAGCTATAAGAGCAAGTCTCTAGAAGAGTCCTTCTTAAGGGCTATTGAATTTACAACTAATAACCAAAAAAGTGCTTAAATTCTAAGTGGTTGGGTTATCTTCAGTATTAGCTACCTCTTGATTTTCAGGGAGGATATCATTCTCTTCCATAGGAAGCTGATCATTATCAGCTATACTTTCTGAAATCACTCGTGTAACAGATACTACCTTTTCACCTTCGCGCAGATCCATAATTTTAACACCCATTGCATTACGCCCGGTTATTCTAATCGTCGATACCACAGTCCTGATCAAGGTACCAGCATTTGTGATCACTATGATCTGATCAGTAGCCGAAACCGGGAAGCTTGCGACTACAGCACCGTTACGCTCTGTGGTATCAATATTCGCTACCCCTTGGCCGCCTCGCGCCGTAATTCTATATTCATAAGCTGAGGTTCGTTTTCCATAACCGTTTTCAGTAAGAGTCAAAATAAACTGTTCTGCACGAGCAAGTACAGCCGCTTCTTCCACCGTCAATGCCTGCAACACCTCAATTCCAGCTTCATGGATTTTGGCACCAAACATCTCAATATTCACAGTTTCGGCAACCTGCAACCTGGCTTCTAATGGAATTTTTAAGAACTCCTCACGCTTTTCAATAGTCATGGAAATTTCCGATAGAATTGCCATAGATACTACTGCATCACCTTCTTTTGCCAGTTTAATACCTCGCACTCCATCTGAGGTTCGACTTTTGAATACTCGTACACCATTAGCTGGCGAGCGTAATGCCTTACCTCGTTTTGTACATAGGAACACATGGTCAGTATCTCGGCAAATATTGACTCCGATAAGTTTATCATCTTCATCAAGGCGAATAGCAATCTTACCATTTGACTGAATGCTATAAAATGCACTCAATGCATTGCGTCTTATATTACCTTTGCGGGTTGCAAACATAATGCTATATTGCTCATCTGCATTTTCGTCCTGTGGTAAAACCGTGACGTTATTGATTTTTTCACCTTCAGCAAGCGGTAGCAAATTCACCAGGGCACGTCCTTTTGACTGTGGTGTTCCAAGCGGAAGTTTATATACCTTAAGCCGGTAAACTTTTCCGATATCTGAGAAGAACAACATGGTAGTGTGGGTATTTGCAACGATAATATCTGTAGTCATATCATCTTCATAGACTGTCATCGCAGCCCTACCCTTACCTCCACGCTTTTGAGCACGGTATGTAACTAGCGGCACGCGTTTGATATAACCGCCCATGGTGATGGTTACAACCATCTCCTCGCGCTGAATAAGGTCTTCAATATCAACATCAAGGTCAGAAACCTGAATTTCAGTGCGGCGTGGGGTAGCATACTTTTCTTTTATTTCAAGGAGCTCAGTGTTGATAAGCGCCATAAGCTTTTCTCTTGAAGCAAGGAGCTCAAGGAAGCTATTGATTTCTTTAGCGAGCTCAGCAAGTTCGGCTTCAATCTTATTCTTTTCCAATCCGGTAAGTCGGGAAAGCTTCATCTCAAGAATTGCAGTCGCCTGCTCTTCAGTAAATCGGCACTTATTTTCTACAAGCTCATTGCGGTAATCATCGACAAGCTTAAGTAGAGGAATAACGGTTTGGGCATTCCAGAATTTATCCATGAGCTTTTGTCTGGCTTCAGCAGGATCACCTGAACTTTTGATCATAGCGATCACTTCATCGATATTGGCAACGGCAAGTGACAGGCCAATCAATACATGCGCACGATCGCGAGCCTTAGTGAGTTTGAAGGCAATGCGGCGAGTTACTACTTCTTCGCGGAACTCAACAAAGGCAACAATAATCGGGCGCAAACCCATCATCATAGGTCTGCCATGGTTTAGGGCTAACATGTTAACCCCGATCGAAGTTTGTAAGCTGGTATATTTATAAAGTTGATTGAGCACGACTTCGGCAACTGCGTCTTTTTTCAGCTCAATGACCATACGGACACCCAGCTTATTTGACTCATCGCGCATTTCTGAGATGCCCTCTATAACTTTATCACGCACCAGTTGTTCTGCATGTTTGAGCAACTCGGATTTATTGACCTGATAAGGGATCTCTTTGATTATTATCGCATTCTTACCACCGATTTCTTCTATATCAGTTTTACCGCGGACAATGATTGAACCACGGCCAGTGGACAGAGCAACTTTTGCCCTTTCACAACCTAAAATGATTCCACCAGTAGGGAAATCAGGACCAGGCACTAACTGTAATAATTCTTCGGTAGAGACTTCTGGATTCGCGATGTATGCACAGCAGGCATCAATCACTTCTCCCAAATTATGAGTTGGGATATTGGTTGCCATACCAACTGCAATTCCACTCCCACCATTTACAAGAATATTAGGAAACTGTGTGGGAAGCACTTTGGGCTCTTCTTCAGCACCATCGTAATTCGGCTGGAAATCCACAGTAGCAAAGTCTATATCAGCAAGCATGGTTGAAGAAACTTTAGCAAGCCTCACTTCGGTATAACGCATCTGAGCTGGCGAATCTCCATCCATTGAACCAAAGTTACCCTGGCCATCTATAAGCGGTAACCGCAAAGAGAAATCCTGAGCCAGACGTACCAAAGCCATATATATGGCTTCTCCACCATGCGGGTGGTATTTACCCATGACATCCCCGACTACCCGAGCGGATTTTTTATAAGGCTTATCGTGATAGTTATTCATCTCATGCATGGTATAGAGAATACGCCTGTGAACAGGCTTGAGGCCATCACGAACATCCGGTAGGGCGCGACTTACAATTACGCTCATAGCGTAATCAAGATAGGACTTTCTCATTTCTCCTTCTATAGAGACCGGAAGGGAGGTAGAAAGGTTTATTGCTGTGTTATCTGCCAATTTAATATGATATGAATTATTCTGCTTTTATTGTACCTGATTATAGCGCAAATTCAACCTTGATCTTAGGCCCAAGGTTTAATTCTAGTCCGTGAAAATTAACTGCGCCCTGGAGGGGTTTTAGTGAGCATCAGATGAATTAGTTCCAAACATCCAATTCCATGCATCTTGGTAAAGCTCATGATACTGGCTAAATGACTCCTTAACTTCTTCTTGCATAACATAAATTCTTTCAAATATGGTGCTTTCTTTAACTGGGGTTGGTTCGGTTGCTGCCTTTGGCTCGGGAGCTGGTTCGGGAGTCGGAGCTTTTTCTGCCTCGGGTTCTGGGGGCGGAGCTTTTTCTGCCTTTGGTTCGGGAGTTGGCTCTTCATTTTTAGAATAATATGCTCTCAATATTTTGATCATCTGATCATAGGCAAAACCCCCGACCGCATCTTTTGCTTGGTATGATAGCTGAGAAATATGCTCATACCAAAGCCCAGATTTCAATGCCAAATTATTCTGAACCGCAAAAGAATAGGTCTCTGCGCAGATATCATCCAGATATGAACCTGCTTTTGCGCCTAATACAATAGGTCCAGTTGCTCCTTTAAGAGCGTTAACCCCGATAATTTGCATTACTTCTTCTGTTATAGCATTACCAGGTTTATAATACATAAGGCCTGAGTATACTACAGCTATAGCTGCTGGTGCAGCAAATACCAATTTATATTTCAAACTGATAAAAGCTCCAATTGAAGCACCAACTGTAGCTCCCAATAATTCCAAAGGTTTGCTGGAATTCAATTTAAGATCAGCATACTCTAATTCTAATTCAAATATCATAATAGCTAATATAATTTAATATTAGGCAAATAATATCATTGCACAAGATATTATGCAATAAAAATGGGAATTTTTAATAAAGTTTTAATATTTTGCGCAATAAAAATATAGCCCATGCGCCGGAGCCGTAGGGGCAGCAAGTATGCGATTACGTGCATCAATAACTTTTTGCAGTTCTTCTTTTTGCCAATCCCCTAGCCCCACCTTAACTAAACACCCCATAATGATGCGCACCTGATTGCGCATAAATGACGGAGCCTCAATAAAGAGCTCAACTATATCGTCTCGTACCGCATGGACACTAACCATCTCAATAGTCTTTATGGTTGATTTTGCCTGGCAATGCACTGAGCGGAAACTGGCAAAATCCTGCTTCCCAATAAGCAGCTGTGCAGCCTCATGCATAGCCGCTGTATCCAGCTTAGGCTTTATATGCCAGGCAAACCCATCATGGATCGCTGAGGGCGCACGTCGGTTGAGGATTTTATAAAAATACATACGGGATTTTGCGGAAAAGCGGGCATGGAAATCTGGGCTCACTTCTTCAGCTGAGACAACGGCAATTTTATCAGATCGGGCATGGTAGTTTAAGGCGCCCTGAACAGCATCAGCCGACATATATTTTTCCATATCAAAGTGGACGACCATCCCTAAAGCATGAACCCCGGCATCCGTTCTGCCAGCAGCGACAAAATTAATCTTCTCATTTGAGAACTTTGAGATAGCGTTCTCAAGCGCAACCTGTACGGATGGACCATTGTGTTGCCGTTGCCAGCCAACAAACCCGCTTCCGTTATATTCTATGGTAAGTTTATATCTAGACATTGATACCGTATTTGTTTGCTCCCTAATAGCTCCCGGCACCGTCATTGCGAGGAGCGTAAGCGACGCGGCAACCTAGGGATGCCGCACCACTGGATTGCCGCGCCCCAAGTGGGGCTCGCAATGACGGTACCAGGGCAAACCATTTTTTAAAATATACCCGTCTAAGGGTGCTTTGCCGTTTCCAGCTCAAATTTTTGCTCTTTGAAAAGCCCTTCGATCTGAATCAAATGCCCATCAAAGCTGCGAAGCGTCACGCCAGACTCCGCCAGCATCTCCTTGGAAATTTCTAAACTATGCACCCAGTCGGCAGCATTATGAATGTGATTGCCTGGAAATTTCTCGTGGTATACCACTTCTTTAATTCCCGATTGAATGATGGATTTGGCGCACCTAGAACACGGCATCCATTGGGAATAAAGCAGGCAACCTTTTGTGGAAACCCCATTCATTGCACAGTGTAAAATCGCATTTTCTTCAGCATGATTCACGGCAAGCAATTTATATTCCCTATCCTCATAGCGATATTTGCGGTCAGCCACTCCCCGTGGCAATCCGTTATAGCCGGTTGACCGGATCTCGTGATCAGGGCCAACAATCACTGCCCCGACCCGAGTAGAAGGATCTTTGCTTTTCATCGACACTAGGTAAGCCATGGTCATGAAATATTGATCCCAATCGTAACTATGCAACATGTTTTAATTCACTCAATTGGTTATCGGCTATTTTACCTTTGAATACTGTAACAGCTTCTCCGGAAATTAAAACCCTATTTCCTAAATTTTTACATTTTAATACCCCACCCCGCTTTGAAGCCTGGTATGCCATCATCTCTTGTTTGCCCAATTTTTCTGACCAGTAGGGAATCAGCCTACAGTGCGCGGATGCACAAACCGGGTCTTCATTGATACCGACTTTCGGAGCAAAATAACGCGAGAGGAAATCATATTCCTTTCCGCTTGCAGTGGCAGCAAGCGCACGGCAATCAATTTTCTTAAGCGCTTCAAGGTCGGGCTGTAAATCGTAAAGCACATCTTCATTAGCAAATTCCATCAGTAGAATATTATGGGCAAATCCAGTAAACACTGGTTCATGGTTTAACACCGCCCGCATTTGAGCAGTCAATTCTTTGGGTTGAACCGGATACAGGGGAAAATTCAACGTATACCAGTTATCGCTTTGTGTAACTGTCAGCTGTCCACTCAAACTTTCCAGAGTAATCGTAGAATTTTTCGGAACCATTCCTTCTTCGACAAGCACATGAAGCCCAGCGATACTTGCATGCCCGCATAATGGCGCTTCGGAATGCGGAGTAAACCATCTTATCTGATAGTGGTTATGCCCTAATTTCTTGAGGAAAGCTGAATTGGAAAAGCCAAGATCACTGGCCACTCCTTGCATCCACTCATCAGCAGGAAACTCATCAAGTATGCATACGCCTGCAGGGTTACCTTTTAGCGGCGTATTAGTAAAAGCGTCTGTTATCCAAAGTGTGTGCATATCATAACCATTATACTTGTCTATTTATTATAGCTCCACTCATATAAGAGTAAATGCAAAACAATTCGTGTAGTGGGTTTACTACACGAATAAAAAAAATGCTTATTGAATGCATGGGTTATTGACACAGCTCATTTCAGCATAATATTATTCAACCTCAAATAGAGTTTGGGCAAAGGTATGAAAAAAATTAGTATTGCACTAATATGCATGAGCTTCGCTCAAGCAGTTGCGGCCTCAGAGATGACAAAGACAAATGCTGAAAAATCCTCAAACTTTAAGGTTACATTGGGAGGAACACTGGATACACAGGCCGGCTATCGCTCTCAAAAAAGCGCCCTTAACACAGATCTTAATGGCAATCCCTTGCATAAAGGAGCTATAGTCAACGAAACCCGTATTGTTCTTGATGCACAGGGCAAACTTGGCAATATAAAGTATGGTGGTTATATCCAGATGTATGCTGACGTTTCGCCTCACTATAATGGCCCAAATCCAAGAATTGGCAAAAAGCTATTTGCTTTTGTTGAAACTAAATATGGCAGATCAGAATTCGGTGGCGGCCAAGCCGCCTCAGCACAAATGCAGATTTCCGCCAATACTATCGCGCGGTTACCTGGTGGGATTAATGGCAAAGCCCAAAAATGGATGGGAGATTTTGTATATCTTCCTGGCGCCTCTAAGGATTCTAAAAAAGTCTCATCTCACTTTGTAAAATGGCCCTCATTACCTATAGATGCTGACCATGAATCAGCAGCCGGGAAAGTCACTTACATCACCCCAAAAGTCAATGGGCTTCAGGCAGGTTTCACCTATATTGTTGACTCTGAACTCCGCGGCACAGTTTCCAGTACTCAATCTGTTTTCCGGACCAAAGATAAGGAATATAATAATGTGTTTGATGGCGCCATAAAATATGAAGCCAAGTTTAATGATATAGAATTCGCAACAGCACTTACCGGGCAAATGGGCGATGCCAAAAGAAAGACTTCAACTTTGGCACGCCATGATCTCCGTGCCTGGGAACTTGGCGCTCTGGCAAAATATAAAGGATTTAGCCTGGCAGGTTCGTATAGCGACTGGCATCATTCCGCCTCTCCGAAATTCAAGGTAAATGGCGAAAAATCCGGAGCTTCTTACTGGACTGCGGGAGTTGGATACGAGCGGGACAAATTAGGCACCAGCATAACTTACTTTAACTCCATCAGGGCTAATGTTAATAGCGCTCATCCGTTTGATCCAAACTTTTCTGATGTGGGCTTCAACAGATTTGAACTGCTATGTATTGGTGCCGACTACAAGCTGATGCCAGGCTTTATGCCCTATGCCGAACTTTCGCTTTTCCGCATGAAACATAAGGGCGCAGCAATAAGCAACCGGGGCACAATTATACTTGCCGGCACAAAACTGTCATTCTAATAACTATTTTCAAATATTTAATATTATTGTAACAATATCCTGTTATAATAGCTTCAGAATAAATTATCTATTGGGCTTGCACATTTTTTAAAAACAAGAACAATAGAACGATTGGATTGGAGAATAGATATGTTAGATGAATCTTTACAACGTGGGAAGAATGCAAGCAAAAACGCAAAAAAACGTCGTAAGAAGAGAGAGAAAAATCAGCAAACTAAGCAAGGCCAAAGTCCTAAGCCAAAACATGTAGCTAATCCAGATGCTGAGTTATCTGAGGCTAGTCAAAGTAGTGACGGTGAGGGAAAAGTAAAAGGGGATGGAAAAATTCAAGCTGCTCATGTATCCCAAGAAGTTTCTAGCTCAAGTAGGGATATCTCAGTTGTAGAATCTTTATCACTACCTCCAAAAATTAGCATTATACCTAATTTCACAGGCCTAACTTTAACTACTACTACAAGCCCGGCTGTGATTTCTCCTGCAGACAGCTCTAGTAGAGCTTCTAGTTCCAGCTCTGCATCGACAAGTGTCCCCTCTACAACTCCACCCATGTCAACAATAAGCCCAGCTACCCATAGTACTACAACAGTTACTACTGCAACCAATGCTAGTTCTGCTGCAGCACCAGTATTACCAGGCGCATCACCTACGGCTTCAACTACAACGACCTCACCTGCTTCTCTTGCAAGCACGACTGTTACTGCATCAAAGCCACTTTTTCTAAGCGGATTGAGATCAATGGCTTCGTCAGCTGCACATGGGGTTCAAAATACTGTACACGGGTTTCAAGGTACATTGACCGGTGTACGTTCAGCGTGTTCATTTGCCGCAGGTGTTGCCAAAGGGAAACATCCTACTAATAAAACATCTATCACCGCAAGCAGCTCTAGTTCTAGCACTTCATCTACTCCAATAAGTAGTCTCAACTCAACCACAGCTTCATCAAGCGCATCATCTGCAACTATTACTACAACGACTGCAACAAACGCAACTACTCCTGCAAGTAGCTCTAGTTCTGATGTGCCATTAGTTGTATCAAGTGATCTCCCAATACCTACCCCAATTGTAGGGAGGCCTCCTTCAGCAACAACTACTACGTCTGCACTTTCTCCAGTTACAAGCAGTTCTGACGTTGTCACTGCAACAAAACATTCAGTATTAGCTCCAGCGCATGATGTAACAGTCAAGACCTCACCACCTACAATAAATACTACCTCTAGCAGAACATCTAGTTTAGCTAGCGGCTATAGCTCTGATGTAACTCAATCATCAAGCTCTAGTGGAAGACCAAGGACTATTGTACATGTCCACAGAAAAGTCCAAAGGCAGGATCAAAGTCCGCCGACAGTACCTTCAACTACAGCAAATAATTCACCTGCCTCAACATCATCCGCTACAAGCAACTCGAGCTCCTCTTCAACTCCGCATTCATCAGCATCACAAATTGCTTCAGCGCAAGGGTTTAGTATGGGCATTTCATCTAGTCCTACTAGACGACCATCTTCATCGCCAAGGCGACGCAATCAGCATAATGAGCCTATGCAAGTTGATGCTATTGCAGGTTCCAATGCCTCTCCGACACCTGCTCAATCAGGAAACTCTACTTCAACTAATTCAACTTCAACACCTGCAGCACAACAAGGTCCAGCAGTTGACCCTTTAGTAAGTTTGATCTCAGAGGTTGGTAGGCGCATTACGCAGTTATGGGGGAAAACTTTTGCCATTTCCGATGTGGAAACACAAGTAAAACTCATTCCATTCCAGAAACCTTTATCTGATTTGCATACCTGGTTACTTCCTCTCACTGGAGATAAATTTAACCTGGAACCCCAACCAGCCACTCAACAACAACCGCTAGCTTACCTACAGGATTTTAAACAAACACTTAGTACAACCAAAGCAGCATTGTTAAGTGCCTTTGCTGAAGCAAATCATAGAAATCTACACAATATAAGCTCTCCGCTCCTAACTTGGCATAACCAATTACTTAGTCTTGAAGCTAGTATCATAAATCAGAATATAAAAGCTCTAACACCGCAACAAGCACCTCGGCAAGCACAACCAGTGTCTCCAGCATCTGTGTGTGCAGAACCCCCTCAACATGTTCCGGCAGCTCAGCAGCCGGCCACTCAACAGCAGCAGCAAGAGAATCAGCAGCAACAACAGCAAGCGGATCAGCAGCAGCAACAGCAAGCTAATCAACAGCAACAGCAGCAAGCGGATCAGCAGCAGCAACAGCAAGCTAATCAACAGCAACAGCAGCAAGCGGATCATCAGCAACAGCAGCAAGTAGATCAGCAGCAGCAACAGGCGGCTAATCAACAGCAGCAGCAACCTGCGCCAATTAGTAATTTTCATAGAAAGGAAGCTTTGGTGGCAGTTGCATTAACGTGCGGCGGCACAACTGCAGCTCATTTCCTCCAAAAACTACTTCTAAGTTCAGTTATGCCTATTGGACTAGCCAGCACTCCACTTGCAGCTGGCCTTATTTTCGGCACAGGAGCCATCGGGGCGGGTATAGCTTTAGGATGCCTGAGCAGAAAATGTACACGAAATAATGATCCAGCTAAATCGTTTGATCGCAGTATGACTTCAGCTATAACTTCAGTGGCTATGCTCTTAGTAGGCGTGCCATTACCAGCAGTAATCATTGGTGGTGGTGCGATGTTCGCGTATCAGATGGGACAGTACATAATGGAAGACAGAGCAGCTCAACGCCCTATTTCATTTGCGGCTTAGGCTTGCTGAACTCGTGTATATTTTGCTTGCAGTAAACTCAGTAAAAGTGTAGTTTTCATGTCACGTGGATGGGTGGCCGAGCGGTTTAAGGCACCGGTCTTGAAAACCGACGTACGGTTCTCCCGTACCGTGAGTTCGAATCTCACCCCATCCGCCAGTTTATGGCCTCCGCACTTCCCCAAATCGCTCCAATTCCCTTGAAATATAAGATAAAATAAATTAGATTGCATCCCAACAGCTCTCCATATTTTTACCCACTTCTTGCGGGTAAATTGGATATAAATGTGGAGAATAAATTCTAATAGGAGATTTTTACCCACATGGCACTAACAGACATTAAAATCAAAGCTGCTAAGCCTATAGACAGAGACTATAGGCTTACAGATGGCAAAGGATTGCATCTGCTGATTAAAACAACTGGAGCAAAATATTTCCAACACAGATTTCGCTTTGATAAAAAGGAACGAGTTGATTCTTTTGGACCATACCCTGAAACATCACTTGCAGAAGCACGTGAAATGCTAGAAGAAAACCGTAGAATGCTTAGAAATGGGATAAATCCTATAGATGCGAAGAAAGAAAAGAAGCAACAACATAAGATTGATAGCGAGAACTTATTTGAAAATGTGGCCAAGGAATGGCTTGAGAATAGAAAAGAAAGCTGGACGGAGCGTCATTGGCATTATACCAGGAGGAGGCTTGAAGCTGATATTTTTCCAGTTTTGGGGAATAAGCCAATTAATAAAATAGAACCTCAAGAGCTTTTACATGCTTTACGGGAGGTTGAGAAACGAGATGCTCTAGACTTATCTCATAGATTGCTGCAAATATGCGGCCAAATATTACGATATGCAGTGGCCACTGGCAAAACTAAGAGAGATATTTCAGCTGATTTAAGAGGGGCATTAAAAACTAGAAAGAAACAAAACTTTGCATGCCTTAGAGAGGACGAACTTCCTGAATTTTTCTCTCGTCTAAAAGCTTATGATGGAGAGCTACAAACTAAGCTTGGCCTAAAGCTTCTTATCCTCACTTTTGTGCGCTCATCTGAATTACGTGGCGCAAAGTGGGAAGAAATCAATTTCGAAAAGGCTGAGTGGCGTATTCCTGCAGAAAGAATGAAAATGAAAGAACTGCATATAGTTCCATTATCAAAGCAATCTATTCATGTTCTCGAACAATTAAAACATATTAATGGCTTGCACCCTTATGTCTTTCCTAGTCGCACTAAACCCGATACATCATTCATCAGCGAGAACACCCTGCTCTACTCTCTATATCGAATGGGCTACCATAGCCAGGCTACCACTCACGGCTTCCGTGCCACCGCTTCGACCATACTAAACGAAAACGGCTTCCGCTCAGATGTTATCGAACGCCAGCTTGCACATGGAGAACGCAACAAAGTCCGTAACGCATACAATCATGCCCAATACTTAAAAGAAAGAAAAGAGATGATGCAATGGTGGGCCGACCATCTGGACAAACTAACCGTAAATGGAGAAGTGATCAATCTTAAATTTGGAGAAGTAGCATGAATGGAAACATAATCCCTTTAAAATATTACGATATAACTAAAGGTGAAGGAGAGTGTACTAATTATAGAAAAAATATATGGTCCTTGATGCTATTTCCTTTAGATTGTAACGAACATAAACAACGCAGGCTTGCAATGCAGTTGATTGAATATGATGGCTTTGAAAATGATAGTGATTTTGAAAGCAATGTTCAAAATCCAAATAAAGAAACCCTGAATGAGATTTTCTATAACACTATTTCCGAAGAAGGAATTAAAATAAAAAGATACGGCAAAATTATTGCTGAGGCATTTGGTATTATATTAGCTCTTCATATACATAATCCAACAATCGCAAGTAAGGAACTCGTAATTGATATTATGAATGCTCTAATACAGGAACATTATAGAAGGAATCGAGAACTAATAAAAGAAAAGCAAGAACATAGCTTCCCAAAAAGTTACAATCAACTAGATACTATTATTAAAAATTATACTTCTGTTTCATATTTATGGTTCTTATTTTACGAAATTAAAAAACAGAGAAATATATTAAACTCTGACGGTTGGAAGCTTGAGGATATAATTGGCGAAGAAATGGTACGCCTTGCATACCAAGCTCGAAAATTTTCAATAGATTCTTGTATAAAATTGTTGGATCCAGGCAAACTAGTAAACCTTCCCTTTGACTCTTTAAATGCAAATGTAGATACGCAAGGCTTTCAAGAATTTTTTGAACATGTAAATATTATTGAGTCGATTAAACCTTATATAAACAAGCATTATAGATCTAATAAGAATAAGGTGAAGTAACTCATATATTAGTTTCCCCCCAATGATTGATTGGGGGAAGACGCTTAGTAATTAAAGGAGCATTGTCCTTAGATGTTTTAACAACAATTTGAGGACATACAATGATATTACTACATCCACATGAACGACTAGTACGCTTACCAGAAGTCAAACAGAAATCGGGAAAATCACGCTCTGCTATATATAAAGGCATGCAAGATGGAACTTTTCCTAAGAGCATTAGCCTTGGCAGCAAGAGTGTTGCATGGCTAGAAAGTGAAATTGATGCTTGGATTTCAGACAGAGTACAAGCTAGCCGTGGCAACAATCAAGCGGGAGGGAATTCAGATGTTAAATAACAAAAGAGCTACACCTCAAAAAAAACTTAAACAATCGGCGCTTGAGAATGAAGTGTTTAAACTAGCTAGAGGGCGTTTGATCCACCACCATCGGTTTCTCTTAGAAGCCATTCTACCTCACGGCGCTATTTGTGATGATTACTATATTGCTCAAAACATTACCAGGGCGGATGGGAGCTTAGTATCTATTCAATTTGATCTCAGGAGCGGGAAGTGGCAGGAATTAGAATCTGAGAGCGATGCTAAGAGTTCAGATATCATATCTCTTCATGCTCACCTTAATGGGACTAGTCAGATAGAATCCATTGCAAAGCTAGTCGTGCTCATTGCCGAGCATCAAGCTTTTGAAAGAGCAAGAGCTAGAGAAAGAAAGTACTCTATACAGATAAAGTCAATTTCACAAACGCGTCTTCCAAAAGCTGATACACAGTTTGGAGGTGAGTAATATGCTCACTGACTCTACTTTTGAAAAAGCAGTCATTAACGCAGGATATGTGTTAATGACTGAAATTATTAGAGATGAGAATATCCATCGCTTTGGTAAAAACAAAGAATGCTGGTATATATGTGGCGTTGACTGGGGAATCGCAGATGATTGGTCGGGGGGCTTAGAAAGAGTTAACTGGTTCGCTCAAGCCGTCCACTTATCAATAGAGAAGAAAGCTGAAATTGATTCAAAAATTGAATTTGCTCGTAAAGCACGAGAGACAGGACATGAAGAAGCTGCAAAAAAAGCAGAGCAAATAGTATCTCAAGCTAGGCAAATTGGAAACTCTGCATACCTAAACTCCAAAAGAGTGAAAGCATATGGAGTTTGTTTTAGCTCCTACGAAGGTCGTCTATGCGCTACGATTCCTGCAAGAGATATAAATGGTAAATTATGGACTATCCAGAGCATATATGACGATGGTAAAAAGTACTTTCTTGCAGGCGGTAGGAAAACTGGCTGCTTTCATGCTATAGGCAATCTAACAGGAATTGAGCCCATAATTTTCGTTGAAGGTTATGCGACAGGTGCGACTGTGCATGAAGCTACAGGCAGCAGTGTAGTTGTATGTTTTGACGCTGGCAATCTTGATCCAGTTATAAAATCTTTTAGAGAAAGATATCCTGCTAGCAAGTTTATTATAGCGGCTGACAACGATGCATTTAAAGAAAAGAACACAGGCAAACTTAAAGCTGAAGAGGCTGCTGAGAAATATGGAGGAACAGTGGTCTTGCCAGAATTTTCTGAAAGCTTCTTAAAGCACAAGCCCACTGATTTTAATGATTTGATGATACTTAAAGGTATAGATATAGTAAAGCAGCAACTGACTACTGCGTTACAAAGTCCTAGCTTGAAAGCCTTGAGGATAGACGATTTTTTAAAGTTAAAAATACCACCTCGGGAAATGTTAATAGACCCTATAATACCATCACAAGGTCTAGTTATGCTTCATGCTATACGCGGCATTGGTAAAACCTATATTTCGCTTACTATAGCCGTTACTCTTGCTAGTGGAGGTAGTATCTTTGGTAACAAGTGGAACTGTCCGAGGCCAAGGAAAGTCTTACTTGTAGATGGTGAAATGCCAGTATCAGTCCTGCAAGAGAGACTTATCTCAATCATTTTAGGATTAAATATTGGCGACTTCGATAAATCGAATTTACAGGTCATCACACCTGATCTTCAAGCAGAAGGCATACCTGATCTTTCCACTCTCGCAGGTCAGAAGCTAGTTGAAGAACATTTGTCAGGAGTAGATTTGCTTATTTTAGATAACCTTTCAGCCTTGTGTAGAACCGGCAAAGAAAATGATGCTGAAAGCTGGCTTCCCGTACAAGGATGGCTCTTATCACTCCGCAAACGAGGGATTTCTGTCCTCTTTGTTCATCACTCTAATAAGAATGCCATGCAACGAGGAACTTCTAAGCGGGAGGATTTGCTAGATACTGTCATAAACTTAAAGCAGCCCCATGACTATGAACGAAGTGAAGGTGCTAGATTTGAGGTGCATTATGAAAAGTCGAGAGGCTTTTATGGTGAAAAGGCAAAACCATTTGAGGTCAAACTTAAGCTGGAAGATGGTAATGCAGTCTGGGAAGTGATCGACATTCAAGACCTTAGGTTTAAGCATGTCTTAGCTATGGAAAAGGAAGGTATGACGCAAAGAGATATGGCTGAAGAGCTTAAAATTAGCACTGCAAGCGTAAACCGCCTATTAAAAGCTGCTAAAGCTGCAGGAGGGACAGATGGAAAATAAACCCTACCTCTCAGATGTTTCATTGTTTCATTCCTTAGGGAGTGAAACAGTGAAACAAGGTGATATGAGAAACAACCTCATAAACAAGGATGAAACAAAATCGCTCAAAGCCTTAGCTGAAGCAGCATTGGAACGAAACAAGGTAAGAAACAAAGATGAAACAAACATAAAGCTTACTGTTTCATCTTTTCACCCGGCTGAAACAAGAGCTCCGAATACTAACCTCGGTGTTTATATAGAGCTCTATGAAGAGCGTGCTGCCATATATGAGTATGAAGGGGGCATGGATAAAGTCAAAGCCGAGTGGAAAGCTATGAATGACGTCATAATTAAGCATAGCCATGACAAGGGGTTACAGAAAGGTGGCAAGGAAGAGTTTGAATTTATGCAAAGACTTTCTACAGCCATAAACCAACCAAAAAATAATAACAACTAAATATAGGTATAAAAATGACAGATACTAGAACTGAAAAAACTACAAACGATGGCAATGAAATAACTGAGGCTAAAAAAGCTGAGGCAGAAGCTAAAATCGCTGTAATAACTAAAAAGTGCGCATCTTTTTTAGAAGTACTTTACAATCAGGTTTATAATATATTACCAATAAGCCAAGACGAGGAAACCAAAGGCAAGCAACTTTTCTCAGCACTGTCAATTCTGGATTGTGCCAAAGATGGTGATAATTTAGAAAAGATGTTAGTTGCTCAGGCAATAGCCTTACATAATGCCTCAATGGCGTGCTTTAGGCTTGCCGTGATACCAGAACAACCATTTCAAATCAAACAGGGCTTATTAAACGAAGCTAACAAATTAACCCGCTCTTATGCTGTATTGTTAGAGTCGCTTAATCGCTATCGTGGCAAAGGAGTATCTAATCAGAAAGTTACTGTTGAGCATGTGCATGTTTATAAAGGCGGAAAAGCCATTGTGGGAACCATCGGCCAAACCAAAGACAAATCAGCTAATGTTGCTCAATAACCTGCTGGGAAAGAGATTTAGCAATATGCAGTAAGTGCTTAATCTCTTCTCTTCTGACTTTGGCTTGTTTGGTATGGAGACCATATTTAAACCTGCCATGCCTTTCTCCGCAAGGAGCACCAGGAGAACTGCCACCATGCATACGACACCTGCCATTTTTCATTGCTGGGGACTGGCATCTACTCCCTTGCCTTGTCTTGGCGCCACACCTTAGCGCTTCATTTGCTTTTTCAAGAGCATTCTTCCAATCTGTCATATCTTTATCCTGGGTGCATGGGGTTAAGTTATGTTTCTATTTTACCCCCTGTCCGGGGTAGGGACAATGGGGGCAGTATTGATTTAGCTTATCACAAACAAAACAACATGTAGATATTCGTCACTATGTGCCTACTTAGGTTTAAACAGATTTATATAAGTATTGTTGCGCTTCAGTCATAAGTTCACGATATAATAAGGTATTAGGCCCAATTCCAAAGCTAAATGCACTACCTGTACGACTATTTTTAGGGTCTTTAACTAACATACCCGCATTTACAAGCTCATTTAAAGCATTGAAAATGAATTCTTCGCTTTCAAAATGATCTTTAAAAATATGTAAATTGTATTTATCAATAAAATAAACCTTAATATCACCTATTTCATCAACTTCAAGGCGCTTAGTATTAGGGTTATTAGAGCCCGCTTTTATAATATTGTCACTATCGGAAGCCACAGCAAATAAAGATAAGGTTTCTTGAGTTAGTTGCGATAAATTCTTCTGGGCTTGCGCTAGAAAATGCATATTCTTAATTCCACCTTTGCCGTATTTGAAGAACGCAATTGCAAGCATTATTATTGCTAAGTCGTTAGAAGCGTTGCTAGCACTTTGACAACAATCAATAAGATATAATTTTTTATTCTCATCTGCTAATAGTTCTTCAAAATGTTCTTCAAGTTTTTTAGAGTTATTTTCTTCAAGTAAATTTTTTAGACATGTAAAAAACTGCTTCATCCTATAGCTTTTATAATATAAGTAAGAGCTTATTATTATTGATTTTGTCCCTACGGGTAAAATGGTACCTAAGACCTCACCAAGAGATTCTATAGCTAGCTCTTTATTCTTTTCGTTTACCATATTTGAATTGTGTATTCCTATAAATATTAGACTAATGGATGTTTCTTTTAAAAATCAACTTAATAACGTCGCTGCAGAAATATCAAATCAAAAGGTATTAAGAGTCCTTATTTCATGCTTCTTTAAGCAAATAATCCTTCGCTAGTATTAATTACAAATTGTCAGTTTGTTCATATCAAAAGTGCAATCAAATTGCTCCTAAGCACACTCATATAACTTTATACTACTCAAAGTGTTTTCCATATCTTAAAAGCATTTCCCCAAGAGATATACCCAGTGCATCGCAGATTTTCAGAACAGTTAATAAGGTAGGATTGCGTTTTTTACTTTCTATTAAGCCTATAGCTGAACGGCTTAGCTTGACTTTAAGCGCAAGCTTCTCATGCGAGATCCCCAGCTCCTTCCGCCTCATAATGAGTTGATCTATAACCCAATTAATCTTTTTATTTAAATCATCTTTTGCCATAATTCTGCATTATGGCTGCCTTATGATTTATTTATACGCAACTATAGTTGCATATCAAGGCTACTCATGATAAAATGATCGCAAATAAAAAATATTATTATATTTTATGCAAACTAATTCTGAAAATAAAAATAAATTGAAAGAACTGCTGGGCATTGCGGGAATGGTTTTACTAGGTGGATTAGCTTTGATGAACGACATTGCATTTCCAGAGGTAAAGTTTGCATTAAATACTATGTTAGCTTGTGGGTTCTATTATTGCATATTGCTTGCAGATCCTAATTGGGCGAAGAGAAATGGGCTAAAACCCAAACAAGTTATCTTGATAGGTGTATTTGTCTTGATCCTATATTTGGCTGGAAAAGACATTACAGCACGCCATTGCTTTATATTGATTGGCGTATTTGCAGCAGCTTTAATATATACTGAACACGCATTTCACAAAGCGCTTAGCGACCAATCTGAGCAAATAAGTAATATAAAGTATTACTTATTAAATCAAAAAGACGACCTGTCTTATAAATTGGAAGTGGAGATTTCTCCAAATTGGGAAGCAATACTAAAATACATTTTTAAAGACGAGCATCTATATAATAATTTAGTAGAAGAGCAAAATCTGGAAAATTTAAAAAATAAAAATTCAGATGAAGATTGTCTTCTGGGTGGAAGTAAATACTACTCATATTTTAAGTTTACTAATTTTGGCTTAGGTAAAAGTAATCTACCTATGCTTTGGTCTTCTTATCATAAATCCTTTCGTGACGATATGGTAATTATGGAAAAATTATTCCCAGATGACGGGCCTTTAGCTAAGAAATTATGTAGCATTATGCGTCCCGATTCTTCCCTTTGCTTACAACCATATTTTTTTATTACGCCATACCACATAGGTTTTAATAAGGATATATTTTATGACCCCCAGGAAAATTATGAGGAAATGCTTTCCAATATCCCTTTTGCTGAAATTATGCAGCTTCTATTCAAAATAGCCAAAAATGAGCCGGGTAATGAAATGAATATAATAAGGAAGTTTCCGCTAGACTTAAGAGAAAAGCTAGATAAATGGGGGGTAAAGTATTCTACACTGTTACCGGATCACCTACGCAAAGATACTGGAAAAAATTTACAGCTTTATTGTAAAGATTTTAAGACTGAAGCAGAGAAAAGCGGCCTTGTTTTATCTAAGAATCAGACAGATTTCCATGCTTTTGAGACTGAGTGTTTTAGTGTTTATATTAAAATGGAAAGTCATATTGAAGCAAATAATTTTAGCAAAATAAATGCCGATTAAGGATGCTGTGAATATGAAAAGAGAATTTAAAAAAATAAACGAGGATTTGCTTAAGAGTAATATCTATGGTGAATTATGTAAGCAATATAGGAATTTGTATTTCAAGTTTTCTAGCCTAGAGTTACATAAATCTATTGATACATACAGTAACTCTGCTTTAGTTGCTTCTACAAACATAGAGCGAGGATATATCAATGGTTTAGTAGAGCTTGATAGAGATAACCTCTACCTTATAAATCAAGGACTTTCTACCAAATTATCATCCCCCTTACCAATCCATATAAATGCAAGGAAAGTACCTCAAAAGCTGACCTTTAATAAAGCTGAACTTGCGGTAGGAAAAAGAGAAATAAATACAGGCAGTCTCAGACATTATTTTGATGAAGAAAATAATAAAGAAGAAATATATTTAGACATTGGAGTACCACAATACGTTATGAATAACATCTGGGAAACTTTAGTGGAGCCTGGAGAATATGAGGTAATTCTATGTATCTGTGTTAATATTTTTCAATGCGAGATGGAAGCTTCTTTAAGGGGGCCTCTTGATCGCCAAAACTTTTTTATTGAGAGTAATAACTATTATCATGCATATCTGGAAACAATAGTTCTAAAGAAAAAGGTATCAATTGCTAAAAATGAAGTGACGGCAAATGAGAATAAAGTAAGTACTAGTCAGGAAGAAGCTGTTGAAAATCAAGAGGAAGATTGTGACGAGGTCTCATTATCACAATTTACTAATACCATTTTCCTACCTAGCATGCATGTAATAGCAGATGATTTTCGACATCTGATTCTAGTTTTATGGGCCATTGTTGCTATTTTGCTTATAAGCTTCTTTGTGTAAGTATGATAAATTAGGCGTTCCTATATTGGCAAGATTATAAAATGATGCCTAATAGATAATAATATTTTAATGTTAGCTGCATGATTGCTAATAGCTCTTCTTGCTATGAAAAGCATAGATAAAAGGTATTTCTGAGCGCTTATTACTACAGATAGAGAGGCAGGGAGTTAACTAACCCATACATATAGCAAAACATTTGGACGCAATTTACTCCCATTTATGCGTTCTATAACAGCTTTAACTGTGTTATGTTGCAACCAATTATGAAAAGTATTTTTTTGTCCACGATTTATATAACCAATTCGTATATCATCATAAAATATTCCTATAGCCTCTTGGTCGAACTCATTCTCGGGCTCTTCTTTTATTGTAACTTCATGCCCTAAAAATCCTTCTTGATTGATTTTATCCATGCCCTGCCCATAACGAAAACCAGCAACTTCTATTGTCAATTCACAAGGCAGAACAACATTTTCAAAAGGGTGAATAAGAGAGAAACCATCGCTTAATAACTTAGCGCCTGAATACCCTAGTAATGCGAAATCAGATATTTCAACACCAGGACTAATTCTATAAAATTTCAGATACTCATCAAAATCACTGCGTGACCTAGGGGGGATTCTGCGTGCAAAAATATCAAATACATTTCGATGATATTCTAGCGATATGTCAAAAGCAGGATAACCTTGGAAGCCCTGATTCATAGCCTCCTTGAAATCCTCAGTATTCAAAAAATAATGTAATGTAAACTCCCTATTATTTTTACAAACTAGTTCACCTACTATATATCGCTTACCTTTTGGACGATATTCTTGACTTAAATTCTCATTACTTAAAGATGTAGAGGCGCCATCTGGCTTTTGCCACGCAATAAGCAGTCTTTTTGGTTCAATTATATTTTTTAGTAACCGCACTAAATTACCTTAATTCGACTTTAAACTTTTTATTATATTATCTTTTCTAAGTTTTAGTAGTTCAATAATAAAATTTGCTCTGGTTTTACTTAGCGGAGTATATACATCAAAGCAGCATAATTCTAATATATCTCTAGCACATTCATCCACACTAAAATTAAGTTTCTGCATTATAAAGTTGTAGTTATCAGGATAGAAATCTATAAGTTTTTGCAACAACTCAACATGTTTACAGCCCTTTTTTATATAACCTTCAAGATCCCATCTTAAATGATGCCTACCTCTTTTAATATATTCCATTATATTTATGGTATTGATATTTGCTTCTAAAATCTCATGCCCCATAGCCGTACCATTATCAAATGCAGGAGAAAGAAAGGCATATTTTAATTCTTTATCCCAAACTAATCCCCAATTATCCTGATGTCTATCTGTATTTCCAATTAGCGCATCAAAAAGTAATATACTGACAAAGTTCTGCAACCAATCAGACTGCAATGCTCCTTGATCTTGCAATTGTGCACAAATTTCAATAATAATTTTCATATTATGCTCCCACCCTTTTTCAAGATCGTAATTTGGGTTTTTTTGACGCATATAATCTCTGCCTGCATAGTAAGTCTCTTCAGGACTATTAGGATAGTTATGGAACCATTCTATTAAGGCACCTGCTATCTTGCGGTGCGAATCTATAGCTACAAATGCTGGGGGAACAGGTATACCTACAATTTTACCTAATTTGTACGCTATGATCTCAATCCAAAATTGCTCGGGGTAGTTTTTCCTAGAGTGCTTAAATATATAAGTATGGTCTTTAATCAAGAACGAGAAAGCGATGTTATTAGGGCAATAGAAAATTTCCTTAGGACGAGAACCTTCTCTATAGATTTCTAAATCGCCCACTGCCCATGAAGAGACATCTACTACTTCTCTTGTGGATTGGCTTTTTATACGAGATTTATTTTGTATATAAAATTCCACTAGTGTCTTTTCTTTTGATATTGAAGCTTAGTATACCATATTATTGCGCCCTAATCTAGTCATTACATATAAAAGACAATCTTACCTTTTCTAAGGTTATATTTATGTTACACACATGTAAATCAAATGGCTATACTTACTTCTATAAGTGAACTGAGAGCTCTACATTTCTCTTATATAGACTTCTATTACTAAGTAGGATATGTAATTGTCTCTTAGTAGACATGCACAATATAATCCTGTTTACTTTAATCAACTAGCACTCAAATCTGCGGGTAAAAATGTGGGTAAATAGCAAATCCACACTCACCTAATCCCATATAAATCAACCACTTAACATCTCAATGTGGATGACACCCCACCGCCATCCTACGCCTTCGGCTTCGGGTGGCTTACGCCAGTTTATTCTCTCATTATAGGATTTTATTTTACTAAAGCCAGTCTAACCGAAGACGATTAGGCGTAGGTGTGTCGCCCGAAGCTTTAGCGAAGGGGGACTGGAACTCTAAAAATAATCTCAATGAATAAAACCTATATCTTCGCTAATTTTGCTGAAGGCAAAATTTAGCTACGACGTGATTGATCGCGGCGTAGCGTGCGAAACGGATGCCACGCTGAAGACGGGTGGCTAAGGCAAGCTTTTCAAAATTTAATATATTACCACTTGCTTGCTTGATTTTATGTTGGCATACTTACAAGATCAGAATGGAAAATTGTGTTCTATGCTCGGCATAATTATAGAACTTACAATTCCAGACATTAAAGTCCTTGCACAACCGAAACATATAAATACTCACTAGGCAAAAAATCCGAGTAGATCGATAAGGATTTTACTAACTGGTTGGTAAACATTAACTACATGAAACAGGGGAGCCTATATCGATATACCCACATCAAAAATTATTGACGCGGGTCTTTTAGTTTTGGGGTTAAGGGGTTCAGCAATCTGCTTGATTTGCAATTCATTATCGCTGAATAGTCTCAACCAAGTTTCAATGGTGCGGAAGTACCAAGGCGCCGGCCTTGTAAAATCCTTACACAACCCCGCCCATGATCCTTGCGTTAACTTGCCATGACTTTACTATTTCTGCATCTGAGAGCTTTTGTGACATAATAGTATTTTACTAGTTTTTTTAAATCCCATCCAGAGCTAATATATATTTGACTTAATTCCAATAGGTTTAAAATGGCCTCAAAAACTAGGTGTGCCTGGTGTCCTGAAGATAAACCCGATTACATTCATTATCATGATAATGAATGGGGTGTTCCAGTTCATAATGACTTAAAACATTTTGAAATGATTACACTTGAAGGAGCGCAGGCAGGTCTAAGTTGGTACACGATACTCAAGCGCCGGGAAAACTATCGCAAGGCCTTTAAAAATTTCGACCCGCAAAAAGTGGCAGCTATGACAGATAGTGATTTAGAGTCCCTGCTTTCAAATACAGGGATTATCCGCAACCGCCTGAAGATCTGGTCTGTACGCAAGAACGCTGTCGCTTTCCTGGCTATACAAAAGGAGTTCGGCTCGTTTAACGCTTATGTCTGGGGTTTTGTTAATGGAAAACCTATTGTGAATTCCCCAAAAACTCTAAAAGACATACCTACCCGTACAGTAGAATCCGATCAACTCTCAAAGGACTTAAAAAAGCGCGGCATGAGTTTTGTAGGCTCAACTATAATCTACGCCTATATGCAGGCTATTGGCATGATAAATGACCATATGTTCGATTGCTTTAAAACAACCAAATAGCGCTTTATCCTTGCTAATAATACTATTTTATATATAATATCCAAAATATATAATTTATATAACTATGCCATCAAATTTTTTAAATAAAGCCGAATCAATTGCACTTAATGGCATAATTAAAAAGCAGAGTGCTGCTTGTAACGTTACAGCAATTAAGCAGAAGAGCTTTCATTACACAATGGACTTCTCTCTTAGAATGCATCAAGAGGGGATTCAAAACTATCAATCATTGAAAGCCTTATTAGAAACAGATTTTATTTCCAAGTTACCAGTATATGAGGGGCTCTCTAATTTATTTCAAGATTCCAATATAAAAGTACCTTTAATCACTCATATGATTTATGTATTTAAGGAAGGCGCGGCAAAGAAATTATCCAGTAACAACATCCACAAAATTATCAGGACAACTGAACGGTTGAATGAAGATGCCTACAGTTGGAAACATTACTTTTGGACAAATAATGAAACTAATATTTCCGATGAAATTAAAAGTGTTTCAAATCTTCAAGTTAAGAACGTCAATGAGCTTAACACTCACCCACTTTACCCTATCTTTATACAAATGCTAACCGACGCTAATAATAATGGGAATGCTGTTCCTTTTTTAACTCAGGCATCAGATATATTTAGGCTAATAGTGCTTCAGAAATTCGGAGGGATTTATCATGATTGTGACTATGAAATATTCAAGCCCAATCATATATATAACTTAATGAAATCATTCCCTCTTATTTTGACACAGGAAAGTGAGGGACAAGATGATGTCGCTAATTTCTTTATTGCAGTCAGCCCGAATCATGCTGTAACGAATTATGCTCTGAATTTAATCAGTCGGAATTTTCTTTCAGAGTCACCTGACTACATATATAGAGCGACCGATAAAATCAATAAGCTTGTTTTCGAAACTGGCCCCTGTGTATTGACAGCTGCATTCTTTAAATATGTTCAGGAAATTATTGAGCAAGGAGAGCCATATGATTTCATGCTTTTTATAGCTGGTGGTCTTACAAATCACATGCTTGCCAGAAGCGTGCAACCATTTCATTCGAATCCCGAATGCCAGAACCCAAATATAAAATCGGCAGAACAGTTTATTAACTATAATGATATTAACATTACTACAGCTGGGGCTGATTTATTATGTGGCGATTGGGGTGCAAGTCCTGATTTTGCGAGACAACTTACGTATTATCTCACAGAAGATATAGATGCAGGTCTTGAATGCGGTACATGGAATGAATTGCCGAGGCACCTTAAGGCAACTGATTATACATTGTCTATCTCAAGCCTTCACGGCAATGAAGTTCTATCATGTGGGACAACCAAGTTTACTGAATATTACCAATAAAATAATAGATATCTCATTAAAGTTTGCCTAAGATCGAGTATGATTGAATGATGGATTATGCTTATGATGACATTATACGTTAAAAAAGATGATAGCCTTCAAAGAGCTCTTTTTTCTAAAAATGGAGTCATTCCTGAAGAGACCGTATGGATCGACCTGCTTGATTTGTCAAAAGAAGAAGAATTGGCTGTAGAAAAGTTTTTGGGTATCAATGTGCCTTCTCGTGAGGAAATGCATGAGATTGAAGTATCCAGCCGTCTATATCAGAAAGGCAATGCTGTTTTTATGACAGCAGTTCTAGTAGTAAAATCCGAAATTCTAGACCCTGAAACACATGTCGTTACTTTTATAATAGTTGGAAATAGGCTAGTGACTATCCGCTATGTAGAAACTACTCCATTCCATAATTTCACAACAGGGGTCGAGAAATTACCTGTCATTCGTCAGTCCGCTAATTCCTTACTTATAGGCCTGCTGGATTGTATAATAGATCACATTGCAGATATTTTAGAAAGCGTTGGAATAGATGTCGATGTACTCGGACGAAGAATCTTTCACAGAAAGAAGCAGATTTCTACAGAGAAACCAGATTATCAGGACGTCCTGGAGAGAGTGGGTTGCACTGATGACCTTGCCTCTAAAATCCATGAAAGCCTGGTCACTTTAAGCCGTATGGTCAGTTATGTTGCGCAGTCCCAACTAGTTGAAACAGAAGGAGGGTCATATGTACGACTTTCAACGCTAGCCAAAGATATCACAGCTCTTAGCGACCACGTTTCTTTTATTTCTAATAAAATACATTTCTTGCTAGATGCTACTCTTGGTATGATTAACATCGAACAAACCAACATTATTAAAATACTTTCAGTAGCTGCTGTAGTCTTCTTACCGCCTACTTTAATTGCCAGCTACTACGGCATGAACTTTGTGATCATGCCTGAACTAAAATGGCATTATGGCTACCCGATGGCAGTATGCCTAATGTTCTTCTCGTCATGGTTACCATATAAATACTTCAAACGTAAAAAATGGTTCTGATCACTTATATCAATTAATGACATCTGGTATAAGAGCGGGTGCGTTATCGTAAGCATCGCTTACCAAGCAAAAATCATTAGCTTCCTCAGACTTCACAATTTCTTCAGTCGGTTTTCCAATTTGTAGAGCTTCCGAAACTGACGCTCCTTCCCTAAACGCTTTAAGTTGATCATATGAGGTAAATTGTACCGCATCTTTCGCAGTTAGCTTGTAGTAAAATAGTGCATCAAGTTGGATATTCGAAGTAAATTGTAAAGCATCTTCAGCAGGCACTTTTCCATTCTGCAACGCTTTAAGCTGGAAGTCAGAAGTAAACTTTAAAGCATGTTCCATAGTGGCTCCTGCCTTCAAAGCATAAGTTTGAATTAGCTTAGTGAATTTCAATGAATCTTCAACAGACAAACCTTGCTCTAGAGCAAATACTTGACTGAGCTCAGTGAACCTTAAAGCATCTTCCGCTGAAATACCTGTACTGAATGCATCAGCTTGAAAGTAATATCTGAACTTTAGAGCTTCACCTACTGACGCACCTAATTCGTATGCATTAAAATGCACCCGAGAAGTAAAATCAGTTGGAATGGAGCAGACACCATCAATCATGCCTGGTCTGCATTCCTCGTAAATAATATAGCGACCTTTAAAAAAATAACCAGTATCATCAAATAAAATCTTAGTATAGTTTAAAGCTTTCCCTAGAGAAAAACCTCCATCCTCATAGCAGTAAAGTTGGCAATGGTTTGTGAATTGTAAGGCATCATCCAAAGATATATTTCTTTGAAATGCATGCACTTGCACATGGCTACTGAATTTCAATGCAATCTCCAATGGAATATTTCTTTGGAAGGCATGTAATTGAGCATGATTGCTGAATTTAAGTACATCATCTAATGATACACCAGCTTTGAATGCATCATCATGTATTGTCATATTATATTTTAAGGCTTTCTCTAATCCTACACCTAGTGCATAGGCTTTTTTCTGCATCTCATGATAAAGTAAAAAGTCTCTTGATTTAGGAATAAGGTCTAATATTTCATATCCAATTGATATAATACTATCTGAGATCCATACCATTATGTTGCCTCACGTTAAATTATTAAGCGAATGTTAACGTCAAAGAGCAACCAAGTCTACCAACAAATCAACACCTAGGGATCAACCCGCTCTGCCCAAAGCTGAAACTGCATCTCGGGGCTGCTGCGTCCTACCAATTTTTTCAGGCGGCAACGCACAACCTATAAGCAATTGCGGCCTACTGGTTGGAGAATCGCTGCTAGATGCAGCAGAACTTTGATATTCAATTTGTCTAGTGGTTGTCAAAGGTGGTATGTAGCCTGGAGGTATAGGATATTCCGTCGCAAAAACTGGAACAGCATACCCCATGCCATTCTTATAAAGTAGCCTAGGCACTAGAACTGGAGTGTACCTAGGATCCGGAAGTTGTTGTGCCAGCTGCACATCTATTATTCCTTCTGCGTTTGGCTCTGAAGCCACGCTTACCAAAACTCCTTCCTCTTCAACGTGGCGCTCTAAATCATCATCCAGAGCATAGCTAACTCCTTCCGCTGGCAGAACCACATTCTTAGCACGTTTTAGCTGATGCTGGAAGGAATATGCATGAGCACGATTAAAGTCTAATTGGGGTCTGTCTCGCTGAATGCGGGTTGAGAACTCATCAAAATTCTGTTGCAAGCCTTCAGCAGCTTTCATTGCTCGATCCAAGGCTTTTCTACTTATGGAATTGCGAGACTCCGTCCAGCCAGCTTTATTATGGTTTTCATACCACTGCTGACCTTGTTCGGCTTTTTTGTTTTTTCTAGCAGACTCGGCTTTTGCACGCTGATCCGCAAATCTTTGTATATACTTATCTAATAACTTACTTTGAATTGAAACGGAATCCATCAACCAGGTATAATACATACTGTGGTTTTCAAAGGTAATATTGTCGAGCATTCTTAACTTATGTTCTGCACGACTATATAAGTTCAAAGCAAGTTTAAGACAGACGATCATTATTTCCGGATCTTCCTTCCTATGATTTAAGAAATGGCCGGCAATCATACCATAACTGTCTCCAATAGCACATAACGCCTTGAATGTAAGTTCATCATTAGTGGAAGTTTGGGTAAGATCGTGAAGCTCATTGATAACACGCTTTACGTTTTCAGCATTAAACCTCTTCGGGTTGAGCATCAACAGCAGCTCATCCATTTTTAATGCAAGCGGTTCAATAACTGCTGGGGAAGAAGTAGTCGTTACCACATCTCTTTGATCTGGATTAGCTTTTTTACCTTCTTCTTTGGCGGCAGCAGAAACCCTGTCTTTTTTTCTTTTCTTCTCAACTTGCTTTCTCAACTTTTGTTGCTTACTCAAAGGTGGAGTTTTCTTATCTTCCTGCGCTTTTTTCTGAGCAGCTTGCTGATGACATTCGCGTATGAAATCTTCTATATCAGCAGTACCAAGAGCATTGGCATGAAGAAAATCAGAATCCTTAGGCTCTCTTTGCCCAGCCAAAAATTCGAGAACTATAGCTTCGAGTTCAAGTTTTCTTTGAATATTACGATCTAGGATATCCTTTAATATTAGGCCATTTACAACAGTGCGCTCATCTCCCATTCTTGCAAATTCCCTATTTACATTGTTTATATTGTAATAAACAAATCCAATTCCGTGTTCGTCTTTAATATAGAACTCTGTAATATACTCTTCCGCACAATTTCTCTCTATGAAATTCAAAATAGCATTTTGTATTCCCAGAAGCTCAATTTGCACTTCAATAATACGCCGCTTGAATTCTAAATTATCTTTATTTGCTCGTTTAAAAAGAGTTTCACACTGGAGAAAAATTAATTCCGTAGTGCTTATAACAGATTGAATATCCTTTTTAATAGCAATAAACTTACTAAAAAACTTGTATAGCTCTTTATTCCACATGGGTTCTACCTCTGCAAGATTCTTGACGTACTCTCGCAGGTAATTAACTTCCTTTTCAATAGCATCTTGCAGATTAGCAACTTGAACTTCGTTTAGATTTGCTGTTACATCAATCTTAGCATTATGACAATTTATAGCAAATGTCAGGCATACAAATCGCATGAAAGGTTGCATTAAAGGATTTTGCTTGCAAGGCTCAGTTTCAACTAGCCCAGCCATTACAGCCAAGTGTTCATCTAGATTGCCTTGCTTATTAATTATTTGTGTACAGATTAAATTGCCTTTAACTGAGATATCAAGTAATGGCATGACATATGCAATATAAGTTTCGCCATAACTTAGTAGTTCTTTCTTTTTTCCAGAGAGCAATATTATAGCTGGCAACCTTTTCTGCATCATATACGTTCTTCTAAGGTCTTCATTGAAAACAGCCCACCTATTCATAACTGGATCCAGAGTTTTACTGAAATGCCCAAGCAGGCTAATCTGGACATTTATAATGCCTCTATTAATTTCTAAATATGCCTTAACAGCATCCATTATAGGTTGTGTGGATAATAAATGCCTGGCGTTCAGAAGGAAATTTTCTAGATTTAACAAGGTGCAATGCAAATCTTTACCTAAGTTACTTTTAATATGCATATGAAGGAAAACCTTAGCTGTCTTAGCCTGTAGTTCTCCTTGTTTTTGACGATCAAAGGATCGACCAGCTGCGATAGATTGACGAGCAATAGCGTTAACGCTTGAATCAAACTTTCCTGCCAGCCTATCTGTTTCTTCTGATGATTCTTCTAAATAACCTTTTGCTTTAAAGACTCGATCTATAAATGCGATATAGCAATCAAACGTATCAATATATACTTGACTTTGTGGATCACTAAGACTTTGAAAATGGGCTTTATAGCCACTTATGATTTTAATAATGAAAATACGGTTTACTTCACTAAAATCAGCCTGCGAATTATGTTCGATTCGATCAAGGAAGCTGGCAACCTTATTGCCTGCTTCAATCATACCCTTTAATTTTTCCAAGTACTCTTTATACTTGGGATGATTCAACTTTCTATCTTTTTTTATGCCAGCCACATAATCAGCTTCCTTTTCTATAAACGAAGCTAATTTATCAGCAGCATTGTTAAGTTCTGTAATGACTAATTGATACGGAGATAAGGGCCGATCATCTGGCACGCCACTACTGTCAACTTGCTCAGCCTTATAATCAACAGGGAGTAATGTGAAATTTTGTCGCATCGGGAGATGATTCTTTTGTGCCTCTGGCCTCTTGTTACGCATGACTTTTCCCATTGATTCAATTTTTCGGATAATATAATAACAAATTTCAACATAAAGTATATTATATTTTTACGTCCAGCGAATTTTATTTTGTTGCCCAGAAGCCACCTTTACGTTAAAATGTGCCAGTTAAATGAATTCAAAGCAGTTTTAAAATGATAGTTCTACGAGATGCTAAAAAAGAAGATGCTGAACTAATTGTGCAATACATTAAAGAGCTTGCAGAATTCGAACAACTTTCCCATGAATGCTATGCAAACCCCGATCTTGTGCATAAATGGTTATTTGGCGACAACCCAAAAGCGCACTGCATTATCGCTGAGTGGGGAGGGAAACCTGCGGGCTTTGCTCTCTACTTCTATAATTTCTCAACGTTTCTTACAAAGCCTGGCATCTATATAGAAGATGTTTTCGTGAGACCGGATTTTAGGCGCAAGGGCATTGCCAAAAAAATATTCAAGCACTTAGCGAAAAAAGCACTAACCGAAGGATGTGGCAGACTTGAATGGTGGGTATTGGATTGGAACAAAGATGCTATAACTTTCTATGAAACAATAGACGCCATACCTATGAGCGAGTGGACAGTGCAGCGCGTCACCGGCCAGGCATTAGAAAACTTAGCTAAGGATTAGATGTCCAAGGCAGCCTCATTAAAATTATGATTTTCCACCTCTCCCTTTATCACTGGATTTTAAGGCTAAGCTATCGACAAAACTTTTCATTTTCCCCGGAACTTTATTGGTTTTATCTGCAGCTAAATTTATTTCTGCTGCCTTTGCCTTTGATATTTTTTCAAATTCGATCACTGCGTCTTTGATTTTTTTATCGGCAACACCAGCAGAACCAAAGCTAAATACTCTTTTTACACCGTTGGCGAATTTATTTAGGCCATCCTTAAAGCCGTTTACTTCACCACCATGTCTGCTTGCCACTTTTTGACCAACTTCATGCATTTTAATCCAAAGTTCCGGTGGTGAATTTTTCATAATAGCTTGCAGATTTATTGCAATGTTATCCAAGCCTTTAACCCTACTCGCAGCTGATATATTATCTATTAACCTGGCTACAGTTTTCTCATTACCGGACATTAATAATTTATAAACCTCACTCTGTTCTCCTAACTCATAGGGAACAACTAGGCCTTTCCTAAGTGCTTTATGTTCTTCGACTAATTTATTTATATCATCCTGAGCTCTCTGCCTTAATTGAGGATAGGTATTTTGATCAATATCATCAATAGCTTTAATAATCTTTTGCTCCAATTCTTGCAGTCTATATTTCTTAGCGTCAGCTACAGCGGATTTATCTATTGGATAGCTCTTGTGTTTAATCCAAACTTCTGGATCTAAACTCTTTATCTTATATCCATTCCTTATAGCCCAAATAACTGGATCTAAACCTTCTATCTTAAATTTGGACTTTATAGCCCATTCAATTGGATCTAGAGTGCCTAGCTCATTTACCCAATCTCCTTCTTTAATAAAGTCAGGTGCGTCCGATTTTGCCACAATATCCAGAGTATTGGAGAACTCTTGCATTACTGCAATCCGCTTTATAAGGCGATCTATATATAGCTGCTTGGCCTTATCAAGATTTTTGAACTCGGTTGGCGTTGTGTATCCATTTTCTTCAGATAAAAAGTTCATTCCCTTTAAATCAAAACCTGCTTTCTGGAGCAGGTCAAAACGGCTGCCAATAAGATTGGCGATTTCATCCTTAGAAATCTTCAGCATTTCATCGATTGATTCTTTTAGCTTTAGTGCGCTAAATGGTAGAACCATATCACCATTTTTATTTGAGTAACCAAACAGTCTAAAACGATTTATCATGCCTTCACGCAATGCTCTTTCATTTGAATAGCCAACGATGGCCGACTTTCCATGATCAATTTTAACTGCTATATAATGTACTTTACCTGATTCATCTTTCTTTTCTACTACTCCAATATTTCCAGCATGGTAATCAAGCTCACCTAACATAAAACATGCAGCCATAACTTTTTCAAATCCTTCTACTTCTTTCAACTTAGGAGATTTAGCATCTATATAGTAGCCTTTAGGATCAGGGTTGCCTGAAAAATTACCCAGCATTTGAAATGTAGCATCCATGAACTTAGATCTGATATAAATATCCTTATTAGATTTATCTGGTTTGACAGTAACTATTCCGGTACTTTCACTTTTAATAAGTTCACCTTGGCTATTTACTAACTCAATAATCGGAGCTCGATCAAATAGAAGCCGGTTATATAACGGAGCCATAACATACTCACCAACTAAATCTCTCCTATCAATTATCTGCCGTGCTCTCTTCTCTCTATCCTCTTTCCATAATGAATCTTCTTCAGGCAAATGTTCCATCTTTCTAACGCCATGCTTCAACATAAACTTCTGCTTCTCCATCTGCGTATCACTTTTCCTGGTTGCTTGGTAACCAGCAGATAATCCAGCTTCCTTTTTTCCAGAGCTTTCAAAATCCTCTGTAGTTGCAACCGCTCTGTCTTCGAAGTGCTTATACAATGTCTCTGTTGTTTTATCTTTCTCGCTAACTTTTAGAGCTCCAAGTTCTTTCTTACGCTCAAGTCGCGTATTGTTAAGGACATTGTTAAGGATTATATCATCTTTTGTTGGGATGAAGTCGCGTGCTACGGTTGCATTAAACTTATCAAGATCAAAGCCTGATGCTATATTCTTTGTAATAGCTTCCGTGAGTTCATTAATACCCTTTCCTTGAATCAATCCCCCTGATGATAGGATCGATAGACCTTCATCAGGTATAACTTGCAACATCGCCTTTACTTGGCTTTCAGCTACATCAAGGGTCTTAGCAGATTTTTTAGCCTTTGTAAGATTTTTAAATACTATTGCAGTAACGCTTTTCACAAGCTCATTATACGCCTCAGAATCTTTCATAAATCCGCCCAATATATCTATAATAATAAGGATATCGACGAATAGTTAATAAAAAGTTAATTTATATAGCTATTTTGAATAATGTGGGAATGCCTGGTATTTAACTCAAATACCAAACTCTTCTGTAGATAACGCGCTACTAATTATAGCTGCAATCCTCTCCCCAGATTCTACAGCAGCTTCCATCGTGCCAATTGCATTTAATATGGTTGTATGCTCGCCAGCAAAGTAAATACTGTTACCAATCGGCCGGAATATTTCCTTTACTTTAAAACCATGATGATCAACTACTGCTTCAAATCGTGCTCCGAGTGATAGACCATAGTTTGAATATGAGCCGCGGGAAAAAGCATCATTTACCCACGACTTAGCAACTGGGGCTTCATACAAACCCAACTGCTCTTCAATTGCATCAACAGGTTGCGCTTTAAAAATGATTGCATCATTAAGGCCTTGCTGGAATACCGGCAACGTCTCTGCATATAGATGTTGCTTAAAACTATTCGACCCATCATCGTTGGTAAAATAAAAAATCAAAAGTTTGCCATCATCATTAAAAGCAGCAACCGCCTGATTTGTTACTACACAATTAAACTGCTCGCTTTTATATCTGATTGGAACCAGCACTTTTGCATTACGACCATATTGAACTGATTTAATATCATTTAACTGGCCGCTTGTAATAACATCATCTTCAAAGGCAATATCCTTATAAACCGATGCGGGGATAGATAATACCAATTTATCGGTTTGGATCTCTGTACCATCCTTAAACTTTAAAGCAATTTTATCCCCTTCAACAAATGAGACTCGGTCTAGGACTTTAGATAGATGCACCCTACCCTCAAGTTTTTCTGCAAGCTTTAATGGCAGAAGCGCATTGCCATCTTTTAAGTACAATCTGCGTATTGTGCTCGCAGAATGTTCCGCAGATAGAGCGCCCATCAGCATATACTTTAAAGTGTCTCCATTGTGATGAGTTGATAGTAGGGCGGGAGGCGACCCTTCGTATGCAGTGAGTAAAGACGCAAGCATTGCTTTTATATCGTCATAAACTCCAAATCTTGCAGGGAATAGAATATCTAACACCTCATGAATGGACTGCGTTTGTTCTATAAGCTTGTCAAGATCTGTACTTCTAATTCTACTGGCAGCTTCTTCAGTTAATTTTCTGCGATCCAGGAATTGCTTGCCGTTATAATAAACCATGGTCAAATTCTTATATTTATCCTCAACGGTTATGCCTAGTTCCTTCGCCAGATTTAAAAGATAATCCGCATTACCACCATCAGCAAAGTTCTGCCCGCCAAGTTCAGCTACTGAATATTCACCATCAAGATTTTTAATTAAGACTGAGTGCACGCGACCACCAACTCTTGGCCTGGCCTCATAGACATCGACATCAAAACCCTTTTCAAAAAGGCGGTACGCCGCAGATAATCCAGACAAGCCCGCTCCAATTACGGTCACTTTAGTAGACGCATTGCTTACTTGGTTTAGCATTTAATATAGCTCTAGTTGGATAGAGAAAATATAACATGGGCATTAAATTTAACAAACAAATACTTGACTCTCCATGCTTGTTTTGGTCTCTTATATGAGACTCTTTTTAGCTTAATTCGAGTCATTTAATCTCAAAGCAGGTAATGCATGTTACACAGACTAATGACTCCTCCTCTGAACAGATTCACTCAAGCTTTATTTGGCCCTACGCAAATAAGAACTTTATCTAATTGGTATAGAAGCTATTCTAGCTTCTCACATAGGAGATATATTAGTTACAAACTTCCAGATCTCGCAGAAGTTAATATAGCTAAAGAAGGAACATCTTTTACCAGCCATTCATTAAAAAGCAGTATTAAGTTTGATCTAAATAAACTTGGGGAAGAAGCTAGAGTAATATTGAAATATTGTGCGTTTCTTGGAGATGTAATACCGATTGAGTTATTGAAGGAGATCCTTCCTGATGAAGAAAGATTGAATACGGGACTGCTTGAATTAACAGAAAAAACTAAGCTGCTGCAAAAAGGAGAAGATGGGACTTATAGTTTGCAAAAAGATTTGCAGAAAGTTCTGAGAGCCAATATTGATGATCATGATAAGGCCCTATCATTCGTTCTAAAATCAATAGTTGATATCTTTCCGAATCAGCAGCCATATAGTACTAAAGCTCAAAAGCAGGCAAAGCGGCTATTACCTTGCGCTACAGTGGTAGCTGAGGCGGCAACTGATATGCAAAGCGTTAATACAGAACTAGAATTACTGCGTCATATGCTTGGTAGCTATTTTATGCATACACAACAACCTGATAAAGCAGTGGACTTATTTAAACGGTCTTTAGAGATGAGGCAAGAGATGTTCCTAGGAGATAATATCTTAGTGGCAAATGCATTGACGACTCTCGGGAGAGCCTATCAGGCTTGTGTAGGAAAAAGTAATGCTATTAAAGGCTTATGGTATTTTGGAGAAGCTCTTGAGATATTCAAAAGACTTTTTCCTGCAAATCATCCTGATGTTGCAACAGCATTAAATAATCTAGGAGTTGCAAATATAGTTGTTGGTGGGAAAACCAACATACGAATAGGCTTAGTTTATCTTGAAGAGGGGCTTAATATGAGAAGAGCCCTTTTTCAGAAGGACCACCTTGAGATAGCCAATTCATTAAATAATGTAGGTGCTGCTTATAGAGATTTAGGAGGAGCAGATAACATGCTTAAGGGTTTCAAGTACCTTGAAGAAGCGCTTGGAATGCTTAAATCTCTTTGCCCAGATAATTATTGCCTTATTGCAGGTGCATTGGCTAATACAGCAATGGCCTATGAAGCATTAGGAGACAAGAACAAAGCTCTGGAATATTTTAAGCAAGCTTATGGTTTATGCTTAGCTTCATTAGGAGCAGAACATAAAGACACTTTGAAGGTAATGTTGAAAACAGCGGATCTTTTGTACCTTCTTGTGTAAGAGTTATGGGATAAACGCCGACTTCTTTTTCTGGGCTTCGTTTGGTTTTTGCACCCAAAGATTCGCCGATAAGTTGCGCGCCCAAACAGAATCCCAGTACTCTCTTACCTTGAGATATACTCTCCTTGATCAGGTTGATTTCATCAGCGAGATAAGGGGCTTCATCTAACTTTAACGGGCTTTGTGGACCGCCCATGATTATAAGGCAATCAAAGTTATCAGCTTTTGGCAGCCTATCGCCATTATAGGGCTTGCTAATTTGAAAGGTATATCCCTTGCCACTAGCCCATGATTCAATGACGCCAGGTGTTTCAAAATCAGCATGGGTGATGCATAAAATGTTCATATTTTTGCCTCAATTATCAGTTATGACCCGCAGTAATAAATCGGTCATCTTTGTTTGTAAAGGAAATATTTCTTTTAGGAACTTTAAAGTGCTATTTCCATAACTGTTACCGGATGTCCTTTGAATTCATCTGCGCCGATTTTTTGCCACCCGAGCTGCTCATAGTAGCTCGCGCTTGCAGAGTCAAAAGCAAATAGATACAGTTTATCGAATCCAAGATGCTTTGCACTTTCTTTGGTGGCATCAATCAAAAGCTGGCCTATGCCCAGTTTTTGATATGCGGGGTCGACGCACAAATCACCAAGCCATGGTGAAAGATCTGAGCGTATTCCATCATTCACCTGCAGTGAGCATGAGCCAACTGGTATGTTATCATTTAATGCAACATGAGCAAGGGGTAGCGCGTCCTGGTTATTCCATTCATGCATCCATGCTTCCACCTCAGTCACCATAATATCAGGTGTCCAAATTCTTCCGATTAATTCATGCCAGATTTGGGCAAGCCTTGGAATGGCATTGGGGTGGTTTTTAAGAAAGTCGATTTTGATCATATGATTTTCACAGCTCCTATTACCTTTCTCTTGAAATTTCCGCTTTATCCATTCCCATATTTTCATTCATTCCCATATATTTGACGTGCTTTGCGAGCGGCTTTGCAAGTTCCGGCACAGCCTCAACACATGCAAGTACTATAGAACCATCCACATAAAACTCAGGGTACAGTTCGGCAATTTCTACTACTAGATCAGAATTGATGCGACAGAAACTCTTTACTACATCATAGGGCTTTTTATTTGATTTCATTATACCTATATTCATGGCTTCAAAGCATAACATTTGGGCTAGTCTTAAGTTCACAGGATCATGGACCAGATTTCCTAATTCATCTCTAAGGAATACCGGATCAAAATAAGCTCTTACTCCATGGTTATCATTCCACCCTTTAGAATGCCAGCCATAAATGTGACAATCATCCACTATTTTATTTAAAACCTCTTGTAT
>Ga0206827_1002_pt1 | contig 84166 bp, 69 predicted proteins | sample Alteio_BWOrgCont_77_FD_152852 | JGI IMG/M metagenome (GOLD analysis project Ga0206827, IMG submission 152852) | Enriched cells from forest soil in Barre Woods Harvard Forest LTER site, Petersham, Massachusetts, United States -... | ecosystem: Environmental > Terrestrial > Soil > Temperate forest >...
ACAATGTAACTGTGACTGAATTGCCAGGAATTGTGTCAAATAGTGCAGCAGTAGTAGCAGCAGGTGCAGATCCTACAAAGATGGTGACCTATGTTGCAGAGGATGCAGCAATGGCAGCTAACGGCGTAACTCTGGATAACATGGCAGCAATTGTAGCAAACAACACCGCAGTAGTTAATGCAGGTGCTGATGTTAGCCAAATGGCAGCTTATGTAGCAGATGCAGCAGCAATGGCAGCTAACGGTGTAACTGTAGATAACATGGCAGCAATTGTAGCAAACAACACCGCAGTAGTTAATGCAGGTGCTGATGTTACCCAAATGGCGGCTTATGTAGCAGACGCAGCAGCAATGGCAGCTAATGGTGTAACTGTAGAAAACATGGCAGGCATTGTAGCAAACAACACCGCAGTAGTTAATGCAGGTGCTGATGTTACCCAAATGGCAGCTTATGTAGCAGATGCAGCAGCAATGGCAGCTAACGGTGTAACTGTAGAAAACATGGCAGGCATTGTAGCAAACAACACCGCAGTAGTTAATGCAGGTGCTGATGTTAGCAAGATGGCTACTTATGTTGCAGATGATGCAGCAATAGTTGCAGCTGGCGCTGATATTACCAAGATGGCGACTTATGTTGCAGAAGATGCAGCAATGGTAGCAAATAACCTTACTATTGCTGACCTAACTACATGTCATCATTTAACTGGACCGCTTGATGCAGCTAATATTAATGCTACAGAGCAAGTGCTTATAGTTGATCAGTTTATATCAACTCTTAATCTAACAACAGCAGATTAAGCTTTAGTTATCGTTAAAATTTGTGCCGCGTATAGAAATGTACGCGGCATTTTTTTTATGTTGCTTTTCAAGGTCTTATGTCATACGCTAAAATATTGCGGTCGATTTTATAGTAAATCACCTATTTATCCAACATGTTAACTAAAAATTAACTATTTTCAGTTAACATTAGATAAAGGCTACTAAGCCGGGGGGAAGATGACTAAAGAACATGGAGCATCGTCAGGGGCTACGCCAGCAGTAGGGGGCACTGAAGCTGTAGAACCCGTAAAGGCAGAGGTAGAGGCGAAGCCAGCCTACACAGTAGTAGAGGTAACAGAGACGGATAAAGTAGCAGAAGCAGCAAAAGCAGAAGCAGCAAAAGCAGCAAAGGCAGCAAAAGCTGAAGCGCGAAAATCTTACATGCAAAAGATGAGTACTTTCCGCCTTCTTAGTAAAGACGAAGCGGAAAGATATGAGACGGAAACCGGAATGCACCGGGATGATATCAAAGAGATTGCCAATACAGCTCTGCTAAACAATATGATTCTCAGCTTTAGAGAGGTTTCAAAAGCCGCTGCTGAAAAAATGGAGCATGAGAATGCTGCCGGAAAGCCAATGAACATAAAGGCTAAATCTGCAACAGATGGTCCTGCCGCAGTTTTTGTTCCCATGCCGCAGGCATTCGGCAAAGTTGGCACAAAGGTTGATATGAACGACCCAGCAGCAGTCAGGCATGCTAAAGACCTTATAACTAAACTAGAAGAATTTACAAAGAAGTCCCTAAAAGCTAGCAAAGATAAATTGAGTGCGGGGACTCAAGATAAGACTGAGAAATTCTTACATGTGGACAAAAAGCCTTTATTGACTAAACAAGGAGAGCAGATATATGGATTCATTATAGACAGGCTTCCTACTACAGATAGATATGGCAGAGCTGTTGAAAATCCTACAAATGGCTTACCCTATAGAACTCTTGTAGATAAAGGTGAATTAGTTTTTGCAGTGAAGAGAAATAATGAGGAATTCTTCGATATAAATGACCCTAATAAACCATTGTTTAGATCCTTTGGAGCTAAAGCAGTGCCAATAGAAATACTCACTTTAACAGAGTATATAGCAGATGAAATACCAGGTGCTGATGGCAAATTTAAATTCGTTCTAAGCGATCGTGCTAAGGTTAAGGTGGAACAGCCTATTGTAGGTGACTATGATCAGTTTACGATTGGATTAGACAAAAATTATACCAAAGACAGTGGTAGAGGTGAGACGCATACTCGTTATCAATCATCGCTTGGGGTAGGCACTGAGGTGGATATAGCAGTGTCAGTTGCCCTTATCGAGGGTACTAAAGATCGTATGGGAGTTCAGCACGGCGCAGAGATCGCCAATCCTTACCCGGAACCTTTGGCCGGAGTTACCTTCTTTATCCCTGAAGGAGACGCTGTCAAAGTAGTGATATGTAAAAACGAACAAATGATATTAGATATCTACAATCAATATAGCGATAGATTCGACCTTCCGGTAAACCCGCTTTGGGGGTGGACTCGCGACGACAGCGGAAAGCTTGTAGTTGATCCTGAAAGAATTGATGCTATGGCGCTGGCTATAGCTAATAAACACTTCATAGAACATATTAATGCTTATGAGCAGCAATTAATAGACCAATTGGGTAAGGCTAATGAAGCTCATAATGCTGAGCTCAGTGCTGAAATAGAAACTAAATTGAACGCAGTACAAACCTTTAGTTTGTCTCTTTTAAAATTATCTAATGACTTGGAAATGGCGTACCGGAAGTTGGGCGATGCAAAAGCTGCCCCCAAAGATGGTGTCTACATAGGTAATGTTGCCAGAGCGCGTGGAGAATTTAATAATATTGGAAAGCTAATGAAAGAAAGCATTACCAATGCTCGAGAAGAATTCCCTGATCTTGCAGCGCAGATTCCTAACTCTCATCTGCTGGAAATGGTTGATGAAGCCAGGGCAAGGGCCGCTCGGCCACAACCGCAGCAGCAAGCTCCTAAACCGAGCTTAACTCAACCGTCTATAAAAGAGCCTGAGGCCAGTGTTAATGAACCTTTAAGGCAGCATGGAGCGGATGAGAGGCCAAGTTTTGTTGCTGGCCTGCTAAGGCGCGCTTCAAGTGCTGCACATATGACGCTGACCCCAAAATCTAAGGCAACTCCTCAGACAACCCCTCCGACAGTAGAGATGACATCAATGAAAGCAAAGCCATCTATGCATCGTAATTCTATTTCGCCTCACAACCCCACACTCCCTGCGCCCCATAATAGTCATGTTGACGGCCTTAATCCGCCGCCTCACTCTGATGGACCAGCTAGGTAATAATCCCTTCCTGACAAACTTAATATTTTTTCTCTTCTAATAAAGCGGGAATTATGCTATAATTTCATGAAATAATTAGATATTTCAATGAAATAGCTAAATATTACATTATTTAATAAAGGCATGACCAATTACGTTGCATATAAATCCAACCCCTCGCGAGAGAAAGTGCTCGCGTGTTATGATGATACCCTCGCAAGCTGGCCGGTAAAGGTTGAATCACGCTTTATAGAAACCAGCTTTGGTACCACTCACGTTGTGATTTCGGGTAAAAAAAATGGTAAGCCACTGGTGCTATTGCATGGTGCAGGCGGTAATGCTGGCATGTGGATTCATAATATAGCTGAACTTGCTAAGCACTTCCGCATCTACGCCGTCGATATTATAGGTGAGCCTGGTAAAAGCGCTGGTATTAGGCCGCAATACACTTCTGATGGGCATGCGCTCTGGTTAAAGGAGATCCACGATATATTGGGGCTGGAAAATGTTGCTCTATGTGGAATTTCTCTTGGTAGTTGGCTGGCTTGCCGGTTTGCCCTTAAATTTCCTAACTTGGTGAACAATCTGGTTTTAATTGCGCCTCCTGCCATTCTCAACACTGACATGCAGTTTTTATCTCGTATAGTATGGGCGGCCCTTATGCCTACTCAAGTGGTGGTAATCGGGTTTATAAAATACATGTCATGTAAGGCTAAAACCCTTCCTGATAGTGCTTTGCGCAGCTTTGTCACTACCTGGCAGGCCTACAATCCTAACACAAATATGATTCCTTCGCTCTCCCGGGAGCATATTTGCAATCTCCCCAAAAATACCCTGATGATTCTGGGAGAAGATGAAGTTATGTATTGCTCCAATAAAGCGGCCAACCATATTTCCTGCGTTGCTGAGAACATTAAAGTGGTGATTATTCCTCAGGCCGGCCACATAGTTTCCTACGATCAGCCTACTCTTGTAAATAAAGAGATCATTAAATTTGTAGGTTAGCTATTGGTTTTTGACAAAATAGACGCCATGAATTTGTTTTCATATTCTGACCAATCTAAAGTGCTACTTTAGATTAGTCGGAATTTGGATAAATTGTCAACTTCAGTTTGTCTATAATCTATGCGTATGAGCCGGCGATATAGCCTGAAGACCAAGCCCATTGAAAATTATAGCCACCCAGCCAACCGGTGACATCAACTACTTCCCCAACAAAATACAGTCCTGGCACTTTTATGGCTTCCATGGTTTTGGAAGATAGTTCTTTAGTATCCACACCGCCTGCTGTCACTTCTGCTTTAGCATAACCTTCATTGCCAGCCACCTTTACTTTAAAGTTATGGAGGTCATCAGCAATTTTTTCCAGGTACTGGGTTTTGCAGTCGGTCAGCCTTTTGGGTGTGCAATTGGTCACTTCCCAGGTTTCGACAAATCGTTTCGGAAGATAATCCTTAAGAAAGTTGCCGATCAAAACCTTGCTGTGCTTTGCACCAGCAAAGATCTCCTTTAAGTTCATGTCGGGCAAAAGGTCAATGTGTACAAACTGATCTGACTGCTTTTCCAGATAGGATGAGATTTGCAAAATCGCCGGCCCGCTTAAACCCCGATGGGTAAAAAGTATATTCTCCCTAAAAGCCGCCTGCTTATACTTTACTTCTGAAGCGATGGCAATCCCGCTCAGGCCACGAAAAAAATCAATATCTTCCTTATCGACAGTAAGCGGAACCAATGCGGGTCTAGGTGTGATTATATTCAGGCCAAACTGTTTTGCTATGCGGTAGCCAAAGTCAGTTGCACCCAGCTTCGGTATTGAAAGGCCGCCTGTAGCAATGATCAATGAGGTACAGGAAAAATCCCCCTGGCTGGTTTTGAGCTCGAAGCCTTGACCTTTGTTAACCTGTGATACCTGACAATTCATACGGATTTCGCATTGGTGTTTTTTGCACTCTTCAGTCAGCATACTTATGATCTGCAGGGCAGACCCATCGCAAAATAACTGGCCCAAGGTTTTTTCGTGATAGGCTATTTTATAGCTTTCGACGAGTTTGATAAAATCATGTTGGGTATAGCGTGATAGTGCGGATATAGCGAAATGCGGATTTGCTGATAGGTAATTGCGTGGTGAGGCATTGATATTTGTGAAGTTGCAGCGGCCGCCACCGGATATCCTGATTTTCTCTCCAATCTTATGGGTGTGCTCTATCACCAGTACGCGTCGACCCCGCTTGCCAGCCTGTGCGGCTGCCATCAACCCTGCAGCTGCTGCCCCGATAACTATTACATCATAATGCATTTTTGGCACATATTTTTTTAGAGCGCCTCTAGTAACTCGCTTTTGTGAGATTTATGGCATGGAGCGAGAAACGGAAAACCGTAAGCGTACATTGAGGTACGTGCGGATTTGAGTATCGGAGCGACATGCAAGAAATCCTCAAAAGTAGAGTTAATAGAGATGCTCGGTATATTATACAGGGATATGCTCTAAATGCAATGAGTTAGGCTTAATCCCGCCGCTATATTTGCTTCAACTGAAAGAAAATAGTGCTATAATGCTGTAGGCTTTGCCCATTGTTAAGACTGCCGTATTATTAATTTAATCAGGGGGTTAGTATGACAAATCAAGAAATCAGTAATCAACATCACCAGACATTCGAATCAATAAAACATATAGATGAAAAAGGTAATGAATATTGGCTCGCCCGGCAATTATCCAATATTCTTGGCTATCTTGAATACAGAAACTTTCAACCTGTAATTGAAAGAGCAAAAGAAGCCTGTAAAAACAGTAATCAAAAGTCTGAGGACCATTTCGAGGATGTCCGCGATATGGTCGTAATAGGCTCTGGTGCTAAACTATTCTGGAGATGAGTATAATTTACGAATGTATTGACTTTGTATGTACAAGTTATTAAAATATAAACAAACAAATGAGGTGTTGTAGTATGGTGAGTAAACTTCCTAAAGTATCTAAATTAGATGCCTATGAGCGGGAAATTGAAAATAACCTTGCAAAAGGCAAGCGGGTAAAAAATTTTAAAGAACTCAAAGAGCAAATGACTTTGGCGGCAAAGAGGTATGGCAAGAACAAGAAATCTATCACCATTCGAGTGTCTACCTATGATCTTGAGGCTATAAAAATTAAAGCTTCTAAGCAGGGTATTCCTTACCAAACTTATCTAAACGCTCTTATTCATCAGGAAGCCACCAAAATATGAAGTTTAGATTTGACTATGAAAAAAATGCTAAACTTAAAAATGAAAGAAATATGGGTTTTGATGAAATCATACAAGCTATAGAAGATGGTAACTTGATTGATATAATCTATAACCCAAACAGAGAAAAATACCCAAATCAAAAAGTTGCGCTTGTGCGCATGCTTGAAGAAGTTTATGCAGTGCCATTTGTCATTGAAGACGATGGTACATTCTTCCTCAAGACTTTATTCCCAAGCCGCAAAGCAAGAAAAAAATATCTAAAGAATCAGGCTTGGTAGACATTGTCTTCATATAGTTTATAATATAACCCAATTTACGATATCTAATATTTTTACGTCTTCTCTTCAAGCCACCCACCTTATGTTACGCAAATTGTAAGTTATTTCTTTGCCATTTGAAAAATAATTATTTTGACGCGCGTTGTTCATTTTTGATAGCCTTTAAGAATTAATTTTATTGGAGGTTATATATGAGTTATCTACAATATGCTGGAATAGTAGCTTTATGGAGCGGTTCCCTAGGATGGCACCATTTTCAATTAAGTAATGTGAAAACGGAATTTGCTGAATTTAAGGCTAACCACAGCACAGCAATCGCTAACTTAAATAAGGCTCTAAATATGGCTAGTGCTGCAAGTAGTGACATAGTAAATAAGGTTTCCAGCATTGAAAATACTGTGACTTCAACACTTGCGGCCCACAAAGCATCTATTGATAGTGTAACTAATGCGGTAAGTAGTGCGGGAAGTACTGTAGCAAATGATTTTGTGAGCTTTAAGAATGAAGTGAGCTCCACGCTTAAAGCCCATAAGTCGGATATAGATAGTGTAAAAAATTATATTAGTAATGCTGAAAGTAACGTTGCAACTGGTTTTGCTAACATAAGGGACGAAGTGACTTCACAGATTAAATCGCATCAATTTGTTATCGATAGTTTGAGCCAAACAGTGAACCATGTAAAGAGTATAGCAGAAGCTGATGCTGCTATTGCAGACGCTAGTTTTTCTAGCATAAGGGACGAAGTGGTTTCGCATAAATCTGTTATCAATAGTTTGAACCAAACTGTGAACCATGTAGCGAATACTGCAAAAGCCGATCTTGCTAGCTTAGAGAACAAGATGACTTCACAATTTACATCGCATCAGTCTGCTATCGAAAGTATAAGCCAAACAATGAGTGATGCAAGGGATACTGTAGCAGCTGGTATTGCTAACTTAAAGAATGAATTTACTTCACAACTCTCAACGCATGAGTCTGCTATTGGTAACGTGAGTAAAATGGTGAGCAATGTAGAGAATACTGCAGCAGCTAATCTTGCTAACTTAAAGAACGAATTTACTTCACAACTTTCAACGCATGAGTCTGCTATTGGTAACGTGAGCAAAATGGTGAGCAATTTAAAGAATACTGCAGCAACTGAACTTGCTAGCTTAGAGAACAAAATGACTTCGCAACTTACCTCGCACCAGTCAGATATTGACCACCTCAAGAGTCTAGTAAGCAATGCTGAACACTCAATAGATGCTGACTTATAGTATTGGATGGAATTCCAGGCATGATTTGAGCATTACCAGGTTGTCTTTAAATGTTGGCGTTGAATATGTAGTATGTTCTTCAATTGTGCTCCCAATCATGTTGTTGGCGTCTTGAATAAAAGCGTTAGCATTATTTGCTCGAGTTAATTCATAGAAAGGGTAAGGCGTGGTATCATAGTCAATTTTTGAGCAATCATTAACTTTGAAAGGCAATTTATAAAAGTCATATTTAACGTCATCTACAATAAAATGATTTTTTGAGATATAAACATGGTTATTAGGGTGGAATGTATTGCTTTTAATAGACGCAATATGAGATCCAGATTCTTGCATGGCGGTAAGGATCTTATCTACTATTTCCGTAGGGATGTTATTGCCTTTATAAATTAGAATATGCTTTTTGACATCAAGCTGAATGTCCTATAGTCATAAATGATTGTGTTGAAGATTCTGCGTACAGGCACTTTTTATGATTTGATAACAATAATTACCCTTACCCCCCTTGTAATACACAAAAACCTTTACTATATAAACTTTATAATAACAAAAAGAAGGATAAACATGGCAAAAGAAGTAGTTATTGGTATAGATCTTGGAACTACCAACTCCTGTGTTGCAATCATGGAAGGCAAGGAGCCAAAGGTCATTCAGAATTCTGAAGGAGCAAGAACCACTCCATCAATCGTGGCTTTTACCGAGAAAGGTGAAAAACTTGTAGGCCAGTCGGCAAAAAGGCAGGCTGTTACCAATCCGCATAATACAATATATGCGGTTAAAAGGCTTATTGGGCGCCGTTTTGATGAAAAAGAAACTCAGGATATTGTTAAGCGCTCCCCTTATAAAATTGTCAAAGCTAAAAATGGTGACGCCTGGGTTGAAGCTCAAGGCGAGAAATACGCGCCAAGCCAGATCAGTGCATTTATCCTGCAAAAAATGAAGGAGACAGCTGAAGATTATCTTGGGCATAAAGTCTCAAAAGCGGTTATCACTGTGCCAGCGCACTTTAATGACTCTCAGCGTCAGGCCACCAAGGATGCTGGAAAAATTGCAGGTTTAGAAGTGTTGCGTATTATTAACGAGCCTACGGCAGCAGCGCTAGCTTATGGACTTGATAAAGCTTCAGCTAAAACCATTGCGGTCTACGATTTGGGCGGTGGTACATTTGACGTCTCCATCCTGGAAATTGGTGATGGTGTATTTGAAGTGAAATCCACAAATGGTGATACTTACCTGGGTGGTGAAGATTTCGACTTAAGAGTTGTTCAGTTCCTGGCAGATGAATTTAAAAAACAAAATCAGATTGACCTGACTAAAGATACTCTTGCGCTTCAAAGGTTGAAGGAGGCTGCGGAAAAAGCCAAGATCGAACTTTCAAGCACCATGGAAACTGAAGTTAACCTTCCTTATATCACAGCGGATAACACTGGTCCTAAGCACTTGCTGGTGAAACTATCCCGGGCGAAATTTGAGAGTCTGGTTGATGACCTGATTCAGCGCACTATTGAACCTTGCAGAAAAGCGATTGCCGATGCAGGCATTAAAGCTTCTGAAGTAGGAGAAGTTGTACTTGTAGGCGGAATGACCCGGATGCCAAAAGTGATTGAAGTGGTGAAACAGTTCTTTGGAAAAGAGCCGCATAAAGGTGTGAATCCTGATGAAGTGGTTGCAGTAGGTGCCGCTATTCAGGGTGCAGTTTTGACTGGAGAAGTGACCGATGTTCTTCTACTCGACGTTACTCCGCTATCGATTGGACTTGAGACAATGGGTGGTGTATTCACTCCTATCATTGAGCGAAATACTACTATTCCAACTAAGAAGAGTCAGATTTTCTCAACTGCATCTGATAATCAGCACGCAGTGACTATTAGTATTTATCAGGGTGAACGCAAGTTGGTTGCTGACAATAAAATGTTAGGAAGATTTAATCTTGAAGGTATTCCTCCGGCTCCGCGCGGTATACCGCAAATTGAAGTCACATTTGACGTAGATGCGAATGGTATACTCCATGTGTCAGCCAAAGATAAAGCGTCTGGCAAGGAACAAAAAGTTGTGATCCAGTCATCCAGTGGCTTAAGCGATGATGAGATCAAGAAAATGGTTAAAGACGCAGAAGAGCATGCTAAAGATGATGAAGAAAAAAGAGAACTTATCGAAGCCAGAAACAAAGGTGATAGTTTGATTTATTCTACTGAAAAGAGCCTTAAAGATTATGGTGATAAGATAGGCGCCGATGATAAGTCTAACATCGAAAAGGCTATTGAAGAACTCAAACAGGCTCTGACCACAGAAGATAAAACCAGCATTGAAAGTGCTACTGAAGCGCTAAGCCAGGCTGCTATGAAGATTGGTGAAGCTATGTATGGTAGTGAAGGTGCTAATTCCAATGCTGCGAATGAAGGTTCATCAGGTGGTGAACAGGATTCAGGCGGTGCTACTTCCGAAGGTGAAGCTGAGAAAGTGGTGGATGCTGAATACGAAGAAGTGAAAGAAGAAGGTACTAAGAAGTCTAAAAAGAAATAAAGTAAGCTAAACCTCAGACATTGCGAGCCCCGCAAGGGGCGTGGCAACCCACCCTACGCCTTCGGTTTCGTGTGGCTTACGCCAGTTTATACTCTAAACCCAAAGTAGAGCAAAATCTCAGTCATTGCGAGCCCCGCAGGGGCGCGGCAACCCAGTCTTACTGCTTACACAATACTTAAAATTTTTACACCAGCCTAACAACTGGGTCACTTCACCCCGCAAGGGGGTTGATGATGGTAGCTGGGCTGCCCGGTGTTTACTTCTTCTTCCGGCCAAATCTAGGCTTACTCGGTTGGCTTAAAAGGTGCAGTGCGCTTTCGAGGGTGATTGTAATAGGGTCATCGTTTTTAATCGATTTGTAAACCTTATTATGTTCAACGTAGGGGCCAAAGCGGCCGATGCCGGCATTAACATTCTTGCCATCTTCAGGATGTGGGCCAAGGACGCGAGGCAGTGACAGCATATTGTTTGCATATGCCATAGTTACCTGATCAACCATTACACCTTTTGGTAGGCCGACACGCTTGATGTCTTTCCCCAGGGTACGTTGGATATAAATACCATAAGGCCCTTTGCGTATCGATATCTCCGAGCCATTTTCATCATTGCCTAAAATCATTGGGAAAGTATTTCCCCCGCCAGCTCCGGCCTCCTGTTCATCTTCAGCCTGGCTTGTCCCAACCTTATGAATATATTTGCAGTTGGGGTAATTAGAACAACCCACAAATGCTCCGAATTTGCCGGTTTTTAAATGCAGGGTTCCGGTTTTGCAGTCCGGGCATTTGCGCTCGCCTTCCTTATTTATTTCAAGTCCGTCAAATATATAATCTTTAATGTTCTCTTCGATCTGCGAAGTAACATCGCTTTTTTTTATCTCCATCACCTCATCGGTTTTGCTTTTGAAAGGGTTCCAAAAATCCCTGAGAACTTGTTTCCACTCGACTTCACCATTAGATATATCATCGAGTTCATCCTCAAGCTTGGCAGTGAAATCATATTCCACATAGCGGGTAAAAAACTTAAGTAAAAATGCAATTACCAGTCGGCCTTTGGATTCCGGGAAAAAGCGCTTTTTATCAATGCGGACATACTCGCGATCCTGAAGTATGGAGATAATGGTAGGGTAGGTCGACGGCCGGCCGATCCCAAGTTCTTCCATTTTCTTAACCAGGCTGGCTTCCGAATAACGCGGAGGCGGTTGAGTGAAGTGCTGCTCAGGATTAATCTTGTCTAATATCAGATTTTCATCTTTATCAAGTACTGGTAGTTTCTGCTCGTCTTTGCTTTCAGCATCGTCTTTGTCTTCTATATATAGTTTATAAAAGCCATCAAAAACCATGGTCGAGCCTGAAGCCCTAAATGTATGCTTGTTGTCTTCGGAACTAATATCAACGCCTACTTGATCAAAGAGCGCATTTTCCATTTGGCTGGCAACCAAGCGTTTCCATATGAGTTCATAAAGTCTGAAGTGGTCAGAATCCAGGTAAGGCTTTACGTCTCTGGGGGTGAGGCTGATATTAGTTGGACGAATTGCCTCGTGCGCTTCCTGCGCATTTTTAGTTTTGGTTTTATAAGCTTTCGGACTTTTAGGTAAATACTTACTGCCAAAACTACTTTCTATGTGTTCGCGGGTCGCTGCTAGTGCTTCTGCAGAAATGCTTACGCTGTCGGTCCTCATATAGGTTATCAGCCCTAGAGTTTTGCCATCCACTTCCTGACCTTCATATAGGTCTTGCGCCATTCGTGAAGTCTTTTTAGCAGAGAATCCCAATTTGCGTGCAGCTTCCTGAATGATGGTCGAAGTGGTGAAAGGTGGTTGAGGCGACCGGCTCACCTGTTTTTTTTCAATCTTAGCTACGCTATATTTCAGGTCTTCAAGACGGCTTACTATATCTTTAGCTTTCTTATCATTAGGAATTGCAAACTTGTCCAGCTTCTTGCCCATGAAATGGGTGAGGGTAGCTGAGAACGTCTTTTTGCTCTTTTGAAAAACCCCTTCAATACTCCAGTATTCCTGCGTAATAAACTTCTCAATCTCCTCCTCTCTGTCACAAATAACACGAAGTGCAACCGATTGCACCCGGCCGGCTGACCTGCTGCCAGGGAGTTTCCTCCATAATACCGGCGATAAAGTAAAACCCACAAGGTAATCTAAAGCCTGACGAGCTTGTTGAGCTTGGACAAGATTGGTATCTATATCTCTGGAATTTTTAATGGCCTGTTGCACAGCAGTTTTCGTAATTTCATGAAAGACCACTCGTTTAACAGGCAGGCCCTTAGGTAAAGCCTTTCTTTCTTTTAGTGATTCAATGATATGCCATGAAATCGCTTCACCTTCGCGATCTGGATCAGTTGCAAGGTAGACTTCATCACATTTCTTCACGTTTTTTATAATGTCGGCTACACGTTTTTCTGATCTATCCATAATAGTATAAGTCATAGCAAAATCTTCATCAGGGCGAACCGACCCTTCTTCTGAAGGAAGCCCCCTGATATGACCGTAGGATGAGATGACAATAAAATCCTTTCCTAGATATTGATTTATGGTCTTGGCCTTTGACGGTGATTCTACTATTAATAACTTCATGTAGCTAATATCTTACTTTATTTGTATTATACAATCTATCTTCTCTAGTGATTCGGGCGCATTTTACATCGGCTGTACTACCGAATCAGGAGAGGAGTCTATTATGATCAAATATTAGGCTTTTTTATTTATGTCAAGAAACTAAGGTATTATTTTAATGAAATCTGACTCGCGTTATATAGAAAATTTCCTGGAAATGATGGTTGCGGAGCGTTCAATTGCTAAGAATACTTTGGCTTCATATAAGCATGATATGCATGATTTACTCAGCTTTTGTCAGTTTTGTGGCAAATCGGTTATTGCACTTGATTATCATGATCTTATTGCATTTATAAGTAAGCTTGCTCAAAAGCAACTTTCACCAAAATCGCTGGCGCGCAAAATTTCGGCGATTAGGCAACTTTATGGATTCCTGGCAAGTGAGAGTATTATTAAGGATAACCCGGCATTAAATCTCGAGATTCCCAAACAGCCGCGCAGCCTTCCTAAGCCCTTGCACCTGGAGCAGTTAAATAAACTACTTGATGCAGCCAATGCTAATAAAACACCCGAGGGTTTGCGCGACTTGGCTATGCTTGAAATGTTATACTCAACGGGTATGCGGATCTCCGAGTTGATATCGCTTAAGTTGTCTTCTATTCAAAAGAACTCAGCTAAAAGTGAAGGTCTTTTAGCAGTTATGATCAAGGGCAAAGGCGGTAAAGAGCGTATGGTGGTTATTAACCCACAGACTATTACGGTCTTGAATAACTATCTTGAAGTGCGAGAGTTTTTTACCCGTGGACTAGAAAATGATTTTCTTTTTCCTTCGGTGACCCAAAAAGGTCAGCCGGCTTCACTTACCAGACAACGCTGCTTTCAAGCACTTAAGCAGCTGGCGATTAATGCTGGTGTGGATCAGGATATTGTTTCGCCTCATAAAATTCGCCATTCGTTTGCTAGCCATCTTTTAGCTAATGGGGCTAATTTGCGTATAGTGCAAGAATTCCTTGGGCATTCAGATATCTCGTCCACGCAAATTTACACCCAGGTTTTAACCGAAAATGCCACAAAATTGGTTTTGGAGCATCACCCCCTAGCTAATAAAAAAGCTATATAATATAAATAGTTAATCAATATATTAATAAAACTTGACGAATGCGTATTCACGTGGAAGATATTAATGTAAGAAATTTGATTGAGAGGTCGCCATGAGCATTTGTTCTGAAATTTCTGCGCAGATGAAGCAGGAGCAAATAATAACAGTTGAAATTAGCCTGTGTGATAACATCACTAATACCACAGTAAGTTTTTGTACTGGGCATCAGGCTGATGCTAATAGCGGAAATGTACAGTATGAATTGTGTGCTGAGCTATGTGCGGATGGGTTAGAAGCCGCTTTGGGCTGGAGTAATTGTAACTTTGGTCCTACTCCTGGGCCCACGCCTGTTTAATGAATCAAATAGTTTTTATGAGTTTTTTATAGGTATAATGATGAGAAAATTACTAGTACTTACTGCCTGCCTTGCTGCTATGTCAATGGCCACAATAGCAAATGCCAAAGATTATATCCGGGGAGATGCGGGTGTTGCAATTCCCATTGACATTCATAGTGCGCAATATGGTCGCCCAGATGCTGCATTTGTTTTTGATGTTGGGGTTGGTAGAATTTTTACAGAAAAGCTTCGGGCGGATATCACATACACAAGGTTTAATGATCTTAAAGCGCCATGTGCGACCGGAGGATGTGCTGCATCACAAAAGTTTGCTTCCAATGTTTTTATGGTCAATGGATACTATGATGCTTTTAAAATGTTTAATATTAAGCATTATCTTACCGCCGGGCTTGGAGCCGCTTTTACTCAGAATGATAACTTCAATGAAAATAATGGAGCTTACAAAGTAGGCAGGGATGCTACTACTTTTGCCTGGACTCTGGGACTGGGTCTTAACTACCCAGTTAGTACTCAAGTAGCTCTCGATTTGCATTACAATTATTTTAATTTGGGTACCGCAGTCAGAACCAACGCCATCAACGTATTGCCAGACGGAACATTAATGCCTGGAATTCCAGCTAGAGGCAGATTCAGTGCGCATGTAATCGGTGCTGGTGTACAATTCATTTATTAATCATAATTCTAAATAGTCATAGTTTACTGGGGCGTTCAACACGCTCTCAATATTATGTCTTTCAGTAAGATAGATAACTTTGTGCTCTAGGTCTTTATTGGTCAATGAAGCCTTATAAAATTGACGCCCCCAATTTTTGAAAGGAGAAGAGTAACCAAGTCCATTTTTAATTGATACTAGGAGCGCTAGCCGATGCCTATCCTTTATAGGTGAGGCGAAGTGTGACGACGTAGCAATAAATAAGTAGGGCTACCGCATTAAAAACTATCTTTTAAAATTAGAACATTTTCCGATTACGCTCTACTAGCTCGGTAGTGGGCGAGTTTCCGTCATTGCGAACCCCCTCTTGCGGGGTGAAGCAAACCAGTAGTGAGATTGATGCAAGACTTATGGTATTATGCAAGTCTCAAGATAGGATCACCACGTCGCTTGTGCTCCTCGCGATGACGCAATGCAGCATATATTTTCCACTATTTTATTGTGGTGGCCCTGAATAAATAAGGGACTTGGTATAACTTAGCAATGGATTTTTTCTTTGTTGTAGTGTATAAAGAGTCATGGAATAAAATAGAAAGGTTGAAAAATGGCAGTTCCTAAGAAAAAAACTACCCCGTCTCGTAGGGGTATGAGAAGGTCACATGATAAATTAAAGCCAATAAATATAGCATTTGATAAGAATACTGGTGAAGCAAAATTGCCCCATCATGTATCTTTGTCAGATGGTTTTTATAATGGTAGACAGATATTTATCCCTAAGTCAAAAATTTCCACGGAAATTGAAGGTGAAGGTGCAAGCGAAAACGAAGAAAAGAAAGATTAATATATAATGAATAATGATTCCATGATTCTCAGCGTTGACGCAATGGGCGGTGCGTATGCGCCGGGGGTCATCATTGAGGGTATGGCAAGCATTGCTCGCAAATATCCCAAGGTTAAATATATTGTCTTTGGTGATGCAGATAAGATTTTTGCTTTGCTCTCTGCTTATCCCATTCTTGAAGATAAATGCGAAGTTGTGCATTGTTCTACATTTATAACTGATGAGCAGCCGCCTGTGCTGGCCATGAAGAAAGGCAAAGAATCGAGTATGCGAAAAGCGATCGATGCTCTTTATGAGGGTAAAGCTCATGCGTGTATTTCCGGAGGTAATACCGGAGCTCTTATGGTGATCGCTAAGATGGTGCTGGGGACAATCCACGGGATCAAACGTCCGGCTATTGTTTCAATTTACCCCAACTTTAAAGAGGGGGTGGTGATGCTTGACCTGGGTGCAAATGCGGAGTGCGATGCCCATAATCTATTTCAATTTGCTCTTATGGGGCATTGTTTTGCCCAGATCGTTTTAAAAAAGCCTTCTCCTACTATAGGAATACTAAATGTAGGGACTGAAGAAAATAAAGGCAGAGATATTGATAAAAAAGCCTATAGTTTACTCAAATCCAGCAGTCTTAACTTTTATGGTTATATAGAAGGCAATGATATCATTAAAGGTACGGTCAATGTAGTAGTTACGGATGGTTTCTCTGGCAATATTGTGCTCAAAACCTCAGAGGGTTTAGCTAAGATTTGCAAGGAAATGATAAAAATAACTTTTCAGAGTAGTATTCTATCTAGGATAGCCGGCCTTTTGGTTGCGCATAGCTTTAAGAAAATTAGTGATAGGTTGGATCCGCGTTCGCATAACGGTGCTATGTTAATCGGTGTGGATGGCATAGTGGTAAAAAGCCATGGTTCCTCTGATGCAGTTGGATTTGCTAATGCACTTGAGGTTACAATTAATCTGGTGAAACGGAATATTAATGACGAAATATCCGAGTTGCTGTCGCATATTAGCAATAATGATGGTTCAGCAAAAACTACCTTGGTGGGTAAAATTAAGAAAAAGCTTGGGTTGGGCTTTAAATTCTAGTTACATTCGCATTCTTTCTAAATCACATCTTGCGGGAACATTAAGATCGATATATTATTTGTAATACCAATTGCCAGATTAAACAGTACGAGGAGCAAGGAGCGATGTGTAGTAAACCTACGTGAGCGACGAGGGACGATGTAATGTTTAAAAATGGGAATTGGTATAGCATTGTGGTCCTGTAGCTCAGGGGTAGAGCAGCTGACTCTTAATCAGTAGGTCGGGCGTTCAAATCGCCCCGGGATCACCACCCTACGCCTTCGGCTTCGGGTGGTTTACACCAGTTTATACACTCTCTTTAGGATTTTATTTTATTAAGAGCCAGTCTAACCGAAGACGATTAGGCGTAGGAGTGTCGCTCGAAGCTTTAGCGTAGGGGGACAGTAGAAACTTTATGTTCTTAAAAGTGTATACAATGTCTTAGGAGGGTATAGCAGGATTAATTATAAGGTTTACGACCCCAAGCTCAATCTTCCAGAGTTAAAATTTATTGCATAAGAAACGCGAATCCTAGAGAATCAAAGTATGAGTGGCCGACAACTTTGAATTTGCGGGATAATATGTTAAATATATTGGAATATCGCAGCGCAGCCTTAGCTAAACTTTCACTTCCATTGGCCGATTATATAGAGAGAAAAGCCGGGTTTGGAAAAACATTTGATGCTAACCTAGAGTCGTATTCGCGCTATAAATTAATACCTCGGGTTCTTAAAAAGATCGAAGAAGTTGATACATCTGTAACCATTATGGGAGAGCATATAAAAGCTCCCATTATTATTGCTCCGACTCCGTGGCATAAAATGTTCTGTGATAATGGTGAAAAGGATACTTTTGACGCGACATGTTCATTTGGCATACCCTATATTATCTCGTCTTTTTCTACCTGTGACTTTTCGGAAATAGGATCCAATTTATCCAATGTATGGTATCAATTGCTGGTTTACCGCGATAAGGAATTGATGAAGAAATATATAGTGAAGGCCGAAAAGTCAGGATGCTCAGCCATTGTCTTAACTATTGATGCTCCGCTAGGATGTTCAATGTGTAAGCAGGTAAGCTCTGGCACAGAACGTTTGGAATTCCCAATTCATAATTTGCCTTTATTTCCTCATGACCCAACCCTTCCTTATGCAACACTGGATGAATACTATAAAAAATACATCAATTCGTCGGCTAGTTGGGAAGACATAAAAGAAATAATTTCTTTCACTCGCTTGCCAGTCATCTTAAAGGGTATCTTGCATCCAGTAGATGTGGAACAAGCAATCAGCTATGGTGCTAAAGGGATAATCATCTCTAATCATGGCGGAAGACAATTGGATGGCGCAATCTCCTCCCTTGAAGCACTGTCCCTATTATCAAATGATTTTAAAAACACCATTGATATATATATGGATGGAGGCATACTGAGCGGCATAGATATATTTAAAGCGAGTGCTTTGGGAGCTAAGGCTGTTTTAATTGGGCGCGCCGCTTTATATGGATTAATTGTGGGTGGCCATCACGGTTTAGTTTCACTATTGAATCTATTGAATCAAGAATTGAAAGAGTGTATGCACATGACGGGATGTGCCGATATTAAAAGTATTACCAGAGATCTATTGCATCCACAAAGTGGTACCCCCAGGGTTTTGGATGCTGCTTAATTTTGGTGAGTATGAAGTATCTACTTGCTCTGCTAGTTTTTCAAGCCCTGACTTTTTAGAGATATAACCTCAAAAAGTTTTGATTTCATTCTTCAGGTGTAGTTTGTATAATAGTCACATAGATATAGTGAGCTTGATAGAAAATAGCTTATTTAAGGAATGCAATTATGGAGATTAAAATGTTCAAAAAAACTGTTTTAAAAGCGGCAGCAATTGCAGTATTGCTGGCAACAGAAGTTTTTGCTGCAGAAGAAGCCTCAAAACAATTTGAGATGGCCTGGCAAAATCCTGCTTATACGCAGATTGAACTTGAGCCGGTTGATGTTAATGATGTTATCTCAAAATACTATACGACATCTAAGCCTGTTCATTTTACGCAAGATATGTTGTGGGATATGGAACGCCGCAAAGCCTGGGATCCAAAAACCTACATTCCTCATGTTGTGAGCAAAGGGCATTCCTGGGGTAGAGAAAATCTAGAAAATGGTGATGAAAGTTTTATACGTTGGAGCATGCAACGGCAATGGAAAACGGGCAAATATGGTATGGTAATAGAACAGGTCTTACTTCTGAAGAAAGAAAAAAAAGCCATTTTTATAGGTATGGCTCAAACAGTAGATGATTTGGAGAAAACCCTTAAAGCATCCTCCACTCAGCCATTATTCCACGTAGAACATGGAGTTACAGGCACATTCGATAAGCCTTTAAATACATGGCGTATTGTACATTTGACAAAAGCCAAAGACCAGGAGCTTATAGATAAATTTAAAAAATATAGAGACCCTACAACCCTGCCAGTGTATGTAGTGGTTTATATTGAAAAAGTCTTAGGGGTAAATATAACTAAAAATTAATACTACAACAATGATACTGAAGCCGATAATTATTCCCGCAACGCTTGCAGACTACCCGATTGTGCAAAACATGGCTCGGTTTTATGTTTATGATAGAACGCAGTATATGGGTTGGCAATGTCCTGAGAATGGGCTATTCGATTGCATAGATTTTAAACATTACTTTGAAAATGCAAATGAGCGTGCATTTATAATTAAGGTTAACAATGAACTGGCTGGGTTTGTTTTAATAGATAAAGCCCACATGATTGAGCAAGTAGACTGGAACATGGGTGAATTCTTTATCCTGGCCAAATTTCAAGGCAAAGGAGTTGCAACCATAGTCGCCAGAGAAATATTCAAAAGTCACCCTGGCAAATGGTCAGTAGCTGTCATGCCTGAGAATTCCAGAGCTTTGAATTTCTGGCGTAAAATTGTATATGAGGCATGTGAAGGAAAATATAACGAAGTCTTTAAAACTGAAGAGGAATTAAAATCAGCTGATAACCCTGATCCTTATGCTATGAATATAATGACTTTCTCTGTTAATAAGGAAAAACTACCTGATGCGCCCATCTCTATTCATCAAGTTGTAGCATCTGATATTGATGCCATGGTAGCGCTTTCTTATACAAAGCGTCGCGATTATGAAAAGGCACAACCTCAGTTTTGGCGTCATGCAGAAGGTGCTGAAATAAGTCAGACGGAATGGTTCCAGGAATTGTTCAATAAAGATGACCATATTCTTTTAGTCGCAAAATCTCAATCACAGGTCATAGGCTTTGTCATCGGTCGCATTGTGACTCCGCCTGAGGTATATAATCCAGGATTAACCTTGATGGTTGATGACTTTTGCGTCTTTCATTCTTCTCAGTGGAGTTCTGTAGGAAGTAAGATGTTTACAGAATTGAAGCACCGAGCACAAGAGAAGGGGGCTCGGCAAGTTTTAGTTGTTTGTGGTGCTCATGATCAACCCAAACGCCACTTTCTTCAAGGCCTTTCGCTTGTAGCTGCTTCTGAATGGTATGTTGGAAAGATTGGGTAAGCATGTTAATTGACCAAATCGATATTATAGAATTCAAGAGAAGTTTGAATTTTCTTCATATGGAGGAGCTAAAAGATATCTGCAGCAGATCTTCACTTAGTGTGAAAGGTAAGAAAATAGAGTTAATCGCAAGGATTGTACACTACATAAAAACCGGAGAAAAGCTAACCAGCCCTAAATTCCCTAAAGCATCATATGCCAAGCCTGGGCAAGATAAAATACTATCAAAAAACAGCCTGATGTTGAAAGGGGCATATAAGAATGATTTGAGAACTCGCCTCTTTTTCAAGAAGCTCATCGGGGAGCAATTCCACTTTACTGCATTTGGTATTGACTGGCTAAACGCACGGTGGCTGAGCGGAAACCCGCCAACGTATCAGGAATTTGCTGATATGTGGGTGAAAGAAAAACTCAGGCGAGATACGCAAACTGCATCACCCAAAGAGGAATGGGCTTACATTAGTTTTATCCAGGACTATTTTAATAAACTCCCGGATGCAACCCATGAAGAAATGAAAGCAGCTTGGGCAAGCGAACGCCAAAAAAGAAAAGAGTACGTTGGTAACGCACTTAGAAACTTGAAAGCCCATAGATAATTATGAAATCCAAATACCACAATGAGTTCATTGAATATATAAAAGAGTTGCTTTTGGTCAGCAATGGATCAATTTTGCTTATAAATCAAGTCTCGCACATAGATTGTAAACCAAAGGTGGTGGAGTTTTAACGCATAATTCTTGAAAACACATTGTTTTTATCTATACATATACATCAAGTATTAGGATACTTGATGTATTATAGTGTGTAGGCTTTTATGAAACTATTTCCAGATAAATTGACCTCAGGTAATGAGGTTAGGATTATTGCACCTTCCTGCAGCTTGAAAATCGTTTCGCAAGAGAATATCAATTATGCAATTGCTGCCTTAGAGAAGCTAGGCCTAAAAGTTACCCTTGGAAAACATGTAAATGAAATCAATATATTTAATTCTTCATCCATCGAATCAAGAGTAGAGGATTTACATGCAGCGTTCTCAGATAAAAACGTTAAGGCTATCCTGTCTGTCATCGGTGGGTCTAATGCTAATCAGTTGCTAAAATATATCGATTATGACCTGATCAAACAAAACCCCAAAATCTTTTGTGGTTATTCTGATATAACAGCTTTGCAAAATGCAATCTATCGCAAGACTGGACTGGTTACTTATTCTGGTATTCATTTTAGCTCATTTGCTATGCAGAAAGGGCTGATATATTGCTTGGAGTATTTCCATAAGATATTCTTTGAAAAGGCAACAATCAATATTAAGCCTTCGGATGAATGGTCGGATGATGCCTGGTTTTTGGATCAGGAGAACCGAGTTTTTCATGACAATATAGGATATATTATACTTAATCCAGGAGAGGCAGAAGGTGTTATTATAGGAGGAAACCTATGTACATTGCAGCTGCTACAAGGTACTGAATATATGCCTTCGATTAAGGATTCTATTCTGTTTATAGAAGCGGATTCTATTACCGCAGAACATTGCGTAGTTGAATTCGATCGAGATTTGCAATCGCTACTTCACCAGCCAGATTTTGCGACTGTTAGAGGATTAGTTATTGGCCGATTTGAAACCAAATTTGGTATGAACCTAGAGAAACTAAAACTACTTATAAAGTCAAAGCAAGAACTAAAGAATATACCGGTCATTGCCGGTGCGGATTTCGGACATACCATGCCGATGTTCACCTTTCCTATTGGTGGAATGGGTCGGATTAAGGCTTCTGATAACTCAGTCAGCATCGAACTAACAAAACACTAAACTCAATATATTATGACAGGAACCGACCAAGTTAATATAGATGTCTCTTTAGTTCGCAAACTAATCGCCACCCAATTTCCTGATTGGGCAGGTCTTGAGATAAGACCAGTAGAACATGGTGGATGGGATAATAGATCTTTCCACCTAGGTGATCATATGCTGCTTAGGCTTCCAAGCGCGCAGTGCTATGTTGAACAAGTGGAAAAGGAGCAATATTGGCTACCTAAACTTGCACCGTATTTGCCGCTACTTATCCCAGTTCCACTTGCTATAGGTAAGCCGGGCGAAGGATACCCATGGTATTGGTCAGTGAATCAATGGATAAACGGCAATACTGCAACAATAGAATCTATTGAAAACATGACTGAATTCGCTACTAGTTTAGCAGCATTTCTGACTGCCTTACATAAAGTTGATACGACCGGTGGGCCGACTGCCGGAGAGCATAATTTCCACAGAGGTGGCCGGCTTGCAACTTATGATTCTGAAACCCATCAGGCAACTGCCATACTTGGCAAGAGAATCGATGTACATGCAGTGAAAAAGGTTTGGAAAGAAGCGTTATCCACTACCTGGCAATTACCGCCTGTTTGGGTTCATGGGGATGTAGCTGCAGGGAACTTACTCGTTGAAAAGGGCAAGTTAAGTGCTGTTATCGATTTTGGACAGCTGGGTATTGGTGATCCCGCATGTGATCTGGTGATTGCATGGACTATGTTTAAAGGTGAAAGCCGCAAAGCATTTCAAGCTGCATTACTGCTAGATAGAGCTACCTGGGCTCGTGCTCGTGGCTGGGCATTGTGGAAAGCTCTAATTGTATGTGCAGAATTAGCTGGAACTAACCCTCAAAATATAGAAATCTCTTGGAAGGTAATGAATGAAGTGCTTGCTGACTATGCAAAAGATAACCAAATTTAAACCTCATTTAAACCTATCCTAAAAATCCCAGGCAATTTTTTTATTTAGTATTTTCAGTATAATAGATTAACCTATTAACTAGTTACTATTTATCAGTGAAAGTTTTTAATCATGTCTAATCGTCTGTTTACATTATTATCCAACAAAAAACTCTTAGTCGTTATTGCTGCCCTGGTGGGTGCGATATATATGGGGCATAATTATTGGAGAGGCTGGGTTGATAGCGACCACTTAACTCTACATGGCAATGTCGATATCCGGCAAGTTGATTTGGGTTTCAGGGTAAGCGGTAAAATTACTGAAATGTCTGTTGATGAAGGCGATAAAGTTAAGGCAGGTACTGTAATTGCTAGGCTTGATAAAGTTCCCTATATCAATAGCCTAGATAATATGCGTGCTCTAATGCAACAGGCCGAAGCCGAATATAATAAGAGGTCGTCAGGTAATAGGCCCCAGGATATTAAGCAGGCAGAAGCTGTGGTTAAAGAGAAGCTTGCAGATTATCAAAATGCACAAGTAGCTGCAGACCGACAGGAAGCTATAAAGAAAAAGGGATTCGAATCCTTGCAGGATTATGATAACGCCATGACGCAAGCTAAGGCAGCGGCCGCTCAATTAAAAGCTGCCGAAGAGGCATTAAATGAATTGATAGAGGGGTTTCGTGCTGAAGACATAGAAGAGGCTAAAGCGACTTTTGAATCTGCGAAGGCTAATTATAACCAAGCTCTCACTAACCTTAGTGACATAGAACTAACCCCACTTGAAGATGGTATTGTGTTAACTCGTGTCCGTGAAGCTGGTTCAATAGTGCAAGCCGGGCAGGTGGTATATACTCTATCCTTAGTTAACCCGGTTTGGATACGGGCATATGTAAGTGAAATTGATCTGGGTCGAATTAAATATGGAATGGAGGCCCAGGTTTATACTGATACTCGCCCTGATAAGCCATACAAAGGGCAAATAGGTTTTATTTCTTCTCAGGCTGAATTTACACCAAAGAACATCGAGACAAAAGAACTGCGAACTGATCTGGTGTATCGTATTCGCATCGTTACAGAAGACCCAAATGGTGAATTGCGCCAGGGCATGCCTGTCACTGTTACCATAAAACTGAGTCCCAAATAAAAATGGAAACCCTTGTCGAAATTAAAAACCTTATAAAGAAGTTTCCCAAAAGCAGTATTCCTGCGCTAAACAATATAAATGCCCAAATATACAAGGGGCGCATCAACGGGGTGATTGGACCAGATGGTGCAGGTAAAACTACTCTTTTAAGGCTCATTTCCGGACTCATGACACCAACCTCAGGCAGCATCACTGTTGATAACTATGATACGACTCAAGATTTATATAAAATTCAGGAGATGATAGGCTATATGCCTCAGAGGTTTGGTTTATATGAAGACCTTACTGTTTTGGAAAACCTTGAGCTTTATGCTTCCCTTCATGGGTTAAAGGCTGAGAAAAAACAGCAGGTTTTTGACAAAATGATGCACTTCACAAATCTAAAGCCATTTCTTAATCGGTTTACTGGCAAACTATCTGGTGGCATGAAACAAAAGCTTGGATTGGCGTGCGCGCTTCTTATTACCCCTAAACTAGTTGTACTCGATGAACCAAGTGTGGGGGTTGATCCGCTTTCCCGTCAAGAACTTTGGCTCATGATACATCAGCTTTTAGAGGAAGGAGTGACTGTAATAATATCGACATCCTATCTCGATGAAGCTGAGCGCTGCGAGCAAATATTATTGCTAAATGAAGGTAACTTAATTTATACAGGATCACCCAAAGACCTTATATCTAAAATGGGGGGGCATGTATATATTATTAAAGCAGAGGGCAATGAGAGGCGCAAGATTTTAAGGGAGCTTATCACTTCTCCATCTATTCGTGATGGAATTGTTGAGGGCCATGATGTACGAATTATAGTAAAAAAATCACATGATCAGCCACAGGGGTATCAATTGCTGCCTGTGCCAGCTAAATTTGAAGATGCATTCATAGATATACTAGGTACAGAGGCTCCGAAAAAATCTTCATTTGCTGAGAGGATGCAACCGCGTGCAGCCAATGGTGTAGCATATCCAATTCAAGCCATTGGGTTGACTAAAAAATTTGGTGATTTTACTGCAGTGAAAAATGTTTCTTTCGATATTAAAAAGGGAGAAATATTTGGGTTGCTTGGGCCTAATGGTGCTGGAAAATCTGTGACCTTCAAAATGATGTGCGGCTTGATTAAGCCGAATGAAGGTAGAGCGTTGGTTTCAGGTTTTGACCTCTTAACAGCTTCTGCTAAAGCTAGATCTCGGATAGGTTATATGGCGCAAAAATTCTCGCTATACAGCGACCTTAGTGTTATGGCTAACCTCAATTTTTTTGCAGGGATTTATGGGCTCAGCGGAAACCAGAAGAAAGATAAAATCAATGAAATGATCGAGGTATTTGCGCTCGAACCGCATCTGCTCGCTCGCTCTGGAGGGTTACCATTCGGCTTCAAACAGAGGTTGGCGCTTTCCTGTGCAGTGATGCATGAACCTGATGTGCTTTTTCTTGATGAGCCAACTTCCGGAGTTGATCCTATTACACGAAGAGAGTTCTGGTTACATATTAATGGTATGGTGGAAAAGGGCGTTACCATAATGGTCACCACTCATTTTCTCGACGAAGCTGAGTATTGCGACAATATTGCCTTAATTTACAATGGGAATTGCATCAGCAAGGGGACGCCACAAGAGCTTAAAGCCAGTGTGCAAAGTGAGGAGATTCCTAACCCGATTCTTGAGGATGCCTTTATAGAACTTATAAAGCGCTCGAGATTGGAAGAGAACAATGGGGATAAAAAAGCAATATGATAGAATTTTCATTTCGCAGATTTAGCGCATTTGTCAAAAAGGAATCTTTGCAAGTTATCCGCGATCCCAGCAGCATTCTGATCGCCATCGTATTGCCACTACTTCTCACTTTTTTGTACGGGTACGCAATGTCGCTGGACGCCAATAAAATCCGAATAGGCCTAGTACTTGAAGATACATCAGCAAATGCTCATAGCCTGGCAGCAGCATTTACAGGAACCCCTTTTTTTGAAGTGATTGAAGACACAGATAGGGATGTAATAGAAAGAAAACTAATTAAAGGTGAAATCCGTGGTATAGTTGTAATACCTCAAGATTTTTCTAAAAGTCTCGACAATCATTTAACTTCATCAATTCAGGTCATTGCAGATGGCAGTGAAACTAATACCGCAAATTTTGTGATAAATTATGCGATCGGTGTAGTGAATACTTGGATTAACTCTCTGAGGGAGGAAAAAAAAGTTGATTTTGTAATCCCGATTGATGTTGATACCCGTGTTTGGTTCAATCCGGAATTAAAAAGCCGTTATGTGCTGTTGCCGGGCTCTGTAGCAATAATCATGTCACTGATCGGTACGCTGCTTACTGCCCTGGTCGTTGCTCGCGAGTGGGAACACGGTACTATGGAGGCTTTGATTTCTACACCGATTCGTGTGCTGGAATTTATAGCAGGTAAGATCACCCCATATTTTTTTCTGGGATTGGGCTCCATGACCCTATGCCTTGCGATATCAATAATATTTTTTAGTGTACCATTTAGGGGATCTTTTTTGGTTGTGTATATGGCAACTTCAGTATTCTTGTTAGCTGCCTTAGGGCAGGGATTATTTATCTCTGTGCTTTCAAAAAACCAGTTTTTAGCAAACCAGTTTGCAATTATGTTGGGTTTTTTGCCCGCTTTTGTGCTTTCTGGATTTCTTTTTGAAATCCAATCTATGCCGCTCTATATACAGATTCTAAGTTATGTTTTACCACCAAGGTACTTAGTTAGTATTTTGCAAACCACGTTTCTAGCTGGAATGGTTCCGTACTTGATTGTGATTAATATCATCCCTATGCTTTTAATTGGGGTGACATTTATTGGGCTTGCCATAAAAAACACTAAAAAGAGTCTGGATTAATCATGCTGGAGAAAATTAAATCCCTATTAGTTAAGGAAGTGCTTGCAGTTTGGCAGGATAAGAGGAGTCGTGTTGCTCTGATTGCTCCGCCTCTCATTCAACTTTTTGTTTTGGCTAATGCGGCAACTTTGGAAGTAAATAATATTACTATTGGGCTTTTTAATCAGGATTCAGGCTGGTACAGCCATGAACTCACTGAACGTATCAAAGGATCGCCATATTTCGCCAAGGTACGGTTGCTTGAAACCCATAAGGATGTTCAGAAGGCAGTTGACCGCCAGGACGTCATATTAGCAATGCAAATCCAGCAAGACTTTTCCAGGCAGCTCAGTGAAGGTAATACTGCAACTGTTATTGCTATTTTGGATGGCAGGAAATCAAATGCCTCTCAAATTGTAAGCGGCTATGTTGGTCAAATCATACAGGATTTCAATGAAGATATCCTTACGAGGCAGGGGGCAATTATAAACCAGCCCATAAAGGTAACCTCTCGCACCTGGTTTAATCCCAATCTTGATTATATAGTGTATAACGTTCCTTGCTTGGTTGCAATCCTGAGCATGATTATCACATTAATGGTAACCTCGCTTTCAATAGCCCGTGAGCGTGAAATGGGAACATTTGATCAGCTAATGGTCTCACCACTAGAGCCTTGGGAAATACTAATTGGCAAAGCCTTACCTGCTATGATCATTGGTGTTGCTGAGAGTAGTCTCATCATGGTGATTGCAATGTTCGCATTCAATGTTAGTTTTCAAGGCTCAGCTCTACTATTATATTTTAGTATGATTGTGTTTGTATCTTCGATAGTAGGAATAGGTTTATTTATATCGTCACTGGTCAATACTCAGCAACAAGCTACTTTAGGTATTTTTGTGTTCATGGTTCCCACAATATTATTATCCGGATATGCGACCCCAATAGAAAACATGCCCCAGTGGCTGCAATATGTAACTTACATTAGTCCTATAAAATACTTTCTAATTATAGTTAAGGGAATCTTCTTGAAGGATATGGGGCTAACAGACGTCCTTGCCTATACATGGCAGATAGCCCTCATCGCTTGCATTACACTTCCCATGGCTAACTGGATGTTCCGCCGTAAAATGGAGTAAAGCTCTAGAAACAATACAAACAAATTCACTTATTATAGAACGCTAGATGGGACATTTAAATTAAAGATATTTCTAGTCTCCAGGTCCAGCAAGAGCAGGTCTTACAAACAAATTTTCTGAACCAGTATTGGTACTCATAACTCCTAATGCTAAAAAGCCAAAAAGGAATAATGTTGTTAGTTTTAATGTACGAGACATAACTACCTCTATTTGAAGTTAAACTTCATCAAAATATTATCGAATAAATAGTAATTGACAACACTCTGATGTAATTAGAATCCTATCAAATATTATCATTCGCTAACAACCTTTATTATATTAAATTTTTGCTACATTATCGCTTCAGGGAAGACAAGCGTAAATTTAGTGTATTTTCCCAGCTTTGATGCGCACTCAATATAACCACCCAAGTCCTCCATAACCATTTTGCAAAATGCTAATCCGATCCCTGTCCCAGTTTTATTTCCAGTATAGAATCTATCAAATATATAAGGCAGGACTTCTTTTGGTATACCCTTTCCATTATCCTCGAAATAGAGACGAGATCTTTTTGTCCATATCTTGATCTTTATATCTTCTCCACCATGTTTGTGGGCGTTCTTAAGTAAGTTTAGAATGACATGAGTTAAATAGTATAATGAACACATTACTTTGAAGTTACATTTAATATCTATCTCAATGTTATTGGCAGTACTGTTGAATAAGGAATAATCAGATATGGCTTGTCTTACACAATCCTCTATTTTATGGAGTTTCTTTTCGTCTCCAACAACTGAACTTTTTAAAGATGTGAGTATACTATTTACCGTGTTTATGCCTCGTGTACCTGCTTTTTGTATGGATTTGTTGGATTGCATTAGCAAGTCAAACTCATCTTTTGCCAGAGTAATGGTATAGTTGTTTTGGTTATCGTTTTGAACTGTTCCAACGGATTTCCTTAATATATCGGTTACAGCCTCACTGCACATAATTATTGAAGCTATTGGGCTTTTTACTTCGTGAGCTATTGCGCCGCTAAATATATGCATCTGCCCTATTTTCTCTTCTTGTTCCTTTTCTCTGCCTCGGAATAGTATCAAGCAGGCAAACACAAAGGATAAGTAGATATATCCGATATGCTGCAGAGTATAGTGGGCATCTAAAACTATATGCATCGGATCATTAAATAGAAATAACCCGTAGCCGCAAATTGCGCCCACGGTAAGCAATATGATAAAAATTACGGCATCTGTAAAAAAGTATAATGAGAATGCAGACAATAATCCATTTATTATCCAAAAGTCATTTCCCTTACTAGCAAACAACATATAACTTGCAACTAATGGTAAGCAAAATGTTAATGTACAATACCAATATATGGGTAAATATTTCTGCTGCAGACGGGTACTAAATGCCACATCTCTTAAAAGCAAAATAAAGCACATAAGATAGCCAATGACTAACAGATAGGAAAATATCTTATGAGTCGGGTTAGAAGTCAGACTAAGTGTATACAAAAAGTAATATACTAATGTAAATACAGCAAACCTTTGATATGGAGCTTCCTTTGGTGATGCCATATGTTTTATTTGCTTAAAAGAGCTACTGATAATGTTATCAAATAGAGAAATAATCCTCGCTCTTGTTAAAGTAGGTTTAGATGTCCACTCACATTTTAATATAGTGCTTGGCTTTTTGAGGAATTGCCAATAGTGCACGCCGAAAAAGCCCAAAGCATTGCCGATAATTCCCAGGCTAAGACTTACTATTGAAAACTCTCCTGCCATAATTCCACTAGCCAGAGTAAAAATTAAAGCCATAATAACGCCGCCTACAAAAGCATAATGAGATGTTCTCAATCCTAAAAACCCTGCTGCAAGCGGAATTAAAATTAAAGGCGTGCAAAAGCTATGTACTAACCATATAACTTTTACGGCATTGCTACTGAAATATGCAATGCCGACAGAAGTCGCGGAAAGACAAACAACGGAAATGCGTAATGCTAACAATTGCTTGGCATTACTTATACTAGGATACATTGCTTTTACAATATCATTTGCAATGATAACACTGATCGCGTTTAGCCAGGCTTCTGCTAAACCCATAATTGCAGCTATAATTCCTGCAACCATTAATCCCTTAAGTCCTACTGGAAGATAATTGCCTATATAAAATACAAATGCCTCACTGTCAGGCACATCAGGTGAGTGAGTCCTTACAATTAAAGCCATTAGCCATAGTGACAGCATAAAGGGCAAGGATATTAAACTAACGGATTTTAGGGTTTGTTTTAACTGTAAGGCGCTTGTAGCCATTAAACACCTTTGGATAAAAGGAGCATTGCATTCCGGCATTATAGTGAACAATATTAAACTGGTGAGAAGTAATATATCCTCCGTAGTAATAAACTCAAAACCTAAATCAGATACTAATGATCCACTCATTAAATTTGGTATACCACCGATATCTGTAAGTGTTATGACATAAGAAGCTGGGATTATAAAAAAGAAGATAGAGAATTGGAAAATCTCAGTTATTACAACTGCTCGCACTCCACCCAAAGCGGTAGATAGAGTCAATATCCCATAACTAATTAATATGCCATAGATTATTTCTATGCCAAAAAAATAGTGAAAAACATACCCTATAGCCAAAGCTTGTGCTATTAATACGCCAACACCCATGATAATAGAAGCAATGTTAGTGACCCATCTTCCCAAGGTCCCATAAAGCTTAAACATTATCTGGCTAATTGATATGCAATCGCTGAACTGCATGATGTTGGGGCTATATACTCTTGCAGTAACTAGCCAACCTACTGGAGCAAATAACTTAGCAATCCCAAAAGCCAAGCCAAACAGAGTTAATCTTTCTGCATAACCAAGCAGTGCTCCACCGCTTATAGTAGAAGCGAATATTACACAGACTAATATGGTGGTTGAAGTATTTTTATAGCCTAGCGCAAACTGTCTCGGGGTTGTTACCTTTGTTGATCTACGAAGGCCGATCACTAGACATAAGACCAGATAAGCCGCGACTATAAGTATATCCCACCATTGCAATCTCATGGCGTCCATAATTTATCTCTTTATTCACATTCAAAGAAGCTACTTGCTAATTAATACGTCAGCTTTATTCAAAATGAGTTCAGAAGGGAATGGTTTATGAATGATCTCGTTAAAAACATTATAGTGTTCACTTGATCTTGTTATTCTGGTGTCTGAAGTTATTAAAATCAAAGGTGTTTTATTATGCTTCTTGTGAATCCTTACTGCATTTGCAAGTTCCAACCCATTAATGGCTGGCATATTAAAATCGGTTATAATTAAATCTATATTTTTCTTGCGACTATCCAGAACTTCAAGAGCTTCCTGGCCATTTGCTGCCTCTAGCACCTTAAACCCATTTGTTGAGAATATGAGGTTTAATATTTTTAAAATTAATACATCATCATCGACAACTAAAACAGTCTTTGCCATATGCAGTCTCCAAAACATTTGCTTAGCATTACAAACCCAGACAGAAACTCTAATTTTCTAAGCATACCTCAGTAAATCCAATCAGTTAAGGCAGCTCAGAACAGAATTAACTAACGTTGAGGAAATGTTAACTTAATAGGTCAATATCGTCAATATAAAATACATTCTATAAAAGAATATTTATGAGTATTAAAACATAACTTTATTTAATAACTTAAAAAAGAATTAGTTAGCAAATATTGTAACAAAACCTTCGCTGTTATGAAAGTAAGTAACTCTTAAATCTTGTATATCTGAATCATAAATTTTCCCTTTCTTATTTTGCTTTACAGCACTATAGTTTTGTTTCATCTTCTTAAGTTAAATAAAAGGTAACTATTGATGATAACTGGGTCGCATTCATTAACTGACCGCATGTGCCAATGGATTATCCAGGCAGTAAATCCGCAGGCATCAATTCATTCGGTGCACAAACTTCCAGGTGCAACTTCATCGTTGCTTTATACTATAATTCTTAAAGAAGGTGACGCTGAGCAATATTTAGTATTGAGAGAGTTTAACAATGCGCAATGGTTGTCTGAGGAACCTGATATTGCTTTGCACGAGGCATGTAGCTTGGATATGGCTGCACGTACGGGACTTCCTGTCCCAAATCTCATTGCTTATGATACTCGCGGAGAAGCTTGTGGTACGCCGGCAATTCTTATGTCTCACCTTAAGGGCAAAGTTGTTTTAAACCCAGAGAACATGCAAAACTGGTTGCATCAGTTGGCAGAAGTTTTGGCTCATATTCACAAGGTAGAAACAGATAACTTCTCCTGGAGCTACTTTAGTTACAACGATATAGAAACTATGGATTTTCCCGAGTGGTCGCAGGTGCCAGAAGTCTGGAAGCTTGCCATAAGCTATGCCAAAAAACCGCATCCTCATTATAAACCGTGTTTTATCCATAGAGATTACCATCCTGCAAATGTTTTATGGCATGAGAATAAGGTGTCTGGTATTGTTGATTGGGCGAACGCTTGTAGAGGACCTACTGGAATTGACCTGGGTCATTGCCGTTGGAATCTCGCCATGCTTTATGGTATTACGATCGCAGATGAGTTTCTTGCTGCGTATAAAACTATTGCTGGTTCATCATTTAATTACAATCCTTACTGGGATATACTATCAGTAATCGACACCCTTTCAGGTGCGCCTACTGTATATACAGGCTGGAAGGACTTTGGCATTACCAACCTCACAGATGCTTTGATGATAGAGCGCACTGATCACTATATAGAAGATTTAGTAAATAAAGCTAAACTGTAATTGCGTTTGAGTTTAACTTCTTACAATTATCATGAATTGCCTTATGTTTATTCGACCTTGTTAGTTCGCAAGCTAAATTGATTTTTGATTTGTTGATTGGATCCCTTGGGTGTTCAAGGTAAGCGGAGGAAGTTAAACATAAGTGAGGTCTGTCAATCAGATGCTCAACTCCGGAAGGTAAGTAGGAGTGTCTAGCAATAGTTTCTTTAAATAATGCAATAATCTCTGGATTACCTTTTTCAACAGCTAAGCTAAATGCTGTTCGATCAAACTTATCTTTTGCTAAAAAGAGTTTTCCCAAGAGAGTAGGATTATGTTCTAGAGATTTTATAATAGCTTTTAACACATCTTTTTTACCAGCTGCAGCTGCCATATGAAAAACTGTAAAACCATCTTTGTTTCTTGACATTAATAGGGATGTTTGCGTGAGGGTTGGTGATTCTCTTGCGTCTTTTACAATTGTAACTAATGCCTCAGCATGGCCTAATTTAGCAATATGGTGGAGTAAAGTATTTTTTGCTGCGTCCCTACCCACTAACTCACACCTCAAGAAGTTCGGATAATCAGAAGTAAGCTCTTGAATATATTCGATTACGGCTTCCTGATTGTTTAGAGCAGCTGTTTGGTAAACTGTGCAACCTTGTTTATTTTGAGTTTGCAATAGCATTGTTATATCGCTTTGATTGCCTTCAGCGCTTTTGATTAGCATTTTAAGCACTTCAACATCGCCATTTGCAGCAGCAAGGTGAGCTATTGTATTGCCCCAACTATCACGCAATAATCGCACTCCTTTTAAAATAGTTGGGATATCGGCAATTGCTTTCAGAATGTTGTCTACAACTATATAATAACCTTTTATTGCAGCAAATTGTAACAATGTGTAATGCCCATAGCGTCTATCATTTAAAAATTCAGTAAGGGTTTTTAAGTTATATTTAATGACGTATAGTATTATAAATATTGTTTCGCCATGATTCTCCCTCATGTCCAAATGCATGGGCGTAAAGCCATGTGTATCTCGTGAATATATTAGGTGATTTTGTAAAGCCATGCCGCAACTGCTTTCTAAGATATGCTTTGCTTCTTTCCATGCATTTTTTAATGCTGCACAATGTAGTACGTTATGCTTTTTATTATTGGTTGCTGTAAATAACCTAGTCAGTAAAGGCGTATTATTCTGGAGTAGCTCCAAAATTCTCTCAACTATTTTAGTTAAGTTGTTTAAGATTGCTAAGTGCAGGGGTGTGTTGCCCGCACTATCTGTAGCTTCTAAAAAGTATTGGAGTAAATCTGGGTTATTTTCAGCATAATTCAAGTAGTTTAATGCTACTAGAGTATGTTGGTGTATAATCACCAGATGAAGAAGTAACTCACCTGATTTTCTTTTCATGACGAGTTGATCATGGAACAGTGTCTGATCGCTAGATACTATTTGAAAAACAGTATCAACGAATTTGGTATCTTTGGCAGCACAGCACAATTGCAGCAGGTCGTCACCAAAGCAGTCAGTTGTATCTAGCTGGCTTTTCAGCACATCCACTTGATTTGCATAGTCAAGAATCATTATAGCCATAGTTCCCCTTTTTTTTGCAATTGCATATTGCAAAGGTGTTACCCCAGTTTCATTGGTTGCGTCCAGCTGTGCATTAAGAAAAGAGCGGTCATTTTGAGCGAATTCCAAAATCAGTTCAGCAATATTATATTTATTATAAGCAACAGATGTAAAAAAAGGTGTCTCCTCAAGCTTGTTTCTACAATCTAATAAATTCTGAAGAAGCACCGGATGGTGTACAAAAATATTAAAAACAGCTCCCACAAAATTGAAGTTTCCTGCTCTTATAGCAATATGCATAGGAGTGTTACCCATGATATTTTGCTTCATTAAGAGGCTGTGTAACCCCAGCAAATTGTCCATGAGTTTTAGTAGTATATTTATATGGTCTTGTTTCGCTGCCAAATGTAATGGAATGTCATTGCTGTTATTAGGTACTTGTGCCAGGGTATGCAGCATGCCTGGGTAGTCGCCAATAACATCTAGTATTGCATTTGCCATACTCGGATCATTCGTATAATAGGCTAAATGGAGTACAGTATTGCCTACGTTATCCTTTGCAATTAAATGAATCTGAAGCAAAGTTCGATTATGGCTTGAAGTTCCCAGTATGGCTTCAACATTCCTTACCTTATTATTGCGCGTAGCTAAATGTAATGGAGTTTCTTTAAATTTATTTCCTGTAATTAGAAGTCTTTGCACAATATCCATAGAATAATGGATAGTTCTTTTAACATTACTCAAGTTTTGTGCTGCCGCATGAAATGGTGTATTACCACAGTTATCTTGTATTTTTAGTAGGTTATGCAGAATAATGGTATTAATGCCTACAATCTTTATGATTGCTTCCACGAGGTTGTCACAATCGTTATAGCAAGCTAAATGGAGCGCTGTACAACCTTCATCGTCTTGCGCTTCCACAAGCTCTGCAAATGAGTCATCATTATGTAGAGCAGTTTTCATCAGGTCTTTTGCAGCCTTCACATCTTCTTGAAGTATTGCTAAATGCAGTTGAGTTGATTTTGTAAATGCTGAGGGCGCCTCGCTAGCGAATGCTTCAGTTTGCAGATCAAATGATATTGGCTGTGCTCCTGCTTCTTGCTGTACTAGATGCCTCATGTCAAACCCCGTTAGTTAAATGTATGTTGTGACGCCATTTTGGAACTGAATGTATAAACAGAAGTTCCCCGACTTATCCTTATTTTGTGGAAAAAGGCCCGTAAAATATGCCAAAATAATAGTTTTATATGTGTTTTGCCGGGGCATTATAACACATTTTTTTAAATTTGCGAGTAAATATGCATATATATAGTGGCAATAACAACTATAATTTTTGAAAAATCTGAAATTACATATAGTTAGATCGGTTATTCGTTTTCAAATAATATATCCGCCCTCCTGGTTATTTTCTTTTGTGGCCGCGTTATCTGGGCGATTCGGTGAGTAAAACTCTCTTAGTTAACACTTTATTAATATTTTCTAGATATGCTTAATGTATATCTGGTATTCAGGGCATTTATTATGAAATGGCGTGTCGTCGAAAATGAAGAAGTTGCAACTTTCCTTACGGAAAAACTGGTTACAAAGATTCTATCAGGTTCTGACTCATTGCTAGAGGTAATGGCGTCCGGTGGGAATACAGATGAATATAGGACTGAGTTAATAGTATATCTGAAAGAATTATATCAAGAAATGACTGGGGATGACTTAGCTAAGACCCCTGAACTTGAAGCTAGCGTTAGTAGAATCATTGATTCTGCAATCTCATTTATAAATGAGAAGCTAGTAGAACATCTGGATAAACGCGGCCAACAATATAATTTATTTCTTACTGAATTTGCAAAAGTAGATGCATTTAAAAAGAGGTATAGCACTTCTCTGGAAAGAGAGAACCAGTCTGATATTGAGAGCTTTAAAGAAGCATTCACCAAAAATGAAAAGCTACGGCTATCGCAAAATTTAAGTAAACAGCTCCGAGAGGGACATGGAGATAAATTAACTGCGACACTGCTCACGTTTATCGAAAGCAATAAGGATTTACATAGAATTGCATCTTTGGCACTAAAGCATAATCCCGGCATTGCAGACATAGCCGCGCTTTTGGCTAATTCAATTTTTTGTAAAAAATTAGATGTTATGGATCCCGCAAACGTATCCGGTCGGATTCAAAATCTCATAGCAGTTAACACTATTCTCTATATAGGTAATCTCACTCCAAGTGATAGGCAACTAATTGAGTTAATTCAAGGCAATAGTACTCTGCTGGTAATGGCTGAAGATATTATTAAAATCGATCTGGATGAGATGCAACCTAAGCATCTGCATGAATTATTAGAGAACCTAAACTTTAAGAATGAACTAGCGCTGCAATCAAAAAAGCTACAAGAGAAACTCAATAAGATAGAAAGCATCAAGCAAAATAAGAGAAATTTAAAAACTCCGAAAAAACTTAAGGACGAAGTAGACGCTTTTTTAAGAAATAAAAGCCAGTCGTATTTCTTAAGGGGTGATTTGGCTGAAAGAATAAAGGCAGAGGTGGGAACCGGAGTTGCGGTTAAAATGATAAGCGAAGGAAATAAAGCTAAAGTAAGTGCTTACGTAATTAAAGATGAGCTTTCGCGCAATCTTTTAGGCAAAAGACCGGTCTTATCTGAACAGGAAGTACCAGAGGTTGCCAAAAAAGAGGGAGGCTTTTCAGCCGGCTACGTTTCAGTTACTAAAAAAGGCGATAAGATGTTCATGGTTAAAAGGGCACCTAAATCTCTGTCAGGAATAAATGAAAAAAATGCTTTGGCAAAAAACCTGGAAGTGACAAGTTTGGTTAGTGAAGTGCTTTTTGGCCCTTTTTATTATCTGAGCATGGGGGCTAAATATGCACCTAAAATTGGAGCCGTTAAAACTGGTAGAACGGATTCAAGCTACGTATCCATGACTTCAGAATTCCTAGCTAATTTCAAAACAATGGAAGATTACCTTAAGGGGATAGAAGTATATGATGAAAGAAAAAACAAATTTGCAAATGCGGTAAATAAAGAGGTTTATTTCTCGGCGATCCTAGCAGGGGCTGAGGAGGATATAAATCTTGGCAACGTAGGAATAGTGAAAATAATGCGTGATGGTAAGTCAGTAAACTCATTTGCCAAAATAGATCATGGTAGATCAGGTGTGAAGTTCTTTCAAGATTCTAGTGAGATGTTTAAAAGCATGGTAAGCAGCTATAAAGCCATTGCTGAAGTTACTCCTGGTCACCCTGAAGGGTTATTTTCCTTAGACCTTAACGAAATGATCTCTGCTGTCGATAAAGACATTACTATTATGCAAAGGCAGATGGATGCAATTATTGATGGAGGTATCGCTTTATTAAAAGCAACGCACTTAGATGTTAGAAATGCTCAATTTGGAGAAGCGGGAACTTTCGGAAATCTTGGGGAAGTTGGTGAGTATTACAAAGAACAATTCAAAACTCATTTACAACAACTCGAACAATATTCTGCAGTACTTAAAGCAATAAAATCTATCTCTCCAGAAGCTGACTTTTCCGGGAAATGGCTAACAGATCTATGCTTGCCAGTTAAGGATATAATTTTATATTTGCATGAGAAAGGAGCTGTTGTAGATGGACTCTCACCACTTGCATTTGCTATCAAGCATAGTATTAACATAAAAAATACCCCACCATTACAATACGTATTAGATAATGATCTTAAAATAGATAATAGAGAACCTGCGGCATATCTCATCGATAAAAACGTAAAAGTTGAGGGTATGAATCCACTTTTATATTTTGCAAAAAATGGCGGCATTGCAGCAGTTCAATGTGATATAATAGGTCATGTACGTAATAATAAAGCTGAAGTTGCCGAAGGGCTAAGATCAGATAAAAAGGCGCTGGCTAATATTGTTCATGCGATGACCGAGCAAGATAAGCAAGAAAACAAGTTTAGAAGAAGCAAAGACTTCAAAGCCATAAAAAAGGAACTACTAGACCTTGTAAAGAAACCTCACAAAGAGCATAACACTACTGAAAGTACAGAGCTACCTTCACCAAAGTTAATGCGAGCATCAGCTCCATTGCTTGACAGTGAGCCGCTGACTTGGAAAAGAAGTCTGGCAAATTTATGGCAAAGTGTTATATCAGCAATAACATCATCGGCTAGTGGGCTAAAATCAAAGCTAGATCACTCTTCTAATAAACTTTCATCTGCTAGTGTAAATGATGGAGAACAAACACCTATTATAGTGGGTTCGAAAAAAATTTCAGGGCAGGTATTAAAGGATGCAGACAAGAAAGACAAGGAAGCTATAGCGACAAATAAAGGCAAATAATTTATCCAAGTTTGAGCTGCTTTTGCTGGCCTCTAGGCAGAGCATCTGCAGTGTTCTTGATGGGCTCGCCAACCTGACAGGATAATGCATGAGATGCAGGAATAAGTTCTATGCCAAGCTTCGCATGGAACTCTGATGAGCTGAACTGGATTTTTTTTCTAGCAGAGTTGGTGCTGGTGTGGGGAGGTTGTTTATCCAAAACCTGCAGAGCCTTATGGACTTCATCTAGGTAGTCCGATGAAGTAAATGAATTGATTACATATACGATATGTCCCATGTGTACATCATGTTCTATATCCCATCGAAACTTATTTAAAGTATGAAAAGCCATAAGCATTTCATTATTGTTTTTACAGCGGTCTTCTACTGCTGATAGGGTCGCTCGAGAAAACATATGTTTCAATATGATAAAAGATTATCTATAACTACAATAACAAAATTAAGAGAATAATTGCAATGGCAAAAGTACATATCAATTAAATTATAACTGTTTGAACTTTTGCACTACACTGTTATCCCTCTCGTTCTTCTCTGCTCTACGTGGTCTAAGGATTTATTGAGGTTTCGCCAAAAACTAGTTCTCTGTTCTGCAGAACCATAAACACTTTGTGCGAGCGTATTTATAGATGAACAGCTGTGGATAGAAGTCGAGGGCTTATTTGTAGCAGGAAGGACAGCTATAGTATTTGCTGTACGCACATGATTCGAAGGGGTTTGTGTTGGTATTATTTTAAGGGCTTTTTGTTTGTCATTATTAGGCTTGTGGAATGTAAAACTAAAAGTTTCGCAAACTGGTACTTTACTGGTTGCACTCAAACAATTCATATTGCTTGAAGCAGGCTTATTTTTGTTTGTACCTTCTATTGCTTTGCTGCAACGGTTTTGCTTTTCCAGAATTGCTGTGAGTTTATGTTGCGCTTCAAAAAATTTTGGATCCTTGCTAATTGCTATTTTTAAATCAGCAAGACATTCTGCAGTCTTTCCTTGCTTCTCTTTAACAAGGCTTCTGTTATAGTATGCCTCAGAAAAATTTTGATTTAATCTAATCGCTTCGTTTAGATCAGCTAGTGCGCCCAATTGAGATCCCTGGTCGTTCTGAACCAAAGCTCTAATATTGTATGCTTTATAAAATTCAGAGTTTAGCTTTATTGCTTGAGTTAAATCAACATACGCCTCCTCAAGTCTGCCTTGTTTTCGGTGAATCCGGCCTCGATTATAAAATGCCTTACAGTGTTTTGAATCAAGACCAATTACTTTATCCAAATCAGCCAATGCACCATTTACGTCTCCCTTATCCTTTCTAATTAACCCACGATGATAAAGTGCATCTGGTAATTGAGGATTTAGCTGGATTGCCACTTCCAAGTCTTTTAAAGCATCATCAGTTTTGCCTAGGCATTTTCTAACCCTGCCCCTTCCATTATATGCTTCCGCAAGTCGCGGATTAAGTCTTAGTGCTTCATCAAAGTCATTGAGTGCCTCTTTAAGTTTTCCTCGTTTTTCCTGAACTATACCACGATTTAAAAACCCGTCTGCAATCATGGGATTTAATTTTATAGCCTCATTATAGTCAGCTAAAGCACCATTAAGATCTCCTTGTTTATGTTTTGAACACCCTTGGGCATAAAACCTAGCAGCAGGCAATAGTTGTATTTTTACTACTTTATTTTCATTTTCAACTTTAACTTTATCTATTTCACTAACTGCTACCTTAGTGAGATTGACGAGTGCAGGTTGATAGTTAGGGTTCGCCTTAAGAGCTTTTCTTAAGTCGGCTTCAGCACCAGCTTCATCACCGTTTTGTAGCTTAATTCCAGCTCTATTATTAAGTGCCTTAAAGTTCTTAGGATTTTTATTTACTGCTGCATTGTAATCAGCTAGTGAAGCATCAAACTCTTTTAACGCTCTCCAAATGTCGCCACGGCTATTATATGCCTCAGAATAATCTGGATCCAGATCGATTGCTTTATTGTAATCATCGAGTGCGCCATGCCAGACTCTTAGTTTAGTTCTGACCTCTCCTCGATAAAAAAACAATTCAGAGAAATAAGGAGTGAGGGAGATGGCCTCGTTAAAATCATCAAGTGATCCCTTGAATTTTTTTTGCTCATATTTAATCATGCCGCGATTGTAGAATGCTCTGGATAATTTAGGATTAAACTTGATTGCTTTGTCCAGATCTACCAAAGCTCCATCCAAATCCCCTTGGGTTTTTTTGAGGGCAGCTCTGCTATTAAGTGCTAAGGAGTACTTGGGGTTAAGCCTGAGTGCTTCGTTTAAATCTTCTAATGCCCCTTTGTCATCTCCTAGTTTATGCCTAGCCTCTGCTCGGCTATAAAATGCATCAAACAACTGAGGGTTGAGTTCGAGGGCTCTATTTAAATCTGTAATCGCTCCAGTATAATTTCCTTTGCTTACTCTAATATCGCCGCGTAAACTCAACGAAGCGCTATCGGCAGGGTTAATGGCGATTAATACACCTAGATCATCAAGTGCAGCGCTTGTGTAACCCATCTGGTCTCTAAGATTAGCTCTATTATATAGGGCTTGATAAAAACGTGGGTGTAATTCAATAGCGCAATCCAAGTCAGCAAGCGCGCCTTTTGTATCCTGTTTTAGATTTTTTAATATAGCTCTGGAGTTATAAGCTTGATAGTTTTTTGGGTCTAGCAAGATTGCTGTATCGAAATCTTCAAGCGCGCCATCAAGATCGTTAAGCTTTTTTTTCGCTAAACCCCGGTTATTAAAGGCCTGAGAATATTGTCGGTCTCGGTTGATGGCTTCGCTAAAATCTAGCATTGCTCCTTCATAGTTTTCACTATCCAATTTTACACAACCACTGTCAAAATACTCTACAGCTTCGCTCTTAGGTTGTTTTTCATTGCCCACATTTATTTGGTGCATCCTGGCTATAATCTCTCTTTCAAGTGCCAAGGCGTGGATATCCTTGCTTCCATTTAGCATCTGAATTAAAGGAATATAACTCCTTCGCAATTCCTCTAAACTCATGCCCTGTATAGTTTCTTTCGTAAGCTTCCCACTTGTTAAAACACTACTATAATCAATTGATTTTCTCCCACCGAACATAATGTATGTAATACAATAAGCTGCTCTATTAAATCTATTATGGATTTTTAAAATCTTCCATTATTAAATTAATTTTGTTAATTAAATATATTTTGACTTCATGCTTTTTTATTCTATATTTGCAGATTCACCGGGGGTGCTTTGGAAATTGTTTTCAAGGCTGAGATAAACCCTATAACCTGCTCTGGATAATGCCTGCGGAGGGAGTGTGAAAATAGCTGCATCCTATTAATTATTTGCGGCTTTATATTTACACATTCATTTTGAAAGGCAAACTGCAGGTTAAGTCAACTTTTAAGGAGTACTAATAATGCGGCATATACTTTTAAAACGAATCTCATTCGTAAGAAAACTAACCACCAGCGCATTTAAATTGCCTCCCCTGCCAGAAGGAGTCTTTTTTGATTGGGACGGAACTATATTAGCATTTAGAGAAAGTAAATTTTTATGGTGTTTTAACCAGACATTAGATGAATTAGGTTATCCAAAATCCATGCACATGACCAGCATGAAAGGGTCAAAATCTATATATGATTCATTCTATAGTCGAATAGATACAATTGATGGAATAGATAAGGCTTATAGTAGGTTTAAGAAGATGTTCGCCTCATTGCAAGTTACGCAAGATGAATTAATGCCAGGGGCCCAAAGTTTATGTGATCAACTTAATTCATGCCAAATACCTGTTGGTATAATAAGTAATCTAGATCAGTATTTGCTTGAAAAGCAAATTAATGAACTCGGGTTACAAAGTAGTTTTAAGGTTGTAATAGGCTCAGCACAAAAACCTAGCACTGCTGGATTAACACGGGCGACAAAAAGTTTGAGGCTTCCTGTATCTAAATCACTATGGTATCTTGGTGATTCTTTATCGACAGATATATTAGCTGCAAATAAAGCTGGTTTTACCTCTATTCTTGTTAATGAATCTGCGTCCTTATTGGACCTGCCTGGGTCAGAGAATATAAAACCTGATGTTCGGTATAATAATATGAATGAAGTTATTTCAATACTTGACACCCTTAAGCAGACTAGAAGGTCTCTATGAATTTATCAGAGCAAGCATGGAATCAAACTGCTGACGTCTACCAGGCAATCATTAGTCACCCATTTAACAAGGAGCTCATGAATGGAACTCTGGAGCATAAAATCTTTCGTTTTTATATTGAGCAGGATCAGTTGTTCTTAAAGAGTTTTGCGCGCAGCCTCGGGCTGATCGCAGCCCGCGCTGAAAACTCTGAGCATATTGCGCATTTCTTGAAATTTGCTGGCAACACTATAGCTGCTGAGCAAACAATTATCGCCAAGTATATAGGTGAGGAAGTAAAGGCTAAAAGGGACATTGCGCCTGCATGCTTGAGCTTAAAGAGTTTCCTTTTGCAGGCCTGTGCTTTGGAGCCGGTAGAAGTTGCAGTAGCTGCCGTGCTGCCTTGTTTTTGGCTTTACCTGAAAGTGGGGCAAGAAATATATAAACACGCGAACAGCAGTAATCCATTCTTTGAGTGGATTAAAAATTATGCAAGTGAACAGTTCGCATTGGATGTAGGCATTGTCATAACGATTTTTGATGAATTGGCAGAGAATGCCTTGCCGCATGTAAAGGATAAAATGCTTGAGGCTTTTTACCAAAGCTCAGTGCTGGAATACCATTTCTGGAATGATGCATACGAGTTAAGGGTTTATGATGTACTTTTGACAATGCGCTACTAGCTCGGTAGAAAGACAGTTTTTGTCATTGTGAACCCCGAAGGGGTGTGGCAAACCAGTTGTGAATACCCCATAATCATTCGGCAAATTTTAAAAATGATACAAAAACGGACTACTTTTGGTTCCCGCTTTTCTCGGTTTTGGAGCAAATATTATAAATATCAATGGGTTAGCCATATTTAAATAATTATACGAAACTGAGTTGATAGGTTTATACATTATCCTATACACCACCAAAAAATTGGGTTAGCCTTATTCATTATGAGTGTAGATTATTTGATTCTTGGTAGTGGCTTATCAAGCCTGTCATTTGGTGCATTAATGGCTAAAGCAGGGCGCAAGGTCGTGATACTTGAAGCCCACGACTTGCCCGGCGGGTATGGGCATACTTTTATAGAAAAAAATGTGAACTGCGAGTATCACTTTAATGCCCAGCTGCATTACGTCTGGGATTGTGGTGAAGGAGAGCCGGTTAATCTGATTTTAAAAAAGCTGGGACTAGATAAAGAAGTTGAATTTGTGCGGTACAATGAAGACGGATTTGACCATATGTATGTACCAGGCTATAAAGTAACAATTCCCAATAGCTATGAGAAATTGACTGAGAGGTTGGCAACTCTATTTCCCGATCACGCTAAGAACATAGGGAAATTTTTGGAAACTACGAAGAGGTTGGCCACCTTGATTAGTAAACTCAAATCTCCGCCAGGCGCATCTCCGCTTAGGTATATGAGTCAAAATCTTTTGTCTGCTGAATTGCTACTATATTATAACAAATCCTTGCAACAAGTTTTTGACAAATTTGAACTGCCGCTGGCTGCACAATCTTTGCTTGCCAGCCAGTGGCCGGATTTTTTATTACCTCCTGCGCAACTCTCAATTTACTGCTGGGTAGTTTTATTTGATGGGTATATGCATGGCGCCTACTATCCTAAAAAGCATTTTGAGCATGTGGTTAATTCTCTGGTTAAGCTTATTGAAAATAATGGTGGTCAAATAATCTATAATCAAACAGTAACTAAATTCCTGCGGGATAAGAAGCGCATAACCGGGGTGATAGCCAGGGATACAACCAATCCTAATATTCTCACTGAATATAATGGTAAGTCGGTAGTTTGCAACTTTGATCCAAAGCTTGCTGCCAGCATGATAGGATTGGAACACTTTTCGCCAAAGCTCAGGAAACAGCTGGATTATGAATACTCATATTCCAACTTTATGGTTTATGGAGCTGTGCGCGGTCTTGATTTGCGACAACATAATTTTGGCAGCTGGAATATATTCCACAGTCAACAGCTGGATTTAAATAAAGCCTTTAATGATATGTACGAGCGTGGGGATTATAGCCAATTGGCATTTGGCATGTCGGCTCCGTCCCTGGTTACTGATGATCCCACAGGCTGTCCGGAAGGAGAGCAGATCTTTGAACTTATCACTGTTGCCAATTATTCCTTGTTCAGGCACCTTAAATACAGAAGTGCCAAAGAGTATAATCAGCTTAAAAGCAAAATCTTCAATGCTATGTTAGATGTGATAGAGGAGAAATATGTCCCAAATTTCAGGGAGTATATATGTTTTAAAATGCTGGGTAGTCCAACAACGAATGCTAGTTATTGCTGGTCACCTGAGGGGAACTCATATGGGGCTAATATGACTCCAAAGAATATGGGGCTGGGCAAAATTGGCTTTACCACTTCTTTTGATAATTTTTATTTCTGCAATGCTACAGCAGGCTCTGCTGGCTTTGCAAGATCCTTCCATAATGGAGCAGTGCTCTATGAATACTTATCTGGTGACCCTGTGCTCATATGAAAAAACTAGCAGTCATCGGTGGGGGAATCGCCGGAGTATCTGCGGCACATTTACTACACGATAAATATGATGTTACGTTATTTGAGAGAAATAAGTACTTAGGGGGTAACAATCACTCAGCGCAAATAACTTCACGCGGCAACCTTTTCAAGGTGCCAATGGGGGTGATTACTTTCCCCAGAGCTGATTTATTTGTAAACACAATTGCTTACGCAAAGAAATTTAAATTACCACTTGTGCAAAAAACCATTGCCCACGCCTTTACTCTTAATCAGGAGCTAGAGTATTGCCTTACCCACCACCCTAGAGTGCCACGTGACTTGAGTTTTAAAAGGATAAAGCGTGAGATTAGTGATGCATGGTATTTGCTTAACAAATTTAAAAATTGCTCTAAGGATAATGATTTGAAACTAGGCGATTTGATCAGGCTTGGTCATATTTCAGAGAACTGTGCAAAGTACTTTCTAGCTCCTTTTGCTGCTCTTTATCTGTCTATGCCTTACATGGCAATATTTGACCTTCCAGCTCATATAATTGCGGATTGGTGGGCTAAATATTGTTTGCCTATAAACTCTATGTATATGTTTAGTTATATAAAAGGAGGCAACCACCAGCTTATTGATGCGTTTATAGAGCATAGCCAGTTGAAGCTTAAGCAGGGTGTTAACATTAACAATATAAAACGCACTAGTGACAAAATAGAACTATATTACGATGGCAGCTCAGAGGTATTTGATAAAGTCGTTCTGGCTATTCGGCCTGATGAAGCACTAACACTGCTCAACAATCCAACTGAAAATGAAACGTCATTGCTTAAGCAAATCGATGTAGGCAGTGTAGTCACGACTTTGCATAAAAATTCTCAGTACTCATATTTTGGCGCGTTGACCGCTGATGTTCGTGAGCAGCCAGGTAAAGACCCATATGTGGTAAGTACCTTGGGGCAAAATACCTGCTTCGGATATGATCTGGAAGAAGAGCATTACGTTTCGATTCATCAGCCTGGTGTGCAGCCTGTTCCAGATGAACAAATAATCCATCAAGAGGAATTAAAAATTCCTTTACCTACCAAAAGTAGCATTGATGTTTTGGATATGATTGATTCATTAAATAACAACAACTTAAACACTTTTTTCTGTGGCTCATACTTTGGAAAATATTTCTACCATGAGGATGCTATAAGTTCAGCCATTAAAGTTGCAAACCTTCTTGCGCCTAATACTGCAGGATAAGAATAGGGTTCATTGCAGAAGAGAAACTCTATATCGTCGTTGCGAGCCCCACTTGGGGCGTGGCAATCCAGACTTGAAGTACTCAAAATATTAAACTTCTTACATATACTTCATTACTGGATTGCCTCGTCGCTTACGCTCCTCGCAAAGACGGTGTCTTGGCGCAATGACATAGTAAATTTCTAGCTCAGTCCAATATGTATTGACTCTTTCACACTTTACTTGTCTATTCCCACTTTATTGAATATAATTTACAACTGTTTATCTATTTGGGAAATAACGAATGAGACAGCGAGTATTTATTCTGGCCTGGGCGGCAACAGCTACAGTTTTGGCTAACAAAGCATGTGCGCTTGATTTCAAGAGATCTCCGGATTTATCCTTTGCAGGAAGTAAGCTGAGAATATTGCCTAGTGTTAAGCTTAAGCAGGATTTATGGAAGCCTGGTGAAACACTAGTCTACTTTCACCCTCCAAAAACTGGTGGTACAAATTTAACTAATTTAACGAGTGCTATAGAGTCAGAAAATCCAGAAGTAGCGGTAAAGCGTGCAGCCGTACCACGTGTTGCTGGAAGATCACCTAATCTGTTTACTGAAGGTTCTATAGGAGGGTTAGCCAGAGTTAAAGATAACCCTGAAGAATTTAACGGGAAAAAGCGACATTTAGACTTTATCAGTGGTCACATGCCAGTGCCTGAAGTACAAGCTGTAACAGCTCTGTTTGGCCATAAAGTAGCTTTTATTGGAACGGTGCGGTACCCAGTGTTTCGCGAAATATCTGCTGCAGATTTTGATTACCAAAGAGGCTACGTTCAACAAGCTAATATAGTTCAATATCTTTTAAATGTGGCAATAGATAATCCACAAACTAGAATGTTTGCCGGAGAAAATGCAATGACTGGTAAATGCACTCCTGAAACGTTAGAGAAAGCAAAAAAGAATATCAAAGATCGATTTACATTTGTTGCACCAATTGGGGATATTGAAATAGTTATGGCTATTGTAGCAAGCCGATTTGGAGTTTCTGATATAGCTTATGCTAGAGCGCAAGTAGGCGGATTAAAGGCTATAACTCTTGAAAATGAAGATGAATTTGGATGTAAACTTAGAGATTTACGTTATAAGCTTTTTGAAAAGCACGAATATGATGTTGAGCTCTATAATTGGGTTGAGGTCGAGTGGAAAGCGTGGAAGGTTAAACACATTGAGTCAATTACTGGTAATTCTAAACCTAATAAACAATACCTAACACTTATGCCTGATTTTGTTCAAACCAAGAAGCCCGAAATAAAGAATGCCCTGCAAATTGCTGATCATAATGAATCTGCGCGAGAAGAAGTTATACCTGTGCACCAGAAGCATAGTGGGTTACAAGCTTCAGATACCCCTAGTAATCCAGGGCTAAGCAGGTAATAAAACCGTCTTTGCGAACCCCCTCTTGCGGGGTGAAGCAATCTAGTCTTGAGGTTTGCGCACAACGCTTAAACTTATAATACCAGCCTCGGAAGCTTTTCAGTATTTGCAATGTCTGCAATTTTCAGTCGGTGACAATTTGTCACCGACTGGTTGTTCTCTAATGGCGTGGAGATTTATGCTTTACCAGGTAAACGTGACTGAAGCAGAGGAGAGCAAGGGCGAGTGACAGCCCTATTACGTGGTTGGCGCTATGCACTAAAAGCAGAGTGGATACAGCTATAGAAAACCCGGATAAAATCTTGAGTCTTCTGGTAGTAAATTTTATGATGCCACAGAAGAAGATGACCATATATAATAGCAGATAGTTCAAGGAAGCGATTTCTATAATTGTGTTTTCTTCGACATTTGTCAGGATCATTAATAGGGATATAATTGCATAGACTATTAATTGCGATACAACAGCCATAACAGGAATTTTATCTTTATTAAGAGTGGCGAGAATTCCAGGTAGAACTTTATCTCGTGCCAGCGCGAATATGATACGCGAAGTGCCAAGTATCCAGACATTAGCCCCGAGAAATAACAATACAATTGCTAGTACTCCACCTGCCTTAGCTGCATTTTCGCCCATAGTAATCTTGAGCAGTGAGGAGATGACAGTATTGCTTTCCTTAATTTGATCTGGTGACATAACAAATATAACTGTTAGGGCAATTGACATATAAAAAAACGCAATAGCTACCAGTGAGATCCTAATTGCGTGTTTATAATTTTTAACCGGCTCTTTTACCTCTTCCGCAATAGCATCAACATTTTCCCACCCGACTACTGAATAGAAACAAATCAGCATTGCTGGTATAATTGATGAGAATCCATTGGGCATAAAAGGTGTCATATGCTCTATTTTATAGGAAGGTAATGATGCCATCGCAACCAGCTCGAGAATAATTACTAGGGTAATAAGGGTAACCGTTTGTATCTTGCTTGATAATCCCATACTTAGAAGATTAAAAAGGCAGGAAAGAGTCAGTACCCCCAGGCCAAGAATCATTGGAAATGTAGGATGACTATACCCAATCAGCTCCATTATGTAGCGCGCAGCGGCGTAGCCTAGCAGTGAGTTGCCAAACATAGCGGTAATAGCCAGAAATAATGCCATAGCTTTGCCGAAGCGGAATCCCGCAGAATCCTCGATGAACTTTTGAATGCTCCCACTAACCTGGTAGACTTGAGAAATATGAGCAAATATCATCGCAAAAGGATAAATCATAATCAGCACCAGTAGCCACGACAAAAGAGAGGCGGGGCCGGCAATGCGGGCTGCATGGAGTGGGACAAGGAATATTCCAACTCCAACTATGGTTGAGAAATAATAAATGACCAATGGTAATAAGCCAATTTGCCTGGATAGTGTGACTTTTGCAGCCATAGTATTCTTAATTGGAATATAAGTAAAATATCTATCATATCGATAACTTGTTCTTTGTACAATAAATATCACTCATAGCTTACTGTTGATTTTCTCCGCCCCATGCGCTTGCAAAAAGATGATCGCCATGCAGAGCACCACCTAGTTCATCTATTCCTCTTGTGACTGTGGAATCAGTACAACTTGGATCTGCCTTTGTAAAGATGGCACCATGCCAGTAGGCAAAATCGTTGGCGCCGTGTTTATTGACATAGGCGATACTTAATGCAACCGGACCGGTTGCCATAATGGTTCTCGGAGCATCATTATTGAGATCACAGGGGTACTTAATATAATCAGGTACAGTATCTTCAAATATATTTCTATAGCTGAGATCTATTACCTCTTTAATGACGGGATGGTTAGCTTTTGCAGCAAAAAACGCGTTTCCAAGATGGAGCTTGCAGGAAGTCTCAACTCCGAAATATGCATCATATTTTTTAGTCAAAGAGGTTGGGTCAGCATTGTATTTATAATCACCGTCGCCATATAGACCGCCATCTTTGTTTACTGCTAAGTACCTGATAATATCAGTAGAGATTCCAAAAAGCTTAACAGTTGCAGCGTAGTCTGCAGCTTTAGCTAACATTTTAGTTTTGAAATCAACGTTGTTGGCTTTGAACTCCTTTATTTCCTTTAGCTCAACTTTGCGTGCAATAAGCTCTTTCTTCACGGCTTCAGGAATTAAGTCTTTATCTATAGTCCACAAATAATGCTTCCAGTCTGCTCCCACTTTTCCTACATTGTCTTTTAGGTAAACATTGTGTTTCCAAAATAATGCCTCTCTTTTAGTGGCATCAAGCAATGGCGAAGTTACCCAAACGTTATGCATTATATGTGGAATTTTAGTCGGCGCATTTGGGTCAATCATTATTTTATTATAAGTATCAGTAGAAGTTTTTAGGTTTTTCCTGAAGGGAGTTACTTCTTTGTGACTTTCTTGAGTCCATAAGTCGTCAGCGTGAGCATAATAGCATTTTGTTGTTAAATAATCATAATATTTGCCAGGCATGAGAATATTATTAATATTAAAATTCTTCTTTTGCGCATACTTGATATTGAGCACATGTTTTAATGCCATTATCTCATTCGGGTAGTTTTTTGTCATAGCACCAATGATTTGGCCGGCTTTAGCGTAGTTCTTTTGATCCAGCTTCTCCATTAAGAATTTTATATTTCTAGCTGGTATTGTTGACGCTTGCCCGCCGGGCTTTTGTCCAGTTTGCTTATTCTCAGTAGCTTCCCATTCTGCTTCCTCTTCTTTATCAGCCTTCTCTCTGGCCTTTTGAGCCGCTTCTTGGGCAGCTTTTTCTCTAGCCTTTTGAGCCGCTTCTTGGGCAGCTTTTTCTCTAGCCTTTTGAGCCGCTTCTTCGTTGGCCTTTTGGATCGCTTCTTGGGCAGCTTTTTCTCTGGCCTTTTGAGCCGCTTCTTCGTTGGCCTTTTGGGCCGCTTCTTGAGCAGCTTTCCCATTGGCCTTTTGGATCGCTTCTTGGGCAGCTTTTTCTCTAACCTTTTGGGCCGCTTCTTCGTTGGCCTTTTTTACAGCGTCTTCTTTAGCATCTTTGTTCTTAGCAGTATCGCAGTTGTCGCTTACTCCAAGCTTCTTAGCTTCTTCAGCTGCCTGCTTTTTCTTCAATTCCTCCAGCTTTTTCGCAGAGCTTCTCACTAAAATCTTGCCTATAATTTAATTTGCGCTCATTATAGCATATTTTATTCGAAAAAGTCAATTTCCTTTAAAAACAACGCATTAGGACGTGTATTGCGGGTATGTCTCATTTATGCTTGATTCGCGCTAAGCGCAACTCTTTCTTATCTCAAGAATGAATTATTGGGAATTAAAATTTAAACTTTAATAAAAGTTTAATATTTCTTAGAGGAACTGTTAGGTTGAGTCCCTTTAAGAATATCCAGGGAGCTTACTGCAATAAAATCGGGGTTTTCTAGCTGGCCGCTATTGTAAACCAATGAGTTCCCCTGTAAATCAATGATATCACCACCAATTGAATTAAGTAGAGCGTGTCCGGCTGCTGTGTCCCAAATGCAAGTGCGCTTGAAGCGTGGATAAATATCCCCTTTGCCATCTGCTATCAAAGCAAATTTAATTGAAGATGGAATCGGTGTAATGGTATTGATCTTAAACTGGTTAACATAGTCCTGAATACGCTGATTGAGATTTTGATGTGAGACCAAAAAATCCACGCCTTTTGGAGAAACTTCCTTAGCTCTTAAAATCTCAATATTATCATCAAGCAGCTTAAGGCACTGACCTGATTCCGAATTGTAATAAATGGCATTATCCTGAGGATTTGCGATTAGCCCCCATATAGGTCGGCCCTTTTCAATGAGCGCGATATTAACGGTGAAAACTCCCTTTTTGCGAATGAACGACCAAGTTCCGTCAATGGGATCAATAAGCCAAAATTTCTCACAACTTTTGATGATTTTAACATTTTCAGCTTGGTTTCCTTCTTCTGAAACAACTGGAAGTGAGGGGGGAATTTTACCTAACCTTTCAGTCAAGAAATCGCTGGCGTGCCGGTCAGCTATGGTCACCGGAGAATTATCGCTTTTGGTCTCTACTTCTTTATCGAGCAACTTGTAATAACCCATGATTATTTGACATACTTCTTTGGTCATGTCGATAAGGGCATTAATATCTTTTTTGGATAATGAGCTCATAAAAATAAAAAATTTTCTATTGTCAGATTACAAGTAAAAGTATCTAATCGCAATTGTTTAACCAGCATTACTATTTATGATTTTAGACGCCTATCCTACTGTAAAGAGATTAATCTACCTTATATTGCTTGTGCCTGCGAGCTGGGTAGTGGGACTTTTTATATTCATTAATAATATACCTGAGCAAAATTTGAGTATTACCCAACCAGTCGATGCGGTGGTGATTCTTACTGGTGGTAGTATGCGTCTAGAAGAAGGTCTGGAAGCATTTGCTCACCTTAAAGCTAAAAAGCTATTGATCTCAGGAGTAGGGCAGGGTGCAACCATTAACTCTATCTTAAGCGGCACTAAAAACCAGGAGTTGCTGGGTAAAATAAACCAAGATGATATCATTTTGGGTAACCTTGCGAATAACACAATAACCAATGCGCTTGAGGCGAAGATATTTATGATGCTGCATGGATTTAAGAGCATGCTGCTTGTCACTTCTAATTATCACATTATGAGAAGCGTTTTGATCTTTAAAAGGCAAATGCCTGAGTATGCAATATATCCGTTTCCAGTCTGTTCAGATAATTTCCGCAAATCCGGCAACTTTATTTCCTTGCCTAGTCTCAAGCTATCAGCAACTGAATACAATAAGCTGCTTGGCTTTTACTTAATGCTCCTCGATGAGAAATTTACAAGTATCTACGATAGCATCATATTGCAAGTTTATAAAGCAATTCGTCCCATTCTCTCTGTGAGAGACCACTTTCAGGCTGAGTGACTTTCTCGCCTTTTATCATGCGTTGTACAATCTCTTTCATTTGCGCCGATAAAGTTACTGCATTCATACGGTAATCAAGGAAGGACTCGCAGGTAAGTGGCATCCACTTGCGCACAACTTCGAGGATAGCATTGGCATACTCGCGGATTTCAAACTGAGCATGGGGGTCTGCGCGGAGCATGATAAAGTGAAGGAGATTATTGAGGTCTATTTTCCAGTACCATTGCGTATAGTAATTGAGAGTCAAATTCATTCTTGCCAGCTCACGGGTTAAGCCTTGCTTACTACTGTCGAGTTGTTGGTCAGTAGCATCATCCAGGTTAAGCATTTCCATGTAATGGTCATAGCAGGATTCAGAATCGCTCTTAAGAATTTCGAGAACGCGTGCTGCCTCTGCTCCTTCCAGCACATCGCCTCGACCCTGACGGTTTGTTTGCGACTGTGAAGCAAGGTTTTCCGGTGCCGGAATATAAAATTCACGATCCATAAGAGAGTAGCGTGCTGAATACTCGTTGACATTTGCGGTGCGGTGGCGAATCCATTGGCGCGCGATAAATATCGGTAGCTTGACGTGGAGCTTGATCTCGCACATTTCAAAAGGTGTGGTGTGCCAGTGGCGCATAAGATAGCGAATAAGGCCGCGATCTTGGCTGACTGCTTTGGTGCCGCGACCATAAGAAACGCGTGCAGCCTGCACGACCGCAGCATCATCGCCCATGTAATCAACCACGCGGATGAAGCCATGATCCAGTACTTTGATCGGCTCATAAAGCAATTCTTCCATTGCCGGCACAGTAGCGCGCTTAGTTTGATATGTTACATTTTGATGTTCGGTTGAGTCATCGTTATGTGCTTTAACAATCATTGAAATATCCCTCTAACTTTATTTAATACTATAGATACCTTTTGGGCACTCTAAAGGCAAGCATTTGATAGATTATAATTGAAAATTCAAGCAATGGGCTTGTTTTTCCTGTGTCGGTATTCATTTATCAATATAATGAGAAACATGAGACCAACTAAAGAAGAGCTAAACAAGAAAGTTAGTTGTGCGCCATGGACACTCCAAATCCAGCCAGCGATAATGTTGCCGAATAAAATCGCCAGCCCGCATAAAAAGTTGAATATACCGAAAGCTGTACCATATAAATGCGCTGGGGTTTTATCAACTATAAGTGCGGCAAATATACCCTGGGTAACACCCATATGTAATCCCCATAAAGCTACTCCTAACATAGTGTGGATATGGGTTGTAGCGTAAGCAAGAAGCAGATCGCTGATCAATAATATAAGTGTCCCTAAGGATAGCAAATGCATGCGGTCGATTTTATCCGAGAGTTTGCCTGCCGGGTATGATGTTGAGGCATATATCAAGTTCATTATTACCAGTACCAGAGGAATATACATGAGTTCAAAGCCAGCATCCTGAGCTTTTAGTACCAGGAATGCCTCGCTCATCCGTGCAAATGAAATTACTACTGCAATTACGATGACCCACCAGAAGCTTGAATGCAACTTTGCCACATCTTTTATATTGAAGGGTTTTTGTTCCTCTTGATTATAGTGGTGCTCTTTCTTTGGCTCTTTCACCACTACCAGAATAATAAAGAAGGAGACGAACGCGGGAATGGTGGCAGCCCAGAAAACCGCTTTAATATTATTGGCAAAAAGCCACATTAATAATATTGCAATTAATGGTCCGGCGATCGCGCCGACATTGTCTAAAGACTGGCGCAAACCAAAGCAGGCTCCTCGTATGCTTAGTGGTGAAAGGTCGCCAATTAATGCGTCTCTTGGAGCCCCTCTTATACCCTTGCCAAGCCGGTCGACAAACCTTGCAGCCATAATTACATTTAGCGAAGTAGCTATAGCAAACAAAGGTTTAGTAGCGGCTGCGATACCATAGCCAATAGTTGCGATTAATTTGCGCTTGCCTAAGTAGTCGCTGAGGGTTCCGGAAAATATCCTGATAAGCAGTGATGTGGATTCAGCGATTCCCTCGATCATACCTACAGCAATAGCAGAGACACCCAGAATTGAGACCAGATAAATGGGCAATAGGCTGTGGATCATTTCTGTTGATACATCCATAAACATGCTGACAAAGCCAAGCGCCCAAATGCTCTTAGGGATTTTATGGGGTTCCATGATGCAAAAGTGTCATATTATCTACTTTAAATATGTCACCATTCATAATTAATTCTATAACTATTTTTCAGATAAAGGATTGCGGGATTAGCATACTATACTCAAAGCATTTCAATAATTGGGTAGGAATGCTCGGGTGAGCATGAGGCGCGTATTCTTCATACGTAACGAAATGCGAATCCCGATGCATGACACCCCCAATTTTTGAAAGGCGAAGAGTATAATCAAACACTGTATTGGTAATTTTATATATTTAGACGTATAGTCGAATTAATAACTTATCTATTATATTATGAGATGTTCTTCTTACTGCACCGCTGAGAGTTATGATAACGATAGTTTTGCCAGGTTTTTGCATGAGCAGGGATTAAACCCCCGGCTTTATGATAATATCATTCATGTACAAACGTTTTCAAAAAACGGCGAAATGCAGGATGTTTTTTACTTTTCTTACGGCTGTGTCGTGCTTTGGAATGTAGATAGGGAGGAAGAAAATAACATACTTCTAGCTTTAAAGCCATTTGAACAAAGCCCCGTACCTGTTATCGACAATGATATTTGTACATTTTTCTACAGTAAAGATCTGAAGACTGTAATTCAGGAAGAAGAAGATACAATTATTTTGGAGTCTAGTAACGAACTGATAAAATTATCTATGAGCCATGCGCTCTCACAGTCCGTGAAGTTATCTGTGCTAGAAGCGTCTGTTGAAGCCACGATTAAAAGCGCGCAGCACCTACCAGAGGAGCTTTCTACACATGGTAAAATCTCGTTATCGAGGCGAAAACTTGCACAAAAGATAGGTGTTCTTTTTAGCGAGCGGTATTCCGTCAACCTCAACTGTGATGTGCTTGACACACCTGAGTTTTTCTGGCGGCGGCCAAAATATGAAACTTATTATAATATGGCTGCTGATTATATGGATATTTCTCTGCGGATGGATATCCTCAATCGCCGACTTAGTATAATACATGAGCTCTATGAGATTTTATCCAATGAACTCAACCACCTCCACACATCCAATTTAGAAATGATAATAATCCTTCTTATCCTATTTGAGGTTGTAGCGATTGTGCTGAGAGATTTTTTTCACGTCATATAAATCTTAATATATTATCTGTTGCATACTTGTTTTTTGTTAAATACACTGAAAAACTCAGAATCGAAAAGTATGTCTGAAACTCGTCATTGCGAACCCCCTTTAGTGGGGTGAAGCAACCCAGTTGCGAGGCTGGTGTGAAAGGTTTAATACTGTGTAAAGTATTTAGACTGGGCTGCCACGCTGCGCTCGCAGTGACGGTGGTTTGGCTCACTTTAGGGTAAACCGCAACGATGTTTTAGATTGGCACCATCTATATATTGCACAAGACATTGACGTACTATTAATTCAAAACTAAGATCAGGTAATCACTAATTAACTTTTGAAAGCCCATGAATCTCCTAAAAGATATCCGGGATAGATTTGCTGTTCTTTTGGGCATTACTGTGGATTTTCTTAACTTTACTCTTTACGGGTTTTTTACCTATATCTTCGCAACGGTTTTCTTCCCTGACTATGATACTGCAGCACATCTTATGTTCGTATATGGGGCAAGTTTAATAGATGTGATTTCACGCACCGCCGGGGCGCTGGTATTCAGTTGGTTAGGTGACAGATCGGGCAGAACAAAAAGTTTTAAGTTTGGAGCAGCACTTGTACTTTTGCCATCATGTCTTATCCCATTGCTGCCTGGTTATGACGTTATAGGTATATTAGCTCCCGTGATTCTGCTTATGGCCAGGTTTCTTCAGGGATTTTGCTGGGCAGAGCTTGGGGGAAGTATGGTTTATCTGTATGAATCTCAAATGAATGGCAAATACTGCCTTTCTAGTTTATCAAGCTGCGCTGCATCTTTGGGTGTTTTGCTAGCAACTATTATTGCCTATGTTGCGACTGAACATTACACCGCAGTTGAATTGCAGCATATTGGCTGGCGAATGGGTTTTGGAATTGTTTCCATATTAGCTATTCTCAGTTTTTTAATGCGCTGGACAATTAATGAAACTGAATTTTTTCTAAAAATAAAAGCTACTCATATTATGACATCTAACCCATTTAAGAATATTTTTCTTAGGTATTATAAAGAATTGCTCATAGGATTTGGCTTAATATGTTTCCCGGCTACGGTTGCTATTTTTGCATTTTCGTACTCGTATAGCTATGCCAAAGGAATTGTGGGAGCTGATATTTTTGAGGGTCTTGCTTACAATTCTATGCTCTTATTATTTAGGATATTAGTCGTTCCTCCAGTCGGATTTCTTGCAGATAGGATTGGGGGGATTAGAATACTATTTTTTGCCTGTGTGGCCGGGTTATTTTCATATTATTTTTTCTTAGTTGCTCACAGTGACCCACATAAATTATTAGTGTTTTTGGGGTGCATAACTATTCTTAATTCTGCTGTTGTGCCTGGGATCATCTTAAAGATAGTGCCCCATGATGTTAGATTTACTATGATATCTATAGTCTACAGTATTGCATTTATAGTATATGGAGCAATGGTTCCGTATGTCTCTATTTTGTTGGGAGAGATTTATAATGTGGTGTATATTCCTGCTATGTGTATAAGTATTTCTGCAATTATCACCGGTTTTGCAGTCACGATGGTCGGGCTTAGAGAAAGCAATTATTTCTCTTATTTCCCTAAACAGCTTGATAACAACAATCACTAAAATGAACCAGTCCCTTTTTTAATTGATACTAGGAGCGCAAGCCGATGCCTATCTTTTATAGGTGAGGCGAAGCGCGACGACGTAGCAATAAATAAGGGGCTTGGTTAGAATTTATCTTTCCTGCTTCGCATCTCAGCAAACACTTCAACTTCGGTCGCATCCGAAGCTATATTGAGATTTTGCCGGATTTCTTTGCTGGTTAATCGGAGGAAGGGATTGGTGGCAAGCTCCATTTCCATAGTCGAGGGTAATGTCGGCAGGCTATCCCTTCGCAGTTGGATTACCTGGTGCATGCGTCGTTGCAAGTCTTTGTTAGTTTGCTCAAGTGTCATAGCGAATATGCCGTTTTTTTCAGTGTACTCATGGCCGCAATAGATAAAGGTATCTCCAGGCAAAGAACTGAGCTTCTTAAGGCTGCTAACCATTTCAGCTGACGTGCCCTCAAACACTCTGCCGCAACCCATGGAAAACAAAGTATCCCCGCAAAATACAGCTTTCAAGGATGGAAAATAATATGCCAGATGTCCGCTGGTATGCCCAGGTATATGTATTACCTCGAACTGTAAGTCATTAAGTTCTATTGGTCCTTCTTCGACTTTTAGGTCTATGTTAGGGATGCGCTTAGCATCGGATTTTGCAGCGACCAATTTCGCTTTAGTCGTTTGTACTAACTCGGTATTGCCTCCGATATGGTCATCGTGATGATGGGTATTTAAGATATAGGTAAGCTTTAGATTAGAGTGTTCTAAACAGCTCAATATGGGTTTTGCTTCGGAAGGATCTATGACCATAGCGGTTTTGCGATCATGAATAACGTAACCATAATTATCGGTTAGCATTGGGATAATAACAATTCTCATGGTGTGCTATAATTAAATACTTAATGCGCTTATCTAAACACTAAATCAGTTTTTCATTTTTGCCTAGCGATTAAGGGTAATGGTATAGGAACGATGCATTAAAATTAGGTTTGAAAATGGAAACATTTTCCTAACCACGCTCTACTAACTCGGTAGCAAGCCAGTCTTGAGGCTTGAGTAACATTATTACATTTATCAGCCTCACTACTAGATTGCAGCAAAGCTTGCTCTCCTCGCAAAGACGTTGGTCTTGACATCCTAAACATGAAGTTTATTCATGCAAAAAAAGAACATCAATATAGTAGCGTTTAAACTATTTCTTCGTCTCTTCCATTAGTTATTATGCAAGGTATAACCTGCATAATAAGTATTTACACGCATGATATAACCTGCTATTATATTAATAAATGACAGGTTATAAGCTGCAAATAGTGAAAAAATTTAAGCAATTACTACTACAAACATTGGACAATCATCTGGCATCCATTAGTGTTTGTGATCGCCCGGGAAATGGCTGGATTGCTGCTATTCGCAAATGTTTGGGGATGAGTGCGCATCAGCTTGCAAAGCGCATAGGAATTGCTCGGCAATCTGTTTCGGAACTAGAAGCCAGAGAAAGAGATGGATCTATTACATTGAAGTCGCTTCGAAAAGCTGCAGAAGCTATGGATTGTCAATTGGTCTATGCCTTAATACCACAAAAAGGTAAGTTAAAAGATATTGTAAAAAGACAAGCACTTAAAAAAGCTAAAGCATTAGTCGAGCCCGTTGATCATACTATGATGCTCGAGGGACAAGCAGTAGGAGGTAAAGAGGAGAAAATCAAACAAATAGCTGAAGAGCTTGCAGATAACATTGGATCAAAGTTGTGGGATTAAAATGGTAAACTATAGCTATATCTTAGGCCAAACTCCGCTTGATGAAGATGAAAAGCATGACCTTATTCCAAGTATTATAAATAGAAAGGACTTAGATAAATTCGAGCAAGAAAACATATTAGAAGCCAGACAATGGGCAATGCAGAAATCCGTTCTAGCGAGGCATGATATTTTTTCAGAGAAATTTATATTGGAACTTCACAAACGTATGTATGGATATGTTTGGAAATGGGCAGGTAACTATCGAAAATCTAATAAGAATATAGGGGTGAATTATTACCAAATACCAATAGAATTGCATAAACTGCTTGGTGACGCTACTTTTTGGTCGAAGAACAAAACTTATAGCGTAGCTAATCTTGCAATTATTTTTCATCACCGGCTGGTCAAAATCCATCTTTTTCCTAATGGGAATGGTAGGCATGCTCGTTTGTATGCGGATATTATAGTAGCTAAATATGGTGGTAAAAAATTGACCTGGGGAGGCAATTCTGATTTTGCCAAACCTGATGAAATCCGCAAACGCTATATAGCAGCACTTCGCCAAGCAGATAGAGGTGACTATCAGGCAATTATAAATTTTGCTAAATCCTAAAATTGTACAAGCAGGATAGGAAGTAATGAGTATGGTATAATCATTTCTCAGTATTTTCCATTAGCTGTTGTTTTGAAAAATAGGTGAAATAGTTACTGCCTCTAAGGACTATGGCGGTTGCTGCAAAGAAAGTGATAACTGCTGTGATGCTGATATATAAGGCAGGGACATAAATTGATTTATATATTTCTATAAGTAGGTTTGATACGTACGGCACCACCCCTCCAAATATTAAAAAAGAAAAGCAAAAGATTATCGACGTCATGGTAAATCTCACCTCTTGAGGAATAAACCTAAAGAGTATGCCAGGCAGTACAGCGGTATTTAGAACTGAAATACAGCCGAGGAATAACATTAATAGATACAAATGTTCATTGGCTGCGAGGAAGAAATAATAAGCTAATATGCCGCAAATACAGGATGCATAAAATATTTTCACTCCCCCAATTCTATCGGCAACTAGCGCGACCATCGGGACAATGACTATTCTTAAAGCTAAGATTGCCATAATAGAAGTGTAACTTTCAGTAATTCTGGCATCGAAGAAGTCCCGTGCATATTCATACGAATATGAAAATGCAAAAACGAAAACGGTAGTTGGGAAATAAGTTAAAGCCATGCCTAAAAGCAGTTCTTTGTAATATTTAGTAACCGAAAGTACTAGGGGGTTTTTTGATAAACTCTGCTTGGTTTTGACATCGAGAAAAAAGTCAGTCTCGTTTATTGACAGGCGCATGAGAAAACTCAGAACAGAGAAAACTGAGACAATGCCAAACCCAATTCTCCAACCGTAGTGTTGCATCTCGAATTTGCTGAAGTATAAAGTAGCGAAATAGGCAATTGCAGTTGCAAATAAAATGCCAAGGGATGCCGCGCAGCCATTTAAACTAGTTATACAATATTTTGACGCTATTCGTGATTCATACAGGTAAACCGCTCCGCCACTGCTATCCCCTCCACAACAAAACCCCTGGAAAAATCTAGTAATAAGTAAAATTATTGGGGCTAATATGCCTAGTTTTTCATAGCCAGGAAGGAAAGGAATGCAAAATGAAGGTATGATTAAAAACAGGGCAGCCAATTTTAAACTTATGGCTCTTCCATATTTTTCACCAATATAACTAAATCCTAGCGTTCCTGCAATTCGGGACAGTATGTCCATAATGCTTGTGCTATACACTAATGTATGCTGGGTGGCTTCATCAAGGCCCGGAAAGAAAATGTCTACAAATAAGTAAGTAAACAATCCATAAAGCGTAAAGTGAAGGAAATCTAGACTGATTCCAAACAGTACACATAGTCTGTCTCTAAGATCTTTATTAATGCTCATTATGAAATTATCAGCTAATCAAAAAGTATATTTATGAGTATAGTTACTTACCTCAAGCTATGTCAATGGGTACTAGGTTTGAATCAAACATCTTCGTCTACTTTGTAATGGTAATGCAAACTGGACGAAGTTATTTGTCAGGGAGCTCGCATTAAACCTCGCTTTTAAAATTCCCAATTTACTCTAAAATGAGCCAAATCTCTGTCATTGCTGCCCCGCAAGGGGCGTGGCAACCCAGTTGTGAGGTTTTCGTAAATCTAAGGTTTTTAAAAACTAATAATTGCCTGCAAGCCTACTCCTAATCAAAGCGCCAACAACCTGCTGAACCTCTGCATAGAATTTATTAAAGCGGTCTTCTGGACAACCTCCCAAACCGATCAGGGCTTTATATGCTAGCTGTTCTTGTAGTGCATAGATCATGCCCGGCAAGTCGAGCTGAATATCTTCATCCCGCACCATGCTGCGCGAAGCCAGGTTTTGATTGCGGGTGATATCTGGAATTATGCGTGAAATCTGATGTATCAATATCAGGCTTGCAGTCCTGCCATAGCCAAAGCCACAGTTAACTGTGATAGGATGCTTAGAGTCGGTTTGCAATTCCTGCTGAGCCTCATTTATAGCTGCAATTAGTTCCAGCATACAGGAGTTGTGGCCAGGATAGTTATCAAGCCAGTCTTTATATTTTATATGGTGAATAAAATAACTATTATCACCATCAGTTACTTTATAATGGGCAACTGTCAAAGGCGCTCCACCAAACCTAGGTGCGCGGGTAACTTCCTGCACAGATGTAACCAGGCTTTGCTCATCAATTTGAAAATGCGAGTGTATAGGTAAGTGGTGCAGGTCGATACGTATGCCATCTCTGATCTTAAAGAACGCAGCCTCTTCTCCGTTATCAGCTTCTGTGGTTACGCTGACTAAGACCCGTGAGCCGGTATCAATTACCATTCGGAAATAATCCTCAGGGTGGTATGGTGCTTCTGTTGCAATGTAAAGCTGGTCGTCATCATGGTATGAGGAAAAATTAAATAGGTTGGCGCCTAGGTATGCTCCCTTTCGCGCACCGGTTTTAAGGCGGTATAGGTTATCGATATTTACCGGGCGACCATTCATGGGGTTAGCGACGGATTTGCTGTGTTCGAGGTCTCGGGTGAGCCCTTGAAATTTATCGAGCGGAATAACATTATTAGCACGCGAGCCACGGTGGCAGGTATATCCCATTTGCACTAGATACTCATTGTGCTCACGGTCGCTTTGCACAATGGCTAATGCTGCGGAACTTGCTCGGATTAGAGGATGATCAGGGCGTGCAAGCAATAAATCATAATTTGGTTCTCGTGCCGGCCGGTCAAATTTGACCGGTATTGTTGTAGACTGGGGGTATGCTTTATTCTGCATAAGCTACCTATTAAATCTTGATGAAGGTATTATACTTATTCAGGATTGATTAACCAGAGAAGAGTATGCTTCCAACCACTTTTTTTCGTGAGCTTCAAGCATGCTGTAATCTATGAGCGTTTCTTCGTAAGGAACAAGTGTGAGGGTTTCAAACTCCAAATAACCTTTGTGCGAAGACTCCTTCACCAGAACCAGATTCTCGATGCGAATGCCATATGCGCCTTCTTTATAATAGCCTGGCTCATTGGATAAAATCATGTTGGGTTCAAGCACTGTTGTGTTGAGTTTGCTTATTCCCTGAGGGCCTTCGTGCACGGAGAGGAAATGACCGACACCGTGACCAGTGCCATGCATGTAATTGCGACCGAATCTCCATAGATATTGCCGTGCTAAAGAGTCGAGCTGAGCCCCGGTTGTACCAATGGGAAATACTGCTGAGGCAATGGCTATATGCCCTTTGAGCACCAGCGTATAATTTTCAATATGCTCTCGCTTGGGAGTTCCCAGACAAATCGTACGGGTGATGTCGGTTGTACCGTTTAAATACTGCCCACCTGAGTCTATTAAATAAAGGCTCTCTCCGGTAATCTTCTTATTGGTCTTAGGAGTGGCTCTATAATGAATCACAGCAGCATTTTCTGCAAATGCGGAAATAGATTCAAAACTTGGTTCAACAAAATGTTTACCTTGTTTGCGAAATTCCAGAAGTTTTTCCGATGCCTTGATTTCATCTATGCCAGTCTTATAATTTTTCTTGAGCCAGTTAAGGAAATTAGTTACTGCTAGGCCGTCTGCCTTATGGCACTCGCGCATGCCCTGAATTTCAACTACATTCTTTCTGGCTTTAGGTAGTTCGCAAGGATCAGTAGCCAAAACCAATTGTGTCTGGTGGGCCGTAAACCACACTGGAGTTTTGGCCGGGTCAAGCTGAATGGTTTTGCCGTCTTTCAGAAGCTTAGTAAAATAATCTTGGACACTATCCCATGGTTTGACTTCTGCTTTTATTTCTGAAGTTTTTGTTGGGTCGGTAAACAAAGTGACCGAGCCATTTTTATCGAGCAACAAATAACTTAATAAAACTGGAGTATAGTCAATATCATGCCCACGGATATTGAGCAGCCAACAAATGGAGTCCGGATTGCAAAGCAGGAGATAATCGGCTTGCAACTGCTTGGTGATTTCGGCAATCTTATCTGCACTGCTTCTGCCTGTAAACTCAATGCTTAAGTTGAAAGCTTTTTTATTGCTGCCTGCTGGTCGGTTTTGCCAAATTATATCAACCAGGTTTGGCAACGGCTTTAGTTGGTAGTTGTATTTCTTTTTCAGCTTCTCATAGTATTCCAGATTTTTTTTGCTATGAAGCATAGGGTCATAGCCTAAAATCTCTCCATTATTTAAAGCGAGATCAAACCATTCGCAAGATTTGCGTTCATACATGTCAAGGATAACAAACTCTGGATCCAATTCCTGGCGAGCCTGGAGGAGATATCTCCCATCGGTATAAAATGCCAGTTTGTCTTTGGTGATAATGGCAATCCCATTGGAACCAGTGAAGCCAGTAATGTATTCCAGTCTGCGAAATTGAGGAGGGACATATTCATTGAGGAATTCATCATTAGCAGGAATTACATATGCAGTGATTCCATAAGTATCAAATTGATTTCTTAAATCAGTTAGTCTGTTTAATTTTTTCTCTTTCATGCTCTTTTTAGTTTTAACCTTAATTTAATTATAGTGTATTTATGACGCAATCCGAAAGCAACCAACCTTGTAAAAAACTAGCCAAGCTTAACTTTAAAAGTTTCTTACTCAAGGTTTTTCAAACGACCAGCCCCAATACCCAATTTGTTGATGGGTGGCACATAGACCTTCTGGTCGAGTATCTTTATAAAGTGGAACAAAGCAAGATAAAACGGTTGTTAATTAACATACCCCCACGTTCTCTAAAATCAACGATCATAAGCGTTGCCTGGCCGGCCTGGCTATTAGGGCAAGATCCGACTCGTCGGATAATAGTAGCAAGTTATGCCCAAAGGCTTAGCTTAAAACATTCTGTGGAATGTAGGTTAGTGGTATCGAGCAAGTGGTACCTTGAACAGTTCCCTAAAACCCGAATAATGCATGGCCGTAATGAAAAAAATAAATTTATTACCGTTGAGCAAGGCTTTAGATTTGCAACTTCCATTGGTGGGACACTTACCGGAGAGGGGGCGGATGTTTTGATAGTTGATGATCCACATACGCCATTGCAGGCTGCAAGTCGCGCTGAAAGATACCGCGCTTTAGAATGGTATAATCAAACTTTTTCCACACGCCTTAATAATAAAAAGAAAGGGGTGATTGTGGTGTTGATGCAGCGTTTGAATCAGGAGGATTTAAGCGGGCACTTGCTGAAAAACAAGCTCTGGAAGCATTTAAAACTTGCAGCATATGCTGAAAAAGATATCACTTATAGTTGTGGGAAATTTCGTTACAAGCGCAAAAAAGGTGAGTTACTTTCCCCTGCGCGTGAAAGCAAAAAAGATCTTGCAAGAGCAAAGCTGGAGCTCGGCTCATATGGATTTAATGCCCAGTATCAGCAAGATCCAATCCCGCTTTCCTCGGGTATAATAAAACATTCATGGATAGTGCGCGAAGAGCATAAGCCACTTGGTTCAGATATCTGTTATCAGAGCTGGGATTGTGCAACTAAGATTGGCCGTAGCAATGATTATAGTGTCTGTACAACCTGGTATGTCGCCAAAAATAAATACTATCTTGAACATGTCTTTAGGCAGCAGGTTGAATTCCCGCAACTAAAAAGCAAAGCGCTTGAGCTTTATAAAAAATATACACCGGCAGCGGTGCTGATTGAAGACAAAGCAAGTGGGCAGCCCTTGATTCAGGAACTGAGGGAAAAAACTGCCGTTCCTGTTATTAAGATAAATCCTTGTAAAGATAAAGAAGCCAGATTGCTTTCTACGGTGGGATTATTTGAATCCGGTCGCATCTGTTTTCCTATAAATCAATACTGGTTGGCCGATCTGGAAGCGGAACTTTTTACCTTTCCCAATTCAGCGCATGATGATCAGGTTGACTCCATAACTCAGTTTCTTGGTTGGATTAAAAACCATAACTCTAAAAATAGTGCTATGAGAATAGTTTAGAATACTCATCGTAAATTGTATTTGCATTGTCAGCAATTTTGAGGATAAATTAGTATTCCATAATGCGAATGCATTTAGTCAACGAATACCCAAAGCATTTCAAGAATTGGCTAGGAATGCAAGCGGTGAGCATGAGGCGCGTATTCTGCATACGTAACGAAATGCGAAGCCCGAAGCATGACGCCGCCAATGCTTGAAAGGCGACGGGTATAGGAGGGAGAATATGATATATATAGCATCTGATCACGCTGGATTTAAGCTAAAACAACTTATTGTAGCACATTTTGATGACCTTATGATTACCGATCTGGGGACGGATTCTCCTGAGGCCGTTGACTATCCGGATATTGCTGAAATGCTTGCCCATGCTATGGCTCACGAGGAAAAAGGGGTGGGGATTTTAATTTGTGGAAGCGGTATTGGTATGTCTATAGCTGCCAATCGATTTAGGTTTCTGCGAGCTGCACTATGTCGAGATAAAGAAGATGCAGAAATCGCTCGCCAACATAATGATGCTAACGTGCTGGTCATTGGGGGAAGGATAACAAATCTGGAAGAGGTCATACCTATCATCAATAGTTTTATCAGTACCGGCTTTGAAGAAGGCAGACATGAACAAAGGGTGCAGAAACTATCCTGGAAAGAGAGTATATTTTTTGAAGGTGACCTCAATACTAACGACCCGGCAATGGCAGCCATTGTGCAAAGGGAGTTAGTTCGTGAACAAAACGGCATCGAACTCATAGCATCGGAAAATTATGTGAGCCAGGCCGTGCTCGAAACCCAGGGTTCAGTTTTAACTAATAAATATGCTGAGGGTTATCCAGGTAAAAGATATTATGGTGGATGCGAATGTGTTGATGAAGCTGAGAATCTCGCAATAGAGAGAGTAAAGCAATTATTTGGCGTCAACTTTGCAAACGTTCAGCCTCATTCAGGTTCTCAAGCTAATCAAGGTGTGTTTGCCGCTCTTCTGCAGCCTGGTGACAATATATTAGGAATGGCTCTTGATTCAGGCGGCCATTTAACCCATGGTTCTAAAGTTAACATGTCGGGTAAGTGGTTTAATGCTTTTAGCTATACAGTGAGTGAGCAAACCGGTTATATCGATATGGATATGGTTGCAAAAATGGCTAAGGAACACAATCCGAAGCTTATAATTTGCGGAGGTTCAGCTTACCCTCGCACCATTGATTTTGCACAGTTTAGAAAAATTGCGGATAGTGTTGGTGCTTATCTCATGGTTGATATGGCTCACTTTGCGGGCTTGGTCGCAGCTGGCCATTTTCCTTCGCCGGTTGGGCATGCGCATGTCATCACTTCGACTACACACAAAACCCTTAGGGGGCCGCGCGGTGGGTTGATTTTATCCAATAATGAAGAGATGGCTAAAAAGATAAACTCGGCGATTTTTCCAGGAATTCAGGGTGGGCCACTAATGCATGTAATTGCAGCCAAAGCTGTGGCTTTCCAGGAAGCCCTCCAGCCTGAATATAAAGAATATATTGGCAATGTTGTGGCCAATGCCAAGGTTTTAGCGCAGTCTCTGGAAGCGCGTAATTATAAGATATTCACCGGTGGCACAGACTGCCACTTGCTGTTAGTTGACTTAAGACCGCAAGGTCTGACGGGTAAGGACGCAGAAGCTAGTCTGGTGCGTTCAGGACTTATCTGCAATAAAAACTCAATTCCTTTTGATACTGAAAAACCTTTCATCACTTCTGGTATTCGTCTTGGCTCGCCTGCATCTACAACACGAGGTTTTAAACAAGAAGAGTTTAAAATAGTGGGAACAATGATTGCTGATGTGCTTGACGGATTGCGTGAAAATCGATCAGATAATACTAAAACTGAGCAGGCGATTTATGATAGAGTGATTAAACTATGTCATAAGTTTCCAATATATAGTGGGTTAAAATATGTATAAAGTTATATCCGTAAAAGCGCGCGAGATAATGGATAGCCGGGGCAACCCAACGGTTGAAGCTGACTTATGGTTAACAGATGGGAGTTTCGGAAGAGCCGCAGTCCCAAGCGGTGCATCGGTAGGTGAACATGAAGCCATTGAGTTGCGTGATAAGGATTCACGCTATCTTGGGAAAGGAGTGCTTAAGGCAGTAGAAGGTGTAAACTCAGAAATCGCAGGTTTTCTGCGCAACAATGTTTTTAACTCTCAGGCCGAAATGGATCAGGCACTAATATCGCTGGATGGCACCGAAAATAAAAGCCGCTTAGGAGCAAACGCATTGCTTGCGGTTTCGCTTGCGTTTGCCAAGGCAGCGGCATTAAGCAGTGGTAAAATGCTTTATCAGTATATTGGCGATGGAACGACTTTGCCGCGTCCCATGATGAATATTATCAACGGGGGCGTGCATGCGGACAATGCACTGGCAATCCAAGAGTTTATGATTGTCCCCCTAAAGTTTTCCAGCAGCAGAGAGGCGGTGCGCTGCGGTGCTGAAATTTTTCAAAGTTTACGCGCCACACTAAAGAAGCGCGGATACAACACCAATGTTGGTGATGAGGGAGGTGTGGCTCCAAACATATCCCGAGCTAGCGAGGCGCTTGATTATATTATGGAAGCCATAGTAGCTGCGGGATATAAGCCGTATGACGAAGTTGCCATTGCACTTGATGCTGCTGCATCTGAGTTTTACAAAGATCAAATATATCATATTGAAGATGAAGTGCTTGCTTCAGCTGAACTGGTTAAATACTATGCCAACTTGGTAAATAACTATCCGATTATATCTTTAGAAGATCCTATGTCTGAGCATGATCATGAAGGCTGGAAGATGATCACTGAAGCTTTAGGTGAGAAAATCCAGATTGTAGGGGATGACATTTTTGTTACCAATCCTAAAATACTCAAGAAAGGCATTGAAGATCATATCGCTAATGCTGTGCTAATTAAATTAAATCAAATTGGAACACTTACAGAAACTATGGAGACGATAAAGCTGGCGCATGCAAATGGCTATAAAGCTATTGTCTCGCATCGTTCGGGTGAGACCGAAGACACAACTATTGCCCATCTGGCGGTAGGTTCTGGAGCTGGGCAAATTAAAACGGGTTCTCCGTGTCGTACGGACCGTGTTTGCAAATATAATGAGTTGATGAGGATTGAAGAGGAGTTGTCTTGATGAAAAGCAAAAATATAGTACTGGCATTTGTGTTACTATGGTTAACCGCATGTGCTGGCCATAAAATTGCCCGTGTTGATCCACCTGCAGTGATGCCGCCGCCGCGTGAAATAGAAAATGTTAAAGTAGCATTGGTTCTAGGCGGTGGAGGAGCCAAAGGGATAGCGCATTTAGGAGTGCTTGAAGTGTTGGAAAGGCATAATATTCCTCTGGATCTTATAGTGGGTACCAGTGCCGGCAGCGTTGTTGGGGCGATGTATGCTGATTATCGCGATAGCAAGCTTCTCTTCAACAACCTGATTAAATTACAAAAATGGGATTTGCTTGATTTCTCGTTTCTTGACACGCTCTACTTCTTCAGCGATTTGCGAGCGCCGATACAAGGATATTATATGGAAGATTTCGTGATAAAGAATCTAACCGTCCATAATATGGAAGACCTGAGTATCCCGTTTGTTGCTGTTGCCACTGATCTTGAAAATGAAAGTGCTTTTAGTATTAGCAGTGGACCGATTGCAACCGCAGTGCATGCATCATCAGCCATTCCTCCGTTCTTTAGGCCAGTGCAGGCCTATGGAAAGTTGCTGGTCGATGGTGGGGTTATTGAGCCGGTACCTGTTTTCTCGGCTTTGAAATATAACCCGAAAATGATTATAGCTGTGGATATCAGTACCTCTGGCCGGGAGTATGTGAAGCCTAATATGTGGGATGTGACTTTGCGGTCTATGTATATAAGCTATTACAAATTGTCTCAGTGGCAATCGCATCAGGCAGATATTCTTATCCACCCTGATTGCACAGGTGTAGGGTTATTTGATGATGCGCATAAAGAGCATCTTTATAACTTGGGTAGAAATGCTGCAGAGAAACTAATTCCGGAAATTGTCGCAAAGATGAAGGAAAAAGGTATAAGCACCAAAGACATTATAATGTAAATGAGTTTGCGCAAATAACCGCTTATTTTAGTGGCAAAAAAGATAATAGTTGTTATAATGTGGAATTGAAACCTAGGAATCTTATTTCTTCAAGAGGTAAGTGTAATGGCCGGAAATTTAAATCCTAAAGTCGATATAGCTTTCAAAAAGCTATTTGGTGTAGAAGAGAACAAAGACCTATTGATCTCCCTCATCAATTCTATAGTCTCCGAAGAAGATCAAGTAATCGATATAGAATTACTCAATCCCTATAATCTTAAAAACTTCAAGGATGACAAACTCTCTATATTAGATATCAAAGCTAGGAATAGTAAGGGCAAACTTTATAATATTGAGATACAAATTGGTGATGAAGCGGATTATGATAAAAGAGCTCTGTATTACTGGGCAAAACTCTATGTTGAACAATTAAAAGAAAAACAAGATTATACGCAATTACAAAAAGCGATAGGCATTCATATATTAAATTTTTTGAGTATTCCTACTACAGAAAAATATCATAATGTGTTTCATTTAAAAGAGAAGGAAAGCAATACTCACTATTTTAAAAATATGGAATTGCATACGATAGAACTAAAGAAGTTTGAAATAGAACAAGATCCTGAAACGTATCTGAATGAAGCAGAAGAACTAAGTTTGTTATTGCCGAAAATTAAAACTTCTCTTGATAGATGGGTGGCCTTTTTAACCCGAAATGATTTATTTGATTCAAAGAAATTGCCAAAGGAACTAAATGATCCCCTTATGCAGAAAGCGATGGGTGTGCTGGAAGTGATGAACTTCAATAAGCTGGAAAGAGAAATTTATGAAGGGCAATTAAATTGGCTACGTATTGAATCAAGCATTCTTAAAAAAGCAGAAGCAAAAGGTTTGGCAAAAGGCTTAGCAAAAGGCTTAGCAAAAGGTAGAAAAAAAATTGCCCGAGCTATGCTGGCTAAAGGTATTGATATCAAGACTATTGCAGAGCTTACTAAGTTAACTGAAGACGAACTAAAAAAGCTGAAAACTTAATTAAACTGCTATCCCATTTCTTTAATCTGTAGCGCCATGCTATAAACTTCCTTCCGGGGAATGCCGCTGGCTTTAGTCACCGTATCCACGGCAGATTTTAAGGTGGAGTTTTTAAGCTCTCTTCTTATCATTTTCTCTAGCTCATTTTTATCTGGCGGGAGTTTGTCGCCGGCGGGCTCGATCAGAATGACGACCTCGCCGCGAATTTTCTCCCTATCAGTAAATGCTGTGAGCACAGAAGAGCAGGTTCCGCGAACAAACTCCTCATGCAGTTTAGTGAGCTCGCGTGCGACTACGCACTGGCGTGCCCCAAATACACTATCCATAATCGCAAGGGTTTTCAGCAATCGCTTAGGGCTTTCAAAAAATACAATAGTGGCACGCAGATCTTTAACTTCTTCAAGTTTGGCACGCGCTTGTCCACTGGAATTGGGGATAAACCCTCCGAAATAAAATGCATCTGTGGGTAAGCCAGCTGCTGAAAGTGCTGATATCACTGATGATGCACCTGGTATGGGAATAATTTTATGCTCATGCAAGAGCGCATCCTGAACTAATTTGTATCCCGGGTCGGATACCAGTGGCGTGCCGGCATCGGAAATCAGCGCAATAGTCATGCCTTGATCTAACTGCATTATTAGCTTTTGCCTGACTTTTTCGTCGGCGTGATCGTTATAAACAATGCACTTGTTTTGAATTCCAAAGTGAGTGAGTAACTTATGTGAGACTCTTGTGTCCTCACAGGCGATGACATTTACCTGCCGCAGAATCTCCACTGCTCTAAAGGTCATGTCACCCAAATTACCTATCGGAGTTGCAACAATGTATAAAATTCCTGTTTGGGGTAGTGAAAAAGACTTTATATTATTACCAGTTTGTTTAATATTTGTCATTATTGTAATCTGTCGGAACTCATATGTCTAAAAAGCACAAATACATTTTTTCTGCGCTTCTTGCAATACTTCTGGTTGGTTGCAATACATATAAAGCTACACCACCTAAGGTTGTCGAAATCTATAAGAGCCCTGATGAGAGGGCGACACTTGAAGTGATCGAGGATAGTTCTGCTTATAATCAGCAGACTGTTGTCGGAACCAAAGTTGCATTGCTTATACCGTTATCTGGTAAAGATGCTAAAGTTGGGAAAAATATTTTTGATGCTGCACAACAGGCAGTGTCTGATTTGAAATTCAGCAACCTGCACATAATCCCTATAGACACTACACATAATACCCATGCCATAACTGGCATACTTGATGCCCAGAAACCTGATATTATTATTGGGCCAGTATTCGCTCGGGACGCCACTCGACTCTACCCTTATGCCCGGAAAAATAATCTGTGCATGATTGCTTTTTCTAATGATCAGAGTTTAACCGGGCAGGATTGCTTGATGCTACTTGGGATTATGCCATCTGCTAATGTGAATCGGGTGGTTGATTATGCCCGTGCCAGGAACTTTGTTGATATTCGCGCACTTCTCCCTAAAAATCGCTATGGGGAAACAGTTGCTCAGAGCCTGGTTGATGTTAAAACACAGTTTTATTGGGCTGATGGAGATATTCTCAGAAAATCTGAAATTGCCTCAGCAGTTGCATCTCCATCAGTTAATACCGCCTTACTGATCCCCGAAGGAGGCACAAGCTTAGCCAACATTGCAGCTGAGCTTGGCGATAATGGTAAGATGGTAAAACTCTTAGGTAGTGGGCTTTGGGAAGAGGAGAAAACCTTTAAAAATCCGGCTTTTAATGGTGCATGGTATGCTTCCGTACCGGGGAAAAACCGTGAGGTTTTTGAGCGTAAATTTGCCAGAAGCTTCGGTTACAAACCCCTTAAGATCGCAACCCTTGGTTATGATGCGGTTGCATTGTTATCTGCGCTAACATCCCAAAATACTAAAGATAAATTTACCAAAACGGCTTTGGTGGATCCTGCCGGATTTATGGGTATTGCTGGTGCTTTCCGGTTCCGCCCCGATGGAAGCAACGAGCGCTTGCTTTCAGTTTATGAAATCACGGAGGGTAAAGCGATTGAAATCAGCCAAGCCGCTGACCATTTTTAAGCAGTTACTAAATATTTGTTAAACCGCAGCTCTTGGGATTTTTAATTCACACCAAATTTTGAAATGTGGCTGATATAGTAAAATCTTCTTGAATAAGATGGCATTAGTCAATACCATGGTATGCAGTAGTTAATAAGATGATTTTTATGCATTACAAAGCAAAACCGCTTTCGCCGCACATAACTATATATAAACCACAGATCAGCAGTGTGCTTTCCATAACCCACCGCATTACTGGGGTGATTAATTTTATCGGTATGAGCATTCTTGTCTGGTGGGTTATTCTTATTGGGGCTTATGGGTTTATACCGGACAACACTTTTATGTGGCAGTTTTTTCAAAGCTATATAGGTATATTTTGTTTAATGGGCTGGAGTTTTTCGCTCTTATTACATATGTGTACTGGTATAAGACACCTATTTTGGGATGCGGGCTATGGTTTCGGTTTGGCAGTATTCCCGAAAACTGGCTGGTTGGCAATATTCTGTGCCGGGTTTTTTTGGATTATTCTTTGGACAATGATTTATATAGTTAGAACGCCATGACAACAAACACCCGGAAAAATACCATCAACTTCAGGACACCTGTTTCAAAGGTGAAATTTTTAGGCTCGGCTCGTTCAGGTACCAGCCATTTTATCAGTCAACGTTTTACCGCAGTTATTATGCTCTTGCTGATAGTTTGGTTTATCTATATCATGCTGAGCATAGCGGCAGAGCCTAATGCGATGATAGGTATAATTGCTGGGTCAGTGCTTAACCTGTCGGTGGCAATTCTTTTTATAGGTAGTTTTCTTTACCATGGTTATCTTGGCCTTCAGATGATATTGGAAGACTATTTACATAATAAAACCCGCTATTGGATATCTATCACCTTGATCAGGTTATTTTGTATTATAACCTTTATAGCTTTTATTATGGCTATGATAATTTCCTTAAGCTCTTATATTGCAAGCTCTATAATTGTAGAAATATTAACTGGAAGAATTAAACATTAGGTTCATTATGACAACTACAGCTTTTGAAATTATTGATCATGAATACGATGTAATAGTTGTAGGAGCTGGAGGGGCAGGGCTAAGAGCTACTTTAGGCATGAGTGAAAAAGGACTTAAAACCGCCTGTATTTCTAAAGTGTTTCCTACCCGCAGTCATACCGTTGCTGCGCAGGGGGGGATATCTGCAGCTCTTGGTAATATGGGAGAAGATGATTGGCGCTGGCATATGTTTGATACAATAAAAGGTGCAGACTGGCTAGGCGATCAGGATGCGATTCAGTATATGTGTCAGAATGCACCACAAGCTATAATCGAGTTGGAGCATTATGGTGTGCCTTTTTCGCGCACTAAAGAAGGAAAGATCTACCAGCGCCCGTTTGGCGGCATGACCACCCAGTTTGGTGAGGGCCAACCGGCGCAAAGAACCTGCGCTGCCGCAGATAGAACTGGTCACGCGATCCTACATACACTTTATCAACAATGTCTGAAATTCAATGCTGAATTTTTCATCGAATATTTTGCACTTGACCTCATGATTGATGATGATGGGGTTTGCCGGGGAATTAGTGCCTACTCATTAGAAGATGGTAAACTTCACAGATTTAGAGCGCATATTACTGTGCTTGCTACAGGCGGTTATGGGCGGGCTTATTTTTCTGCAACTTCAGCGCACACTTGTACAGGTGATGGAAATGGTATGGTGCTGCGGGCTGGGTTGCCACTTCAGGATGCTGAGTTTGTCCAGTTTCACCCAACTGGCATTTACGGAGCTGGTTGTTTAATTACTGAGGGTGTGCGTGGTGAAGGCGGTTATCTAATCAATTCAAACGGAGAGCGCTTCATGGAGCGGTATGCGCCGCATGCCAAAGACCTGGCATCGCGTGATGTCGTAAGCCGTTCTATGATCATGGAGATCAGAGAAGGCAGGGGGTGTGGTCCCAATAAAGATCATATTCTTTTAGTTCTCTCGCATCTGGATCCTGCAGTTATTCATGAGAGGCTTCCAGGTATATCAGAAAGTGCGCGCATATTTGCAGGTGTGGATGTAACCAAACAGCCAATTCCTGTTATTCCTACAGTGCATTACAATATGGGTGGGATACCGACCAATTACCATGCTGAAGTTTTAACTAAAAAAAATGATGAACTTAAAGTAGTTGAAGGCCTTATGGCGGTTGGTGAAGCTGCTTGTGTTTCTGTACACGGTGCAAACCGGCTGGGCTCCAACTCGCTTCTCGATCTGATTGTTTTTGGGCGTGCAGCTGCAATGCGCGCCGCTGAGCTTGTGAAGCCGCATTCTCATCACAAACAGCTGGCTAAAGATATAGGCTATAATGGCTTCAGCCGTTTGGAGAAAATTCGCAACTCAACAGGGGCACACAGCACGGCTCAGATAAGGCGCAAAATGCAGGCTGTCATGCAGGAGCATGCGAATGTTTTCCGCACCGAAGAAACTCTCGCTGATGGCAACAAGAAGATTGAAGAAGTATACAAACTCTTTAATGAAATCGGCATCAAGGATCGAGGTATGATTTGGAATAGCGATTTGGTTGAAGCGCTGGAACTGGACAACTTACGTTCGCAGGCAGTAGTTACCATGAATGGGGCGCTGAATCGCAAGGAAAGTAGAGGTGCGCATGCGCGCGAGGATTTTCCTGAACGCGATGACGTTAATTGGATGAAGCACAGTTTGATCTGGTTGGGCAGCAAAGGCAATACTACTATTGACTATAGGCCGGTAGTCAATACTACGCTCACTGATGAAGCCAAACCCGTACCACCCAAAAAACGGGTTTATTAGTGGGGCTGTGACAATTGATTCCAAATAAAGCCAAATTGTCGTCATTGCGAGCCCCACTTGGGGCGTGGCAAACCAGTGCTGTTGTGTATAAAGATTGCAGCAAAGCTCACGTTCCTCGCAAGGACGATGCAATGGCGTTATTTTTAGATTAAAGCTTATTAGTACACCTATGGAAATAATTGTTTACCTTATACCCCCATCACTGTTTTTAGGTGCGGTACTTATATACGGTTTTTTCTGGTCTTTGAAAAATCACCAGTATGAGGATCTTGATAGTCAGCCCGACCGCCTGTTACACATAGAAGAACGCAGCAATAAAGATGATAGAACAACACATTAAAAAACTCATAAGGCACACCGGAAGTATTGCGATTGATGAATATATGTCAGTAGTGGTTCCTTACTACTATGCCAATAACCATGTGTTTGGTAGCCAGGGAGATTTTATTACGGCTCCGGAAGTCAGCCAAATGTTTGGGGAAATTATTGGGGTATGGTGCGCGGATCAGTTTATCAAAGCCGGAAAGCACAAGTTTAGGTTGGTGGAGCTGGGGCCCGGACGTGGGACGCTCATGAGCGATCTGCTACGTGCAACCAAGCACGTTCCATTATTTCATGAACACTTACAGGAAATCATTCTCATCGATTCCAGTCCAGAGTTGCGTAAGACCCAACAAGCCACACTTAAGAACTACCCGCAGTGCCAGTTCCGGGATCGGTTGGGTGAGCTTGGGAATAAGTTCACTATTGTGATTGCTAATGAGTTTTTTGATGCTTTGCCCATCAAGCAGTTCAGAGCTCAGTCAGGTAAACTTCAGGAGGTGGTGATCGCTGATGATAATGATCAGCTGGGCTTTTGCCTTTCAACTCAAAGTTTGCCGCTTAAGGGCCCTCTTCCCGAAGGAGCTATTATTGAAGTATGCCCCGCAGCTGAAACCTATGCCTTACAAATTGCAGATCTAATCAGCAGTGCAGGGGGAGCAGCTCTGATTATTGACTATGGCTACACTGTTCCTTCTTATGTCAGCACGCTTCAGGCGCTTAAGTCTCACAAATATCATGATGTGCTGCAGGATATCGGAACGGCAGATGTCACTGCCCATGTGGATTTTGCTGCGCTCGCGCAAATGTTTGTAAAGCTGAAGTGCAGCACTCAAATCCAAACTCAAGGGGATTTTCTGCAGGAATTTGGCATTAAAGCCCGCGCTGAAAAACTGATTGAGCGTGGAGCCTCAGAAGCCAAAATTAATTCAGAACTGAACCGTCTCACATCCATTACGGAAATGGGAGAATTATTCAAGGTTTTATCGGTTAGGAATGCCGTCTTTGCGGGGAGCGCAAGCGACGAAGCAATCTAGTAGCACAACAAACTTACACTTTCATGTTTTGCAGGGCCTTCAAATATAGGTACGAAAAAAAGCTCACGCTTTTTTTCGAGCGCCCCCGTAAGGGGGTCCGGGGGCGCTTGGAATTCTTTGAGGCCTTGCTCGAAGCTAAAGGGCATTACAACAAATAACTCTGTTGCAGTATTGTTTTTAATATTATCTTTAGAGTGTACTTTTAAAGTAATATGCAACTAAGTTTTAGCTTGGTTAATATGGCAATCGAATGGGCTATTGTTACTAAGTTTATTAAAATCACTATGGAATTTGCTTTAGCTTTTTTACTAACAACAGTGCTATTGAAATGTAAATTTATTACTAACATCTTTGATTATAAGAATGATGATACGTATCATTTTCTTTCTATATTTGCTTTGTCGTTTGTGATTGTTCACTTATTGGAAAAACTACGGGTATTTATTTGCTCAAAAATAAAGAAGAGTGAAAGACAAAAGCAACTAAAAATAGACTCGCTTAATATTTATGACAACCTCAATGAAGATGAAAAAAGAATAATTGATCATTTCATTAAATACAATGAAATGCAGTACACTTCTTTTGATTGGCGTAGTAGAGAATTAATCTTATCTCTTCATACTAGAGGGCTTAGTAGCCTAAAAGGTGATAGTAATATCATAATCTTTGATTCAGAAATATTTAAGTTAATAAAAGATCATAAGGGCGATGAGATAAAGAAGAATTATAAATGATAAATCATGATGTTATTCACAAATATTACGTTACCACCCCCCCTCAAGCAAACAAGGCGGCGATGAGCTGCGATCGGTCGATATGGGTGGTTTCGGCTTGCTGTATTAGGTGCAGCCTTTTGGAAGCCATATCCAGCTGGCGTTCCGTTAGGGTATAGTTCTTGGCAGACTCAAGCATCCCTTTATGGAGCGTGTTGTGAATCGCGTACTTCACCACCTTCCAACTATCATCATCACTCACAGCGGTCATAAGCTTTTGCACAGTGGGGAATTCGCGCTTATCTGCCAGCAAAAGCTCTTCGGTAATCTTATAAGTATCCAGGGCATCTTCAAGCAGCAGGAGCTTGGCATAGTGCATCGAGCCGGCAGTCAATTGATAGAGTTCCTGGGCATCTGCAACATTCATGTTCTTATGTTCACTAAGGATTTTATAAAAATCAGTGAAGGTCAAAGGCATGAATTTAAGCTGGCGGCAGCGTGATTTTATTGTTGGCAACAGGTTAACCAGAGAATGGCAGACCAGGAAGAAAAATGTATTATCCTGAGGTTCTTCCAATAACTTGAGCAGTGCATTGGCGGCGTTGTTGTTAAGGTTATTGGCGCTATCTATAATAATGATTTTATGCTTTCCCAAAGCCGGCGTTAAAGCCATGAATTCGGAAAGCTCGCGTACGTGATCGACTTTGATTTCGGTTTTCTCCTCTTCAGGTTCGAGCACAAAAAGATCGGGGTGGCTTCGGCTCAGGATTTTACGGGTGCTTTCGCAATTGCTGGCAACTTCAATGCTGGTCTTAGGGCCTTGCGGGTCACTAAGTAAAAACTTGGCAGCCTGATAAGCAAAGGTGGCCTTGCCGACACCGGGTTCACCTACGAGTAGCCAGGCATGATGCAGGTTGTTGCCATTAAAGGCATCGAGCAGACTTTGCTGTACGGCCTGCTGGCCATATAATTTGTGGGTGTAGCGCGGATGCTGCTGCATTAGATCAGTCCCACCTGCTTCATGGCAGCTTCTACACGTGCCTTGGAAGTCGGTTGCAGCTCCACGAGAGGTAGGCGCATTTCAGGAGAAAGCTTGTCGATGAGTGAAAGCGCATATTTTACTGGGATGGGGTTGCTTTCGCAAGTCATCACCGCATGCAAGGGCATCAATTTTGAGTGGATGGCTAAGGCTTCCTTATAGTTATTCTGCAAACAGTAATTTTGCATCTGAGCGCAGAGCTCTGGAACTATGTTGGATGTGATCGAGATTGCGCCTTGTCCTCCTGATGTATTAAAGGCATAGGCAAGTTCGTCTTCTCCGGTAAGCTGGGTGAAATCTTTTTTGCCGAGAAGGCCATTTAATTTGATAGGGCGGGTGAGATCGCCAGAGCAATCCTTAAGCCCCTTAATATTCGAAAGCTGTGCAACGCGGGCGATGGTCTCATCACTGATGTTCACCACTGTGCGAGCTGGGACATTATATAGATAAATGGGAATATTAATCGCATCATTTAGGGCTTTGAAATGTTGGTAGATTCCTTCCTGGGTTGGTTTGTTATAATAAGGAGTGGCGATCAATACGCCGTTCGCACCCAGTTTCTGAGCTTGCTGGGAATAGCTTATAGTTTTATGGGTGCTGCTTGTGCCAGCTCCTACCACCAGCGGGATTTTGCCCTTGGTGACTTCCTGACACGCCGAAATTAACTTGTTACGTTCGTCATCGGTGAGAGTTGCAGATTCGCCGGTTGCGCCGCATACCACGAGACCATGACTGCCAGCCTTGACATTCCATTCGGTCAATTTTTGAAAGGTATCATAATCTACATCGCCATTTTTAAATGGGGTCACTAATGCGGTAATACTTCCTTTAAGCATGATTAAATCTCCTTGGTTCTTATTGCGGGTATTATAACTATGATCTTAGTACCCAAATTTATAGCGCTTTCCACTTCTAACCTTATACCATGTAGTTCAAAAATACAATTAGCAACGCTTAGGCCTAAGCCAAGCCCTTTGTGAACCTTGGCCAGCAAGCTATCGGTTTCATTGAACGCCCCCGTGATCTTGCTAATGTTCTCCTCAGCTATTCCAATCCCGGTATCTTTAATCTCTAACTGGATAGAGCCATCATTAACCAGGCGAGCCACCACCGAAATCGTGCCGTGGGGTTTGTTGAATTTTATTGCGTTATCAAAAATATGTGCCAGGGCTTCGGAAAATTGAACTTTATCTAAAAGCACCAAAGGCAATGCTATTTGTATATCTGAAACGCATTCAAGTTGTGCGGCTTTTATTCTGCCAGAAAATGCATCCAACAGGTCATTGATAATTTTTTTTAAGCTGCAGACTTCTTCCATAAGGGTTACTTTGCCAGATGAATATTCGGCGACAGCAATGATATTATTTATAGTATCGAGTAAAGTGCGCCCGGATTGATTTATCATATCGATATATTGCCGGTATTCTTTAGGGATTGACTTCGCATATTCGGAAGCTAGCATTTCAGAGCTGCCAAGAATGTGATTAAGCGGGGTCCTCAGTTCGTGTTGTATATTCTGGATAAAAGCGGTTTTGGCCTGGTTAGCAGCTTCGGCTTTTTGTACCAGGAAGTTTAGCTGTTTATTCTCATCGCGCAATTTTTGTTGTTCAGCTACTTTGGATATGGCTTTGGCCAGATTATCCAGCTCGAAATAGTCGAAACTCTGCTCACCAGATTCGGTATTGCCTTTGGCAATTTGTTCCGCTTGGTTGCTTAGCGATAGCACTGGTCTTACCAGTCGCCTATAGACAAAAAAGGTAACGGTAGTTCCGATTAACACTAAAAATAACAGGTCAATCGCTAAGGGTACCAGTTTATCTGCAATAAGATTGGCTGCAAAGTTCTGATTAGTAGTCAAAACCACAACTGTATTATTGGAGACATTATGATGAATATAAATTAATTGCGGACTGAAAAGCTTAAAACTATTAAAGTTTATGAATGTATCTTCAAGTGGGGGATCATTGAAGAAGTAACCCTTAATGCGATCCCCATAGTGTGTACTTATATATTTGTCAGGTGATTCATAAACGATATCATTCAGACTATTATATATCGCAAAGCTTATGGTATTATCTTCTATAGCGTATTGGATGCTGTCTTCAAACTTACGCAAATCCAGACCTGCAACCAAAGTTCCTGAGTACTTATGGTTTGAGTCCATTACCCCATAGCAAAAGCTATTCACTGGTTTATCAAGATTCATAATTTTACCAAAACGCATCTTTTGCGGAATGAGATGGCATTTAGTCAGAAGATTTAATATCTCGGGGCTGGTTTCCAGGCTAAGGTGAGATGGGTCATTTTTTAAGGTAGTATGTGTGTTATCATCTTTATCCAGCCACATGATTTCATACAGTGGAATAAGTTCCTTAATGTTGTCATGATTGGTGAAAAGCTTAAAGATGTCGTAAATTTGGGCGCGATCATTAATGGCATGCTTGTTGATATAGATACCCATAAAATCAAGCGAAGCCTCGATATAGGCGTAGGTGTTAAACATCCGCTCATCGACCACATCGTAAGCGAAGGCCATCTTTTCTTTGGCTACGTCTTCAATTAATTCGGAGCTTCTAAGCAAATACCAACAGAAGAAGATCACGCAGATGATAAACTCAATTAACGCAAAAACTGTTATAAAGTGTCTTTTCTTCTTCATCTGGCTCAGGTGGATTGTATAATGGTCGGGGCAGAGAGATTTGAACTCCCGACCCTCTGGTCCCAAACCAGATGCGCTACCAGGCTGCGCTATGCCCCGTCATTAAGTTCCTATTATCTACCTTAATTAAGTGAAATTAGCAAGCATAAGTTAACTTGCGCTTATAAAAACTTCAATGGCGGGGCTCTACTAAGTGCTAGGCTTCAAATTGCATGTTGCCTTACAATAAAATCTATCTATTTAGAAAATTACCCTTATCTTGGCTAGTTGAGTATAAATAGAAGACAAGTAGAGAGGCAGCTATAGTAACTATAGCTGTGAGACTAGTGACAGAGCAATACCAATTGCTGCTTAAACTCGAAGACGACAAGTCTGTTCTTGAAGTACTGCTCGCATAGTCCACTGCACCGCTTAGTTTATTAGCTTCATTTTTAACAGAGTCCCCTAAATCACTTGGTTTCTTTGCTTCGGCTTCAGTAGATTCCTTAGCATTGTCTTCATTTTCGTCATGAGATTTTTCGTTTTCTTCATCTTCAGAAGTCTCCACGTGCTCTATGCTATTAGAATACAAGTTTCTATAGGCTTCCTTTACAGCATTTCTAAAAGCATGTCTTTTCTGTTTGTTGCTTGGTACATCATCAGTCATATTACATAACGCAATATAAATAACACCTAGGTCATTGTTGGGGTGGAGAACTATACTAAGGTTATCGAGTAAGTATTGCGCAAAGTCTTGCACTGGAACCATCTTGGCATTTTCTGGGGCGGCAAGATATAAATTAAAGTATTTAACAAATTGTGGAGTAACTTTCTTAGGCCAGTTTTTATCATAGACATCAATTTTTATATTATTTCCTGCTTCTTTCATATTTTGCTCAAATCATTAATTTAATGGCATTACTATACGCTGTTATTGCAAATATGTCAATTAAAAAGGTGGAAGTATCATAATTTTATAAACAATCAAAAGTCGCAAAGGGCTTTGACATTTGCGTAAGAAATAGTTACGATGGTTCAACTCTAAAACTATTAAACTTATGCAAGGAGTTAATTATGAAATCTTTAAAATATATAATGGCAATGATTATGGCTTTTTCAATCCAGGCAAATGCGCAAAATGCTACAACTGATACCAAGGCAGCTGATACCAAAACACCGGATCAAAAAATAGCCGAAGCTACCGATGTAGTTGTGCTTTCACTTAAGGATGGTGATGTATATATTGAACTTTATTATGAAAAAGCTCCTGCTCACGTCATAAGATTCTTAGAGTTGACCAAAAAGGGTTTTTATAATGGCGCTCCTTTCCATCGTGTTATCGATGGATTTATGGCGCAAACCGGTGATCCAACCGGGACCGGTACTGGTAAAAGCGATTTGCCTGACCTTAATATAGAATATAATGATATCAAACATGTTCGCGGTGTGGTTTCCATGGCGCGTGGTGCTGAACTCAATAGTGCCAACAGCCAGTTCTTTATCTGCTTTGCAGATGCGCCGCATCTCGACCGACAATATACTGCTTTCGGCCGTGTAATTAAAGGTATGGAGTTTGTTGATAAAATCAAAAAAGGTAATCCTGTAAGCGGCAAGGTAGATAATCCTGATAAAATCATAAAGATGACAGTCCTTAAAGAGATGAAGCGGGATTGATGATAAACGGAGATTATAAAACTCAGGAAGTTGAACTAAAATGGCAAAAATTCTGGGAAGCAAAACAGGTCTATAAATGGAATGAAAATGAACCACGAGACAATTCATTTATTATAGATACCCCTCCGCCTACTGTCTCTGGAATGCTTCATATGGGACATATTTTTAGTTATACGCAAGCGGACTTTATCGCCCGCTTTCAGCGTATGAATGGTAAAAATGTTTTCTATCCGATAGGATTTGATGATAATGGGCTGCCGACCGAACGGCTGGTTGAGAAAGTCAAAGGGGTGCGAGCCGGTCAGATGGATCGCTCCGACTTTATAAAACTTTGTCAGGAAGTGGTTGTTGAGAGCGAAGAGGAATTTAGAAGCCTTTTTCGCTCTGTGGGTATGAGTTTTGACTGGTCGCAGGAATATCAAACCATAAGCGAACGTTCGCGTTCTTTGTCGCAACTTTCATTTATCGACTTGCATAATAAAGGATATATTGAGCGGAGACACGCCCCAACATTTTGGGACCCAGCTGATAAAACTGCAATTGCCCAGGCGGAAATTGAAGACAAAGAAAAGATTGGGTTTATGCACGATAT
>Ga0206827_1003_pt1 | contig 79743 bp, 64 predicted proteins | sample Alteio_BWOrgCont_77_FD_152852 | JGI IMG/M metagenome (GOLD analysis project Ga0206827, IMG submission 152852) | Enriched cells from forest soil in Barre Woods Harvard Forest LTER site, Petersham, Massachusetts, United States -... | ecosystem: Environmental > Terrestrial > Soil > Temperate forest >...
GGATGAGCAAATGGTAAACAATATCATGGATGGTTTCAAGTTTCATGATGAATCAAAGAAGCTATTTGCAAAAATCTATGAAGACTCAAGCAAAAGTATTGCTGAATTTCAAACAAACGTTGGTAGCTTTTTTCCATTATTTTTAGAAACTCAGGGTGGGAAAGAGATTTTGAAAGCTCAAATGGTAAATAAAAGAATTTTTCCTACCAAAGAATTTGCTGAAGTAATGAAGCTTCACATTGAGCGACCTAGTAGCAGTGAAATGGTATTAGTAGCGCTTAAAAAGGATAAGGCGCCTGCGTATAACCCATCTGAATTATGCAAAGCTTATTTGAGTTGTATGAAGGATATACAGGAAATTAAGCTAACTATTTCTAATGTACATGAAGCTCAGAGTTATTGTGAAAGCTATCTTGAAGCTGCTGCTAAAGGTATAAAAGATGCAAAGCGCATAGATAATCGGTTGCTACATAGCTTAAGGAATGAAATGTTTCCTAATTCGCCTTTTGTCCATTCGCCGAAAAAAATAAATGACAATGAATTTGCCATGAATTTTGGCACTCATTTCCCTACACTTAGTGCCACCTTTGAAAAAATTGTTGTCGACCAAAATCCTGGGAAATATGAGCATAGTAAGGATAAGCAAACATACCTAAATCATGAGGTCAGAAAGTTAGCTGAAGGAATTGTAAAACAAGATGCAGATATGAAAGGTGATAAGCCTAGCCCATATCTGAGGTTTGCAAGACTCGAAAATGAGTACGCCAACGCTGCGAATTTAAAAGATCAGTTAGTGAACGGCACGTTAACGACTATTATTACATCGCCCAAACTTGTAAAAAACCCAGTTAAATGGGAAGAGCTTTCAGAAGGTAAAGAGCATAAAAATAAAAAATTTATGACCGATATGATGGCTACAAGTAAAGCTAGCGGCCAGTCTCGTAGCTAAAATGCTAGTTTTTACCAGCAGGTGCTTCATTACTTTCTGGAGCTTTATTGCTCTTCGTCATAAATCCTAGGCCGCTATAGCGATCGTTAAACTTAGAAACCTCACTGGCACGGGTATTTACGTAGCCCGCTTGGTTAGTCCATGCTGGATGGGTTTTGATATCAATATCAAGTTTAAGGGTATCGTTGTGATAGGTGGATCGCGTAGTGAATTCTTCACCATTAGTCATAATCACTTTAACCAGACGATAATTTTTGTGAATTGAACCTGCTTTTGCCATTGCTCTAATTTAATATTGTTGCTGTTAAGCAACCAGTATAAGTCAAATCTTCTTAATCCTCAACCTTTTTTGTAAGAAATTGTAAGAGTACAGTACATATTGGGCTGAGCTACAAATCTACTGCATAAAGACGACATAACACCGTCGTTGCGAGGAGCGAAGCGACGCGGCAATCCAGTGGTGAGGCTTATGGAAAAGTAATAATGTAGCTACTCATTTATGCGTCCGCCTTCGCCAAGTCTACGTCGGACACACTTACGCCTAATCGTATTCGTAGACTGCTTTAGTCACATTAAAACCTATAAGGAGTATAGAAACTGGCATAAGCCACACGAAGCCGAAGGCTTAGAGTGGAGTGCCGCGCTACGCTCGCAGCGACGAAGCTGCCTCAAATGATCTACTTAAAAATGCGCGCGTAGTTTATTCTTAACTGGCTGCCAGGGCAAGCTTGCCTTCGGCTTGGGGGACTTTGCTGTTCATCGCTGCTGACAAAAAGAAAATCGCTGGAATCGACAAGGTGCAAGAGAAAAAGAAGAAATAAGGCCAGCCAACGGCATCGACTACAAAACCGCCTGTAGCCGCCACATTAGTGCGGGCGAAGGCGGCAAGCGATGATAAGAATGCGTAATGGGTTGCAGTAAAGCGAAGGTTGCATACACTGCTGATAAATGCGATAAATGCGACATTGCCTAGTCCGCTGGCGAAATTCTCAATTGACATGGCGCCGATAAGAACCAGCTCATCGTGACCATAATACCATACTGGCAAATAGACCAGGTTTGAAAGGATTTGCAATACGTAACCCAGCAAAAGCGTATTATACATACCGATTCTTTCCAGCAGATAGCCTGCAGCCAGTGACCCAGCAAGGGTAGCAAAAAGTCCATAAACTTTCACAATGTTGGCGATCTCCACATTATTAAAGCCTAGGGCTTTGAGGAAATTGTTGGTTAGTGTGCCAACATAAGCATCACTCATTTTATAAAAAATAATGAAAGCCAGAACTGCTATCCAGCCTTGCCGCTTAGCAAACTCCTGGAAAGGTTCGAAATACGATTTCTTCATAAAATCCTTAAATGTGCTTGGGATTTTTACGGGGATTATTTTAGGTTCGCGGCAAAGCTGGCCAACTATCATCCCTGGAATAAATAACAAGGCCATGACAATATAGGTAACCGTCCAACCAAAAAAGTGCGATAGATAGAGGGCGCCAGCGCTCGAAATCAGCATTGCTATTCTATAGCCTACTATAACTGCAGTAGCTCCTGCTCCTTGTTCCTCTGCTTCTATCATTTCAATGCGCAGTGCATCGATGACTATATCTTGTGTAGCAGATAAAAACGCCATCGAAAAGCAAAGGAGCGCGACTAGTTCAATGTGCTTGTTCGGATTAACTACTCCAATTGCTGCAATAACTAATGCAAGTAAGATCTGGGTAACGATGAGCCAGCTTTTACGCCGGCCTAATATCTTCCCCAAAATAGGGATACGAATGTTATCTACCAGAGGTGACCATAGATATTTATAAGCGTACGGCAGCCCTACAAGCGCAAATAAACCGATTGTCTTAACATTAATTCCGTGGTCAGTCAGCATGACTACCAAAGTTGATGCGGTTAGACTCAAAGGAAGCCCACTGGAAAAGCCTAATATTAAAATTGCCAGAATTTGTGGCCGCAGATAAATGAACATAAAATCTATACTATTAGTTTTGCAGTCTGGTAGAAGGCAACGGCTACTATATACGCAAATCCAGTTGACCAACACGCTGATATTACTGCCCATTTTAAACTAAGTTCTTTATAAATAACAGCAAAAACCGACATGCATGGGAAATATAGTAATATAAACAGTAGGTAAGCAAAGGCGCCGATCTTACCATCAAAGCCGGCAAGCATCTGCTTTTTTAAATGCATGATCATCAAGGGCAGTTTCAGTAGATTGGGTAAGCGACGCTAGCGCCTCATACAAAAATTCAGCAAAGTTCTTATTCGAGGATTCGGCTTTGGTATCGGCATATAATGCGCTTAGCGTTCCTACAACCACCTCCTTCGCTAGAGTGCCGGTAATAAGGCCGACTGCAGCTGGCCAATTATCTTCTTCAATTCCCATCGGTGCAAGCGCATAGGTTAGCTTTCTTCCCGCATATGCCAATACTGAATTATGAGAATTGAGGCTCTCATTATCGCCATCACTCGCAAATGATGAGATAACCTGCAGAACCAAGAAAACCATAACGATCAATTTTCCTGCCCCTAAAGCGAACCCTTTTACACGTTGATAAGTTGTGCAAAGAATATTGCTTAAGGTAGGCCTGTTATAGTTAGGTAGCTCCATGATAAAATAGGTAGGCGGTTGTTGAATCAGAGTTCTTATCAACAAGCCTGTAAGCAAAGCCGCGGCTATTCCAGTAAGGTAGAGCAAAAATACAATATTCTGCGCAGATTCGACGAAGAACACACTGCAGAACAAAGCGTAAACTGAAAGTCGGGCACCGCAGGACATAAAAGGCACCATCATAATCGCCGTAATCCGGTCGCGCTCATGTTCCAGAGTCCGTGCTGACATGACCGCCGGAACATTGCAGCCAAAGCCTAGCATGAGTGGCACAAAAGCCTTGCCGGGAAGATTAAGTCTGCGCATATACTTATCTATTATAAAGGCTGCACGTGCCATATATCCGGAGTCTTCCAGAAGTGAGAGCCCCAGGTATAGCGCGGCGATTATAGGGATAAATGAGAAGACAGTAGCTATGCCAACACCTACACCGTCACGGAGCATGTGGGTAAGCCATAATGGCGTGGATAAAAACTCAAGAACAGTACCTAATAGACCAACAGTAATTGAAGCTGTTATCAATTCAAAAAACTTCTGAAAGGTGCTACCCACAATGATGCTGAATGCAAATATCAGATACATAGCCAGCAAAAAAATCGGCAGTCCCAAAAATCTGTTTAACACAATATTATCAATTTTGTCTGAAAGCGATTTGCTAGCTTTCCCTGTAACAGTCAGAGTTTGCTGCACCATCTTTGCGATGAATTCATAGCGGGCTGCCATAATCAGCATGTCAGCATCTTCATCATACTTTAAACGCAGCAACTGTGTTTGCCGTTCAGCCTCTAACCTGGCGGCTTCAGGTATATCAATTAAAGTGCTCTCACCCTCAAGCAATTTGATCGCCTGCCACTCAGCTTTGGGAATTCCTTTCATCTGTGACGCGATTGCGTCCAGGGCTTGGAAAATAGGTTCCGGATAGGCAATAAAATAAGGGAGATTTGTCTTATAAGACGAGATAAACTCTTTGACTCGCAGAATGTCCCCAGGATCTTTTGCGTTGATTTTAATGACCGGCAAGCCTGTTAGATTGCTTAACTTCTCAGCATCTATATCAAGTCGCTTCCTTTTGGCAACATCAGACATATTGAGGATAAGGGCGACTGGTAATTGCATCTCCAGCAGTTGAATGGTCAGATAGAGGCCGCGCTCAAAATTTGAAGAATCAATGACGTTAATAAACAAATCCACAGGTTCATCTTTAAGAAATTGCAGTGCAACCTTTTCGTCCTGGGCTTTAAGGTCGTATGATGATAAAGAGTATATGCCTGGAAGGTCGCTTATAGTAAAGCGTTTGCCGGCATGACTGAGCTGCCCAACTCTTTTTGCTACAGTAACGCCTGGCCAGTTGCCGGTGTGCTGGTCGCTTCCCGTGAGAGCAGAAAATATTGTCGATTTCCCACAATTTGGATTGCCTATAATCGCAAGTTTCATCACTTCACTTAATTACTGATACTAGTATTTGGCTGGCAAGCTTAGCATCCAATGCTATTTTAAAATGATAGTCACCGATTACAATGCGCCCATCGCTAAATTTGGCTTTTACTGTGAATTCACGCTGGGTTAAAAGCCCCATATCCATTAGCTTTTTCTTTACGCATTTAGCAACCATAAACTGTCTAATCACCAGAGACTGTGCGGACTTTAACTGCGAAAGGGGTATAAACATATGCGACTGCGAATCATTCTCAATGAGATATAAGGTATAGCAACATTCCACCTATATAGCAATTAAATTATAGATGGGTTTAAATCTGTACCCAAAGCATGCATGCCGCCCGAAGCCAAAGGCGTAGGGTGGACGCCGCCAACTCTTGAAAGGGGCGAAAGGTATATTAATTAAACAGGCGTTGCAATGTAGTTCTGCCTTCACGGGTAGGGACTTCGCCTTCGTTGATCGCGCGGTCGGCTTCCTGGTTTTCCTGAATGCGTTGGCTTTCTTTGACCGGATCTACAAACTCGTCCTCGCCCTCACTATTTAGGTTAGCAACTGCCTTGCGAATAAAGCCCTTGCTCTGCATTTGTTTCTTGGAATGGGCATGGTCTTCATCAATCATTTTTTTTACATGTCCCTTATGTTTGTGAGCACCCAAGTGCTGCATAAATTGCTTATCTTCCTTATCGAGTCCTATACCAGGTTTGCCTTCAGAGCTCTGCAATTGTTGCGAGTTGCTCCTCGAATCATCAGGGTTCTGTAAGTCAAAATTAGGTGGCACACTTAGCGGTGGATTTGAGATGACAGTATATTCATCAGGTGCTGGCTTCTTCAAGGCTGACTTTATGTCGCTTGAGCATGATGTGCAAGCCAAAAGCGCCAGAAATAATGATGGAAGAACTTTTTTCATATAAAAACACTAGTATTATTCAATCTATTGTTTACAATTTTTTTTAGTAAAACTCAAGGAATATGAGCATGAAGACAGCAGTTATCTTATTAAATCTTGGCGGGCCCGATAATTTAACATCGGTGCAGCCATTTTTATTTAACCTGTTTAATGATCGGTTTATCATTTCATTGCCCCAACCAATGAGGTGGTTACTTGCAAAATTCATCTCCCGTAAACGTACACCAAAAGCCCGTGCAATCTACGAAAAGATGGGGGGCAGATCGAGTATTGTGCCCCAAACTCAGGCACAGGCAGTAGCTTTGGAAAAAGAATTATCATCATTTGGTGACTATAAGGTTTTTATCACCATGCGTTACTGGCACCCCATGGCACCTGAAACCGTGGCTCAGGTTAAAAACTATAATCCTGACCGGATTATTCTGCTCCCACTCTATCCCCAATTCTCAACTACCACAACCGCATCTTCCTTTAGAAACTGGGCAGTGAATGCTTCTAGTCTAGGGCAAAACCTGCCTACAATAAAGATTTGCTGCTATCATAGTGACCCTAACTTCATAAGTGCCTACGCCGACCTAACTCTTAATTTCTATAATCAGGCTGCCAAGCACGGTAAGCCGCGCATATTATTTTCTGCGCATGGCATTCCATTAAATCGTGTTGCTAATGGTGATCCATATCAATGGCAGGTAGAAAGAACCGTTGAGGCGGTTATTGCTAAAATGGGGATTGCTGACCCGGATTATGCGATTTGTTATCAGAGCCGGGTTGGGCCGCTTAAGTGGTTACAACCCAGTACAGAGCATGAGCTGAAAAGAACTGTGCATGACGGTATGCCCATTGTTTTGGTTCCCATCAGTTTCGTTTCAGAACACTCTGAAACCCTGGTAGAACTTGATATACAGTATAAAGATTTAGTTGAAAGTCTGGGAGGTAAGCATTATTTTCGTGTGCCGACGGTGCGCACTCATCCTCAATTTATCAAAGGGTTGGCGCTATTATGTCAGCAAGCTACAGATAGTAAATGCGAGATGAATCTTGAATGCTGTAAGAGAATGGTACCCGCGGCCGGACTTGAACCGGCAAGAGCGATAAAGCTCCACGGATTTTAAGTCCGTTATGTCTACCAATTCCATCACGCGGGCGACATAGGCACGATTATGCATATACCTTGCATTTATGCAATCATTTTTCGCAAATTGCGCAGGTCATTATGGGTTTTTTTCTAAGTCTAATTTTAACATTATTTAACTTTTTGTAGAGGGATTTGTAAGGTACCATGTGCACATATAATTATTCCGGATAAGCTCATGATAACTGATTTAGCCTTAAAAGGCGGAATGTGTGTGAATGGTGTAATTGCTTCTTTTCTTGACTCTTGTATCATACTTGAAATGAGCTTTTCTGCCATTAAAACTGCTTCAACATTACCTTATTTAGGAACTGCAGATATGCTATATGTAAATGCCGCCAATTTAGCTTCTAGTGAAGCTACCGGGTGTTACGCTGGCACGGCTTTTTTAAGCTCCGCTGTCCTATTGCATTCAGGAGCTCCTCTTGCTGCAGCAGAAATATTTGCTGTGCAATTTATAGTCATGCCTATTATATACAATAAGGTACATGATTACTTTAATCCGAATTATGAATTGGTGAATAGCACCATTGTTGCTGCAGAAGCTGTAGAATAGAGTTTAATAAAATTAGTCTTTTCATAGTAGGCATTAACAAAATTAAGCTTTTAACTACAGGTAAAATACTGTACTGTCCCACAAAATATTGTGGGAAGTGCAATGACTCAAGAAAGGGATTTTGGTGAAGCATTATTACTTTTAAATGGAATCGCAGCTTCAATTTACGACGTTTTTAGCTTCTTTAAAATTTATCCGTTTAATATCCCTTATTTAGGGGCTATGGATTTGGTGATAGTCGCAGCTTTCAGCGATAATCATCATTTTACTATTACAATGCAAAATTATATTGCATCTGGTTTCATAAGTACTGGTTTAACATATTGTGCAAGCTCTTCAGATGCCGCCAAATTTGTAATGGTGCAAACCTTTGGTATTTCTATGGCTGCCTCTCTAATTAATGATTTTATGAATCCTAGCCCTGTTTTATTTAATGATACGGCTATTGCGGAAGTTGTTACTACGCACTAGCATATTTATTATGGTAACTGGATTAGCTTATTCAACTGTATCATGTCTTAATGGTGTGATGGCATCAATTATTGATTCTCACACTATTGCGGCTTTATATGGTGCGGCTAGCCCTTTTCCCAAGTTACCTTTTTTTGGGGCTTTAAATCTAATTCACGCGGCATATACAGAGGATGATTATAACTTCCACCTGACACTAGAATGCTATGAATGGGGAGCATGTTTTTGTTCATCGTATATGCTTTTAAAGGGCTTTCATAATATTGCCGGTGTTATTTTGGCAAGTGAACCATTAGTCTTTTCCCAGATAAGTACGCAAGTTCATGAGTCCTTTTACCCTGTTAACCCTTTAATAAATGAGACTAGTACGACTGAAGAGCAATACATTCTTGCTGGCTTATAATTTAACAAAAATACTCTTGTAGCAGTTAAATTAGTAAGTCATCATTTATATATTATATATAAGGGTTTCTTTATGTTGACAGAGCTAGCTTACCCTGCTGCGTGCTTAAATGGTATAATGGCGGCTTATTTGGATTCTGAAACCGTTGTCGGTAAACACGTGCCTTCACATAAAACCTGGTTGTTTCCTTATTTGGGCGCAATAGATTTGTCCGTTCTTTCTGTTTATATACCTAGTAGTTATTTTTTTGTATCTGAGGTTTGCTATGTGGGTGGAGCCTTATTTAACGCATATGCAGACTATGAGTACTCTTCAGCAGCTGCGTTAGAAATTACAGCTAGGCTTGGGATAATGCATGCCTATGTATTTTACAACATCCATGATTATGTAAACCCTATCCCTGATGATGCAGACTTCATCTCTATTGACACAGTACCTACTAGATTAAATGTTGACGAAACAACGCTTGTTCTAAGCAGTGTGCTTGTTTCTGACTAAAGGTTATACCAAGTCTCTTTTTTAATTGATACTAGGAGCGCTAGCCGATGCCTATCCTTACTAGGTGAGGCGAAGCGCGACGACGTAGCAATAAATAAGGGGCTTGGTATTAGTTGTACTGATAGAGGTTTCATGTATAATATATCCTAATCATTGCAATTAGTGTAGTTATGTGGGCTCGACTTGAACAGGGTGATATTATAGATGTGGTTGCGCCGAGTAGCTCTAATCTTTCCGAGGAGCAAATAAAGGCTTCGCTTCAGCAGATTGAAAATGCCGGGTATAAGGTACGTTACCCTGCAGATCTAGTTAGTACGGACCATATTTTTCATGCTAATAATGATGAATATAGAATAAAAAGCATGAAGCTTGCTTTGCTTGCTGAGGACTCAAAAGCCATATGGGCGCTACGTGGAGGCTATGGGGCAGCCAAGGTGATCCAAGGACTGTTAGATTTAGGTGTGAAGCCACCAAAGGAAAAAGTACTTATAGGCTTTAGTGATATTACAGCGTTGCATTTATTTTTAAGCGAAAGTTGGGGCTGGCATCCTATACACGGTGCAGTTCTATCTCAGTCAGGTAATCCTAAGTTTAACCAGAAGAATTTTGACCCAATCATTAGTATGTTGGGTAGCCATAATAGTTGTTTTGATCTTGCTGGTCTGAGTCTTGTTTCGGCAAAAGCACCTGTATGCCCTATTAATGGTGAACTTAGTGGGGGGAACTTATGTCTCATCCAAACATCTATAGGTACACCATGGCAAATGACTGGTGAAGGAAAAATCCTTATAATTGAAGATGGCAATGAGCGCGGATACAGAATAGACAGGATGCTCCACCATTTGCTGCAGGCTGGTATCTTAAAAGGGGTTAAAGCTATGGTTTGTAATTTTACTGGTGGTGATGAAAGTGATGGAACTAATCTTATAGCTCCAGCATTAAGAGATTTTGCAAGCCTGGTAGACTTCCCAATTTTCACTTATGCGGGGATTGGTCATGGCTATAATAATGCGCCATTTGTCTATGGTGCTAGTGCTGAAATAATAGCTGATGGTGAGAGTTTTAAACTGACCTATAGCCTTCCTGATTACTAAATTTTAAGCTTAGACTTGATTTTTTTTATAGTGTTTTTGATTTTAAAACGCGTGCTGGTAAATTTTTTCAAGGCTCGGTCGAATTTTTCAATGGCTTCATCGCATTGCTTTTCTTCTATGATAAATGGAGGCGTAATGCGCATAGTATTCTGCCCGGCGGGAATTGAAAGCAACAGCTCTTCGCGACACAGTTCGCTGAATTGCTCGACATCCAAATGTGCCTTTAGCTTTATGCCCAGCATCAGCCCAACCCCGGTAATCTCTTCAATCTTATCAGCATGGTCCATGCGCAAGTGATCAAGCTTTTCTTTAAGATAATGCGAAATAGCTCTTATATGAGGGAGGAATGTAGGTTCTTCCATAATATCCAAAACCGTGCTGCCCACTGCTATTGCTAAAGGGTTGCCACCAAATGTTGAGCCGTGGCTATTGCGCTTCATGGCTTTGCCAACTGCTTCTGTGGCCAGGCAGGCCGATATCGGGAAGCCTGAGCCTAGGCCTTTGCCTAGTGCCATTAAGTCGGGCTTTATCCCGTACATTTCATAGGCAAACATATTGCCGGTTCTGCCCATGCCGGACTGCACTTCATCAACTAATAGCAACAAGCCGTTCCGCTCGCAAAGGTTCTTTACTTCTGCCATGTATTCTTGCTGTTGCGCGCGCATCCCCCCTTCGCCCTGTACAATTTCCATAAGGATGCCTGCAGTTGTTGGAGCAATTGCGTTTTGGAGCGCGACGAGGTCATTCCATGGCACTCGGTCAAAGCCATCGACTGCGGGCTCAAATCCCTGGATTTTTTCTTTAGCACCGGCTGAGGCAGCTGCCAACGTGCGCCCGTGGAAGGCGCCGTCTAAGGTGATCAGCCTATAGCGGTGAGTTTCGCCTTTTTCATTGAAATAACGTCGCGCCATTTTGATCATGCATTCCACAGCTTCAGCTCCGGAATTGGCTATGAAAACCGTGTCGGCAAACGACATATCAACCAATCTTTTGGAGTACTCTTCCATGCCCGGAATAGTATAACGATTTGAAAGGTGCCAGAGTTTCTTTGCCTGATTTGTCAAAGCTTCAACCATGCGCGGGTGGCAGTGTCCCAGGGCCAGTGCGGCATAACCTGCCGCAAAGTCAAGATACTGTTTGCCATCCTTTGCGAACAGATAAGCCCCACTTCCATGGGTGAATTCAATATCTGAGCGATCATATAATGGAAGAATTACCGGAATCATACTATTACCAAAAAGTGCATACTATACTATTAGTCTATTTTTCTTATAGTTTTTTAGCAATGACGATGTCAGTTATACCAAGTCTTTTTTTAATTGATACTAGGAGCGCAAGCCGATGCCTATGCTTTATAGGTGAGGCGACGCGAGACGACGTAACAATTAAAAAGGGACTTGGTATACAATAAAAAATGCCGGAGGTATAAGCTCCGGCATTTCAAACAAAAAGGGAAATCTCGATTAGCGTTTAGAGAACTGGAAGCTCTTTCTCGCTTTCTTACGGCCATATTTCTTACGCTCTACAGTACGTGAATCGCGGGTTAAGAAGCCGCCATGACGTAAAGGTTGATGCATATCTTCATGGGTTTTATCCAGGGCTCTGCTAATGCCGTGCCTGATAGCACCTGCTTGTCCTGATAGTCCACTGCCTTCGACTGTGCACCAAACATCAAAAAGTCCGGCAGTGTTGGTCACTGCAAACGGCTGATTGATAATCATCCTTAGCACTGGGCGCGCTAGATATTTTTCAGCATCCTTGCCATTTATAATGATGCGGCCATTGCCTTTTGCAATCCATACACGTGCTGATGCGCATTTTCTGCGACCTGTTGCATAAGTGCGGCCAGTCTTAGGAAGCACTTTTGAAATTTCTATTAATTCAGATTTTGCGGAAACGGTTGTAACCATGGTTATTAGGTCCTCTTATTTTTTTTATTTTTTAATCCCAAATCCAGTACATGAGGTTTTTGCGCTTCATGTGGATGATCCTGCCCGCCATAGACATGCAGGCACTTTAATTGCTTTCTTGCTAAAGGGCTTACTTTAGGCATCATTCTTTCAATAGCTTTTTTTACTACTCTTTCAGGGAATTTGCCGTCTAGAATGTCCCTGGCACTCCTTTCTTTAATACCACCAGGGTGATTTGTGTGCCAATAATGAATGCTTTGATCTTTTTTATCGCCAGTCATAGCAACTTTCTTGGCATTGATGATAATAACATTATCACCGGTATCCATGTGCGGAGTGAAAGTTGGCTTATGCTTGCCGCGAAGGATTTTCGCAACTTCAGCTGACAAACGTCCTAAGACGATTTTCTCAGCGTCGATGATAAACCATGACTTCGTGACTTCGCCACGCTTTGCTGTATATGTACCAGCTGTAAATGAACTCATAAGGACAATCCTAATATCTCTAAAGTGCTTGATTATGCTTCTAACCACCGCTTTTGTCAATATCGTTTTAAAGAGCTAGAGCAATTATTTCAACTTTGCGCTTTTTGGGCACCTCTTTTAACTAGTAATATTGACTTAATTGAGCAAGAAACTGTATATTTACCTTTGCGCTTAAAAAGGAAACACTATATGTCAGAAGAAAACATTCGTAAGGCAGAATCATACTATCAAGCCATAAACAATAAAGACCTGGCAACGGCAGCGCAATATCTGCATCCCGATGTAAAGGTGTTATCGCCAATGATGGAGATTGAAGGGAAGGAGGTTGTGCTTGATGGGGTGCAGCGCTTTATGGCTATAATCAGCACTTTGACTATTCGTGAAAGGTTTAGCTCGGGGGATAAAGTTGTTTTGATTTACGATATTGAATCACCGGCGCCAATTGGAACCCTTCGTGCTTCTGCGCTTATTACCTTTAGGGATAATCTTATCATCCGCATCGAGCTATTCTTTGATGCGCGTCCTTTTGAAAAATAAACGCGGAGCGGAACATGCCACAAACCAACCTATCTCGTGCTGAGTCATATTACCAGGCGATATGCCAAAAGGATCTGGCAGCAGCCTCGCAACATCTTCATTCTGAAGTTATAGTATTATCTCCTTTGATGAAGCTTGCAGGGAAGGAGGCTGTGCTTGAGGATGTTAAATGGTTTATGGATATTATTAACAACTTGGATATCAGGGCAAAATTTGTATCAGGTAATCAAGTTATGCTGGTATTTGATTTAGATGCTACAGCCCCAATTGGGATTTTACCTACGGCAGTGCTTATGACGTTTAAGGATGCCCTCATCAGCCGTATCGAGCTCTTTTTTGACGCCCGCCCGTTGGAAAAATACAGCAATCTCAATGCCGCTTAAGTTGAGTAATTTTGGTAAGTTAGCTATCGGCTGTCAATAAAACTACACAATTTTGGCGTCCATGCGTGCATTTTATTGAAAGAAATGCTTGCCATCAATAGGGGACGAGGTTATTTTTAATCCTGTCGTTTAATTCTATTGGAGTAATTCTATGAACAAGACCGAACTCGTTGCAGCAATTGCAAAAGATTCAAAGCTTACTAAAGCTGACGCTGAGAAAGCGCTTAATGCACTTATTGGCGTAGTTAGCAAGGCTCTTAAAAAAGGCGAAAAGGTTACCATCCCTGGATTTGTAACTATTTCTAAAGTAAAACGCAGTGCGCGCTCAGGCCGTAACCCGCAAACCGGTAAAGAAATTAAAATTGCTGCTAAGAACGTAGCAAAATTCAAAGCTGGTAAAACTTTGACCGATTCACTGAAGTAAATGCATTTAAAGACCGGGGCCATGAAATGTCTGGCCCGGTCTTTATTGATCCACTCTACCTAATCTCTCTCTCTCTCTCTCTCTCTCTCTCTTATACATACTTTATTTCGTACCTCTTTGTCAGTATTCATTAATATATGAAATCTATTTAATAGTTGTCCTATATTTAATTATTTTATATAATGCAGATAATTATTTAAATAACTTTTAGAAAGATGGAATGAAGGATATTTGCGTATTATGCGATGAAGCCTAGCGCCACTTCTCAGGGGCTTCTAGGTGAAGAACAAAGCATCGCCTCGCGCTGTTTATAAAGCGGCTAATGGAGCATAAGTATTGTATTTTGCAACTAATGAATTGATTTCTCAATAATTATTGTATTCTCGCTAGTTATTCTGTATAATCTGGATCGGAGTTTAAAATTTTAGCTAGTTGTCAGGAAGTGAATCGGTGAAAGGAATTATAAAAAAATATCGGGATCTAGTAGAGAAGCTTGAGAAAGATGCCAGTCTTAATAAAAGCACCAAGGACAATATTAAAAGATGTATGGCGATCTATGTTAATGGGGAGATCTTAAGGGCATTTGATGCTTATGTTCGCCAGCCAAACGTAGTCATAACCCCCGATATGATTGCCTTCTTTTATCTGCATATACAAATGTCGGGCGCTGCCAACGAGTGCCTTAGCAGAAGTTATACTAATACATGCCCGGCTTTGAGCAGCGTGCTTTTTGATAAAACTACTGACGGCAAGGGGGCCCCTAGATTGCTCCGCTTTGCCGGTGCCCACTCTGAAAGTTTGACTGCTCTACTAAATGGATTTACGCCGAGATTGCTAAGTGATTACATCGATATTATAGAAGAGATTCTCCCGGTAATTAAAAAAGACATTCTTACGCGCGTACCCTCATTGACTACGGAATTGAATAGAGCAGTTGCAATTGATTTCTCCCCTATGCAACCAGTAGAGTTCTCTTCGCCAAAATTTACGCTTACCGCTCAAAAAGCGGATACTCGGTGGGTACTCGAATCATTAAAAGTCATAGATATCATTGAGCCAATTTTAAAGCAACATACCGAATTTTATAAATCAGATACAGGTCAGGCGCTGGTGATTATGGCCAGACAGATTTTTGCTAATAATATCCATGAACTTCAAAATGATAATAATATCTATGTATCGTTAAAATCTTGGGCTCAAAATAACAATGCATCTTTAGCTGAGCTTCGGCAATACCGTAATAAAAGCTCGCATGGTTTTGTTCTGTGGGAAATTCAACATAACCCCATAAAGCTAAGGTTTAATTGTATAAGGCTTGTCGTCAATATGCGAGGAGAGTTGCTTGAACATTTGGAAACTATGTCACCGAGTGGTCATGCAGTTTACTTAAATAAACCGGCTTTAGAAAATAAAGTTAGAGAAGAAGATTGTGTGCTTACATATATTGCAGCAAAGAATAAGCTACCACCGCTTACTAAAAAAACTAAAGCACGCACGAAGCAAGCCGTCTTAAAAGACACGGATTTTGATGATGATGCATTGTTTGATAAACAAGTTCAACAAGATAAAATGATGAAAGGGCTTATAGCTAAATTAGCAAAGTTTTGTGATTCATATATATATAAAAGTGGATTACGTGAGGATCCAATAGAGTTATTTGCTACTGTTATCCCTGAATTGGAAAAGATTTATGAAGTTATTCCGGGGAAGGCAATTAAAGGAATTAACATTCCGTTGATTGCGCATATGAAAGAACGCCAAGCTTTGGTTCAAGATGACAATGGAGTGCAATATTGGAAGTGTTCCATGGAAGCTAGTATTGGCGTGCAAGTCGATTATCAAGGTTTTGTGCTTGCTAAAACGACAAATTATCCCTCCGGCTTTGATAAAGGAGTTAAACTTTATTTTATAGGCTTACTATTTAGGATGTTTGCTTCTGAGGTCGATCTGTTCAAGTCCCCAGAGAATCTCAGTCTTTTTAATCGAACTTTACAAAGAGCAATTGACCTAGGCGCTTCGGTAAATTCAATGATTCAAATATCTACAGGGTTAACAGACATTTTGAGTTATGCGGTTGCAGCAAATTTGCCTAAAGAAGTTATTGTGCTTTTATTAGAGAATGGGGCAGAAGTTACGCAGGTAGTAGAAAATCAGACTCAGATTGGCGTGTTGCATTATTCAGCAAGGCAAAGGCCAGATATTTTGCCATTGATTTTGCAACAGGGAGCTAATCCGCTGGATGCTTTTTATGATCCAGGGGAGTTGGTGGCAGTTACTTCTTCCATTTTTTATGATGTTTTTGCATCATATGATTGCCCATTAAAATCACGTATGGAATCATTAAAAATTCTCTACCCTTATATATATCAAAAGTATGGTGGTGAAGCTTTATTAGCTAATATGAATTTTCCAATCATATATCATGGGGATCCTGAAAGCCTTAAAAGAGTAAAGTGGGATGGTATACACACAATGGACATATTCTTTAAAGCTATATTAAGTATTAGGGCAGAGAGTTTTGAGTTTTTTGAGAAGATTCCAGGGGCTGGTAATAATATTGCCAGTATTCAATACTCGGTTACTGGTGGGCTTAGGGTAAAGCAAAATGATGCACCGCGCAGACAGCTTTTAAAAACTAAGCTGGCTGCCACGGTACCATGCTTGATACTGCATCAAAAAGTTGAAACGGTTCTGAGTAATCCTAAGTGCAGCTTCTATAGATTAATACTCAATGATGAAATCGAAATTATGGTGCAGGAGATTGCTAGACTTAATTTGCCAAACGCGATACTCGAAGCGATGGGTATTGATGGCGACAAAACAGAAACTCATAATGGCAAACAGTTTACCGCCGTCGAGTTCGCTATTGATCTAGGGCTGGTGCCATTGGCTTTATATCTTGGTCGGGTCCGAGCCTTTTGCCAATCGTCTTCGGTTATAATGCATAATAATCTAGACGGATACTTCAGTCTTATGGAAACTTGTTTATACAATATCCTTTGGGTTAATTTCTCTTGTAAATACGCCTCAGAACGCAGTATTTTTGATATTGTTATTGATTATTGGGGTAGAGGGGCTGAGAGCCAAAACGTCGCCCATTACTGTTTGTAGGTGAAATTTACTTAATTGTTGCTTTATATTTAGTTATTTAATATAATGCAGATAATTATTTAGATCGCTTAAAAAAGTTAAAATGAAGCAAATAGTCACTAAGTACTGCAAGCTTAATGAAATGCTGGAAGAAGAGTCGGCTATTGATGATTTTACCAGAGATAATCTAAGAAAGTGTTTGAAAATCTATATTAATGGCGAAATCTTACTTGCATTTAATGAGTATGTTCAGAAATCAGAGGCGGTTATCACCGCTGACATGATCGCTTTCTTTTACCTGCACCTACAAATGTCTGGCGCTGCTAATGAGGCGCTTAGTAGGGGTTTTACTGATTTGTATCCAGCGTTAAGACGTGTGCTTTTTGATGAAACTGCTGATGGTAAAGGAGCCGCTCGATTACCTCGCTTTGCCAGTGCTCATTCCAAAAGCTTGGCTGGACTTCTCAATGATTTTACCCCTGCATTGCTACGCGATTATATGCTGGAACTGAAAGAAATTATGCCGGCACTTAGAAAATCCATTGTATCGTGCGTTCCTGCATTAAGAGAAGGGTTGTCTACTCCAGTGGAAATTAAGTTCATGCCTATGATGGTTGTTGCGTTCTCCTCACCACAATTTATGATAAATGCCCAGCAAGCAAATGCATCTTGTTTGCTTGAGTCAGTAAAAGCAATAGATATTATAACTTCAATATTAAGTCCAGAACATCAAAAAGAATTCAATAACTCACATACTGCTCAAGCGCTTATCATTATGGCAAGACAGATTGTAGCTAATAATATCTTTGAGTTGCTGAAAAGCGGAGTTATGAAGAACAGCGTCAATTTCGTTGCACTTAGGAAATTTCGTAATTGTAGCGCACATGGTTTTGTCATGTGGGAAATCCAGAATAATCCTGTTCAGCTATGGTTCAATTGTAGGCGCTTGGTGTTGGGTGCCAGAGATATCTTGGTTGGTCAATTGGTAGTTCTATCGCCAACGGCATACAGAAACTACTTAAATCCCCCTAGTTTAGAACTAAAAGTAAGTGGGGAGCCACGCTTGCTGATTCAAAATAAAGAGCCAACTAGAGCTAAAAAGAAGCCTGCTAGAAGCGTTGTATCGCGTGTTCAGGAAACCGATGATTGCACTTTTCTTGTACCCTACACAAAGCAAGCTGAGCAAAACCGCATTATAAGAAATCTTACGGCTTCTCTCATTGCCCCAGATAATTGCTATGAAGATCTAATAGTGACATTGAACCGAATTTTAACTGGTTTAAAGCCGGCTCGTGCAATTGCCCCTGATTCGTTTATTTATAGTATTAATGAGCCCTTAATAGGGATACCAAAATCTATCACCAGAGGTGCAGCAGATTTTTGCGATGAAGCAGTATGTTCAGTTCAAGTTGATCAACAAAGATCTTTTAGATTAAGTGTGGAATTTTCTAGAGGTCATAATATTGGTGGTCTAAAGGAAGTTAAGTTCTACATGATAGGCCTGATATTTATGCGGTTTGCAGATAAGTTAAATTTGCTTGATGATACGAAGAATCTACAGTTGTTTAAAAAAACCCTTAAGCAAGTCTTCGATTTTGGTGCCTCTCCTAATGTTACTATCCAAACTATAGCGGGGTTAATAGATATTTTAGCTTTTGCAATTTTTAAGAATTTTCCAGTTGAAATCATCAGCCTTTTGTTGGAGCATGGTGCAAATGTTGATTTTATAGTGAGAAACAGACCGTACGTTAACGCTCTAACTAGTGCTGCAAGGTCAAGGCCGGATATTGTCCCGCTTCTTTTGCACGCAGGAGCGAATCCCCTTGATTTAATATATGACCATAATAACTTATGTAAATCTTCACTTTTCTATGACATTCTAGTAGCTGGTAGTAGTCCTATTGAGGCGCGTAAACTGTCTTTAAAAATTCTATTCCCTTTTGTTTTTCAAAAATATGGTGAAGAAGCCCTTTTGGCCATTATTAATACTCCAGCTACGATTTATCCTATTGGCACAAAACCTATAGTGAGTATGGTAAGTAAGGTTTATGCCTTAGCCAAGTCACTACCATCGCGAGCACAAAGGTTGCTTAATCGTGAGCCATTGAAGCCAGGAGAAATGGTGCAAGAAGATATTTTGCCAGTTACAATATTGCATAGAAAAGTTGAGACGGTACTTACAAACCCTAGGTTTAATTTTTATAAATTAATACTCAATGATGAAATTGGAATATTGTTGCAAGAGATTTCAATGCTTAAGCTGCCGAAAGCCATTCTTGCTGCTATGGGCATAACAGATAGTGGAGAAGAGGCGTTCGAAGGCGAAAGGTTCACCGCTGCAGATTTCGCAGGTGAAATGGGCCTTATGCCATTGGCCGCATATCTTGGCCGTGTCCGAGCTTTTTGCCAATCGCCTTCGGTTATAAGGCATAATAATATAGACGGATACTTCAGTCTTATGGAAACTTGTTTATACAATATCCTTGGGGTTAATTTCTCTTGTAAATACGCCTCAGAACGCAGTATTTTTGATATTGTTATTGATTATTGGGGTAGAGGAATAGAGTGCCAAAATGTCGCTCATTACTGTTTGTAGGAGAAATTTACTTAATTATTGCTTTATATCTAGTTATTTTATATAATGCAGATAATTATTTAAATAGCTTATAAAAGATAAAATGAAGCAAATTATAGAAAAATACAAGATGCTAATGGATGCGTTGGAAAACGCTACTGATATAGATAGAGTTACCGAAGCTAATCTTAGAAGATGTCTGGCAATTTATGTAAATGGTGAAATCCTAATTGCATTTAATGGTTATACCAAAAAACACAACATCATATCTGCTGATATAATAGCCTTCTTTTATTTGCACCTGCAAATGTCTGGAGCTGCCAATGAGTCGCTTAGCAGGGATTTTCTGGGTTGCATTCAGATTTAAGCGATGTGCTTTTTGATAATACCGCAGATGGCAAAGGAGCCGCCCGCTTATCTCGCTTTGCTGGCGCTCATTCTACAAGCTTATCAGCACTTCTCAATAGCTTTACTCCTAAATTATTGCACGATTATATCTTACTAATGAAAGATATCCGTACGGAAATAGAAAGGTGTATTTTATCGTACTTGCCTAAATTGGGGGATGTATTACGTCAAGTGGCTCAAATCGGCTTCTCCCCTATGCCGTGTGTTGATTTTTCTTTGCCACAATTTAAGGTCAATGCTCAACAAATAGATGCATCATGTTTACTTGAGTCAGTAAAATCTATAGACATTGCTGCTTCTGTATTTGATGCAGCGGTGCAAGTTAGCTTCTTAAATTCGGATTCGAGTCAAGCGCTAGCCATTATGGCAAGACAAGTTGTTGCTAATAATATTTTTATATTGTTGAAAAACGGTGCTCTGAAACGCAGCGCAGAGTTTGATAAACTCCGGCAGTACCGCAATTGCAGTGCGCATGCTTATGTTATGTGGGAAATTCAGGATAACCCTGTTCAGTTGCGGTTTAATTGTATGCGCTTTGTATTGGGTGCTAGAGATACTTTGGTGAGTCAATTGAAAGCCCTATCCCCAACCATATATGGTGATTACTTAAATCCACCTAATGTAGAACTTAAAGTGTGTGAAGAGCCCTCTGAACTTACTCAGCAGGTAGAGAAAACCAAGGTTAAAAAGAAGAAAAATAAACTTCCTAAAAGTGTTGTGTTGCATACTGGTCAAGAAAAAGAAAATAGTGAGTGTTTAGTGCTTTTCGAAAAGCAAACTAAGCAAAGCATTTTAATGCGAAATCTTATAGCTAGTTTTTATAATCATTCTAGTAAAGAAGATGCAATAATAAAACTGAAGTCTGTTCTTGAAACATTGGATAGCTGTCATGCAAGTATACCAGAATCTTTTATTCATGGTATTAATGAGTCGCTGGTAGGAAAAGCTAAGCGCAACCTTGTGAATAAAGGGAAGTATTTTAGCTACATTAGGTTTGGTGATGATCAAGGTATCGCTCCTTTTGACGTAGTGTTGCATTTTGATCCAGAGGCATACCCATCTGGTTTCAAAGAAGTTAACCTGAATTTTATATTTGCACCGTTTTTCCTGATGACTGAAGGAAATATGGCGTTGTTTAATCAGCAAGAAAACCTTGCGCTTTTTAAGCAGGTTTTGCAAAAAGCTTTTGATTATGGCGCATCGCCTAATTGTGTAACCCAAGCTCACAATGGATTATATAGTGTTTTGAGCTTTGCAATTATTAACAATTTTCCAGAGGATGTTATTGCTTTTTTATTGGAGAATGGTGCGAATGTTAATAACATAATTGGAAATAAGCTATGTATTAACCCGCTCGCCTATGCTGCAAAAGTAAGCCCAAATATTGTGTCACTTCTTCTGCAAGCGGGTGCAAATCCCCTTGATATTACCTATGACCCTAATGGCTCCTTGCATGACAAGTCTTCAATTTTTTATGATATTCTTAGTGAATTGCATATATCTGCTGAATTACGCAATAGATCTTTGAAAATCCTGTGCACTCACGCTTTTCAAAAATATGGCGGAAAAGCTCTCTTAGCTAGTATGAAAGCTCCATTTAAGCTTTATGTGCCTAACAAAAAACCTGAATTACATGACATAAGTAAACTTTATAAAGCTATAGAATCTTTGCCAACACGAGGACAGTTGCGTCGTAATCCAGAACTTTATCAAGCTCCATTTGCTAAGGAAGATACTATGCCAGTTTTGGTGCTGCATCAAAAAGTTGTGACTGTTCTTAGTGCCCCAAGGTTTGATTTCTATAAATTAATACTCAATGATGAAATTGAAATACTGGTGCAAGAGATTGTGAGCCTTAATTCGCCTAAGAAGATACTTGCTGCTATGGGTATTGTAAAAGGTATTGAAGAAGTTCATAGTGGCAAAAAGTTCACTGCAGTAGATTTTGCTGCTGATCTTGGGCTGACGCTATTGTCCGAATATCTTGATCGCGTCCGATCCTTTTGCCTAGCGCCTTCGGTTATTGGATGTGGCGATATGAGTAATTACTTCTCTAGCATAAAAGCATCCGCTTATACCTTCTTGCCTGGCGGCTTCTCTAGTCCTCATAGCTCAGGATTTAGTGTCGTTGGTCTTATTAATGACTATTGGGGCATGACGGCGGAACGGCAAAGTGTCGCATATCACTGCTTATAAGTGAAATTTGCTTAATTATTGCTTTATATCTAGTTATTTTATATAATGCAGATAATTATTTAGATAGCTTATAAAAGATAAAATGAAGCAAATTAGAAATAAGTACATCTTGCTCAAGGAAATATTGGATGATGTCTCTGATATAGATGATTTTACCAAAGCTGACCTTAGAAAGTGTCTGGCGATTTATGTTAATTGTGAAATCTTAATCGCATATAATCAGTATGTTGAAAAGCACAAGCTTATAACTACTGATATGATTGCCTTCTTCTATCTGCATTTGCAAATGATAGGAGCTGCAAATGAGGCGCTTAGCAGGGGTTTTACTGATTCGAACCCGGAATTAAGCCGAGTACTTTTTGATGACACTTCTGATGGCAAAGGAGCACCTCGACTGTCTCGTTTTGCAGGTGCTCATTCCACAAGCCTAACAGCTCTCATCAATGATTTTAGCCCAGCATTGCTACGGCAATATATGCAGGTGATAGCCGAAATTAAACTGGAAATTGAAGGAGCGATTGTATCACGCGTTCCTTCACTAGGAATTGGATTACATAACAAAGTTAAAATCGACTTCACTCCTATGCAGGTTGTCAACGTCTCTTCGCCGCAATTTAGGGTGAATACTCAGCAAGCAGATGCCTTTTGTTTACTTGAGTCAGTAAAAGCAATTGATGTTATAGCTCCTTTGTTGAGTGCAGAACGACAAGATGAATTTTGCAATTCCCATACTGCTCAAGCTTTGGTTATTATGGCAAGGCAGATTTTTGCGAATAATATGTTTGAATTGCATAATGATAACGATCCGGCTTTTGCTAAGCTTAGGCAATTACGCAATTGTAGCGCACACGCTTTTGTTATGTGGGAAATTCAAAATAACCCTCTTAAGCTACGATTTAATTGTATACGCCTGATATTAGAAATGAGAGACGATTTAATTGCCCAACTGCAAGAGGAATCTCCTGATATCCATGAAAGCTACGTAAACCCACAGGTTGTAAAAATACATGTTACAGATGAAAGCAGTTCATCTCAGTCAAATGCAAGCCAACCTAATGTGCAAAAGAAGAAAAAGAAGCCAGCTGAGAGCAAAGAACCGCCTGCTCCAAAAGAGGATAATAGTGAATTTCTAGCAACGAGGGCTGAGCAAAGACACTATATAAAATTGCTCATAATAAAGTTAATGCAGTGTAAAACAGCTGACGCTGAAAGCACATTAAATAAAGTTATTGGTACATTGGAACAACTTCATATGGCTTTCCCGCAGCTCAGTATTGATGGGATTAATGATGCTGTTACTGCAACAAGAGTAAAAGGGTCGCAAATTGTTAAGGCTGAAAACGAATTATTACTTTGCCAAATGCAGCTGACTCAAGAGCCATTTGACGCTACAGAACAACGAAAAGTTGTTACGTTTATTATGGGAGTTAATGCAGATAAGTATCCATATGGCATAAATGTTACTAAACGCTATTTAGTAAGTGGGATATTGCTGTTGTATAGCAATAGAACTGATTTGCTTAAGGTAGATAGGCATCTGAATCTATTAAAAAGAGCCTTGAAAATGGCTTTTGATTGTGGTGCTTCTCCTAACGGAGTTACTGCAACCTGGTATGGGGAGCGAGATATTCTAAGTTTTACAATTTATAATAACTTCCCTAGGGAAATTATTGAGCTGTTGTTAGAGCATGGTGCCAATATTAATAAAGTAGTTCTAAATAGATCATACATCAGCCCTCTCAATTATGCAGCAAGGAGTAGGCCGGATATTGTTCCGCTTCTTTTAGAAGCTGGGGCTAATCCGACTGATATGGTTTATGATCCTGACCGAGTGCCACTTATTAAGTCTTCCCTTATATATGACCTAATTGCAGTGATGGATATCAAAATAAATTTGCGTTTAGCATCTTTGAGAATTCTAGTTCCCTATATGTACCAAAAGTTTGGTAAGCAAGCTCTATTAACAAATATTGATGCTCCAATAAAACTATACCCGGCAAAAGGCAAGGTAATTGTACTTAAATCCGAAGAAGTGTATACTGCATCTCGCCTGCAAACCGCGGAACATCGAGCTTCTCTTCCTCCAGAAAAGCGATCTCCTTTTGTCCAAGAAGATATATTACCTTGTCTATTATTTCGCGAAAAGGTAAGAACAGTTCTTACAAACCCGAAATTGAGTTTTTACAAATTAATACTCAATGATGAGATCGGAATAATGGTTGATGCTATCTTTAAGCTTGCGTCGCCGACAGAGATCCTAGCTGCCATGGGTATAGCTGGTGACAAAACTGAAACTCACAATGGGAGAAGATTCACTGCTGTTGAATTTGCATTAGAGCTCGGACTCTTCCCATTATATCAATATCTCAACCGAGTACGTGCTTACTGCTATCATATGGTTTGTACAGCAGCAATCATAAATACACAGGAATTAACCTATCCTATACCATCAATCATCGCGGATTATGCAATGGAACCTGGTGCCACTTTTCTAGAGCGACTTGATGCAGAACAGAGCATTGCTTCCCGCTGTTTATAGGGAGGAATTCTTGATTTGCTCGTGTTTTTAGTGGTTTTGAATTAAATGCTAATAAATATTTGCCCTAAGTCTGCTTATGCTATATAATGCGTTTGCCAAAGTTAATTGAATTAAGGTGCTAGAAGTTGAAGCAAGTTATTATAAAATACACTGAGATTTTAACGTTATTGGATGATCTATCTGATATTGATGATGTAACTAGAGACAACATTAAAAGCTGCCTGGCAATTTATGCTAATGGAGAAATCCTTCGAGCATTTAATCGTTACGTTCACCAACATGGTGCAGTTGTCACTGCTGATATGATCGCCTTCTTTTATCTTCACATACAAATGTCGGGTGCTGCTAATGAATGTTTGAGCAAAACTTTTACAACTTCCTGCCGAAAATTGGGGGCTGTACTTTTTGATGAAACACCTGATGGTAAGGGAGCTGCCCGCTTGTCTCGTTTTGCTGGCGCACATTCTACTAGTTTGTGTGTTCTACTTCAGGGATTTACACCTAAATTGCTTGAAGATTATATGAAAATTATAGAGGAAGTTCTGCCCGTAATAAAATCTAGTATTTTAAAGCATGCCTCTTCTTTGGATAAAGTCCTGTCCAAAAACGTGGAAATCACTTTTTTACCTATGCACGGTGTTGATTTCTCTTCCCCAAAATTCATGGTTGCCGCACAACAAGCAGACGCAGGGTGCTTGCTTGAATCAATAAAAGCTATTGATATCCTTGCTCCTATACTAAGTGAAGAGCAGCAAGATGGCTTCTTTGAGTCAGCTTCGGGCCAGGCACTGGCAATTATGGCAAGACAAGTTGTTGCAAATAATATATTCACATTGGTAAAAAGTGGATCTCTGAGCCCCAGTGCAGACTTTGCTAAGCTCAGGCACTATAGAAATCATAGCGCACATAGTTTTGTTATGTGGGAAATCCAGAATAACCCTACTAAATTACGATTTCATTGTATACGGTTTTTAGTGGGAATAAGAGAGTTTTTTGTTGGCTCATTGAATAGTATTTCTGCAGATATACTTTATAATTACCTAAATTCGCAGAGCATAGAAATTAAAATGCGAGAGGAGGATAAACCCCCTAAAAGTGCGATGGAAAAAGGCAATACAACCCGACCTAAAGTAAAAAATACTAAGAAAGACAAGGGGCGAAATAATAAACCTGCTAGCGCTTATATGGATCTCTTCGACCCTGCAGATGATAAATTGCTTGGAGCGCAAATTGCTCAAGGTAAAAAGATGAGAGAGCTTATAGTTAGCATAATAAGATTTTATGATACTAAATCGGCTTTGAGTATAGGCAGCGATAACCCAATAGCAATACTGCGTAATGTTATTCCTGCATTAGAAGCAATACATGCGATTATTCCTGAGGATGTTGTTCATAATATTAACGAACCTTTGATAGCAAAAAATAAAGGTAAGCCTAAGGTTTTGAATATCAGAAACGAAGAGTTTTTAGAGTGTTATATAGAATTTTTGGATGATCAAAATAACTCATATTTGATCAAGATGGTCGCTTGCAAGGCGAATTATAAAAATGGCTTACAAGAAGTTAATTTTTGCCTCATAAATGCATTATTTTTTCTGTTTTATAAAAATATTGCATTATTAAATGATGGGGAAAATTGCAATTTATTTATGCAGACTTTACAAAAAGCTTTTGATTATGGTGCATCACCCAATGTAACCATTCAATGTGATTCTGGATTAATGGACATTCTGAGCTTTGCAATTATGAAAGATTACCCAACAAATGTTATTATACAGTTGTTGGAGAATGGAGCAAATATTAACCAGGTAATTGGGAATAGGTTATACTTTGGTTCCCTGAGCCAAGCTGTATACTCAAGGCCGGATATTGTGCCACACCTTCTGCAAGCTGGCGCCAATCCTCTTGATTTAATCTATGACCCTTATGTTGTACCGAGAAGGAGGTGTTCGATCTTCTATTGCATTTTAGCAACGGCGCAAAGTCCTATAGAATTGCGTATGGCATCTTTAAAAATCCTTTATCCTTATGTTTTTCAAAAGTATGGAGAAGAAGCCCTTTTAGTTAATATGAATGCTCCTATTAAGACTTATCATAAGGGGCGCATTCAAGTTCAGGAGCTAAGAGTGTTTTATGATTATATAAGTAAAATGACTGACTTTGAGCAATTGAGTTTTATGCCGGCTATACTGCTACATAAAAAAGTGCAAACTGTTCTTACAAATCCTAGATTTAGTTTTTATAAATTAGTGCTTCATGATGAGGTAGGAATTATCAGGCAAGAAATTGCTAGGCTTGGGTCATCACAAGCAGTTTTAGCAGCTATGGGTGTAAATAATGATAATGGTTTTACTGTTCTTAATTTTGCAGCTGAGCTGGGACTTACAGAGATGCATGTGTATTTAAAGCAAGAACATGATAAGTGCTTAGGTATCAAACCTGCTGTTGTACCAGTAAATGAATATAAAACAGCCGTACATCCACTTCAGCTTGTACAGGAGTCTGTAAGCCATGAAGCCGCCAGCTGTGCAGCAACTTCCTTATCCTCTAGTCAACAGGATAACCTTATGGGCAGTTACTCATGTAAGGCCAGTCTAGTTGGGGTTATTGCGATAGCATGTACGGCAATGCTGTATCTTGTATCTAAATACACTGATATAGGTATAAGCAGATAAGCAGAGTTTAAGGATGTCTATCCAACTCTCTCCTTAAGCGCTTGATCGACTTTTCTTTCTTGGTCACCATTATTTCCATGGCGCCAGCAGCGAGGATTATGATCAGGCTGGGAACGGCCACCGTTAGATATAAAGCGAGAACTGAACTAAATGCGACCCAGATTACAAGAGTCAGAAGAATTATGAACGCCACATAACCTTCGCACATTAGGGCCACGAGTTTGATGCCATCCCGCTTGCCAGTAAGAAGGCCTATTTCATATCTTTTTTTGATATTTTCTTTCAGCTTTGTGGAAGCAGAACTTGTTTTAGCTGTGCTTTTAGTTTTATTAGCCATATGAGCTCCATCAATCTTTACGCTAATATTTAGTGTATATTCTAATTATTAACAGATGGTTAATTTTTTAGAGCACTTCTATGGTTTTTTATCCAGATAGCAATTCTAGATTGCCACCGATTGCTGTGGTGTTGATGGTTTTGCTGCGTTCAATCATAAAGCGCAGCAAATAATGCGGCCCGCCGGCCTTGAAGCCGGTACCGGAGTTGTTCTCGCCTCCAAATGGATGCGTGCCAACCTGAGCGCCAATCATTGTGCGATTAGCATAGAAATTTCCAGCTTTTATGCGTGATGCAACATAATGAATTTTATCTTCAATTCGGGTCTGTAGGCCAAAGGTAAGCCCAAATCCTGTGCTATTGATCTCATCGATCACTGCCTCCAGATTCTTGGCTTTATATGGTATAATGTGGAGAATGGCGCCGAAGTTCTCTTTTTGCAAATCATGAATGCTATTAATGCGAACGATATGGGGAAAGAAAAAACTACCAGACTTATAGTGCCTGGCCTTCTTACTTGCGCTGTGGACAGCTAATAGCTTGCAGCCTTTTTTGTGGGAAATCTCTTTAATATGATCCTCGAGTTCGCGTTTTGGGTCATGGTGGATAACGGGGCCAAGATCGATGGCAAGATCAGTTGTGTCGCCAATTGTGAGCTCTTCCATGGCGCCGATAAGCAACTCAAGTAAATTATCGTAGATATCTTCCTGAACATAAAGTACTCGCAGTGCAGAGCAACGCTGGCCAATGCTGCCAAATGCGGAATTGATTATGCAGTCGGTTGCCTGCTCAAGTAAAGCTGTGCTATCTACTAGCATGCAATTTTGCCCGCCTGTTTCCGCGATAAGCGGAGCTATTGCCGTATCCCGGGCTGCGAGCTGACGGTTGATGCTTTGAGCAGTAGCGGTAGAGCCAGTGAAACACACGCCTTTAATGCGGTTATCGCTAAGCAGAGTCTCTGAAATTTGCCGTCCTCCGGCAATAAGTAAGTGGAGTGCTTTTTTGGGAACCCCGGCCTTATGCATGAGTTTTACAACAAAGGTGGCAATCAAAGATGTGTACTCTGCGGGCTTTGCTAGCACGGTATTGCCTGCGGCCAATGCAGCCAGCACCTGCCCTGAAAATATAGCCAGTGGGAAGTTCCATGGGCTGATGCACATGAATACGCCTCGGCCGTGCAAACTGAGTTCATTACTTTCTCCAGTATAACCCGGGAGCTTGATGGGTTTGCCGCAGAGCTCACGGGACTGGGCCGCATAGTAGCGCGCGAAATCGATAGCCTCTCTTACCTCGGATATAGCGTCTGTTAGATTCTTCCCAGCTTCGCGCATTAGAAGTGAATAAAGTTCATACCTGTTTTCATGCAAGATATCTCCTACACGGGCAATAGCGCTCGCACGCATTTCGGCCTTAGTTGCACTCCACTCAGCATAGAACGTATCAGCAACATCCAATGCTTCCATGAGTTGCTTGCTATCTGCGCGATAGAGCTTGCCAACTGTGACCTTATTATCTGCAGGCATAAGGATGGGTTTAGGTGAGGGATCGATAGCTTTTTGTTTGCCGGATATTATTGAAATAGCTTCATAGGAATTGCCGTGAAACTTATTCAATTCACTTGCAATTTCGTCTAAATGAACCTTCATTCCGGGTTCATAACCCGTAGAGTTTTTGCGATCCTTATAGATATCTTCAGGTAGGCAAATGCGTAATGGAGCCTTAAGGAACGGCTTAGCATTTTCAATGGGGTTTGCTGCAATCTGCTCGTCCATTAATTCCTTGTTCCCAACTAAATTAACAAAAGAAGTATTCGCGCCATTCTCAAGCAATCGGCGCATCAGATATGCTAAAAGATCCTCATATTTGCCAACAGGTGCATAAATCCTGGATTGATGACCTTCATCCCGAATTAGCTTATGGAGGGTATCGCCCATGCCTTGTAGTTTCTGGAATTCCATTTCTTTTCCCCCGGCCATCTCTATTATGGCAGCAACGGTATGCGCATTATGTGTGGCAAATTGTGGGTAAATATAATCATGATAGGAAAGGGTTTTTTTGGCGCATGCAAGATAGGAAATATCGGTAAAATCTTTACGGGTAAATACCGGGTAACCGGGCAGCCCGTTTTCCTGGGCATGTTTGATTTCACTGTCCCAGTATGCACCTTTAACTAAACGCATAGGTATGCGTTTTTTGAGCTGCTTCGCCATTTCAGCAATATAATCAATGATATGAAATGCACGCTTCTGGTAGCCCTGGACGACAAAGCCAATGCCTTCAAAATCTCTAAAGTCTTTATGCTGATGAAGGGCGGTGAGAACATTTAAGTAGATGTCTTGACGGTATGACTCTTCTGCATCAAATGAAATGGTTATATTGGCATCACGGCATAGCTTTACTATCTCATGTAGTTTTGGCATAAGCTCAGCAAATACATTTTGCTCTTTGCGTAGCATAACCTGAGGATGAAGCGCAGTCAGTTTTACTGAAAGGTTGTGTTGTTCATAGAGGGTTTTGCCGTAGCGCTTGGACTTGGCGATATTGGAAATCGCCTTGATATAAGCATCGTAATAATGTTCTGCCTGGCTGGCAGTGCGCGACGATTCACCTAATATATCAAAAGAAAGCCGATAGCCCTTGCTCAGGTATTTGGTAGCATTTTTAAGTGCTCCTGGGAGTTCTTCTCCCATAATGAATTCATTAGATATAAGCTTGATCGCTTTTTTGATGGAGCTTTGGATAAAAGGTTCCCCCATTCTGTTGATCATACGCGAAAGCGAGAAGCTGGATGAGCTCATATCTACAATTTTGCCTGTAAGTAAAAGCCCCCAGGTTGCGGCATTAACCAGGGTGGATTCGCTTTGCCCGATATGGCGCCGCCAGTTTTTGTTTTTCAATCGGTCTTCGATGAACTCATTTGCTGTCCGGGTATCGGGTATACGGAGCAAAGCTTCTGCCAAACACATGATAGCCACGCCTTCCTGATTGGATAAAGAATACTCTTGAATAAATCCTTCCATTTTAGAAAATGGTGTAGACCGAAGTTGTTGAACATATTTAAGCGCGTTCCTGCTGATTCTATCCGCTTGTCCAGGGTTTAGATCAAGGTAATTAATTAATGTCTGGACGCAATATTTCTCATCCATGAAAGTATGCTCAGCAATACTTGACAGCAATTTATTCGGATCAGTTTTGTCCATTTTAGAACCTCAAATTACGGGCTACATATGTCGGCTTCAAATTATATTTTTTATATAAGTCTTCCAGTTGTTTTTCGGTGCTATGAATTCCTGTCAGCACAAGGAGAGAATCAATGCCGGCATTTGAAGCTCCCTTGATATCTGTATCCAGAGAATCTCCAATCATAATAGTTTTTGCGGGATCCATATCATATTTAGTGAAAACGTATTCATAGGCTTCTTTGTAGGGTTTGCCATAGTATTTAACTTTGCCACCCATGTTTTCATAAAGTCGCGCAAATGCTCCTGGAGTATAGCGGGGTTCTCCGTTATGAAAAACTACTATGTCAGGATTGGGGCAAAGCATAACAATGCCCTTGTCTATAGCTTTTTTGAATACATCGGTATGCTGTACCAAATCCGCTTCGGAGCTACCAAAAGTCAAAATAAGTAGGAAATCAGCGTTTTCCACTTGCTTTGCCCTGGATATGGTGATGCCAGCCAGAAGGTCAGTATTCAATTCTTCACCCAAAATAAAAATATTGGCGCCCTGGAAATCGTTGATTCTGGTGATAAATATATCTCCAGAAGTGGTGATTCTATTTACATCAGTATCTCCTAGACCAATTTCCATGAACCGCTTATGAGCAACAGCTGCAGGTCTGGGGGCGTTGGAGAGGAAGCAAAAATTCTTGTTGTGGAGTTTTAATGTGTTTATAAATTCTTCTGCTCCTGGGATGAGCTCTTTTCCATCATGTACTACACCCCAGATATCGAGAATAAAATTCTGATATTTTTCAATAAGTTCGCTTAGCATAAATAAGCCTTTATAGTAATAAGCAGAAAGCTTATCACTCATTGAGTTACATTTCCATTAAAATTGCGAGAGCTTTCAGAAAACTTCGAAATAGAATAGTGTATCATGACCTCATGATTGAAATATATTGTCAGGAAGAACATAAGTCAATAATAAGAATTGCCCCATTATTTATAAAATTTAATCATTTATTAACCTTTTATATGCATAATAAATATATTATCCCGAAAAAGAGGGCGTTATGCATGATGGCGGCAACTATTCCAGATCTCAAACTTATGATAACCCCATAGCCAGAAAGATCATAGAGCTTTTGGATTTGTGGGATGACCGTAGTAAGAACAAAAATTATCACGACATTATTAATGAAGCTCGAGAAAACTTAGGGAAGTATGCAGTTGATTTTATTGAATTGTTTGAGAATTTAAGTGGAGAAGAGAAAGGTAAAGCAGTTGAATCAAGAAGTACGCGAGAAAAAATTTATGATCTGGCAAATAGAGCAGAAGCTGATCTGGGGCGCGCTAGAAGAGGTGAAACTCATAACGTGCAGCCGGCTAATCTGAAGGAATTTTTTGAGTTTTATAGAGAAAAACTTCCGGCTGGGGCACAATCTTCTGCAGAAAGTCTGGGTAAATACTTTAACAGCTTAGCTGATGAGACGCAGCAACGACTTTTAGTTGAATGCTCAACAAGGGATGAATTTAATGAATGTATTACCATTGGTACATCTGGCAGAGCTGGTTTTAAAGACGTTGAAGTGAATTTATATTTAGAAGATTCACCGGAGAAATTATTACCTAAACCCAAAGCACAAATGGAAGTGACATTTGGTGATGTGGTGACAGGTGAACCGACCAAAAGAATGGTGCGTCATCAAGATGGTAAATATTTTGTAATTGGTGAATCGGATGAAGGCCTGATACTGAATGTTGAAAGTATGCAAAATATAACCTACCAAAAGCATGGTAAAGAGGTTTTCCTACAAGCTGTACATGCGCAATTTAAGGAAACAACCTATAGTATAACCGATGCTATCAGAGACAGGAATGTTGACTTCCTATTACAGCATCACTCAGCTGAACTATTAGAATTAGACCCTCTGATTCTTGTGACATTGAACTATCAGGATAAAGATGGGCACTTCGGTACACTCTTGCATAAAGCAATTGATCCTAAAAATGGAATGGCGCCGCCAGACTTTTATAAACTATATCAAAGGATCGCAAGTAAAATAATCCCCACTCTTTGGAATGTCTACAGTAATTTGCCTAATGAAAAAGGCGAGACAATCTCCAAACTAGCAAGAGAAAGGGGCATGAGAGATTTGCCCGGAGAAGAAAGGGTAGTTGTTCATATAGACCGTGAGGATACCCATACTGAATCGGTGCATAAAACAGTAAATCAGGCTTTGGTTAGATTGGCTAAAAAAATGGACAAAGATCTAGAGCTTCATGCGATAGTTGGCAGCGATATTCCTTCAGGTACGCCATCCAAAGATGATCCGAGAGAAATGACATTTCAAAGCGATCAAAATAGGAATGCGCTGCGAGCTAAGCTAGCTGAGAATTTTAATAAGCTTAAGAGCCATGTAGATGAACTTGCTGCTCTGGATGACGAAGGGCTGTTTGAATACCTAAAACCATCTTTAGAGAAATTTGAGATAGAGAAGGGGCCGGGGCAAAAGGCAGTGCAAGACCTTAAAAAGAAATTGCCTAAGATCAAAAATATGCTGGATGATATTGTCAATCACAACCGTTTTCACGTTGAAGGAAGTCATTTCCCTGTTACAGCTAGTGAGAGTATAGGACGTCATATAGATCTGACCTATAAGGAAGTTTTATCTCTAGCCTATTACTCATGTCAAGATGAGAGCGGTTTATCAGGTATCACCGAAACTTCTGATCGGGATATTAGAGAAAAAGCCAAGCTAAATGCTGAGCTTAATTTCCTTGCAGGGCTTTATGATGTAAGACGAGGCTATAATATCGACCAAGATGATTATGATCACAGTAATGATGATAGAAATCGTTGCGCTGGTGGTACGGTAAATAGCATCGCTAACAGCTTGAATGATTGCCATAAATTAGTTGGGATATTGAAAATCAATAAAGAGGCCGTGAAGAATGAGATAAAAATTAAAATTAGAGAGTATTTTAATGATCCGAATAAACGGGAAATTTTTGATCAGGCTGGATTAAATTTCAATCTGCTATTGTGGCAACAAAACAAAAGTATGCCGTCTGATTTAAAGGCTCAATTTAATAGCGTTTTCAAAGATAACATACTTGCAGAGGTTATAAATGATTATGGAAGTTACCTTGATCAAGACCCGATGAAACAGAGAGAGATTATAGAAGAGATATACCGAAATGCAATTATTGAGACTAGAATTACTCCGGAATTACAAGCACAAATCGTAGCTTTTGATATAACAATGGTATCAACTGATCAGCTGTATAAGCAATTAAATTCAGGGTTGGGAGGGTTATTTGCATTAGATAATAAAGGCTACTCTATTTTTCTGGAATACCTTTACAATAAGTCTCCTGTAAAGTTTGCAGAGGTTTGTGAGAGAGCCGTTAAAGAAAACAAACTAATTAGCTTAATAGATGATGACTTTACTAATATTAACCTGCTAAGCGAAGGAGTAGCAGTAGAATTCATCAAACATTTTAAGGCCTTGGGCCCAAAATTTTTTAATAGATATCGCGACAAAAATGGTGTCCAAGCATTAGATTTTGCGGTGAAGAATAATTTGATTGATCTTGAAGCGGTAATAAATTCACCTAACGCAGATCCTGATACTATAATAGCCTTTGGTACAAGGTTATTACTGTGGGCAGTGTTTTATGAGAAACCTGATATAATTGAAGCTTTAAAACACATTCAAGGCATTAATCCTAATGTCAGAAATACTTCCTCTGAAACGCCATTAACGATAGCAGCGCGCATTGGTAATGCTGCAGTTATTAGAGCTCTGAAAGACTTTCCAGGTATTGACCCAAACGTTTTAAATAACTTGCAAGAAACAGCTTTAATATTGGCAGCCAAGAATGGGCATGCTGATGTTATAAAAGAGTTAAAAAAATTCGCAGGTATCAATTCTGATGCCGTTAATAGTACTGGTAGTATCGCACTCATTTTAGCAGCCGAGCATGGACATGTTGCTGTTATTGAAGCGTTAATAGATTTTCCAGGTGTTGATCCTAATGCTGTTGATAAAAGAAGCGGTAAAACGGCATTAATTTGTGCAGCCGACCATGGGAAAGTGGCTGTTATTGAAGCATTAAGGAAATTCCCAAACATAGACTTTAATGCTAAAGCCACACATTTCTCTGATGAAACAGCTCTAATTAGAGCAGCATCCCTTGGTTTTGCAGATTTTATTAATGCCTTAAAGGATATTCCAGGTATTGATCCTAATGTTCGAAATGTAGATGGTAACACAGCATTGATAGTAGGGGCATGCTTTAGTTACACAAATACTATAAATACTATAAATGCGTTAAAAGATATTCCAGGTATTGATCCTAACGCTAGCAATATAAATGGTCAAACAGCATTAATGACAGTAGCTCAGCATGGCCAAACTGACAGTTTTAAACAGTTGCTAAAGTGTTTTTATAATATAGATGTACCTGATACTTTACCAAAGTTAGGGGTGGGAAATAGAGAGTTAAAGCCCGGGGAAATGAAGTTAGTCTTAAGATCGTATAAAAATAATCCTGTAGAATGGTTGTTGGATAATGAGGCTGATTTGGAAGTCATCATTAAGTGCGCAGAATACAAGAACATTACATTGAGTGCCAGCCAAAAACAAAAGCTTATAATACAAGCCGCGGCATCCAATAGGCCTGATATAATTGAGCGCATAATATATCATAAATACAATACGAATAGAGATGTAAGCTGTCTTAATGATCCAACTGTAGCATTTCTTGTATTGGATTGTTTAAGCAGACCCTTATCAGAAGTTGCACCGAGTACAGGAGTTAATATAATGAAACAAATAATGTCTGCTTATAAAAATTCCTGGCGTTCTTCTATAAATAAAGATGAGCTTAATATGCTTAATATAAGTTACAATGAAGCCATTGCTAAATTCACACAATATACAGAAGAAAAAAGACAGTTTTTATCATTTGTCAGCGTTGATAGTATTGAAACTTATGAACCATTATTTACTCAAGCGTTACTTGAAAATGACCATACCTTGGTTGATAAATTTGCGAAGCTAGCAAATGACCATGGTGGTATTACCGCTCTATATGCCAAAGACTATACCCTCAAGCAAAATGTGCTAAAGTATGCAGACCGCACGCTTAGTAATATTGATAAATTCAGGGTTGACCGGCAAAAAGAGGTGTTAGAAACGCTACAGCAATTAGGAGGTGGTCCTGAGGGCAGCATTTTCACCAAATCAGTCAATGCTAATATAGTTGAAAAACTGAAGCTTGCGAAAACCGCTATTGCAGAAAATGAATCGCATGCAATGGAACCAATAACTAAGAATTGGGCTGCACAATTCGAACCGAAACCGGGTAAGGATGAGCCAGTTGCATTTCATACAGCAAGTTCGCACGTAAGTGGTGTTAAAACTTCTAGAGAAAAATCTAGTGGACCTTTAAGCCTGACAGATCTGTGAGGCAATGATATTCTTAGTCTTCGCTATGACTGCGTTCAAAACGTTCGTGCCGCTCTTGTGCTTCGATTGACATTGTGGCAATCGGCCGTGCTTCAAGGCGCCTTATGCCGATTGGATCGCCGGTTTCTTCGCAGAATCCATAAGATCCGTCGTCAATTCTACCCAAAGCCTCATTGATTTTGCTTATAAGTTTACGATAGCGGTCTCTGGTTCTAAGCTCCATAGAAGTCTCTACCTCAACGCTTGCCCGATCATTCAAGTCGGATTCATTCCAGTTCTCTTGTTTTAAATGGTCAACAGTTGACTGGGATTCAAGCTGTAAGTCATCCTTCCAGTGCACTAACTTTAATTTGAAGTACTCAAGCTGCTTAGGATTCATATATTCTTCCTTATCAGTTGGTTTGTACCCCTTAGGTAATTTTATATTTTTCTGACTCATAAATAAATACTTAACAAAAATGAAGCATTTGTATTCTACGGAATTAAGTCATTTAATCAAGGGAAATATCTATCAAATTTCCCCACTTAATCCCCGATACATTATATTATAATAGCGCTAAATTACCCAAATTTCAAGCTTGCGACTGTTAAAATTTAATTGTTTTCAATTAAATTTAGCAATAATGACTTGATATTTAGTTAGTTTATAATAAGGGCAAAACCATAATTAATTGCTAAGCCTTGCATAAGCGCATACCTTCTGCATTTATCAGGTTTGTCTAGGTTTATATTTGGTGTTTGGGGAGAGATTATAGCACAATAAAATGAAATGGAAATCATTATATTTTAATATGTTATGCGATAACTTTACATTGGGAAAGCTTTCAAAATTTACAAACAGTTAAATTGCAAAGGAATTGCCGCAGCCGCATTTTGCTGTGCTGTTGGGGTTTTTAATCTCAAAGCCGGCACTCCCCAAATCTTCGGTGTAGTCGAGTTGCGCTCCCTGCAAAAAGCCCATCGACATATCATCTATCACCACTTCAGCGCAGGGTGAGTTGATAATGATATCTGTATCCTGTTTGTTGACATCAAAGAGATATTTATACTGAAATCCGGAACAACCGCCCCCATCAACGGAAATGCGCAAGCGTGCCCCATCTGCTATTTCAGCAATTCGGGCAAAGGCTCGTTCAGTAACTGTGAATGCAATCTGTTCCATCAATAATAATACTAGCAAATAATGGTGCGGCTGAAAAGACTTGAACTTTCAACCCCTTTCGAGGACAACGACCTCAACGTTGCGTGTCTACCAATTCCACCACAGCCGCCCTTGAACTGCGATTATATAGTTAGTCTGTATACTTTTCAAGCGTAAGCCGCAATTAATTTTTAACAAACATAAGAATCGTTAGAGCACTGGTTCAGAGCATAATTAAATTCAATCAGCTGGGAGCAGCACATTGAAGCAGCATTTTCATCGCTTGCTGCATCGTTCGCAAAGTAGTCTTCAGCCTTTTCATAAACATATGAAGCGAAAAGCGAGCCCGCAGCTGAAGCCAGACCTTTTATAAGGTTGTCTGTACTGAATAGTCCTGATCCATGGTGGTGGTGATCATCATGAGCATGATTGCATTGGTGCAGAGAAAACCATTTTATTGCCTGTTGTTCAAAACCATAAGAAGTTAGTCCAGCAAGTAAGGTTTCAAATGGAGAACTCCAAATAGGCTTGGTGATGTGCCATACTGATTCCCAAAAACCATTTTCATCCCTAATCATATTTATCATGCTGCTCGAACTCAAAAAACATTCAGTGAATTCATGGAGAATTTTAGATGCTGGAATTTTGATCAAGGCTCCCCCAGGTAGTTTTTGTAATATAGGCATGGCCAAAAATTCCACAATTTCTCCGGCAAAATGTGCTGCAACTCCCGCAAAAGCATAATTAAAGTTGTTTAGTGCGGTTGACGCTAGATTTGATTGATTAAATGACATTTGGAACTCTTTTTGTTATGTTATAACGCAACATAAAGATTTTTGTCGTTTCGTCAAGCTTTTTCGGGGGTAGTAGACCTGGGGACTACTAATTACCTTGTGTGTTGAGGTGGAGGAGGTGGTGGGTGATGGTTAGTCCTCTGCCCTGGTACACTAGCTGTATGAGAGACAGAAGGTTTAGGCGTAGTGTGCAAAGTTGCGGTTTCCCTCTCAAGAGATGGAGGCGGCGGTGGGCTTGGCCTATTACTTTGCAAACTATCTGCGTGAGAGACTGAAGGTTTATTTGCATTCTGCAAAGCTGCAGCAGTATGTTTTTCATGTTCTTCGGGACGCGGAGGTGGAGGAGGTGGTGTCCTTTTTCCTGGATTGCTAACCTGAGGTAGAGCGGTTGCAGGCACAGGTTTTTTAAACGTAAGTGGTATAGGTGCTACTATTGGCAGCGTCTTAGGTAAACTTTTTTCAATTTCCTTTCTTTGAGCATAAAGCATTTCTTTGCTAGGCTTAGGTGGAACAGTCGGTGTTGTTGCTGCTAATTTTTTAGCATCATTAAATTTTTTAGTAACTGCAAACCCCTCAGTTGTGGCAAAGGTTAGCCTAATCTTGGCAGTGGTATCGTTCTCCAAAGCCAGATCTAATGCCGTTTTACCTGCTGTGTTTTTAATATCAGGGTTAGCGCCCGCACTTAATAAAAATTCTACTAATTGGGTATTCTCATGACTGGCTACCATTGCGGCATTCATCAGGTAAGTTCGCCCGAATTTGTCCAGGGCATCGATATCAGCTCCTTTCTCAAGCAATCTGCTGATTAAATCTAAATCCCTGTACTCAATAGCAAATTTTAAGGCATCTGCTAAAAAATCCATCGGAACCTCGCCTGTCGTAGCTAGCATTTCGTATATTTCGTCAACTCTTTTTTTAGCTAAAAGCGTGCTGATACCTTTATCTTTGTCAATTTTTAATTTCCTAACTATAGGCTTAGTATCCGATTGTAAGCTCGTCTTCTTTAATGCTTCTAATTTATTTTCTTTTACCAACATTACTTGAGTCAAAGCAACAATATTGTCTCTTACTGTATTATTGTTAAGCTTGGTCAAATCAAGAGGGAATCCCACTTCTTTTAATATCATAAGATACAGTCGGTCTTTGATTATCTTGAGCATATCTTCATCAATCCTATATGGTTGTGAGACTTCAAAAATCATCTTTTTTACTTCTGAAATTAGTTTGGCTTTTTCAACACTGCTGGTTGCAGGAGATCGGTCTGTAAATGTGCTGATCAAAGAGCATGCGCTGTCTGATAATGCTTGATCCATTCCCAATTGATCTTCAGCGCCCGCTGCAGTAGCCGCACACTTTCTAATGCCTTCTACTGCAATTTCATCTGTTAAGGGCTTGGAAATATTGATAGAATCTTCAGAACCCGTTTTGGATATAACGCCATTATCAATCAGGTTTTTAGCCAGGATAAAAGCAATTTTTGGCCATGACTCTTGCTCTAAATATGGCCAAGAACTTGTATCAGTTGTGTCCGTTACCAGCAAACTCTTAAGCAGGTTCTTTTTAAAAGATTCTAATTCATCATTCTTCATGAACGAACCTTGCAGAATATGCTCAGCTTGGCTAATTATCGAATCACATAATTTACTAAATACTTCGTTCCTTACATCCATACCTTCAGCGAAGATAACAGGTGGCATTGGCATGGGAGTTGGTATGTTTCGCACTTTACTTATTTCAGCAATAAGAGAGGTTGGTGAGCTATTAGCCAGATGCACACCGGTTTCGTAGAACTGCAACGCCAATAGATCCCTGGTATGATCAAGTGGCGTAGTGGCCAGTTCAAAGAGATCTCTAAGCAGTGGCTGATCGAGGACATGTCTTAATAATGCCCGCGTACTCCTTGTGCTGCAGTTGCCTACGTTTTGTTTAGTTGTTCTGATTGATTTGCTTCCGCGACCTAGTTTAAGCAAAGCTGCGATTTTAGCAGTAGCGGCTTTGTCGCTAAAAATAGTGTCTACATCAACATCAATTGCTCGCATTAACTCCTCGCGACTCGCATATCTTTGGTTAACGCCCCATACATGTTGCTTACCGTCCTGTGGTGAAAGCGCTTCAGCGCCAGCTCCTTCATTAAACTCCGTGCGAACATAACCATCGCCATATTTGGCATACTTAATTATGGCATGATGCCCTTTAAAGCCTCCTTCTATATAAACTTCGCCTACACTATCAAGTTGCTCATCTATATACTTTTTTTTAGCGATTTTATCAGCTGCCTCTGAATCCGTATCTGATAGGGCAAATTTTATGTCTTGCTGACGCAGGATTTCAAGAATCTCCAAAGCAGTTGTTAGCTTTACTTTCTGCTCATCAGAAATAGTTTGTTCATTAATCGCCATATAAGCTCTAATTAGCAGGCTATAACCTTCAAAGGCCGTTTGGGAATACATACCAAATCCTGAATCCGGTACAGGCCTTGTACGCGCTTCCTTATCAGCCGCCTCTCTTCTTATCACTGCTTCAAGCGTGTTTTCACTAAACTCAAACTCTACCATGAGCTTTTTTAGGTCTTCTAACGCATTATTTCCTTTGTTATTCATAGCTAGCTCCAAAGTAGCAGTGGCATTAGCTCACTACTCCACTTAGTATAAGCTTTAATAATTAATAAATGGTTAAGGGGTTAGTCTATCTTGTAGGAGGCAGTTGCATAACCTTTTCAAAGCCATGCTTTTGGAAATCCTGGATAATGTTCCCTAATCTGACTTTATATGTCATCTCCTGATTTTTATTAGCAAGTTCTACCTTAAGTCGGCTAAAGAAGTATGCTATATTGGGTGCCTCATCCTCCTCAACGACAGGTGTTGTGCTATTAAGATCAGCAAAAAAAGCCCTTTTGTTGCCTGAGCTATGTGCCATTTGGTCATAATGGCCTAGGAAATTATCGATTGATTCCATACCTGCTTTAATTGCAAATGCAACTGGGTTTATTCCCTGTACGCTAATGTTATTTTCAAGAGCATAATCAACTGGAGCTACACTATTAATATCAACGTTATGCAATATTGCATATTCAAGAGGCTCTTTGCCACCCATACCTAGTTTAATATAATCTTTAATTCCCTGTGAACTTGCTTTGTCATAGTACTTATCAACAGCAAACGCTAGAGCATTTTTCTCATTAGTCGTGTGAAATTTGAATAGCTCTAATTCAACGACGGGTAATAACGCGAATTCAAGAGGGCTCTTGCCGTCTAATTCTAATTCAATAGCTTTTCTAATCTCCGGCGCACATGCTTTATCATAGTACTTATCGGTAAGCAAGGATAAGGCATCTTTGTCTTTACCTTCTTTATCTTTACCGCCTTCTGCGATTATAGATAGAACTATGCGTAGAGTGTCGCTCACTGGTAATTTGTTTTCACGTACATATTCTATTGGGTCTTTAGAATCTATTTTTATTTTGTGGAGTACGGCGTATAGTATCAGATCTAGTCCATCAACTTTCAGGCCTTTTTCATACCCATAAACAACCGGATCCTGGCTGCCAATTCTTAAATTGTTTCTAATTGCATATACTATTGGGTTGGTATCTCTTATGCGATCAATATATGCGCCCTTTTGCCAAGTCTCTTTTGTTTGCCCCTCAGGTGGTGTCATTTTTTCCACGGCCTCAGCTAAAACCCTAAATTGCTTTAAGGCCTTCCAATGATTCTTAAACCCCTCAACATAGGCGTCTTGCACCGAGTCGATAGAGTCATCGGAAGTTGAAATATTGATTTTTATACAATCTGGAAAATTTAACGCTCTTGGATCGAATCCCATTTGCTTCAATTCGTAGAATCGGGCTTTTAGAAGAGTTTCTAGTTCCTCTTCAGTGATCATAAGTATCTGGTCAAGTGATTCTCTCAACTCAGTAATATTGATATCCATAGATTTGATATACTGGAAGTTTATACATCTATTTACGAACTTTAACCATACGCCTTCGCCATCGGTGGACAGCATCTGTGCTGACTGACCATGATCAATCTTCGCGAATACATTTTTGCCATTCTCCTGAATTACTCCAAAATTACTAAAATTCATATCAAACTCTCCGCCAGCGATCATAGCTGCCATTAGCTTCCCGGCACCAGCAACACCTCGTAGGCTTTTTTGTTGCTTATATTCGTTAGCTATTTGAAAAGCGTCGAGATATTTTGAGCGCAGTAATATTTCTCCTTGAAGATTAGAATCAACTCCAGCAATAGTAGGAGTGCGGTCAAATAGCATTCTTTTGTAGAGGGGAGCCGTCAAAAACTCATTAAAGAAAGCAAGAGTGTCATCACTCCTGTAATCATAAAATTGAGTTAAATCTTGCTGGGTAAGTAAAAGTTCGTTGTTTAGATCGCGTAGAAATAATAGAACTGTATCCTGCCCTTTTTCACCATTAGGATGTTTAGCTTTTAATGCATCCACTATAGCTTGTTCCAGATCATCCTTGTTCCAACTACTCATATCAACCTTAATATCAACTCCAAGCTTTTTCATGGCTGAGTGTAGTTGATTGATCTTTAAAACTCTATTTTCTTCTTTAAGATTAGCTAATAATTTTTCTACTCGCTCGGTTAATAATTCCACCACTTTTTTTACTCTGGCCTCGATACTGGGATTTGTGCTAATGCCTTCACTCTTTTTAAGTGAACTTGTTTCTCGTACATATTCTCTAGCACCAAGTATGTCGGGTTTTAGCTCGGCGGTTTTAAGCATAAATGTTTCATTCGTACCCTTTGCATTTTTTCGCGTAGCGCGATATCCTGTGGTAAGTCCAGCCTTCTTCAGAGGATCTACAAATGAGGTTTCTTTAGCAGGTTGTCTATCGTAATGTAATTTTGTGATAGCTTCTTTAGCTTTGACCTTTGACAACAACCGGTCTGCTTCCTTAGCAACCTCGGAAAACTGGCTTGCTATTTCACTATTTTTGGTGAGTAATACCTTTAAAATCTCACTATCTATCTTTATCAAAAGCATTCTTTTATAGATGGCTGTTCGGGTAGCAGCAGGATCTTTCTCTTTTCTTTTTCCTAATCTTTTTTCACACTCCGCTGCTAACTCATCTCTCATTTTGCTATCTAAAGAATAAAGCGCGCTTTTTACCTTGTTATTTAGTTTGGCAAATTCAGTTGGGGTAATATTTTCTTCACTTATTCCCATAGATTGTATCAACTCTCGCGTAGCCTTTGAGCTAATCTTATCCAGGTCAGACTCACTAATAGAAGCAACTATGTTTTCTGATTTTATAAGCTTCCGGACAGACTCTCCAGCCTTACTAAAAATATCTCTAATCTCAGATGATGCAGCTTTCATAATAAACCTAGCGATTATACAATAATTTTATTTTGCGCTCTAAAGGTTAACAAAAGGTAAACAGAGGGTTGCAGACAGGAATATTGCTTTGCAAAGCGGAGAGGTATATATTTTAAATATGTGTGAAAACTAGGGAGCGTTTATGGCAAAGAAAATAGCAGCTATTTGTGGGAGTTTAAGAAAAGATTCTTACAATCTGGCGATACTGAAAATAGTATGTGCGAAGCTTAGCGAATTGGGGCATGAGGTTACGCTTATCAATATCAATGACTATGATGTTCCGCTTTTTAGCCAGGATATTGAGACTACAACTGGTATGCCTGAGAAGGTCAAAGTTATGAAAGGTATTGTTCATAGCGCCCAGGCAATTGTTATAGCAACGCCTGAATACAATGGTTCAGTGAGCGGAGTGGGCAAGAACGCCATAGACTGGATCTCACGCTCCCTGACGCCTGATGAGGGGCAATACGCTTCATTCTCCGGCAAGCCTGCGGGAATAATCGCGGCTAGTCCTGGTAGGTTAGGTGGAGTGAGGGCTCTGATGCACCTGCGTCATATTCTCGGTGTATTGGGTTGTAACGTGATGGGCAAGCAGGTGATTGTTCCGGAGGCGCATAATATGAATGACGTAAGCAAAAAAGAACTGGAGACTTTTGCAACTATGTTCGACGCATATATTGGCAAGCTACTCGCTTAAATTCATAGCCTTAAAAAAAGTATAAAATTTAACAAAATTGTTGTTGCAAAGTTGCCTGTTTAGTGCGTAAAATGAAGCTTCAGAATGAAAAATTCTGTCCACATTTCATCATTTTTTGTTATGATTCGTATCACCGCAGGCAAGCATAAGAACCGCAAAGTCGCTACTCAGCTTAAGGGTAAGCCAGTGGTGGAATTTCGCCCGACGGCTGAACGGACACGCCTGGCTATTTTCAATATACTTGAAAACTCAAAGTTCATTCCTGAGAGATTTATCAATGACGCTGTAGTTGCTGATGTGTTCTGCGGTTCGGGGTCATTTGGCCTGGAAGCGATTTCGCGTGGCGGGAAAGAAGTGTATTTTATAGATAGCTCACTCGAGCAAATTCAGCTGGTGAAAACCAATGTGGCGCATATAAAAGAAGAAAGTAAGGCCCATTATATCAGATGTGACGTGAATTTTTTGCCATTGGCGCGTAAGCAATGCAATATAGTTTATCTCGATCCCCCGTATAACTCTAAAATGGTTGAGAGGGTTCTGGATAAGTTGGTTGAGCAAAAGTGGCTTGCCGAGCACCACGTGATTGTAATAGAAGTGAGCTTCAGAGAGAAATTAAAACTGAATGAAGATTTTGAGATTTTTGATGAGCGCGAGTATGGCAAAACCAAAGTTATTTTTTGTTCACACAAACCAAAATTAAGCACATGAAATTAGCTTTGGAGCAGGCGCAGAAGGCCTATGACAGGGATGAAGTACCCGTGGGTGCTGTGATAATAAAAGATGGCCAGGTGATCGCTTCAGGTTGCAATCAGGTGATAAAGGCTAGTGACCCTAGTGCCCATGCCGAGATGATTGCAATCCGGGATGCTGCCCGTAATTTTGGTAGTGAGTTTCTTGTGGGGTGCGATCTTTATGTGACCCTTGAACCTTGCCCAATGTGTGCATTTGCTATTGCTTTGGCTCGCATAGATAGAGTTTACTTTGGTGCTTATGACCCCAAAATGGGAGGGGTTGAAAGCGGTCCAAGAATCTTTAATTCTTCCTCCTGTCATCATAAACCAGAAGTTTACGGTGGACTTAAAGAAGAAGAATGTGGAGCGTTACTAAAGAAATTTTTTGCCAGTAAACGAGAAAAGTAGTATTTAGTAAGGAACTTTCGTCGCATAATGCAGGCAATATAACAGGGAATTTTTATGCCAAAATCATCATTTCTAAGACAGGCTCAGGAGCGTGGGTACATTCAGCAGTGCACCAATCTTGAAGCTTTAGATCATCTGCTCACGAAAGAAACTGTTATTGCTTATATTGGGTTTGATTGCACGGCAAAGTCTTTGCATATCGGAAGCCTGGTGCAGATCATGATGTTGCGCTTGTTACAGCAGTGTGGCCATAAGCCTTTGGTGCTTATGGGTGGCGGGACAACTCGTATTGGCGATCCTTCGGGCCGAGATGAGACCAGGCAGTTGCTTTCTTTAGAAGATATTAATCTGAATAAGCAGTCGCTTTCACGGGTGTTTTCCAAATTTATCAAGTTTGGAAAAGGAGAAACAGATGCACTCATGCTTGATAATGCAGAGTGGCTTGATGAATTAAAGTATATAGATTTTCTTCGTGATATTGGCCGGCACTTTACTATAAATAAGATGCTTGCGTTTGATAGCGTCAAGATGCGCCTTGATCGCGAACAACCCCTGACTTTTATCGAATTTAATTATATGCTCTTGCAGGCCTATGACTTTGCTGAGCTCAATCGACGTTATAGCTGCCGCCTGCAAATGGGTGGCTCAGATCAATGGGGCAACATTGTTAATGGAACTGATTTGGGCAGGCGCCTTGGATATTCTGAAATGTTTGGCCTAACCTCGCCGTTGGTTACCACTAAGTCTGGCACTAAAATGGGTAAAACTGCAAGTGGTGCGGTCTGGTTGAACGAGGATATGTTATCGCCATATGACTACTGGCAATACTGGCGAAATACCGAAGATGATGATGTAGGGCGCTTCTTGCTTATGTTTACTGAACTTCCCTTGAATGAAGTAAAGCAGCTCGCAAGTCTAAAAGATAAGGAAATCAATGAAGCCAAAATTGTGCTAGCTAATGAAGCGACCAAGCTTTGTCATGGTTCTGCTGCGGCAAAGGCTGCCCATGAATCGGCCATAAAAACCTTTGCGGAAGGGGCGGCAGGAGCTGATTTGCCTGTATATGAAGTTGCCCGAGATGCTATTGCTTCGGGAATGCCGGCCTTTATTCTCTTTGCTGAAGCGGGGATTTGTGATTCCCGCGGGGCAGCTCGTCGGTTGATTCAGGGGCGTGGCGCGCGCATTAACAATAAGGTCATCGAAGATGAGAATATCTCGGTTACGATTGCGGATTTTAATAATTCAGAGCTCAAACTCTCTTCCGGCCAGAAGAAGCATATGATTGTAAAGATAAGGGCATAGCCTCTTATGCTAGGGTAACCGCCTTAGAAAAAAGATGATATTAGTGGGAAATATAAAGCATATTCCGTCGTCACGAGGAGCGTAAGCGACGTGGTGGTCCAGTTGCGAGGCCGGCATAAAAATTATAAACGTTTCTCTAATGTTAAGGCTGGTTTGCCACACCCCTTCGGGGTTCGCAATGACAAAAACTGGCTTCTTGTCGAGCTAGTATTAGCGTAATTTAAAAATGTTTCAATTTTTAAATCTAATTTTTAATATGAGTATTTTGCAAGTTTCTACAAGAGGTGTTGCTCTCCTCTGGACAGATTAAACAGAATATGTACAATGCTAGGATATAACAATGAGTTATAACCATGTACGATAAAACGAATTTGTTTGCCAGAATTATCAGTGGCGAAGTGCCGAGCACAAAGGTCTTTGAGGATGATAAAGTCATTGCGATCAATGACCGCTACCCTGCAGCGCCCGTACACGTATTGGTTATGCCGCGGGGAGAATACATATCTTTCCACGATTTTTCGGTAAAGGCTTCGCCTGAAGAAGTTGCTCACTTTTTCAAAGCTGTTCAGGAAATTGCTGTGAAACTAGGGCTTGAAACATCTGGATATCGTATTATAGCAAATCATGGCGCAGATGCTTCGCAAACCATTCCGCATTTTCATGTGCACCTGCTCGGTAAGAAACGCCTTGGTCCTTTGATTTCCGGGGATACCTACCATCAGACTAACGGCTAAGTTCCTAACACTATTCAACTCTTCTAATGGATTGACCGCAAATGGCAGTCATCAAATTTATATAATTCTTATGTACCCAATTGATTGAAATTAAAAAATTCATTATATTTCCCGCGATTAGAATGTAATCATAAACTATAGCGAATAATAAATGCAAATTGCTTGGAATGCTTGCTGTTATAATTCTAATAGCTAGAGCCGGTTAACGGTAATATTATCCTAGCTCGAATAAGTAAATAAAATTTAACTTTTATATATTATTATTCAAAGGTATTATTCGCGAAATATTTTATTTATATCAATATGTTGCGAAAAAATGTAATTCCTAAAAGGTCCAGGGCGGAAAAGAGAAGAAAACTCGAACTAGAAATTGTGCTAAGTGCAAGTCAATCTAGCCAAGTCGAAGAGCATGAAGGTCATTCTGCTTTTAGGGATTCTGAGCAGCAGTGGGAAGGTGAGCTAGGGGTGTCAATGCCATTGTTTGTAAATGCTGAGTCTGTGCATTTTGATTTTGGGCAAAATAAAAAATCTCCCCTTAGCCCAGTAAAGCAGCCTAAATCCTGTACTCATGGCGCTCAACAGAATGCATTTGTGGGAGCCTTTCTGGTTGAGCCTGATGAAGTGCAAACTTTAGATGCGCCAAATGATGATCCTCCCGTTTTGCTGCATTTTCCAAGCCCCCCACCTAGACGAAATAAGGCTCTTGAGGCAGCTAACATTACTCCAGTAAAGTTCCATATCTCCAAAAGGAAGCTTGGCGAGAAAGCAGAAGGAGTTAATAAAGCCGGGTGTATCATTGAAACTGCTTCAGGTACAGTATACATGTTTAAGCCTCATCTTGGCAAAGAAACCTGGTCATTCTGGGAGATGGTACATGAAATTACCGCTGGGAATTTATTCAGATTGTACATGGGTAAAAATAGAGCGCCTAGGATTGGAGTGTTATCGAGTCAACTCCAAGGTGAGGAGCAATTTGGTGTATCTTCTGAAATGTTCCAGTTTACCCAGCTGAGCAAATATAGGTGGAGAGATAAAAAGCCAAAAGGCTTTGAGAAAATTATAGTTACAAGTGCATTTCTGGGTGATCCTGATCCTCATTGCAAAAATGTAGGATATAACGCCGATGGTGAATTAAGTAAGGTGGATCATGGCAGGGCATATTTAGCAGAGTATCTAAATGGTCTGGATTTTTTGGATTTCTTAACAAGAATGTGTGAGTATAATTTCTATACTTACATACTATCGATTGCTGGGATAGAGCGGCAATTGAACAAGATCAAATCCTTCGGCATGGACCTGCCTAAAGCAATAATAAGCGATGCCATTGCATGTATAGAAGAACATGCAAGAGATGATCTTATGCCTTGTAAAATTAAGTCTTTTAGAAAAGGTAGGTGGGTTGATCGAGATGCGCTGAAAACAGAGTTTCGCTGCTATCGTAGGGGGGTTATTTGCATTTCCAATTGGGGTATGTATAGGAAAGACATTATTAATGTTTTTAACTCAAATTTTAGTGTTATTGATGATGCTTTGGGAATCTTGGCGAATATGAAGCTGCAAGACTATGAGGGCATAATGATCGCTAGTAATAGCAGTACGTCGATGCCTGTTGCGCCTAATCCAAAAGTATGTTCTGACTTCCAAAGTTATTTGGCGGCTATACAAGCTGAGAGAGATAAGACAAGTGTGCCAGGTAAGTTGAACATAACGTCTCATCTCGATTTCTATCGGGATGCGGAGCGTAAGGTAGGTAGGGGGTTGTAGTTAATTCTTCTTGTACGGACAAGTTATCGAAATTAAAAAAAATCTCTATGTTTCAAGAGATTACTGAGTAATCAATAAAATATTGCCAGCAATAGATATCATTTGTCTTATGCGCATTGCTGCATAAGTTTATTAGCTATAGTCAGTTAGCGGCATTGTTATTGTAACTATAATAATTAAATTAATACTTAACTTGTATATTTTGCTATTTTAGGCTATAATATGCAAAATCATTTATTATTAATCACATGCTGCTAAAAAGACCTATTTTAGACGGGGGCGAACCTGAAGACAGAAAGAGGAGACGTGAAGCCGATAGAGAACCTAATGAATTGAATCCGGAGTTTGAAGAGCATGAAGCCCATTCCGCATTTGAAGACTCAGATGAAGAAGAGGCGCAAGTAGCGCATTCCGCGGTTGCTGTTACTAGTATAAAGCCTGCTGTGCAGAATGCTCCAGCTCCTTTTATTGATTTAGATAGTGAACTTGCTGCTCTTATGGCTTCACGCGAACTTGCATCTAAGAAAAAAAGTCGCAAATCTCTATTCGGTGCTGAAGAATTTGAGGTAAATGAAGTACAGCCCTTGCCTGTGCAAGCTGATAAAGTGGAATCTGAAGAGGCTGATACTGTGGTACTCTATGCTGGTATTCACATGTTGTCGCCGTCTAAAAAGCAAGTAGTTCTTGAGAGCGCTGCTGCCTTAAAACCAGAGACGCCTGCCCTAGGGTCGCCTCCTCGTGTGCAACGTAAGCAGTCGGCCGCGCAAAGCCCGTCAGCTACCAGAAGTGATAGCGAAAGTGTTGATGCATTTACTCCAGTGAAGTTTCATAAGGCTGAAGTAAAAAAAGAAGGTAAAAAGAAGGGTATTAATGATGATAAAGCAAGTGGGGTTATTGGGACTCCTTCAGGCCGTAGCTATATGTTTAAGCCAATATCCAAAGAAAAAGCCAAGCAAAATGGAACATTATTAGAGACTGTTAATGAGATTGTGGCTGGAAATTTGTTTAGATTATATTTGGGGAAAAATCGGGCGCCAAAAATAGGTCTTTGTATTTCTGGACTAACTTCAGAAAACAGAATTGGCGTAAGTTCTGAGATGTTTGGGGCATTTCGGGAACTAAAGGATACTGCTATGCTGAGAAGTAAAAAGCCCCAAGGCTTTGAAGATATTATGGTTACAAGTGCATTCCTGGGTGATACTGATCCTCATGGCCAAAATGTTGGGTATAACCAAAATTCTGAACTTTCTAAAGTAGATCATGGTAGAGCGTTTTTGGCTTCTTTTAAAAATGGGCAAGACTTTATCGACTACCTTGTTTCGTTGTGTAAGTACCACCTTTACCCATTTACGCTATCTATAAACGCAATCATAACTCAATTGACTAAAATCAAAAATAAAGGTCTGAGAAAACCTACCAACATGATCCATGATGCCATTGGTGTATTAGAAAGATCTTTGACCGAATATCATAATCCACCGTTTCGGTTGGGAATATATGATCAGTCTAGATGGGTTGATCCAATGATTAGAGCGAAACTGTTTGTCCCTACATGTCTTGAAGTAAAGCAGCTAGATACTTGGGAAGACTATAAAAACTATATAACTACAATTTTGCATGATAATTTTGAAATGATTGATAGGGCTATTGACATTTTGCAGACAGTTAAAGCAAATTCTTATGATGAAATACAATATGATCTGCATGCTACAGCACGGCAATTATGTACTCGGAAAGATTTCCTTGTTGAAGTTGGGATGATTGATAAAAGTGTTGTATTCCCAGTGAAAGGAAAGGTCTTTCCTTATAAAGAAATTTTACTTGATGAGGCTAGTTTATTTGGTTATGTCGATTTACTTGATGCTGAGAGGACGCAAGCTATAGTGGATGCGATTAATGCTAAGAGAGAATCTGAGCCCAAGATGCTTAACAAAGCTGGCCAACTTATTGCAATTCCGAAGATCCTTAACAGAGATGGTCTGATTATGGAAATGGGATTGCCTGATGCAATGAGAGCGCCTGATGCAACGAAAGCACCTGTTGCGAAAAGAATGGCATCGGAAGCAACTGTCCCTCATGTGTACAGACAGTTAAGTCATGTTTCAAGAGCAAGAGGGTTATCAGATGCAACTGCGCCTCAGTTATACAGATATGGGACAAGTCATGCTGGAAAGGTGAAGGCTGAAAGAGCTATGCCTGAAGAAGGCGAAATGAAGCGTGATTAAGTTTTGACTAGCTACATTTATCTAAACTTTTATAGCGATTAGTAAAAGTGCTTATATAGCAGACTAATATCATATTATTTAATAACATAGCCTGAGCCCATGCGCCTTGTCCTTATTTATTTCGCCCTATTAAAATGAGTCGATTATATAGCAATTGAAATATTTTTAAAATTCATTGCCTATTTGTTTTTATTTGTGCTATAATTGCGAAGTTATTCAACCATAGTGCATTATGAATTAGGCGGATGTTGTATTTAGTACGTAAAAATGGCGAGTCGATCATTATAAATAATGATATTGAAATCAAGGTTATGGAAGTGAAGCGTAATAGCGTCAAACTTGGCATTACCTTTCCCAATACGTCAACTGTTTTGCGTAAGGAATTGCATGACCGTATAGCGGCTGAAAACGCGACCAGTAATACCAATTCTCAGATTAAATTGTGTGAAGAGTAGGAAGCGATACTAAGTCTTTTCTTAATTATATATTGATTCAATAACATTATTAGCATTCTTAGGAATGAAGCCACTATAATAATCTCCCCAGTATATTGGATTATCATTTAGGGGAAATCTCCAAACAAACTCTATAAAGCTATTATTGGCCATCACTTCTCCATCTGCTGTAGGGGTTAGTTCTTCTCTTCCCAAAGTGGATGATTGCTCTATACCGCAATCCTTATTGCCTTTGATCTCCCCGGCAAAGTTATTAAGCTTAACAAACCTTGACCCGATGATATCCTTGTTAAAGTTCTTAAGGCTTTTATAACGGTTGTTTAGGTGAATGCTGACCCCAAAGTGGTTAACTTTGCGCCCATGCAATAATACCCAGGCTAGGAGTTGATTCTCTTCCTTAACCAAGAGATAATCCTTTGTCGTAGGCAAGCTCCAGGGGCGTGACCAGAGTTCTTGCACTGCTGCCTTAGCGAGGCGACTTTGCGCAGTTTTGTTGCCATGGTGGGCATCTTTAGCCAGTTGGGCAAAACCTGTATAATCAAAGGCTTTAATGTGTCTTAAATACTTGTGTATAACCTCTCGGGTAGTCGCAGAAAGCTCGTCTAACCTGAAATCAGCTATTACTGTTTGTGGAGTTGAATATTCCGCTTTTTGCTTCTCAACGCCCTCGAACGCCATCCACAGGAAATCATTCTGTTTTTCAGGAAGATATCCGGATCCTTTCTGTAAAAATCCCAATTCACCGAATATTTTTTTTAGATGGGGGATGCCTGAGCTTTGTGAGGGTAAGTCGATTATAGCAAGATGATCGAGGGTGAATGACTGATCATTAAACAATTGTCCAATATAAGGAATTGATTTCTCATAGTTGTTCCATAGTGATTGTATAATAAGCTGACAAGCACGTATATTCACGATTATCCACCTTCTAATAAGTTAAACATACCAAGCAGTTATTTATACACCAAAATCAATTATACCTAAAGCATTTCAAAACTAGCTGAGAAGAGAAGCTTGTAACTTTAATCCGTTGCAGCATCGGCCGGCTTTGTACTGGCGCTACAACTGCGGAGAGATACATCGTATTTTGAGTGTTCTAAGTAAGAAGCTGCTGGGTGGTTAGCAAGCATCCAGCCGTAAAACAGCCGGTCAGACTTTAGTTTGCTATACTCATATATTTCAAGGAACGCTCTGGAGTTAGAGATAATCAGTGGTTCATCAGGAGTCCAGCACTTTATAACTTTTATTGAAATGTTATTAACTTGCTTCTGGGTATTTACAGGTATATCTAATACATATAATTTACCAAGTGATCTATCGATAACCTTTACTACAGCTTTCTCGGTGAATTGCCCCTCAACATTCTCATCAACCATAACAAATTTATTTTCATTATCTTCATCGTCTGGTGATTTGTCCGATTGCCCAAATATCATATCAAAAATGCTTTTGTTTTCTTGGGGGCGTTCTGGCTTTATGACCGGAATATCGATGCTATTTTCTGTTTCATTGGGGATGTCCGAGTCATCTTCTCGCGACTCTTGGGCAAATGCGCCATTAGATGCGAAAAAAAGCAGAGCAAGCAATATCATGTAATGCATAGTTAAACCAAATTATTTATCTTCCATACCCAATTTTCAAAAAGCAGAGGGTCTATTATTTTTTTATGATAAACAGCATCAAATTGCTACACTTTATTTAAGTAAAGCTAGATAGATTCCTCATGCCAAATGCTAAATAAGCTTTGTTTTATATATTTGAATATGTTATAATAACAATGTTGTAATTATAGTCTATCATTTTATGAGTAACTCATCTTTAAATTTGGGGCAAGATCTCCCAAAAGATATAAACTTTGCTATCAATATGATATGCGAGTTGACCGGGGAAGAGCCACATAAAATTGCATCCCTTCATAAGGATGAGATATACAATATCCTAAGCTTTTTACTCAAATGTGAAAAAGAAAAACTGCAAAAGCTCCTGCGCGAACATGATCAGAACCAGGAACTTGATATGAAAACCCTGCAGATGATGTGGAAGCTTGTACAAAGAAGTGTTGTTAAAGCTAGAAAGCGTAGTTTCACTGGGCTTGATGAGAAAGTTGATGAGAATTTAAGAATCAATATGGGTAGAATGGTGAAAGAGGCTATCTACCGTGGAGATAATAGCCTAGGGGCGCCTACATCAAACATGCAAACCAGCATCCCTCCTGCAAAGCAGAAAACCGCCATTATATCTTTAGGGAATCTTCAGAGAGTAGCGGCTATGTATGTGCAAAAAACTGCTGGGATATCTTCCTCAGGACCTGCTGTTTCCAACTTATTTTAATTTATAAATACGACGGAATTCGTGAAGTTTTGACAAAATCTTCAATCATATGCACTGACTTTAATCCTGGGACTTCTTCGAGGCTATCTGATGCATTTATTATGTGTGCATGTGAGGTGCGTATGGCCTGTTGCGCATTGAAGCGGTTAAGCCCGCCTGAAAGTATCCATGGGTTAGGGCATTTTAGGTTTTTTAATATGGACCAGTCAAATGTCCGATCAGGCTGATTGCCGTGTATATTGCTATTATTAATGCCATCAAATAACATCATATCTGCTGTATTGCCATAAGTTTTAATACTGTTTTCTGCATCCTCCCGGGTTTTTATACAAATGCTCTTGATTGCTCGGGTATGATATATTTCCTTAATGCGTGCTAGGTCTGTAGGAGATATGTCGTCATCAAATTGGAGATAGTGAGGCTTAAAGGTTGCAAAAATATCTTCTAGCAGGTCTTTGGTAGGCTTAAAAACAACTGCAACTTTTTGCACAAACGGCGGTAAGTCGCTGGCTATTTCGGCAGCTACATCCGGTAGAATATTGCACGGGGAGTCTTTTATAAACGAAAATCCTGCAAAATTTACTCTCAATTTAGCGACAGCAGTGAGTGCTTCCTTGGTAGTAAGCCCGCATATTTTGATTTTCACGTCCATTCTAAAGTAAATTCTAGAGAAATTCTTCCCATTACTTAAGTTTACATTAATACTGGTGCGCCGCAATATTTTTCTACGGAACTCCTAAACCAAATCACTTTTTTAATACTAGGGCAGGTCCTAATTTAGTTGAGGTATATAAAGGAGCATGCAATATAAAGCATATCCTTAAAGCTACGGTCTAGCTTCTCAAATCATATAGCAATGCTGCGGGAATGTTTGAGCCTGGCAAATAAATTCTCAAGTAAATGTCTCAACTTATACCTACAAATATGGAGCAAATTCAGGATTTAGCTCAATGCTGTAAGAACATCGTGGTCTCACATACACTATTCCTTCAGCCCTTGCTTTGTCACGAATATGTATTTTTGCAGAATAAGAGCCCATCCCGGTGGTGGTTGCAAGGCAGTAAAAACGGGGTGGTATTAAAATATTAATGCATAAAAATAAGTATTCTAAGATTGTAGAGTTTTCTTAATCATTTATGATTGAAATCGTATTCAACATTTTATCCGACTAACAGCCTGATTTTTATAGTCTTTTAAAAAATAAAGATAAAAATTATTATTTTATTGAAAAAAATAATTTTTATCTTATAATTATGCAAAGGTATGTATGATTAATTATATAAATTGAGGTATTAATAATATGACAACGTCAAATAAAATTTATATTCAGTATGATAAAGCTTTCCAATACTGGAAGAATGATAGTAGCGAAAGTAGAGGGCATTTTGAAATCGCTCAGACGTTTGATGAGGCTAATACACTATCAGACATCAAAGGACCAGGATTTGTTAATCCAATAGATGTTGGATATGTTTTTATAGATGATAAAAAAGCACCTGTTCAGTATGATAAAGTTTTCCAATACTGGAAGAATGATAATATCGAAAGTAAAGGGCATTTTGAAATCGCTCAGACATTTGATGAGGCTAATACACTATCAGACATCAAAGGACCAGCATTTGTTAATTCAATAGATATTGGGTATGTTCTTATAGATGATAAAAAAGTACCTGTTCAGTATGATAAAGCTTTCCAATACTGGAAGAATGATAATAGCAAAAATAAAGGGCATTTTGAAATCGCTCAGACGTTTGATGAGGCTAATACACTATCAGACATTCAAGAACCAGGATTTGTTAATCCAATAAATATTGGGTATGTTCTTGTAGATGCTTTACCAACCATGCATGAAGTACTGTAGTTATACTAGCTTTTTACAGAGAATTTAGGGCGCGTGTCCTCCATTTAGTATATAAAAGAGCATGCGCCGTAAAGCACGGTCTTGAAATTACGGCTTAATTTCTCAAATCTTGTAGCAATAAAGATAAGGGGCTTGGTAGCTATTTGCCGGAGTTAAAGTAAAAACTAATTATGCTAAATGGGATAGTGCAGAGGTAGAAAGTAATCATAATAGGAAATATCACCCACGGTTCAAGTATCATTGCTCCGATCAATAATACTATAGTTGCCATCAGGAAAGGAACATAGGCTTTTCTAATATGAACAGTTCTGAACGTGAAGGTCGGAACCCTGCTTATCATAATCAGCCCAATTAGTGCCATGTTTATAAATACCAGCCAGGGGGATACAGCGGTTGAAATAAGCTCAAAAGAGAACATCATGGGCAATAGACAAATGCTGGCAGCCGTGGTGATGGGCATTCCTGTAGTAAAATTCTGCAACTTTTTCTTTTCATCAAGATCATCGAGACGTGAATTATATCTTGCCAGGCGCAATGCCGAGCAGGCTATATAAAAGAGGACAACAAACCATCCTATACCTTTTATGGGGATGTTATGCAGCGACCATAGATACATAGTGACTGCTGGAGCAACCCCAAAGCTTACAATATCCGCAAGCGAATCAAGCTCGGCTCCAAATCTGCTGGTTGCGTTTAAAAGCCTTGCCAGTCGGCCATCAATCCCATCTAAAAAGCCGGCGATGAGAATAAGTCCTGCAGCTATGTGCCACTTCTCATCGAACGCATAACGAATAGAAGTCATGCCCAGGCTTAAAGCTAGCAAGGTAACAAAATTGGGCACGAGCCTATAAACCGGAACAGTTTGAAGAGGTTTGTGCATTAGCGCTTTTCTCCAGCAATCTCTTTTTGTGTTCCAGTAAGCAGTGCGATTATGGTTTCGCCACCAAGAACATATTGACCTGTTGCCACCATAGGTTTGATGCCTTCAGGCAGGTATATATCAACCCTGCTTCCAAAACGGATAATGCCAAAGCGTTCACCTGCGGATACGCTTTGGTTTTCATCAAGGTTGCATACAATTCGGCGGGCAATTAGGCCGGCTATTTGCACAACGGCAACATCTTTGCCTGATGGAGTCTCTATAAGTATTGATTGCCTTTCATTGAGTTCGCTGGATTTATCAAGTGTGGCGCTGATGAATTTACCGGGGTTATAGTGAAGTGCTTTAATGCGGCCTGTTACCGGGATCCGGTTGACATGGACATCAAATACACTTAGAAAAATGCTGATACGGGTTAAATTAGCCTCGCCCATTTGCAGTTCGCTTGGGGGCTTGGCGCTTAGTATGCTTTCAATTATTCCATCTGCGGGGCCAACGACCACTGAATCTATGATTGGGGTAACCCTGTCAGGGTCTCTGAAAAAACATATGCACCATATGGTTACAATAACTCCTATCCAGCCTAAATTATTTGAAACTGAAAAAAACACGACTGTTACAAAAGCAAATAGAGCTATGAAGATATAGCCTTCTTTGTTAATTGCAGGTAAGTAATCAAATAATGATCTTAACATTTAATATCCAATTCTTGTTGAAAGTTTTTGCATTGCCGCTACGAGTATATATAATAAAGTCTCAAAAGCAAATAGTTAGTATTTAATGAAGATCAAAAGCGTATGTGTTTTTTGTGGTTCAAGGGTACCACGTAATGAATCATTCATCGAGCTTGCCGCCAGATGCGGTGAGGTCATTGGTGAGCTGGGACTTACTTTAGTGTATGGTGGAGGCGGGACTGGTCTAATGGGTGTGGTTTCGAAAGCCGCCAATGAGCGTGGTGCTGAAGTGGTGGGCATATACCCTAGGTTTCTTCATGAGCGTGAGCCATTGAGCCGCCATGTCAGCGAAGCCTTCATAGTCGATTCTATGTTTGAAAGAAAAAAAATCATGATTGAAAGGTCAGATGCATTCATTATTTTGCCAGGTGGAGTGGGCACACTGGACGAGATTTTTGAAATAATCACTTTGAAAACCCTTGAAATGCTCGACAAGCCTTTGATCTTTATCAATAAAGATGGTTATTGGGATACTCTCAATGATATGCTTAGGCATATTGCCGATAACAATCTTGTGAGTTCGCATGTATTTGATTCGTATCGTTTTGTTCCTACAGTTGAAGAAGCATTCATTAAATTAGGGTTTAAGCTATGAAAGCATGTGTTATCGGGTGTGCAGGCAGAATGGGATCGGAAATAGTAAAAGCCATACTTGAGTACCCCGAGGACTTTTCGATCAACTCAGGAATAGTCAGCTATAAATCGGAGCATATTGGCAGAGATATTGGTGAAGTTATTGGGATGTCTAAGCTGGGATTTGCTGCCACAGATAAAATTCCTGCAAACTGCGACATGGTTATCGATTTTTCTACTCCTCAGGCTGCACTGTCCCATGCTGAGTTTTGTGCAGAGCATAATATGTCCTATATTACCGGAGTGACCGGGTTAAGCGAGCAGCAATTGTTGAGACTTGAAGAGTTAGCTATGCGCATTCCCTTATTTTATTCCCCCAATATGAGTTTTGCTATCAACCTAATGGCTGCTCTGGTAGAGAAGGTATCCAGCTATTTAGGGACGGAATATGATATTGAAATATTGGAAATGCATCATAATCAAAAGCAGGATGCTCCCTCTGGTACGGCATTACTCTTAGGAAAAGCCGCTGCAGATGGACGACGACTAAAGCTTAAAAATCATATTGCTCTCGACCGCAATCAAAAACGAAAGCCCAATGATATCGGTTTTGCATCCTTGAGGGGTGGTGATGTTATTGGCGAACATAAAGTTATTTTTGCCGGAACAGGGGAACGCCTTGAATTGACTCATATAGATACTAAGCGTTCGGTATTTGCCCATGGCGCGTTAAAAGCAGCGAAATGGTTGTCGCAGCAAAAGCCTGGAAAACTGTACAGTATGAAGGACATGTTATCTATATGATATCAGTTTATTTTTTACTATTTTGTTCATACCTGCTTGGATCCATTCCATTTGGTCTCATTTTAGCATACCTGGTCAGTAAGCAGGATATACGGTTGCAAGGCTCTGGTAATATAGGGGCAACTAATGCATATCGCGTCGCCGGCAAGTTGGTTGGCTTGCTGACCCTGATCCTTGACCTGTTCAAAGGTTCCGTAGCAGTTATTTTGGCTACGAAACTGGTTCCTGAAAATGAGCTCATCGGTTATATTGCTGGATTTTTAGCCTTTTTTGGCCATGTTTATCCAGTCTGGCTTGGGTTTAAAGGAGGGAAGGGGGTGGCAACAGCGCTAGGTGTTGTGCTTGTGCTCTTTCCAAAGCTAGCCTTGATTGCAGTTTTTTCCTGGGCAACTGCGTTTGCGATGTTCCGAATAGTTTCCTTCGCTTCCGTGTTCACAAGTGCTATCTGCATTGGGGCTATATGGTTGACTGCCTATCACCTTAGGTTTCTTTCGGATCATACTTATGAGAAAAGCTTTATTATATCATCTATTTTTCTTATAGTAATCGTTAGGCATCAGGCTAATATCAGAAGAATGCTAAATAATACGGAAAAAAAACTGTAAAATCCCTAAAAAATTAATTTTTTATTAACTAATGTCAGCTCATAATGAACCTAATAATAGGTTTAATGGGGTTGTCATATGCCGAAAAACAATAGGGATTTCCTGGTAAAGAGTGGCATGAAAGAACAGTTAGTAGTCAAGCTCGATAATTCTCAGGTAAAATGTTTGGTCGCGTTTGCTATGGACAACATCAAAGCGCCTAACCTTCTGCAAATGCTTATCCAGCTCGCATCTATGGAGATCAGGGATAAACCAGGAGCAGCTTCACTTGCAATGCACTCAATTGCAACTGTTGTGCAGCTCAAAAACCTTACAGGTGAACAGATTGCAGAACTTGATAATGAATTTCGGTATAGTGGGGATGAGATAATTTCTCGGCGTCATGTCAAAGCAATGCTTATAGCTGGCCAGCAGGAAAAGCTCTACTTCAAAAGCGGTGGTATCAAAGGTGAGTATCATTTATATCACGATGATGTCGAGGCCAACGAAGAAGTGATATAGCTTTGAGGTAGTTATGCAAAACCAAACCCATAATACAACTCTACCTCCATTAGCTAATCAAGCAGAAGTTCCCCTCAAAGCGGTTCTCATTTTGGGTATAGATGTTGGTTTTAATAGAACGTCAAATATTACTCAATATCAAAAGCAATTTCAATCTGGAGAAGAAGGTTATTTATTGATAGGTGATGCGGTTAAAGAGTTAGACGCATTGGATGATAGTTTGCTCAAGCTCAAAGGTAGGATAGATAGCTCTACTAGAATATATATCTTAGCACATGGAAATGCTCAATATGGCGTTCACTTTATTGATAAAAAGGGGTTCTATACGGGAAACTTTTTGGAAAAAATAGCACAATATAGTGAAGGCAAACCTCTAAGCATTCAAGTGATTTCATGTTATTCTGGTGCTGCGGCGTCTACCGTCCTAGCCTTACCTGCAGGTTCAGTGCTAGTGACGCATAGCCCTAATTATACTCCTATTCTTGCTGATTTGGGTGAAGCGTTAATTTTAGAATCTAGTAAGGACGTAAGTCGCGACGAGGATGTCGTGCATGATTTATTACGTAGATTTACCCTAAATATAAAGCAAACTGCTACCATATCAATCCACAAAAGCGATGGAGCACTATTTAAGCATACTATAAGATTTAAAGACTCGAATATAAACCCCGCTTCTCCTCTTAGCGAAGTAATTCGCTATCTGGAATTAAAACGCCTGGAATTTATACAAGTCTATAATCAAGAATTTGGGCATCAGATTGACCCTAAAATGTTTCCAAGCATAACCGAGACAGAAGCTAGGCAATGGAAGTTTGATTATATAAACTATCAAAATACTTTAAACCGCTTAAGTGCTTTTCCTGGATTTATATTGCCTGAAGTAGTTGCTTTGACAGACTATATTAATTATCAAGTAAGAGGCAAAACTCCATTAATGATAGCTGCAACCAAAGACAATTTTCATTCCATTTCTGATATGCTTAAATTGCCTGGGGTTGACATAAATGCTAGAGATGAGCAGGGATACACTGCATTGATGGCAGCAAGCATTAATGGTAATTATCAAGCGGTATCTGCCTTACTTGTATCGGGTAAAGTTACTGCTGCTGAACTAGCAATGAAAAATAAACAAGGGTATACGGCGTTTATGATGGCTGTTATAGAAGGTCATCACGATGTAATACAAAACATGTTTGAATATGATGCAGTTAAAGCTACTGCTGAGTTACCTAACAGTGAAGGCAAAACTGCACTAATGCTTGCCGAAGAAATTGATGACCAAATAACCAAGCGTGCCGCGTCGTTAAATCAGCCGAAAAAGACCCTTGTCTATGAAGAAATAGCTATTACGATTGTCAATAAAATTTATGCAGGTCCTTTTTATATTGCTATATTACAAAACGATGAAAGAGCATTTAATAAAATACTTCCAAGCATTACAAAATATCCATTTGCAATGAAATGGCCTTTTCTTGAGGCCATAAGAAATGGCAGAGATACTATGTTTAAAGAAATGCTGCCCCATATGTTGCAATTTCCAGATACAATGAAAGAAGCTTTTATTAAAATGGTAGAACAAGACAAAGTTGCTATGCTAAAGGAAATGCTGCCTCATATGCTGCAGTTTCCAGATGTAATGGGAGCTGCTTTTATAGATATAATAAAACATGATAAAAGTGTTATGTTTAAGGAAATATTGCCTCACATGTTGCAATCTAGAGAAGCGATGAGTGCAGCCTTTATAATGGCAGTAAAACATAACCGCAGTGCTATGTTCAAGGAGATTTTACCCCATATGCTGCAGAATCCAGATGTAATGATTGCAGCTTTTAAAGATATAGTAAAGATTCCTAACTATGCGTTATTTAAAGAAATTTTACCTCACATTCTGGGAGTTCCAGCTACAATGAATGCGGCTTTTATAGAGACAATAAAGGCTCCCAACTATGCTATGTATAAAGAAATGTTACCTCACATGATCAACAATCCAGCTGCAATGGAATTAGCATTTGAAGAGTCAGTTAAATATGCTGCAACAGGAATGCTTATGGAAATATTGCCGTCTTTAAAGCCAGATTCCAGTGCTATGAAAAAGGTATTTCTGTGGGCTATAGCGCGCGATAGTGGATCGGTATTTAATAACTGGCCGGTTGGACACAGAAGTCGCGGGAGTGTTTATACTAATGTAGAAGGCGAATCTTTCCTCAAATTTGATGGTTCTACTTCAAATGAAGATGGGAATTGGACAAATCAATATAAACAGGAGTTGATCATAAGCATGTTGTCTTATATAGATCCAATCCCATCAATACCATCCACTGGTTCTTTTGCTTACATCTTAGATATAGTAAAGAATGATGATGAACTATTTGTAAACGTAATTGAGAAAGGGAAGAAAAATAACCCTAAACTGGTTGGAGAGTTACAGGCAATACTTCCTGAAATGCTTAAGAACCCAGATGTTAAGCAGCAGCTGCTTGCTGCGGCAACAAAGGCAGGGAATCAGGAAATATTAGATAATATTAGCGAAAGTGAAAGAGTTAATATTCATATAGCTTCAACCCCGCCTTCGCCAGAACTGAGGCCGTTAGTTCCTGCTGGTGTACCTAATCTTCCAAGCGTACCTGATGTTCCAACTTTTAAGCGCTTACCTAATACTGAGTCTCAACATAGCTTTGGTTCTGGCTCAATGTCTGCTACTCCGCTAGTGGATGCTACGCTCACACTTGTAACAGCTGTGGCGGCAAAGCTTAGGGGCGGTAAAATTCCAGGCGAGCCAGCGAAATTTAATATGCCATCGTTTATAGAGCAACCACCTCAGTCTGCCAATGCACCTGGGAGCTGGGTATCAACTGTCACACCTCAAGGTGAGCATCCAAAAGTCACAACTCAAAGCAAAAAACTCGAGAAGCAGGGTGGAGTGTCCACTACTACTAGCTCAGATGAAATAACTCACTAAGAATCATCAAATTATGGCATGAGGGCAAATTTTGTTGTATAATGAGGGGGAAATTAGAGTTTAGGGTAATCTATGATGTCACAACCTAGATATTTAGATGTTACGAATGACGTCGCCTTCAAAAAAGTATTTGAGCACAAGGAAATATTAAAAGACTTCTTAAATGTTATACTACGCCGCCCTAAGGGTTTGAGAATAGTAGAACTGGAGTTTATACCCAGTGAAGAAATCCCCGATCTTGGCCAGGGCAAGCGCAGCATGTTTGACTTAAAGTGCACAGATGAGAGTGGAAAGGTCTATGTCGTAGAGATGCAAAACCGCAGAGAGCCACATTTTTTGAAAAGAGTACAGTACTATGCCTCACATGCTTATGTTTCCCAATTACAAGTTGGCAATTGGCATAAAAACCTGATGCCTGTTATAGTTGTTGCCATAACTAAATCTAATTACTTCCCTAAAGAAGTTAAGTGCATTAGCTACCACAGAACCCGCGAAGATGAAACAAACCAACTGCATTTATATGAGCTGACTTATGTGTTTATTGAATTGAAAAAGTTCACAAAGAAGAAAGAAGAGCTAAGGGATCTAGAAGACTACTGGCTGTATTTTTTGGCGAAGTCGCAAAACGATAAGGCGCCACCAAAGGAAATAAAGGACAAGATGATTTTACAGGCTTATCAAACACTTGAACAGTTTAATTGGACGAAAGCTGAATATGATGCATATATTAGAGCCAGGCTGCTTGCCGAAGCTGATATATTGACGTTGGAAAAATCCTATGAGGATGGTGAGAAGAAAGGCATAGGGAAAGGTATAGAGAAAGGCAGGGCTGAGAGAGATACGGAAATTGCTATAAACTTGTTAGCGCAAGGCATCTCCATAAAGGTAATCGCAAAGTCCACTGGTTTAACTTTAAAACAGATCGAAGAATTGAAAAAGAAAATGAATGAAGAGAAATAGTATATAAGCCCACATAGCTTAAATACATGCAAGTTGTGGCATCACCATGAAGCCCTTATCAGATATTTTCGTTTAGGTGCTTACTTAAATTGAAAACTCTGGTATTATCAAGCAGATATGGATAAGAATCAGATTTAAGTATGGATTTATTTAGCAATCAGAATCAGGCAAAGAAGCCGGACAAGAAAAAAGCAGCAACCTATACCGCCGATGATATCGAAGTTTTAGAAGGGCTGGAGCCGGTGCGCCGCCGGCCTGGCATGTATATAGGTGGCACTGATGAAAAGGCGCTCTATCATTTGGTTTCAGAGGTGTTGGATAATGCTATGGATGAGGCGGTAGCTGGATTTGCTGACACTATAAATATCTATCTTGGTTCCGACAATAAAGTTATTATTTCCGATAATGGCCGGGGCATCCCTGTGGACAAGCACCCTAAGTTTCCGGACAAGTCAGCGTTAGAAGTCATTCTTACCACCTTGCACTCCGGCGGTAAATTTAGCGATAAAGTCTATGTTACTTCCGGGGGACTCCATGGGGTTGGGGTGTCTGTGGTCAATGCTCTTTCTGATATCTTTGAGGTTGAAGTCCGGCGCAATAAAAAATGCTATAACCAGAGCTACTCGCGCGGCGCTCCACTTACCAAACTCAATGAAGCTGGCAAGTCAAGTGATTCAGGCACCACCATTACCTTTCATCCGGATCCTGATATTTTTGCGCAAAATAAGTTTTCAGCTGCAAAGATATACCGCATGGCTTGCTCTCGGGCATATCTCTTTAAAGGGGTGAAAATTAACTGGAGCTGCGATCCTGACCTCGTATCCAATACTCCGGAAATACCAGCTAGCCAGGAAATTCATTTTCCTAATGGACTAAAGGATTATTTGCAAAGTATTTGTCAACAGAATCAAATGATCTCTCCTGAAGTGTTTGCTGGTGATGCTGAGCTTCCCAATGGAGCTGGCAGAGTTGAATGGGCGGTAAACTGGTTTATCACTGGTGAAATGGTGATGCGCTCATACTGTAACACCATTTATACGTCGCAAGGCGGCACGCATGAGCAAGGGCTTAAGAATGCCCTGCTTAAAGGCTTTAAAAATTATGCGGATATCATTGGGGAAAAAAGAGCTGCTCAGCTGACGGCCGAGGATATATCATCAGTTATGATTGCTATTGTTTCAGTCTTTATCAAAAACCCTATATTTCAGGGGCAGACCAAGGAAAAGCTGCTTACGCAAGATGCTACTAAAATGGTAGAAGGGGCTGTGCGCCATCAGTTTGAACATTGGCTTACGGCGACACCAAAGCTTGCCAATGGTATTTTAGAGCTGGTCATTATTGAGGCTGAGGATAGGATTAAGCGCAGGAAATCCAAGGAAGTTGCCCGGAAAAATCCCATTAAGTCACTGCGGCTTCCTGGTAAGCTTACCGATTGCGCTCAGGATGCCAAAAGCAATACAGAGATATTTCTGGTCGAAGGTGAGTCTGCAGGCGGATCAGCGAAGCAGGCACGCAACCGCGAAACCCAGGCCATATTGCCTTTGAAGGGAAAGATACTTAATGTTGCCAGCAACTCAATGGATAAAATCAATGCTAATCAGGAAATATCTGATCTGTTACAGGCTTTAGGATGCGGTAGTGGTGATCAGTACAAAGCTGAAGACCTTCGCTATGACCGCGTAATAATCATGACCGATGCAGATGTGGATGGTGCCCATATCACTTCATTGTTATTAACTTTCTTTTATTTGCAGATGCCGGGGCTGATCAGAGATGGCCATCTCTATCTGGCGCAGCCTCCATTATTCAGGGTTACTCAGGGAGCTCAAAGTTACTATGCTCAGAATGAAAAAGAGAGGGAGGAGATAATAGGCAAATTGCCCAAAAACAAAGGGAATATTGATGTAGGGAGATTTAAAGGCCTAGGGGAAATGGCAGCGTCACAACTTAAAGAAACCACCATGGACCCTAAAAAGCGGGTGCTGCTTAAGGTAATGTTTGCCGATGAAGTCCAAAATACAGCAACTCTGGTTGACCACCTGATGGGTAAGAACCCGGAAATGCGTTTCAAATTCATAAAAGAAAACTCAGCTCTATCCTCTGAGAAACTGGCTGAAATCCTGGATGTTTAATGATTCATTAATCTTTTTATATTACCCTTTAACTATAAATGCGTTAGAGGGAGTTTTATGGGTAAAGATAGGATTGGGAAATTAGAGGACTATCATCAAGTCGGCAGTATTACCGGCTCAATCGGTGCGGGTATTTATAAACTTAAGCCAGAATTGGTAAAGCCAGGTGAGAATCCTGATGCACTGTTTTTCGTTAAATCGGGTTGGAATACCCCAAGTTATATTGCTGGCAACGTTGCGAGGTTATTGTTAGGGGAGTCAGCACCTGAAATGCTATTGCTTAAAGATAATAATGGGCATCCTTATATGGCATCACGGGGTATAGAAAACTTTAAAGAGGTTATAGGATATTTACGTGATGCAAAGCTTAGCGAAAGCTGTTGGCCTAATGGATGCATAATAGATGATAAAGGACGCATCCACTCGGTGCAGTCATATATGCTTGGATGGATGCAAGCTCACCACCCAGAAGTACATTTATTTGAAGACAGTGAAAAGGTAAGGATAACAGCAGGACATTTCCTTGAACATGGCGATATGCATGGGGCAAACCTTGGAATTAGGAAAGAAGGAGATAGAACAATAGCTGCAGTTCTAGATTTTGACCATGCCTTTAATGCTTACGGTTATAAGAACTATGTATATGACATAACATTATTTTCATATTACATACCGCCAGGAAGCAATGATAAAGTACTAGCCACCCTTGAGGCAATAATGGACAAAAAAGAAGAGGTTATGAAGTTAGTTGATGAAATGATAGTTGATTTAGGTGGTGAAGGATCAAACATCAAAAGTGCATTAATAAAGAATTTTTTAACCTTAGAAAGGGAGATAACCCTGTGCCAATTGATCCGTGCCATAAATACTGGGCACCCAGCTTTAATAAAAAAAATCAGTAGCACAATCACAGATGCTGCATTTTTTAAGGATATTAATGGCTATACTATAAATGAATTACTTGTTACGCTATTGAACAGTGGAAATACAGACTTAACATACAAATTCCTCCCTTATATGCCGCAAAATACCCTAGAAGATGTCATTGGATGGGCAATAGATAGCAAACATACCATACGATTTAATCAGCTGTTGCCATACGTTAAACCAAATTCAAATAACTTGCGAAAGGCTTTTATGCAAGCAATAGAAATGAATGATATCGATAGGTTTAATAAAATATTTGAACATATAAAGTCAACTCCAATTGCTATCGAAAAGACTCTTGAGACAGATTTTGAAATTCACAATACATATATGCTTGATAAAATGTTGCCATACATGAATCCAGCTTCATATGCAATGCAAAAAGCTTTTGAGAAAGCAGTAGAATTGAATGATACCGATAAGTTTAATAAAATATTCGAACGTATAAAGTCATCCCCTTCTGCAATGCATGTTGCTTTTAAAAAAGCATTTGAAATTAACAATAGAAATATATTTGACAAAATGTTGCCTTATATGAATCCAGGGTCAGGTATAATGAAACAAGCCTTTGAAAAAGCAGTTGAATCGAATGATACTGATAGATTTAATAAAATGCTTGAATATATAGACCCATTTTTAATGGGAGACGTTTTTGAGAAAGCAGTAGAATCGAATGATACCGATAGGTTCAATAAAATATTCGAACATATAAAGTCAAGCCCGTCTGCAATAGATTCAGCTTTTACAAAAGCATTCGAAATTAACAATAGAATTATGTTTGACAAAATGCTGCCTTATGCGAATCCACATTCATATATAATGAAAGAGGCCCTTGATAAAGCAATAGAAATGAATGATATTGATGAGTTTAATAAAATATTTGAATATATAAGCCCATCTGCAATGGGTGACATTTTTAAGAAGGCAGTAGAAAGGAATGATGTTAATGAGTTTAATAAAATATTTGAGCGTATAAAATCAACTCCAGATGCTATGGTAGGTGCTCTTGGGGAGGCAATAAAAAATGACAGAGTTATTATGTTAGACCAGATGTTGCCTTACATGAGAACAAATTCTCCTGCAATGAGTGTAGCTCTTGAAGAGTTACTAAGTAGCACCAATGAAGCAGTACATGATAAGGTGCTGGATTTTATAAAGTCAGATTCCACTATAAGAAGAGAACTTTTTGCGGAGGCATTTGAGCGCAATGAAATAATCTTCAAGAAACTTCTACCATATATTGCAGAAGATAAAAGTGTACTCAGGTATTACTTTCAGTTCTTTCAATTTGGTGTATCCAAAAAATGGAAATTATTGTGCAAACAAATCCTTATGGCTACCAATGATATTGAAATGCTAGATGATTACAATCCTCAAATTATAGAGCTAGCAAAGGAAGATGGTGAACTGTTTATAAATATGTTAGAGAAAGCAAAGGTAAACAATCTTCAACTGGTTAAAGAGCTACAGGTTGTACTTCCAGAAATGCTTGAGAATCCAGATCTTAGAAAGCAATTATTAGAAACGGCAACTAAAACCGGAAATCAGGAGGTATTGGCTCAAATCCAAAAAGGTGAAGTAGTTAACTTACATATGGATTCTACGCCATCATCAGAAGTTGGACTCCCAAGCAAAGTAGAGCAGATTGTTCCACCACCGATACCAGAATCAACCATTCATTCTGTGCAAGCAATTGCACCAATGATTGCTGATCCAAAAGGTCAGCATGAGCATAACGATACAAGACCCATGTCTGCACACCCTGACCTACATGGCACGTTAATGCTTGCACAAGTTGCATTAGGATTAAGAACCCCAAGTGCACCAGTAAAAGTTGAAATGCCATCGTTTGTTGAAATGCCAGCTAAACATGATGAGCCAAAGGAAAGTTATGCATCAACGCTAAGTACAGGCCAGACAAGTCATGATGTTGCCCAAAGCTGGTTACAGGCAGTCACATCAACCACAAGCACAAGCACAACCACAAAGAAAGAAGAGGATGATGAAATTCCAAAATTAGTAGATGACACATTAACAATCCATACAAGTCAATATATAAAGGGTCTCAAAAAAGAGCCAACTGTAGAAAGATAGTTTGGAGCGCTTCAATTTATTATCTATTTGAACAATTTATTAAATTAGTATATAATTCAGAAATTAATAAATGGTTTGCAGTTAAAATGATATCAAATGAATGGCGCGGAATTCTCTACGCAATAGCCGCCGGATTATTCTTCGGAACTATCGGCTACTTCGCCATGGGTATTTTGCAGGCTGATATATCGATCCCTAACATGTTGTTTTGGCGATTTTTTATTGCGGGACTTTTTATGACGGCAATGGCGTTGCCTGTGCTGAAAAAGCCTATGTATGGTGGGCTATTTAAATCCTTTCTGCTCTGCGCCGTGTTTTACAGCAGCTCGACCGCGTTTTATTTTTTATCATCTATCTATATAGGTACAGGCCTGGCCATGGTGATTTTTTTCATCTTTCCCTTGTTTGTTATACTTTTATCCTGGATGTTTTATAAACAGAAGATTAGCCCAGTATATTATATTGCTATCGCCTTAATTCTAATTGGCCTGGTATTGTTGTCGCATAATACTGAAATCGCCCTAGATGCTATAGGTATTTTATTCGCTATTTTTTCAGCAGTACTCTATGCGGTATATATTGTTGCTAGTAAAAAGCAGGCTGGCCAGCTCAATCCATTGCTGCTTACTCTCATGGTATGCTATAGTTGTAGTTTGGTTTTTTTTAGTGTCTCGATTTTTCATGGCTCCTTTGTTGTTCCGCAAGCACTTTATGTTTGGGGACATATTATGGGGCTAGCTGTGATTTGCACTGCCTTGCCTATATTGTTTACCCTATATGGTTTGAAGTACATCTCAGCTGCTAAAACCTCTATACTCTCTGCCTTGGAGCCGGTAATCGTTGTAATTATTGGGGTGCTTTTTTTGGAGGAGGCAATTACCTTAAAGCAAGTGTTAGGCATCGTTATCATTTTAGCGGCAGCAATTCTAGTACAATGCGATAGCTTGCCGCTCTTTAAAAAGCCTCGCCGCCTGTAGACTTATGAACTATTAAAACCATTTTTTCTTATAATACCAAAAGAAGGCCGCTGCTGCTATTAAGTCGAGAACCATCCAAACATTTCTGGTTCCAAAGTTGATAGGAATAACTGGATTAAAGATTACAGCTAATGCCCCAAAAATCAAAACAAGCTCCAGCTTATGTTTAAACTCCTTGTATGCAATATATGCAGCAAAGCCGAATATGATAATTTTAACTACCAGGTAAAACATATATGGAAGCGGTAATAAGGCTGCTAATGCCGCGACCGCTGGAATCAGTAATAGTTGTTTGTTCATGTTGGCCTATTATTAATTAGAATTACTATCAGCCTAACCTTAAATAAAAAAAATGCAATTAACTATAATTCTTGCTATACACTGTAGTACTATCAATAGAGCTTTTTAGGCAAATGCTAAGGCGGGCTGCGCAACTATTCTCGAGTTACACCTCTCAGGTTATTCTTTTGAGTCTGATCATGATGGCGCCTTTATATATCCTTCTGGCTGCAGCAACGCCTATATCCAATGACTTCTACTTATATAGCCTGATCCTCAAGCACACATCAACCCAGCTCTGGAATGGGGATTTCCTCCTCAAATGGTTCAGTGAAACTAATGCGGGAATGGGCTCTCCAGTTGGTCTATTCTATGGGCCTTTTGTTTACTATCTTACGAGCTTGCTCCAGTTTCTAGACGGCGTTGACCCAAATGGATTTCTCCGGGTGGGCATTACTGTGAATTTGTGCTTAATGCTGTCGGCGATTTCTGCAAAGCAATGGCTGCTTGCTGAGAAGTTTAGCCATGCGCAGGCGGAATTTGGCGGGATGTTATATCTACTGCTGCCCTATGTTTTTGGAACCTGGAGCCCTGCGAGTTTTTTCGCAGCGGCTATTTTGCCATTGGCCCTTTATTATACGATCAACTGCAAGGATGTATGGGCGCAGCTATTGTTGGCTGCACTCCATGCAGCTTTGCTTACTTCTCACCCACCATCCTATTTGGTTTTGGGGCCATTTCTTTTTTCATACTTATATTATATGCAGCGCGATCTTATCAAGCTGATATACGTTGCAGTACTCAGCCTGCTTTTATCTGCTTATTATCTAGTTCCGTTTTTTGCCAACCAGCAGTTTGTGGATTTTACAGCTTTCACTTCCGGCAAGTACGACGTCCATGTCGGCTTTTATAGTTACGACATGATGCTTGCCACCCTCATGATAGTACTGCCACCGCTATTTTTTTTAGGCATTAGTTTTAAAAAAGTCTATTTTAAAAAGCTCAAGTTCTGGTATATATCGCTGCTTATAGTCTTATTCATGCTCACCCCATTATTTATTCCGATATTGATGATGGTGCCAGTAATAAAAAATCTGCAGTTCTCTGGTCGGTTTTTGATTCTACTTAAGCCGATAGTTTCATACCTATTTGGCTACTTAATAGCAAAAGAGCCCAGAGTTTATGGGATCAAAGTTGTGATGCTGTTCTTATCCATTGCGCTTTGTTGGAATGTCCCTACAGATTATTTTGTCAAAGAGCCGGGTGGGTACATAAGCTACCTATATAAAAATCAAATAGTTATGGCTCCTGAATACATAACCTCAGCGATGAAATCCCATGAAATGAATTACTATCTTATGGTAAAGAAGTATGAACACCTACCAAAAGCATCTTTTTTCGAAGGTAATGGGGAAGTAGAGATCAGTGATTTCTCAGGGCGTGCTATTACATTGAAGGTCGATATAAAAAGCGATGCGGCTATAGTTTTACTTAAAAGAATCTCTTTCCCGGGCTGGGAGGTTTTTATAAATGGTGAGAACATACATCCCGAAGAAGTGATGTTTGATCATGATGGCTTAATTGCACTCGCATTACCCAATGGCAAGCAAGTCGTGCAGATGCACTGGAGCGCCAAAGGCGAATACCTTGGATATTTGTTAAGTCTAATGGGAATCCTAATTGCTTTGATTTCAGTAGCATTATTCACAAATACCTTACGAATGCGATTTAGTGAACCGGTTGTAGTTCAAAGGCTTAGATATCGCAATTAGAAGACTATTTTAGAGTATTATTAAGTTATTCTTTTTTGACTAAAGTGGTTTTTTCTCCATAATGTATCTGCAATTAAATAAAAAGGATGCAAGTTATGAAAGAGATTATGTTTCGTAGCAGTGTAGCAAACGTTGTTAAAAATCTAGAATCATCGGTTAATGAAGGTTATTCCCTAAAAGTTAAACGCATACTGAATGCTATCAGTGATGCAAAAAAAGAAAAAGTCATGAATGGATTTTCTCTAGCTGTTGTTATGTCTGCTGTGCAAAAACATAGAACATCAATAATATTAATGCTGTTGAATGCAGCGTCTACCCAAAGAAAGCAAGAATTAATTAGAATTACCCTTGATGAAATTATAAGGATTGGTGGTCGTAATAATGAATCAATGTTTGAATTATTATTACGGAAAGCTAATACAGAGTTGCTGAAAAGTGCTATTTCAAGCTATTTCGGCTTTGCTACTGGCCATGGCCTTGTATCGACTGCGCAATGGTTACTGCAGGAAGCTCCTGATCGTAAGATGGAGTTATGCACCGAACATTTTAGTTTAGTTGTATTCCGTTGGGATATCCAAATGTTTGAGTTATTATTGAGTGTATCTACTCTCAATGAAAGACAACTTATGTTTAATAATGAGAGTCAGAGCCTAAGTCAGTGTTTTAAACTAGAGTATCTTAGAGGCGTCTCCTTATTGCCGTGGGAGATAGAACGTAAGTTGAAGTTAGTGCCGCTACTAAAAGCATATGACACTGAAGATCAAAGGGGCTTAGAGAAGATAGTAAAATGTTTACCCGACATTGAGCAATCAGCGTTTCTTGCTAAATGTGTCCCGGCCTATATGGAGTTGATAGCTGAAGGATGCTGGCGTGATCTTGCAGGCATTGTAAAGATGAATGCAATACTCCAATTGGTATGTCAGAACATATCCGGCAAATTTACGGAATTATTTAACGTCCCCTTTACTATGGTATGCACTTTCCTTGGCATACCTAAATTCCAACAACAACCTATAGTAGTCATTCCAGCGCTCCCTTGCCTTAAATATGTTGAACGCTTTGAAAACGAAGAAAAAAAGCCTGGTGGCCCTTCATTATAAGGGTTGCCGTCATTCCAGCCACGAGTGGCTTACGCCAGTTTACGATCCCAACTTACTCCGAAATGCTCTAAATCGACGTCATCGCGAACCCCGCAGGGGCGTGGCAAACCAGTATTTAGGCAGATGTAAATAATTATAATTTTGTGTAAACGTTAAGACTGGATTGCCGCGCTTCGCTCGCAAGGACGGTGTTTTTGCTCCATTTAGAGTAAATGGTTACAGTGCAAGGGCGCAATAATGGATTGCCGCGCCAAGCGGGGCTCGCAAAGACGGTTTCTTGGCGCAACTATGTATTATTGAACTCTTGCCCACCCCCATTAACTTAATACTTGCAGTTTATAAAGAATGGTATAAAATGCTTAAACTATGTAAAAATTTGTATTGGAGTTAAAGCTTAATGTCGCTATACGAGTGTACTTTTATCGCGCGCCAGGATATATCAGCACCAGATGTGCACAAGCTGGCTGATAAATTCATTGAAATCTTGAAAGGCCTGGGTGGCAAACTGATTAAAAAAGAATATTGGGGTCTTAGGACTCTTGCCTATGTTGTTAAGAAAAACAAGAAAGGCCATTATATTATGCTGGGAGTTGAAGCAACCCCTGAAGCAATTAAAGAATATGAACGCAATTGTAAGATCCATGAAGACATTATTAAATATATGTCTTACAAAGTGGATAAAATTGATGAAGCAGCATCGCCAATGATGCAAGCTCCTGCTAAGGCTACGCCTGGCATCGGTGCTGTTGATGAAATGATAATGTAGGGAATGAGAATGGAAGGAAATCAAAACACCACCAATAATTTTGTTGCAGCAATTGTTCCAAATTCAGTGCTATTCAACCGCAAGGGAAGCTTTAAAAAAGGCTCAAGATGTCCGCTTTCTCAGAAGGATGCCCCGCCGATTGACTACAAAAATCTAACGCTTCTCAGCCAGTATGTGTCTGAAAAAGGAAGAATGCTTCCCAGCCGGATTACCAATGTCTGCGCGAAGAAACAAAGAGAATTAAAAAGAGCTATCAAGATTGCAAGAAATCTTGCTTTGCTACCGTTTACAGTGAAATAATTATTTGGTTAAGAACAATGCAGGTCATTCTTTTAGAAAAAGTTGGAAAATTTGGTAACATTGGTTCGGTTGTAACTGTCAAAGATGGTTATGCCCGCAACTATTTATTGCCTAGAAAAAAGGCAATTCGTGCTACGCGCACAAACGTAGAGTACTTTGAAAGAAGACGCGAAGAGCTGGAGTTGGATAATGCTACTAAGAAGGCGGAAGCAGAGACTCTTTCTGTTAAACTTAACGGTATGACGATTATCCTTATCCGCCAGGCTGGTGATGATGGCAGGCTTTACGGTTCGGTTACCGGTCGTGATATCGCCCGTGCTATTGCTGAAAAAGCTCAGGTTGAAGTTGAAAGCGAGTGCATCGTTCTTGGCAATAAAGTAAAAGAAATTGGTATCTATACCGTTAACGTGGCTTTGCATCCAGAAGTTTCGGTTGCAATCTCTCTCAATGTCGCCCGTAGTGATAACGAAGCTAAGTCTGCGCATAAGAAGAGTAAAGGTGAAGAGGAAGAAGCTCCTAAAAGAGAACCTAAAAGCAAAACCAAAAAAACTCGTGCCAAAACTGCTAAGCCAAAAGAAGAAGCTGAAGCTGAAGCCTAGCCGTAGCTCGCAGAGTGAAGGCTGAACAAAGTAGCAAACAAATAAGGGGCTTGTTGTTATCTAAGGTGTTCTCGCGGAGATTTCTGTATGCCCACCAAATCTAATTATGTTCTTTTCAGAGTAATTTCTTTTCAGCATAGGTTGTGGTGAATGATCAATACTTAAGATAGTTAAAGTATCCTTATTCTTTTTGAGCACAGATCTTAAAATATCAAATGCCTCAGATTGCATTTGCTGATCCAAAGCATTTATCGCTTCATCAAGAAGCAGTGCAGCTTTCTCCGTGGGTGATTTGATCCTGCAAATGGCAACACTTACCAGCGCATGCAGGAAGTTAACTCTCTGGCGTTCTCCATCGCTGATTCCAATTGTCCAGTTGCTTGGGTTTTCCATAGCTTTAGTCAAAATCTTTTGTAGATTCAATTTCTCGATATATGTATGAATTTCATTGTTAATTTCATCAATGCCTTGCAAGGACAAGGAGTTTCGTTCCTTTTTGTCAAGTGGGTAGTATAAGGTGTCTAGCCAACTTAATCCCGGTCTTAATATAAATGACTGTGATAAGTATATTATATTATCTTCCCTAGGCACTGTAACTGAACCTTGAGCGTATATACTCATACCTAGAATTGCCTTGAAGAAACTGGTTTTTCCTGCGCCTGATTTTCCAGAGATGGCATACATTTTTCCGGGCTCAAAGGTTTTCCTAATTCTGGACAAGACTTCTGTTTTCTTTGAGTGTGGATTGATGATTTTAAGATCAACAGTAAGCGGAGAATATGGCTTAACTTGCACTATAAAGTGATCATTGTTGCTTACTAACTTTGCATACTGGTCTATGGCATTTACAAATTGCACAATTTTTGTACAGGCAAATGCTGAGTCAGCTGTTTTTGAATATTTGGTAATCGTGCTACTTAGATTCATTGAAAAATGGCCTACCAGGCCTAAAACATCATATAGGGCATAATACAGTTGAGGTTTCCTTAAAATGCTAGGTGCAAAATAGTTGAGCAGCTCGGTCTCAAGAACTGTATTCAGAACTATTCCAGCGTTTTGAATCAAGTTTTCTAGGATTTCACGAGCAAAACTCTGATAGGACAATACAGCCAATCTATTTCCTAGACTTGTACTCTCCCGAAGTGAGGTTCGGCTGGTTTCAACCTGAAAGGCATAATCCGAATTATAACTCAGTGACTGCCTGAATGCTGACCTTATGTTGCTGGTTGAATAGATTAGCTTCTTAAGAAAAGAGTTTGCCATCAGAGTAATGGCTAAATAAACCGTAAACATATTAAAAGTAAAGGATGTAAAATTAGAACTCTCCTCGCTGTTAAATTTATTGCTCTGCTCATATATATGATAAAGGTTGCTTAATACAACTAAGGCATCGATAAATAGACTGATATGATTGGTCAGGCCAATGGCATAATGCCAGGTATGGTCAACCATTATATCTCTAGCTTGATTGGCCATTTGTGGATTAAAGATTTTTAAACCGATCTGACTATTTTTATTCTCCTGAAGCCATCTGCGTTTTAAATAGTAAACTAACGAATGATTCAATATGAGCCTAATTGCGGCAATCATAATTGGCTTTACTAGCCGAAGAGTAAAGCTCTCAAGTACGGCCCAGCGAGCCTTGCTTACTGAATCTAATAATAATGTTTCGTCTTCAATACTATATGTACCGCAAATAGTTGTGTTGGCTCTGATAGAGAAGTCAGAAAAAACCTGGTGGATAATTCTCGAGTTAGTGGCAAAGTTCTTTAAGTAGAAAATTTCATGATAAGACAGGTAGCAGTATACACCGCCACAGAGCACTCCCAGTGTACTGAGTTTCTTACTTTCTTTAAAAGCTAAAAGCCAAGGGTATCTCATAAATAATCATAGTTGCTAATTTAAGTGTAGTGCGAGCTGAGAGCAAAAATCAACATGCTACTCTTGAAAAAGAAATAATTCTTACCAAAACTTAAGAGTTTGCTCTGTTACAATCAGGAAATCAATAGCATTTTTATTGCACAATAATTTTTTTATAAATAATCTATGGGTTTTGTAATGTTTTTTCGAGAATAGATTTGTCATTGGGAAATGCTGACTAAATTATATTAAGTGTGTAGTATGTGTGCTTTTTTCGTAACACTATGAATTGGCATGCATTGAATTTCTTTAACTTTAATATGGACGCCATTAAAACTTTGTGTAAAAGTGTCTAAAGGATTTGGAACGGTAATAGATATGTTGCGCAATAAAAATACAAAATCCACTACCCCTCCGGCCGAATCTGGTGGGAAATTTTTAAATAAAACGCTATGGCATTATTTCAATCCGTCGGTGAATGCGTCACTGGAAAAAATTCAGCAGCTTGTAAGTAAATCGAAAAGCGAGAAGTATGTACTGGGGATTTTGCATGTACAGAATATGGCCTCGATTATATTTAGTTATGGGGATGAGATTAGCATTTCCAAAACCGAAGGGTTGGAGGCAGTCATTAAAAATGGCTTGGGTTCGCATAGCACGGTCGTGAGAGTGAGTGTTGACGATTTCTTATACATCTGTCCTTATGCCAATGAAGAAGAGTATATGCTGAGCTTTGAGCGAGTGAGTAAAAACATCAGGAACTATGGCTCCAATCTGGAAGGCACGCCAATATTTTTTGCTTTTAAGGCAGGAGCGACAATTTTTTCAAGCAGCGATCCGTTAGGGGTCGCATTAGATCATGCATTTATAGCACTTCATGAATGCTGTAATACCGATTCAAAATCACATTGTATGTTCAGTCAGATATCTGGGAAAATGATCGAATATAAAGAGCAAATGAAGATGGCGGCTTTTTTCCAGAATATTATGAATAATAATCGCATTCAGCTTGCTTATCAGCCCGTTATAAACAGTAAAACCGGTGAAATTAAAAGCTATGAAGCGTTGCTGCGCATCATCAAAGACGATGGCGCCATTATCACCGCTGGTCCCTATATAGCAATAGCAGAACAGTATGGTTATATTACCCAGATTGATCATTATGTTCTTCATGCTGTTGCCAAAGAACTCCAGGCCTGCCCGGATATTTCGATTGGTTTAAATGTATCTAGCCTGACCATTGATGATAAAACCTGGCTCATTGAGGCACGTGAATTATTGAAAGATCCCGATGTTGCGAAAAGGGTGATTGTAGAAATTACTGAAACCGGTGTGCAGCGGCAAATGGCAAAAATTGTAGAGTTTGTTGAAGCGGTTCAAAGCCTGGGTTGCCAAGTTGCGATCGATGATTTCGGTGCGGGGTACACATCCTTTACTCAACTTAAAATGCTCAATGTTGATATTCTCAAAATCGATGGGGTGTTTATTAAGGACATCCATTTAAATCCAGACAACCAGCTTTTTGTAAAGACACTGCTTGAGTTTGCCAAAGCCTTCGGTTTGAAAACCGTAGCTGAGTTTGTAGAAAATGGAGAAATCGCTAAGGTTCTCATCGACCTGGGAGTCGACTATATGCAGGGGTACTATTTTGAAAAGCCTCTAAATTACCGCCCATGGGTAAAAGACGATCGTGAAGGTTAAACTTAGGGTATACATACAAATAGTACTTGCTAAATGGATGATTTAATAATTAAATACACACATCGAGCATGAAAAGTGGCGGGGTAGCTCAGGTGGTTAGAGCAGCGGAATCATAATCCGTTTGTCGGGGGTTCGAGTCCCTCTCCCGCTACCAGATTTATAACAGCTCATTATGTCTATCCAATTTTTTAAGGGCGAAGGGTATTAATGAAGTACGAACTGTTAATATTTGATTGCGATGGAACGCTTGTCGATAGTGAAGCACTGCTTAACAAAGCTCTCTCCGAGATATTACAAGATCTCGGCTACCATGAGTATACACTAGACTTTTGCATGGAAGAGTTTGTAGGTCACTCTTCTACTGATATTGAAAAATATTTACTTTCTCGGCACCCGGAAATGCCTATTCGCGATATTGAAGCCAAGTTCCTTAAACTGGCCAGCCACCTGGTGCCACTGGAATTAAGACCCATGCCAGGTGCAGTGGAGATGTTAGCCAAAATTGAACATATGCCAAAAGCCCTGGTTTCCAATGGGGAGAACCCCATTGTGAAATATTCCCTCGAAGTTACCGAGTTGAAAAAATATTTCCCTGATGATGTAATCTTTACCTATGATATGGTGGGAAAACCTAAGCCTGATCCCGAGCTGTTTTTTTGCGCTGCAAGACGCTTCAATGTTAAGCCTGAAAAATGCCTGGTGATCGAAGATAGCGTTGCAGGCATGCAAGGGGCGAAAGCTGCTGGTATGGACACTGTAGCTATGGTTTGCTACCCTAATCCAAGTGTGTTGGCAGAAACCAAAAATGGAAAGGTTATCTCAGTCATCAATGACCTGCAACTACTTGAGCAGGTATTACAATAGTTATGCCGGATTTATTTGCTCAAGCATATGCACAAGCACCTGTAAATACACAAGAATTCACAGTCAGCCAAATATCTGAGCTGCTGAAACGTACTCTTGAAGACAAATTCTCTTTAGTTAGGGTCAGAGGTGAAATCTCTGGTCTCAAGGTTGCAACATCCGGGCACGTCTATTTTAATCTTAAAGATAACAATGCAGTTTTGTACAGTGTTTGCTGGGCTGGTGTGGCAGGGAGAATGCCAGTGAAGCCAGAAGATGGTATGGAAGTGATTTGTACAGGGAAGATTTCCGCCTATGCCGGGC
>Ga0206827_1005_pt1 | contig 67983 bp, 68 predicted proteins | sample Alteio_BWOrgCont_77_FD_152852 | JGI IMG/M metagenome (GOLD analysis project Ga0206827, IMG submission 152852) | Enriched cells from forest soil in Barre Woods Harvard Forest LTER site, Petersham, Massachusetts, United States -... | ecosystem: Environmental > Terrestrial > Soil > Temperate forest >...
AAAATACCGCCTATGGCGCCGTATTCTTCTATGGTAATGGCGTATATAAAATCTGAGAAACACTGTTCTTTTGCATGCTGTTGCCAGGTCCTTTGCCAAACAGGCCACCCGTAGCCACAGCCATTTTTGCATGCTGGCTCTGGAAGCTGGATTTGCCATCGCTGCTGGTAAAATTCTCTATTCGGCTCACCCAGGTCATCACACGTCCTGCGCCACCTTTTCGGAGCGCTGAAATGCCAATGAATAATGCAACAGCAATGAGGCAGGCCAGGCCTATTAAAAGTATGTGCCTGATATTTATACGCCCGATAAACATAAGCAGCATACAGGTGCTGAACAGTACCGCTGCAGTAGACAAATTGGAAGGGGCTATAAGCCCGCAAACCAATAATACTGGCCCGACGATAGGCAATGTGGCTTTTCTGAAATCATTAATAAATTCCTGCTTTTTGGAAAGCATACGCGCCACATACATAATGAGGGCAAGCTTTGCAAGGTCGGAAGTCTGGAACGTAAGGTCGATACCCGGAAGGCGGAGCCAGCGTTGGGCGTTATTTACATGGGCGCCTAAAACATAAGTAACCATAAGTAGTGGAATGGAAACCCAGAGCAATATCTGTGCGGTGCGGGAATAGTATTTGTAATTTATTTTATGACAGAAATACATGAGCCCAAGGCCAAAACCCATCAGGATCAAATGCTTCATCAGGTAGTACTCCATATTTCCGGAGTGCCTGGAAGCAATGGTTTCTGTAGAGCTATATACCATCAGCAGGGAGAATATGGATAGCAGGAACACTATCAGCCATATCAACAGATCCCCTTTGGTACGGGATACAAGCCACTGCATATTTGAGTTATTAGCCATTGGGTCGGGTATTGGGTGTTAGGCGTTGGGTGTTAGTTTACGCATTGTATTCTTCATTTTTCACTTTTCAAAGTCCATCACGCTTTCTCAAGCGTTCTTAGTTTTTCACTTTAAAGGTTCAGTACCGCTTTTTTAAATTGTACACCCCTGTCTTCAAAATTTATAAAAAGGTCAAAACTGGCGCAGGCCGGAGCGAGTAGCACTACATCGCCGGGTACCGAAAGACGGAAGGCTTCATTCACGGCATCTTCCATGCTTGTTGTTTCTACTATTTTTTTCACGGCGCCTTCAAAAGCTTCTACCAGTTTTTTATTGTCTATGCCAAGACATATAAGCGCTTTTACGCGTTCTTTTACAAGGGGTTTCAATGTTTCATAATCATTGCCCTTGTCCTGCCCGCCCGCGATCCAGATAATGGGGCTGTTCATGCTTTCAAGCGCATACCAGGTTGCATTTACATTGGTGGCCTTACTGTCATTGATAAATTCGACATCCCGTATTTTGGCGATGAACTGTAGCCGGTGTTCAGCGTTGCTGAAACTTTCGAGGCTTTCGCGTATTGTATCCTTGCGGATGTCCATGATCTTTGCCGCGAGCGCCCCTGCCATCATATTATAGCGGTTGTGCTTGCCCAGCAAAGTAAAATTTTCTGTATCCATAGTTATTTCGTTTATTTCGTTTATTCCAATATATAATTTATCGTCTTTAATGTATGCCCCCGGAAACACTTCTTTTTCCTGGGAAATGGGTAGCCTTTTGGCGCTTACCGGAAACTTGTGGGCATATTTCATGGTAAGTTCATCGTCAGCATCGTAGATGAAGTAATCTTCTGCCTCCTGATTGTTTGCGATCCTGAATTTGGCGTCAATATATTCTTCAAGATTGTAATGGTACCTGTCTAAATGGTCTGGCGTAATATTGGTAAGTATGGCAACATTGTTTTTATAATGTTTGATATCGTCAAGCTGAAAGCTGCTTATTTCCAATACGTAATAGTCGAATGAATCTTCTGCCACGCTTTTTGCAAAGCTCTTGCCTACATTGCCCGCAAGGCCGACATTCAGTCCTGCGGTTTTTAAAATATGATAGGTAAGCAGGGTAGTGGTGGTCTTACCATTTGTGCCGGTAATACCAATCAGCCTTGCATTTGTAAACCAGCTGGCCCACTCTATTTCGGAAATGATAAGGATGTTCCTTTCTCTTGCTTTTTTAACGATCTCAGCTTTTTCAGGGATACCGGGGCTTTTGATGATACAATCTGCGGAAAGAATTTTCTCTTCGGAATGGCCGCCTTCTTCGAATGGTATATTGTAACTGATCAGGTCTTTTTTATATGCTTCCTTAATAGTACCGCCATCTGAAACAAAAATAGCATAGCCCTTCGCTTTAGCCAGTATGGCAGCGCCCACCCCGCTTTCTGCGGCGCCCAGGACAATGATATTTTTTACGCTCTCTTTCACTATCTTATTTTCAAAGTAATAATAGTAAACAGGGCAAGAAACACTGTAACGATCCAGAACCGCGCAACTATTTTAGCTTCATGGTACTGCATTTTCTGGTAATGGTGATGAAGGGGCGACATTTTAAATATCCGCCTGCCTTCGCCATATTTCTTTTTGGTGTATTTAAAATAGGATACCTGGATAATTACCGACAGGTTTTCAACCAAAAACACACCGCATAAAATAGGTATCAGCAATTCCTTCCTCACTATAATGGCGAGCACTGCTATCAGCCCGCCAAGTGTAAGGCTGCCGGTATCCCCCATAAATACCTGCGCCGGGTAGGCATTAAACCATAGGAAACCCACGCATGCGCCCATCAGCGCCCCGGTGAATATTACCACTTCGCTGAGGTTAGGTATATACATGATGTTCAGGTAACTGGAAAATATAATATTTCCTGATAGCCATGCGAAAACGGCAATTGTAAACAGTATTATAGCTGACACTCCTGTGGCAAGGCCGTCCAGACCATCAGTAAGATTGGCGCCATTAGACACGGCAGTGATGATAAATATCACAATAGGGATGTAAATAAGGAACGACCATTTGCGGTACCCATCGCCTATAAATGAAAGTATTTCGGCATAATCAAATGAATGTGATTTAACAAAGGGGATAGTGGTTTCCATAGACCGGTGCTCGGCCATATAGTATTTTGTCTTGTCATTCAGAAATATGGATACTGTTTCATCCGGATGTTCCGCCTTGTATGCTTTTAATTCGCTTTTGGGTATATTTTGCCTGATTACGACATTATTATTAAAATAAAGCGTTATTCCGACAATCAGGCCCAGGCCTATTTGCCCCATCATTTTGAATTTCCCGGCAAGGCCTTTTTTATCTTTTTTGAATACTTTGATGTAGTCGTCAAGGAAACCAATTGCGCCCAGCCAAAGGGTAGAAACAATAAGAAGGATAACGTAAACATTGCTAAGGTTCGCGAATAAAAGAGTAGGTATAAGCACTGCCGCCAGGATAATGATACCACCCATTGTAGGTGTGCCCTGTTTTTCGATTTGCCCTGCCAGGCCCAGGTTTCTTATTACCTCGCCGACCTGCTTTTTCTGTAAATAGTCAATAATGCGCCGCCCGAAAATTATGGCAACAATAAGGCTAAACAAAAAAGCCATAGTTGTGCGGAACGAGATATAGTTAAGGAGGCCTATGCCTGGAAACTTATGCAGATATGTAATTAAATAATAAAACATTATGCGGCCTGTTCGTTTAATAGCATTGTTAAAACTTCTTTATCATCAAAAGGGTATTTCACCCCTGCTATTTCCTGGTATTTTTCGTGGCCTTTGCCGGCTACCAGTATTATATCGCCTTTTTGCGCCAGGGCACAGGCTGTTTTTATTGCTTCCTTCCGGTCAGGTATTATCAGGGTGTTTTTTCTTTTTACCAGCGGTATGCCCTGCTCCATTTCTATGAGTATATCTTCCGGTTTTTCGTTGCGTGGATTATCGGAGGTAAGGATAAGCCTGTCCGATAATTCAGCGGCTATTTTAGCCATCTCGGGCCTTTTGGCAGTATCCCTATTTCCGCCGCAGCCTACCACTGTGATTATCCGCCCCGCAATGCTTATTTCTTTAATGGATTTAAGGATATTCTGGAGTGCATCCGGCGTATGGGCATAATCGACTATTCCTGTAATATCATCATGTCCATGTATTTGGGTGAAGCGGCCCTCTACAGGATTCAGTCCGCTAAGGACAGGCAGTATTTTTTCTTTCGTAATATCAAGCATGATGGCAGTAGTGTACACTGCAAGGATATTGTAAGCGTTAAATGTACCTGTTAGTTTAGTAAATATTTCATCGCCGTCTATTTGCATTTGCATGCCATGCAGGTCGTATTCAATAATTTTACCCTTAAAATTTGCCATTGTTTTCAGGGCATAAGTAACGCGTACAGCCTTGGTATTTTGAAGCATGAAATTACCATTCCTGTCGTCAATGTTTGTGATAGCAAAGGCTTCAGAATCCAATCCGTCGAAGAATGCTTTTTTTACGTTTCGGTAATTCTCAAAAGTCTTATGATAATCGAGGTGGTCATGGGTAATATTCGTAAAAATACCGCCGCGAAATTCTAATCCAAATACCCTGTCCTGTGCGATAGCATGTGAACTCACTTCCATGAAAACAAAATCACAATCCTGTGCCACCATTTCTGCAAAAAGTGCATTGAGCGTAATCGTATCCGGCGTGGTGTGTTGAGTGTCTATTATGTTGTCTTCTATTTTTATAGCAATGGTAGAAACCAGGCCACACCTGTAACCCAGCCCTCGGAAAAGATTATATAGCAGTGTAGCAATAGTTGTTTTGCCATTAGTACCCGTTACACCTACTAACTCCATTTTTGAAGTGGGGTTGCCATAGTAGGCGGCGGCTATGAGAGCGAGTAATTTTGCCGGTTCGTCAGAAACTATATAAGTAATGTTTGGCTGCTGAGCACCCGGCAATCCACTTGTTATAATGCAATTAGAGCCGTTGTTAATGGCAGGAGAAATATATTTGCTTCCGTCGTCAGTTATGCCCGGCAATGCTGCAAAAAGGAAATCCTTTTCCACTTTGCGGGAATCAAGCGCTAACCCCCTCACAGCAATACCGGTATCGCCGTACACGCCGGTCACATATTTTTCGGGCAATATGTCTTTTAGCTTTCTCAATTTAGGTTAGTTCAAGTGTTATTAAATTCTTTGGCCTCAATGCTGTTCCTGCGGGGATGCTCTGACGCACTACCCTGCCCGAACCGTTTGATTTTACTTTTAAACCTGCATTTTCAAGGATATACATGGCATCGGCAAGCGTCATCCCGGTTACATCCGGTACGATTGCTTTTTTTACCTGCTCGTTCACATCATACCAGCCTTCTTTGGCGGGTATTTTCGATTTATCCGTATTTATATTGGCTAATAATATATCCATGATGTCAGGATCAAGGGCAGAAGCGGTTGGTATAGCTGCATTAGGCTGGTTGCCGAATACAGATGCATACGTGCGTGCAGTGGCTTTGCTCGCGTATATTTTATCAGCTATTTCTTTAAAGGCAGGCGCTGCTACCGAAGCGCCATAATAGATTCCCTTAGATGGGTTATTTACAACTATTATGATAGTGTACATTGGGTTCTCAGCCGGGAAATACCCAACGAAAGAAGCCTTATACATTTTTTCGATCTTATAGCCCCCAGACTGTGCCGCTACCTGAGCCGTGCCGGTTTTTCCTGCAACCTGGTAAAGTTCATTGCGTATATTGGAAGCCGTGCCATGTTCAACCACATCAAGCATCATCGCCCTAACTTTATCAAGGGTAGGTTTTGAGCAAATAGAAGGCACAATGACTTCAGGGTCATATTTCCGGACTAATTTTCCCGCTTCACGTATTTCGGAAACAAATTGCGGCTTCACCATCACACCGTTATTGGCCACGGCATTATATAAGGTAAGTAATTGCAAAGGAGTAACACGCAACTCATACCCGATAGACATCCATGGCAAAGTAGTACCGTACCAGTCGCGGTCGCCAGGGGTTTTGAATACAGGAGTACCTTCGCCGGTAATGGAAAGGCCCAGTGGTTTATTGAGTTTCAGTTTGTCAATATACTTTACGTATTCTTTTGGTTTTGAGGAGAAATACTGATATACCAATTTGGAAATGCCAACATTGGATGATAATGCAAATGCTTCTTTTAGCGGGATAATACCATGGCCGCCTTCTTTCGAATCTTTCATGGTACGGTCGAAGAACTGCGCTTCGCCACCCGTAGTATTTACCATTGTTTCCGGTGTGGCTACGCCTTCTTCAAGCATGGCGATAACCGATACTAATTTGAAAGTGGAACCCGGTTCGCTGCTTTCGCCGATGGCGTAATTATATTTCTCACTGTAAGTGCCGTCTTTGGCGCGGGCAAGGTTGGCAATGGCTTTAATTTTTCCTGTCCCTACCTCCATTACGATGGCGCAACCATGTTCTGCATCATTGGTTTGCAGGGCTTTTAATAAAGCAGATTCTGTATAGTCCTGGAAATTTATATCAATGGTGGTATATACATCCTGGCCGTCTTTTGGGTCAATTTCGTTGGCGTCATTCAATGGTATCCATACCCCGCCAGCCGACCGCTCAATGAGGCGCGTACCTGCCGTACCCGTAAGCACATTATCGAAGGCGCCTTCAAGGCCTACTGGTTTTACCCCCGGTGTTTTATATCCTATAGTCCTGAATGCAAGGCTCTGGAATGGCATAATGCGCTTGCTGTTTTCTTCTACCAGCAAGCCGCCTTTGTACCTGCCTGCGCGCAATATTGGGAATTTCTCAATGTCTTTTAACTGTGTATGGGTAATGCGCCTGCATAATAAGAATGAACGGCTCTGCGCTTTGTAGGCCATTTTCAATTCTTTCCTAAAGTCAGACTCTGATTTGTTTTTGAAATAATTTGCCAGGCAGAATGAAAGGGAGTCGACATTATTATAAAAAGCAGAATCGCTCAGCCCATCCGCGCCCATGTCTAAGCGAATGTCATATATAGGTATGGAAGTCGCAAGGAGGCTATGGTCATCGGCGTAGAGGTTGCCCCGCATGGCTTCTATATTGGCGGTATCAATGGATGAAATATCAGCGAGGTGTTTCCAGTAAGAATGCTTTACAGTTTGCAGGCGGATAATTTGGAAAATAATAGCCCCTGCCAGTAGTAAAACCGGTACAAAAGATAAATAGACGCGTAATAATATGGTTTTCCTAACGCTCATCTTTTGAAATTTTCAACCGCATGGGCGGCTTGGTAAGTTCTTTGAGGCCAATCGGTTCAACGGCCTTTACTACCTGGCTTTCCATGCTTTTATTGCTTAATTCGGCATTTATGGTATAATAATCTGCTTTCAGTTCTTTCATTTCTTTTTGCGTCACATCTATTTCGTGTACGGTGCGCTCGCCGTAGTGATGGTTGGCAATGCTAACTACCGCCCAAAACGTGAGAAAAAGTACAAATGGAATGATCTTTGGGGCATTGTTTTTGGTAATGCTGAAATCAAAGTCGTGGATACGCCTCAACCGGCTTGGCCTGGATGGCTTCGGCTCCTGTACCGGTTCCGGTGCGTCTTTTACTATGTTTTTCAGCGGGTTTTCCATTGCTATATCTTTTCTAATAAGCCCCACCCCAACCCCTCCCCCATAGGGAGGGGCAATGCGCTCTCCTGGGTTTTGATGGTATGTAAATATGGGCTTTTCATGCTTTATTATATATTAATTTATCATTCCTTCTATAACTTTTCCGCCACTCTTAGTTTGGCGCTCCTCACACGCGGGTTGGCAGCTACTTCTGCATCATCGGCTATGATTGGTTTTTTTACTACTGCTTTCCACGGGGTTTCCGGCTGGCCGAAAACATCTTTTTGCACATCGCCGTCAAAGTTGCCGGTGAGCATAAAATTCTTTACCGGGCGGTCTTCCAGGGAGTGATAAGTGATGACTGCAAGGCGCCCCCCACTTTTCAACACGTCGAGGCTTTGGCTGAGAAAACTGCGAAGGCCTTCCATCTCGTTATTTACTTCAATACGGATAGACTGAAATACCATAGCGAGGTATTTTTTCGCGATATTTTTCGGGGCTACATTTTCTGCAATGGCTGCCAGCTGGCCCGTTGTTTCTATAGCCCTTGTTTTCCTTGCTTCCACTATTGCATTTGCCAGGGTGCGGGCATTTTTTATTTCGCCGTATTTACTGAAGATGGATTGCAATTCCCCGGCGCGGTATTCATTTACTATATCCCGTGCTGTTTTCTTTTGCTGTATGTCCATGCGCATATCAAGCGGCGCATCATACCTGAAAGAAAAGCCGCGTGTGGGTTCGTCTACCTGGTGAGAAGATATGCCGAGATCAGCGAGTATGCCGTCTACGGGTATGTATTTAAGGTAGCTAAGGAAATTTTTTAAATGAATGAAATCCTGCTGAATGAGCAGGAGTTTTTTGTCTTCTACTATATTAGACTGCGCGTCTATGTCCCTGTCGAAAGCGATGAGCTTTCCTTTTTTCAGTTTGGCCAATATGGCCCGGCTATGGCCGCCGCCGCCGAAAGTCGCATCTATATATATACCGTCGGGACGTATGTTCAGGGCTTCTATGCTTTCGGCAAGCAGGGCCGGGGTGTGGTATGCCGTTTTATTCTCCAATGCCTTTTCCTCCCCATACTTTTTCGGCCAATGCTGCAAAATCGCTCGGCTCGTTACTCAGTGAATTATCATACAGGTCTTTGTCCCAAACTTCTATCTTGTTGGTGTGCGCCAGCAGTATAATGTCTTTATGGATGCCTGAATATTCGAGCAGGCTCTTTTTGACGAGCAAACGGCTGGCGGTATCAAGCTCCATTTCCATGGCGCCGCGGAGGAAATAGCGGATAAACTCCCTTACTTCCCTGAGGCCCTGGTTGAGCTTGCTCATTTCTTCGTTTATTTTTCTCCACTCGTTGATGGGGTAGAGTACCAGGTGTTTTTCGTAGCCGCGGTTCATTACGAATTTATCGCCGGCTTCCTGTGGCACCTGCTTGCGCAGAGAGGTGGGCAGTATAAACCTTCCCTTGCTGTCAAGCTTGCATTCAAATTCGCCAAGGAATAGGGATTCTGCCATTTTTCTTCTAATTCGCCGCTAAGGTATGTATAATTCCCCACAATTCGACACCAATCCCCCCATATATATTTTTCCACATCCCATTGTGCATATAGTGTTAATTATTTAATATAGTGCGTATTAATAATTATAATAACGGTGTATAATCATGTTTATTATATGTGAATAACGAAATAAAATAGGCCTTTGTGAAGAATTGGTAATGTTTTTTTTAAAAGAAAATGGTTTTCAACAATGCATTTTTGATTAATTGAGAGGGGGTGTTATTTTCAGAAGGCAAAGAATGCAAAATTGTGGTGGAAAGTGGGGGAATTGGGAAGACGGGAGCGAAGAATGGGGAGCGGGAAGGAATTAGGAATTGCGGAGTGTTCCTGCAAATGCGCGGAAACTTTTTTCAGGAGATTTAAGTTTATTTTGTAAGTTTGTATTCTATAAATTGAAATTATACTATGAGTGCGTTAGCATTTGACACACTGGCTTATGCCAAAAGGCTTATGGCTGTAGGGGTACCTGCCAACCAGGCAGAAGTGCAGGCAGAAGCGTTGGCCGAGATAATTGAGGAACGCCTCGCTACCAAGAGGGACCTAATTGAATTAGAGCAAAGGTTAGAGCTAAAGTTGAAAGAATTAGAGATGCGGATGCTGCTCCGGTTTGGCGCCATGCTTGCTGCAAGTGTTGCCATTACAGTTTCCCTCGTTAAGTTGCTGTAATTAATCCTGTAGTGGGAAGTTATCTGAATCAGGATTTACAGAATTATAGAATTAACAGGATTAGTGGCATAAAATCCTGCCAATCTATTGTTCTTTTTTAATCATGTTCAGACAATTTCCCCTATCTTCGTTTTAACTAAACTCAAACCACCTTGAAAAATATAAGGTTTTTTCTCTTTCTGTTTGTCTTGCTTGCTTCTCCATATTGCCAAGCCCAAAAATCCTCCCTGTTATGGTCTACTTATTTTGGAGGCGATTCAACTACTTTTTATGCTGACATAATAACTGATTCTACGGGTGATATTTATGTATCAGGATGGACTTATACTGCTGTTGGTTTTGCAACCAAAGGAGCTTATCAAACTTCTAATGGGGGTAATGGGAATGCTTTTTTAGCCAAATTCAGTCCTTCAGGGAGTCTTCTTTGGGCTACTTATTATGGAGGGAATGGATTCACTACTGCTGATGGGGATCTGGTAATAGACAGATCTGGGAATATATGGATGGCAGGCACAACTTTTAGTTCATCTGGCATAGCTACTTCGGGGGCCTATCAGACAGTAGGAAATAGCATGAATGGTGATGTGTTTTTAGCCAAATTCAGCCCTTCTGGTAATCTTCTTTATGGTACGTATTATGGTGGTTATAATGTAAATAACGCTTATGGATTAGCTATAGATACATCCAATAATTTATATATAACAGGATATACTTATAGCTCAACCGGAATAGCCACTTCCGGGGCCTACCTTACTTCGGGGGACAGTGTAAACGGAGGGGCGTTTTTAGCTAAATTCAGCCCTTCCGGTAGCCTGGTTTGGGGTACCTATTATGGAGACAGCGGTAAAAATGTCGGCAATCAATTAATAACAGACAAGGCAGGTAATATTTATTTAAATGGTTCTACAAGTACAGGTTATGGCATTGCTACCAGTGGCGCATATCAGACCTCTTACGGTGGAAATGGCGATGCCTATTTAGCCAAGTTCAGCTCTTCAGGCAGCCTGCTTTGGGCAACCCTTTTCGGTGGAAGTAATACCGAAGGAGCCGCTGGCATAGCGATTGATAAATCAGGCAATATATATTTAGATGGCGCTACAAATAGTACATCCGGTATAGCTACTTCCGGCGCTTATCAAACTTATTTCGCAGGCGGTGGGCCAAATGGTGATGCTTTCTTAGCTAAATTCAGCCCATCCGGCAGTCTGCTATGGGCCACCTATTATGGGGGCAGTAATGACGATGGAGGTTCTTCAAGTATGGTTTTTGACAATTTTGATAATGTTTGGATTACAGGAGCCTCTGAAAGCATATCAAATATTGCCACATCCGGCGCTTATCAAACTTCTAATGCAGGTGGTTACGATGCATTTATTGCGAAATTCAATCCAGCCGGCAGCCTGCTTTGGGCTACGTATTACGGCGGAATGCTTGATGATTATGGCGGCGCACTTGCAATGGATGCTTCAGACAATTTATATATTGCAGGACTTACCATTAGCACGTCAGGTTTAGCTACATCAGGAACTTACCAGACATCCATTAATAGTGGTATGTATGAAACATTCATAGCAAAATTCGGTTTCAAAATTTATCATAATGATGCGGGCATTCCCTATGTTGTTGATCCCAGGAGGAATTTCTGTTCCGATACACAGGCTGTAAAAATTCCGCTTACTAATTATGGCATCAATACCTTGAAATCAGTAAAAATAGGATGGGAAATAAATGGGGTAGATCAAACCTCTATCAATTGGACAGGCAGTCTAAAGACAGACAGCGCAACAAATATTACCCTTGGCAATTATTATTTTTCACCTGGTACATATAATATTATTGCATGGACATCTTCTCCCAACGGAACAATAGATTCTTTTCCGGCTAATGATACAGTCAAAATTACAGATACGGTAAGCGCTTTTCCTAAAGCATATACAGGCATTAATAAGTCTGTTTGTACTGGCAATAGTACAAGTACTGGGGGTAGTGGTGTTATTGGAAACACTTATTCATGGACATCCAGGCCAGCAGGATATTCTTCTGACAGCGCCACGATAAAAGTTAACCCTACCACTACAACAACTTATTTTCTCACCGAAACTACACCTGGCGGTGGATGCAGTAACAGCGATTCAGTTATTATTACGGTAAACCAACTGCCAAAAGTAAATGCCGGAAAAGATACCACTATTTGCAAAGGTAACTCAGCAAACTTAGGGGCAATTGCAGTAAATGAAATTGCATATAGCTGGGTTTCCAACCCATCCGGGTTTACCTCTACTTCTGCCAACCCTTCAGTTACACCCAAAACCTCTACCACATATATTTTAACCGAAACAATTAAAGCTACCGGGTGTAAAAAATCTGATACTGTTACTGTAAAAGTTAACCCGTTACCAGATGCCTTATTTACTTATAAATTATCGGGAGATACTGTAAAATTTACCCCTGCAAATTCAGGTTATGCAACTTATTTTTGGTTATTTGGCGATGGTGATACCTCTGGTATGATAAGCCCCTCACATTCTTATACTAATAACGGGACGTACAATGTTTCCCTTGAGGTAATGGATAAAAATGGTTGTCCGGCAACCTATAAAACTACCGATACCATAAACTATACGGGTATCTCATTGACCGCCGGACAAATTTCCACAGTAAACATCTACCCTAACCCCTTCACTAACCAAACAACTATCACTGGCGCTTTGGATGGAAATAATAATGTAAGCATATCTATCTATGATATGACGGGGAGGGTGATCGTGGAAAAGAACGGAGAGCGGGGAGCGGGAGGGTGGTTTGAATATACCTTTGATGCTTCGCAGTACGGAAGTGGTATCTATATAGTAAAACTAACAATAGGTAATAAGGTAGTAACACGGGAGATAGTAAGGATAGGTGTTGGGTTTTAAAGAAATATTAACCACAGATGACCACAGATAACCACAGATAAATCTTTTTCATCCGTGTTCATTTGTGTTTATCTGTGGTCAAAAATAATTTGGAAGTACCGGAAATTTTTCGTATCTTAGCCCTATGAAAAAACTACTTCATCTCATCTTTGCCCGGCTGCCGGCTCCAAACCGGTTTAGGCGCGTAAGAAATTTGTACATTTTTCCTCTATTTCTCTCTATTTTAGAGGGGAATAGCCCTTGGTTTGATTTAAAGGGCCATAATTTTATTAAATCAGGATTAAAATTGCCCAAAAACGTACTAAATCGAAAAATAACAGAGACGCTTTCCCTCTATTTATTTGAACCGGCGCAGGGCTTGAGCGCGTAAGATTTTTAACCCCTCCCCTTAATCATCGCTATGACATCTACCCCGCCTAAATTTCCGGAACTCATTAAAAGCATCACATCGAAACTGGAAATGGCGTTTTGCACTTGCTTTGTAAGAAGTTGAGCATCGTTCATAAAAAGGATTACCGGATTGGCAAAGGCATTATGGATGAATGCTTTATCAATAAATGTGGCGTTTTTCATCTGCTGGGCATGGGGGTCTATATACACAATCGCAGTATCGGCTTTATCAAGGGTGTTTTTGTATTGCACTATAAAGTCTTTGTTGAGTGACGAAAAGGTATGCAGTTCCAGCAGGGCGAATATTTTTTTGCCGGGATACAGCCCCCTGACGGCCTCCAGGCTGGCTTTTACCTTTGAAGGGGCGTGGGCAAAGTCCTTAAATACGATAAGGGTATCGCTGTGGTGTATTTTTTCGAGGCGCTTGCCAGCCCCTCTGAAATCGGCGATTGCTTTCCAGAACTCAATAGGGGGTATGCCACACTGCTCGCAGATCTTCTCAGCTCCAGCCAGGTTTTGGAGGTTGTGTTCGCCAAAAACGCTGATCGGGTAGGGTTTACCGTCGTAGTACACAAATACCTTTTCGTCTAATATCACGCTGTCAGGCGGATAGGCGGGAATTCGGTTGAGGTGGCCGGCATACTGACGAACCATTTTGTCCACTTCTTCATCCATAGGGTTGTAAACCAGGCCGGCGCCCTTTTCCATAGATGTGATGAAGTCGCGGAACTGCTGCAGGTATATCTCAAACGTAGGGAAAACATTGATATGGTCCCAGGCTATACCATTAAGCAGGGCTATCTGGGGCTTGTACCATAAGAATTTAGGCCGCAGGTCAATAGCAGAAGTCAGGTATTCGTCCCCTTCTATGATTATAACGGGAGCTTCATCTGTTAACTTTACGCTGTCATCAAAGCCTTCAATTTCAGCGCCAACGGCATAATCGAAGTCTTTATCAAGCTTTCGCATCACATGCATTATCATGGAGGTAACAGTGGTTTTTCCGTGGCTCCCGGCTATCACAACCCGTTTTTTATCAATACTCTGTTCGTAGATAAATTCCGGGAAACTGAGGACGGGGATATTCATGGAAAGCGCTTTTGTAAGCTCAGGGTTATCTTTTTTGGCATGCATACCCAGGATAACCAGGTCGAGGGAGTCCACAATATTATTGGGGTCCCAACCGTTAAGAGGTAGCAGGCTGTATTTGGCCAGGCGGCTTTTGGCGGGTTCATATATCTCGTCATCGGAACCTGAAACGTGGTAGCCTTTTTTGTGCAGCGCAATGGCAAGGTTGTGCATAATGCTGCCACCGACAGCTGTTAAATGAATTTTCATAACCGGATTTATGTTATACTTTTGCAAAGATCAAATATTATCTTAAAATGAAGCTACGAATTATATTAATACTTGCCCTGCCGATATTATTGCTTGGCTGCGATAAGAACCAGAACAATACTTATAACCCTATTCCAACTGAAACTGTAAACTTCCAGGTAGACATTAATAGCCCAACAAATACGCTCTCCAGCGGCCCCGGCGGGTGTGCTTACGTTGGCGGGCAAGGTTATAAAGGTGTGATAGTAATATGCGACCTCAATAATAATTTTGACGCGTATGACCGCGCCTGCCCCTACAACTATACCGATGAATGTGCCATACTTACCGTAAGGACTGATAATTTTGATATTGCCTGCGGATCATACGTAACCACTACTGTGAATAACAAAAGGGTAACTACCTGGCAGGCATGCTGTGGCTCTGAATGGAACTATGACGGAACTATAAAGAACGGACCTACCCAATACGCACCAAAAAGATATACTGTGAACCAAAGCGGCTCAGTATTAACGGTAACGAATTAGAAGTGGTCTGAACCTTGATTAAAAGATTGAAAAGATTTACTTGATTTTTTGAATTTCACAAAGCGGCAAACTGGAATCCATTTTCGGATAGAAATTCGAGGGTTTTTGGAAGCAGGTACTTCATATTCTTCTCTGCCTTTATATTATCATGAAAAACGATGATGGAGCCGGCTTCGGCATACCTTTTTATCTTATTGAAAGCCTTTTCCTTATCCAGATTTTCAAGGTAGTCGTACGTAAGCAGGCTCCACATGATAATAGAATAGCCTTTTTGCCTTAAAATGCCTGACTGCTTTTGTGTAATTTTTCCATAAGGCGGCCGAAAAAGAAGATTATTTACAAGCGGGGCACATTTTTCAGTGTTTTCTATATATTCATTTACAGGGGTTTTAAATCCGTTGAGATGGTTGTATGTATGGTTGCCAACGGTATGCCCTGCTTCTTTCATAGCCTGCATCTGGGCTGTATATTGTGAAATATTCTCGCCCACGCAAAAGAACGTAGCTAATGCATTGAATTGTTTGAGACTATCTAATATCCAGTAAGTAATTTCTTCAGTGGGGCCATCATCGAAAGTGAGATATATCTTTCTATCTTCTGTGGGCATACGCCAGGTTCGGGCAGGGTTTACTTTCTGAAAAAATGCAGGCGTGGTAAATAACTTCAATACCTGTTACTTAGAATTTATTGCAGATATACATTTTCTTCGCCGCTCAGGTTTACGCTCACATGCTCCTGCAGGGTAGTAGCTAAAGACAAGCCAACAAAAGTGGGCAATATAGGATATGTGGGGTGGTTGCGGTGAATTAAGACAAGGCATTGTAGCTTCCTTACCCCGGCATTTAAAAAAGGTACGGCCGCGTATGCCATAGACTTACCTGTATAAAGCACATCATCACACATTATCACAGCTTTTTCTTCCAGGTTATGAAGGGCAGGTTCCACTTTTATAACTGAGTCGCGCTTGTTGGTTTTATCGTATTGTATTTTGATTAATTGCAGTTTAAGCGGGGAGATTTCCTTTAATTTGGCATAAATACGCTCTGCAAGGGTATAACCCCGGCTCCAGATACCACAGATCACCAGTTCCTTTTCTTCAAAGTTATATTCATATACCTGGTAGGCAAGCCTGTTTATTTTTTGTTCAATTTCCTGTTTGGTCAATATGAGGGTAGGTTCCTGGGAGTCCATAATAAATTTCTTTGTTAGCCGCAAATTTATATACATATTATTGAATCTTTACATTTTTCACTTTTAATTTTTAATTTTTCAGTTAAATATCTTACCTTTGCGGGATAATTATAATTCATTTAGGATAATGAAAAAAGAGATTCATCCAAAGTCGTATAAAATAGTCATCTTTAGGGATATGTCCAATGGCGTAGAATTCCTGACCAAATCTTGCGTAGATACCAAGGAAACTGCTAAATGGACAGATGGCAACGAATACCCGCTGTTTAAACTTGATATTAGCAGCGCTTCTCACCCATTTTTTACCGGTAAAAAGGTTTTTGTAGATACAGCAGGCCGTGTTGAGAAATTCATGAAGAAATACAATAAGAAAGAAAAAGCGGTTGAAGAAACCCCTGAGCAGTAAATTAGCAAACAACATTCAGAAAAGGTTGAATGGGTATTTTCCAATATTCTGAAGGGGCTTTTCTGATAGTTTTAAGATATTAATAATTACAAAGGCCCCGGTAGTACCGGGGCTTTATTTTTTTATATGGGTTATAATATTATTCTGTGGGACAAGCCGGTGTGGGAACAACTTCTCCCTTTTACCTATACGCGCCCGGCTGGCGTTATCAGGGCAGGAATATTGACCATCGCAGAGAAATACGAAAAACTGCTGCCTTGCCAGGTTTCGCATCTTACTAAAGATTTTTTACAAAAAAAGTATCCTGTTCAATATGGGAACGATAACTTGCTTACCAATGCGGGAGTTATTCCTAATAGTGAATTCATAATCGCTTTAAAGAGCCTTAACGCTGGAGAATCTCTTTGGAATGGAGAAACGTTTCTTGCCGCACGTCTTAGTAGTGAATCTGTTAAAAATGAAGAGGGGATTGATTCTAATAAAAAAGAATATTCCGGTAAAATCTATCTCATTGACCATGTATGGAAAATATTTTCCTGTGCGAGTGAAGAAATAAAAAATGATTTTCAGCTTCTTACCAATGGCCGCCCCAGTCAACCCATTCACAAAAGCAATTTTGTAAAGAACCCCGAAAATGTTTTTATAGAAGCGGGTGCTATGGTAGAATTTGCCAGCCTGAATGCTTCAGATGGGCCAATTTATATCGGGAAAGATGCGGAAATAATGGAGGGGGCGCTGATTCGCGGGCCGTTCTCTTTAGGCGAACATTCTACCGTAAAAATGGGCGCTAAGATTTATGGCGGCACAAGTGTCGGCCCTCATTGCAAGGTGGGCGGCGAGATAAGCAATGTCGTTTTTTTCGGCTATGCCAATAAAGGCCATGATGGTTTTGTGGGGAATGCCGTAATAGGCGAATGGTGCAACCTCGGCGCTGACAGCAACAACAGCAACCTGAAAAACAATTACGAAGAAGTGAAAGTGTGGAGCTACACCAAAAAATCTTTTGTAAAAACCGGCTTGCAGTTTTGCGGCCTTTTTATGGGCGACCATTCCAAATGCGGCATAAATACCATGTTCAATACCGGCACTGTAGTAGGTGTGAGCGCCAATATCTTTGGTGGAGGCTTCCCGAGAAACTATATCCCTTCCTACAGTTGGGGCGGATCGGGCGGTTTTACCACCTACCAGTTCCAAAAAGCCATGGATACCGCCGAAAAAGTAATGGAGCGCAGGCATATAGAACTGACAGAGGAGGATAAGGAGATATTGAAGCACGTATTTGATATTGAACAGGGTTAAAAACAGGAATTTGAAGCATTTCTTCCCCAATAACTCAATAACCAACTAACTTAATAACTAAACTAATGAGAAATAAAATAATAGCAGGAAACTGGAAAATGAATACAACCCCGGAAGAAGGGAGCAATCTTCTTCATGAACTATTGGCTGGGGTACATGACATTGACCTGATGGGGCATAGGGTAATAGTTATACCACCCCACACCCACTTGGCTGCATTTTCGCAGGATTTGGGGTACCAGGCTAAGATCGCACTTGGGGCCCAGAATTGCGCTTCCGAAAAAAGTGGAGCCTATACAGGCGAAATTTCTGTGGATATGCTCAAAAATGTTGGCGTGCATTATGTTATTATTGGCCATTCTGAAAGAAGGCAGTATTTTCAAGAAACCAATGCGGTGCTGAATAAAAAAGTAAAACTCGCTATTGAAGCGCAGCTTATCCCTATTTATTGTTGTGGCGAGACCCTTGAAGAACGTGAAAGCAACAAGCATTTTGATGTGATAAAAAAACAGGTAAGCGAAGGGTTATTCGATTTGTCGGCTGATGATTTTGACAAGATAGTAATAGCCTACGAACCTGTCTGGGCCATTGGCACAGGCAAAACGGCCAGCCCAGCACAGGCTAATGAGATACATGGATTTATACGGGAATTGATAGACCGGCAGTATGACGAAGCTGCTGCTCAAAAAACCAGCATTTTATACGGCGGCAGTATGAATGCAGGCAATGCAAAAGAACTCCTGCGCGAAGAAAATATCGATGGTGGCCTGGTAGGTGGCGCCTCTTTGAAGCCAATGGAGTTTTTATCTATTGTAAAGTCAATATAAATTTGAGCAAACCAGGACAATTTCTGGTAGCAAATATTCTGCAAAAATTAAACAGTAAGCATTGAATTATTACCAGGTTTCCATACAATCATCATCTGCCGACAATATTGAGATCATTATTGCAGAGTTGAGCCAATTGCCATTTGACACCTTTGAAGAGGACGATAATATTGTAAAAGCCTATATCCCGGAAAATTTATTCAATGAAGAGGAAATCCAGGGAATCCTCGCACCATATAAAGATGTTTTCAGCCTTACCATTGATTTTAAACTAATACCCTATACCAACTGGAACGAAGTATGGGAGTCCAATTATCAGCCAGTATATATAGCAGGCAAGCTTCAAATTATTGCCAATTTTCATACTGCCAGTCCTGACTATCCGCTCACCCTTTTGATCCACCCTAAAATGAGTTTTGGCACCGGCCACCATGCCACTACATCTTTGGTGGCTGAATATTTATTGGAACTGGATTTGAAAAATAAAAATATACTTGATCTTGGAACAGGTACGGGCATTTTGGCTATCCTTGCAAGAAAGAAAGGCGCGGCAGAAGTTACAGCAACGGATATAGACCCGCAATGCATTGAAAATGCGGCGGAAAATATCCAGCTAAATGGAGCAGGTGATATAAAATTACTACTGACAAATGAGGTTCCATTCCAGGAAAAAGGATATGATATTATAGTTGGGAACATCACACGTAATGTAATTTTAGAATATTTGCCTAATATTGCCATAAGCCTGCCTGCTAAAGGGGTATTCATTGCAAGCGGATTTTATAAAACGGATCTGGCCCTGCTTGAAAATAACGCCAAAGCGAATGGTTTGGAATTAAAAAGTAATAAAGAAAAAGAAAGCTGGTGCGCGGCTTTATTTGAAAAAAGGAAATAGACATGGCAAAAAAAATAGTTTTTCTCTTTTGTATATTGTTTACTATCCATTTTGCAGTAAACGGACAAGCCAAAAAGGAGTTTTCGAGCGACCCCAAGACCTTCATAACTGAGTTAAAAACTTTTTTTAACGGGACCCAGGAAAAGGATGCCCAAGATGCCCTTGCGGGTTTTATGACTATCTGGCAAGCCAATACATTCACCAGTGACGAGATAACAGACATTATAAATACCTGCAACATCCTTCTAAAGCAAAGAGGTAACCCATCGCCGGAGTTTCGCGACTATCTGAAACTTGTGAATGGCTATATGGCACGGAGAGAGAATGATAAACTCGCTAAATACGACTCTATTATTCAGCAAATGCTTGTAAAGAACAAAAAAGATTTTAATACTTTTACTACTGCCTGCATTGCCATAGTATATGATCAGGCTATAGTAAGCGGCAGTTCAAAAAAATGGGCGGTAAGCAGTAATGATTATGATTTTAGATTAGGCAAAGAACCTTCAATAGTTTTTAGCAACCTTGATTTGCAACTTTTTACGCCTGGAGATACTTTGGGGATATATGAAACACAGGGTACGTTCTATCCAGCATCCAACAAATGGGTCGGGCAGGGAGGAAAAGTATACTGGACGCGAGTAGGATTTGCTAAAACTGATGCGTTTGCGGAAATAAACAAATACACCATAGATACGAGAGGATCAGAGTTTGCAGCAGATTCGGTTCAGTTTACGTACACCAAAATATTTGACAAACCTATTCTCGGTAAACTTGTCGAAAAAGCTACCACCACCAACCAGGGCGATAAGGCTTTGTATCCCAGATTTGCCTCTTATCAAAATGTGTTTGTATTAAAAAATGTCTTCAAAAATGTTGATTACCAGGGAGGCTTTACACTTCAGGGCGCCCAAATACTTGGCACCGGGCTGGGTACGCAATTGGCATTTGTTACCATAAGGTATAATGACAAACCCAGAGTTCGGGCTTATTCTAAAACTTTTTCTATAGCCCCAGACAGGATATCAGCTTTGAAGGCAGGCGTATCTATATATGAAGATAATGACTCCATTTATCATTCGCAGCTTGATTTCAATTATGTGGAAAGCAGCCGCAAAATGACACTTAGCCGCAGCGAAATCGGGCTTTATGCCGCTCCCTTCTATGATAATTATCACCACATTGAATTTACCATTGGAAATATATTCTGGAATATTGATTCAGCGGAAATGACAATGCGGACCATTACAAACCCGGGGAGCGCGGCAGCATTTGAATCCAGCGACCGCTATTCTGCCAGCACATATTCAGAGCAACAAAGTATTTTAAATTATAACCCGATTTCAAAAATGGCCGGTATGGCTGTTATCACTAATAAGGATACCAGCCGCGTTTTTTCAGTAGATGAAGTGGCGGGATATTTTAGCAATAAGCCTGAATATATACAAAGCCTGCTTTTACAGCTTGCCCGTGAAGGTTTCATTTTTTATGATATTGACGCCCAGAAAGTAGTTTTAAAAGATAAGTTGCTGCATTATGCCGCCGCTTATGAAAAAGGCGCTGATTACGATAATATCCATTTTCAGTCAGTTATTTCCGGCAAGCCGAATGTAACCTTAAACCTTGACAATAATGAATTTGCAATAGATGGGGTTACAAAAATACAGGTAAGCGATACTCAGCAAACTTATTTTGTTCCTCAAAATCAGCAAGTAAAAATTAAGAAAAACCGCGATATGCTTTTTGATGGAGAAGTGCACTCAGGCAGGTTCGACTTCTTTGGTAAAAATCTTTTCTTCAACTACAATAAATTTAAAGTGGCTCTTGATGACATTGACAGTGTGAAATTCCGTTTTCCGGAATATGACAAAGATGGTAAATTCATGCAGCTAAGGCTTATAAGTACAACCATTGAAAACGTGACGGGGTTTGTATATATTGACGACCCTAAAAACAAATCAGGAAGAAAAGATATAGTGAAATATCCAAGTTTCGATTGTACAAAAGAATCTTTTGTATATTATGAAAGGCCATATATTTACCATAATGTTTACAAAAGAGACAAGTTCTATTTCAAGATAGACCCTTTTATAATAGAGAACCTTGACAAATTTACTGCAGAAGGCTTGAAGTTCCCGGGTACGTTTGTTTCCGCTAATATCATCCCTGATATACAGGAGGCTCTTAAAATACAGGAAGATTTTTCCCTCGGCTTTATAAATCAATCTCCTGAAAAAGGATATTCATTGTACCAGGGTAAAGGCAAAGGTATAGGCACATTCATGTTAAGCAACAAAGGGTTCCGCGAAAATGGAGAAATAGACTACCTGGTATCTAATATGCATTCACATAATTATATCCTGTTTCCAGATTCTACAAACGGCATAAGTGATACATTCCAGATAGCGGAAGGCTCAAAATACCCCCCGGTATTCGGAAAGATTATTTATAACCATTGGTCCCCCTACAACGACAGTTTATATATTTATAAAAGAAAGGAAAACTTTTCGGTTTACAATGGTAAAGTTGATTTTTCCGGCTCACTTATCCTTACCCCAGCAGAACTTGTAGGCCAGGGCAAGGCAAAATATCATGACGTAAGTCTTGTATCTAATTCATTTGCATTTTTTGCCACGGATATTAAAACTCAAAGCGCTGAATTAACCCTTACTTCAGACGCAAGCAAGGATGCTGCACTTCAGGCCTCAGATGTAAATGCAGAGATTGACCTGAAAAAAGATTTTGGCACTTTTAAGACGAATGAAGATACGGGTACCGTAAGAATGCCCTCAAACAGGTTTATCACGAATCTTAATAATTTCACGTATGACCTTAGTAAAAGAGAAGTTGTATTTAGCAAGCCGGAAGGCATGGATGATGACAGCGCGTATTTTACTTCAACTAATCCCAGCCAGCTGGGGTTAAGAATTAACTCTAAAAGAGCCGTTTATGATCTTGGCAAACTTGACATTACTGCCCAGGAAGTACCAAGTGTACTTGTTGCCGATTCGAGGATATACTCTCCTAACCAGGAGATACTTATTCAAAAAGGTGGTACGATTGGCGGCATTAAGGGAGCCATAATAGTAGCGAATGATAAGGACCGGTTCCATAAAATATATGATGCCTATGTAAATATTTTTAGCTTCGAAAAATTCACCGGATACGGGAAATATGATTATTTAGATAAGAACCAGGCCAAATTCACTATCAATTTTTCAGATATTCATACTACACCTGAATTCACTACCGAAGCTTTAGGTATTATAACAGACAGCGCTAATTTCTCTCTTTCGCCAAAAATAAGATACCAGGGAAAAGTGACCCTGGTAAGTACGCAAAAAACATTGGCTTTTGATGGCTCGGTACTTGCCGACCACGGTAAAGCGGCCTTAGGCACTACCTGGGTAAAAGTAATGGACACAATTGATCCGCAGGATGTAATATTGACTATAGACCAACCTGTGGGAAAAGACAACAGGCCCCTTTACACAGGAACATTTCTTTCAATGGGGGATTCGCAGTTTGTATATAACCGGCTATTTGGAAGAAAAATACACCCGAATGACCTCGAGATATTCACTACCACCGGGATTTTCTTTTATGAGGATACAAAACAGGAATACGTAGTTGGCGACAAGGCTAAAATATTTGCCGACACTGATGATATTCAGACGGGTGGAAATTATTTTAAATACAAAGTAAGATCAAACAAAATCTATACAACAGGCCTGTTCAATTTCGGGCAGGACAATAAATATACCGAAATAGCCACCGGCGGCGATTATACATTTAATTTAAAGGATTCTTCAAACAAATTCAGCCTGATGCTATGGTTTAATTTCCCCTTCCACGATGACCTGAATAAAATGATGAGCGATAATATCCTGGCAAACAGCTATGGCCTTGAAGACACCAAGAATGACAGGTTTGAGCTATATAATGCCCTGGCGCTGCTGATAAAAGATAAAAAAAGTAAGGAAAAGGTAATTAATGAATTATCTACTACCGGATTTATTGCATCTACCGATGTCATTAATAAAAATATATTCTTATCTAGTTTAACCCTTAAATATGTTGACAGTCTGCATGCTTTCGTTTCCAGTGGCCCTCTTGGATTGGCGACTATCAAGAAGGTAAATATATATAAAGAAATGCAGGGTATGGTACAAATAATTCATACAATCGGCACCAGTGATTTCTCTATGGTATTACAAACGAACGAAAACAATTACTTGTATTTTGATTATAAAGGCAATACCCTTTCATACATATCATCGGATGATGCTTTTAATGCCAAAGTAGCTTTGCTTTCATCAAAAATAACGAAGGGGCAGGGTAATTACCAGTTAAAGCTGGCTGATTTAAATGATGTAACGGCGATGGGGACCAAAAAGAGAAAACACACTCATACCCCTTACCAGCCAAGCCAGAGAATTAGCCACGATAATGATGTTGCGCCGGAAATAACACCTAAGAACAATAATTCAGATTCAACTACCGTACCTACCCCTGAACACGAAAACCCTGCCCCGGTAACCCCTGATACAGCATCAGCCCCCAAAGAAACTCCAGCTCCTGCTATTCAGGCACCTGAGACACCTAAAAATAAAGATACAACCACCAGCCCAAAAGAAAACCCAGCTCCAGCTAATCAACCACCAAGCCCGGAACCTCCTAAAAACAGCGATACTACCACAACACCACAACCAAATCAAACTCCGCCCGACCAGAATAAGAATACAAATGGCAACGGCGCGCCAGCAGATACCGGAAATGACACATCTTTAACTTCCTCAATTAATGAACCTAATAAAGATAATCAATGACAGGAATAATAGATTCACTTTTATTGCTTGCATGCTACCTTCTCGGCGGCATCCCTTTTTCTGTGATCATAAGCAAATGGTTTTTTAATATTAATATATTTGAGCAGGGAAGCGGAAACCCGGGCGCTACCAATATTTTGCGGACACTTGGCCCAAAACCTGCCATCGCCGTTTTGCTCCTTGATATGGGTAAGGGAGTGGCAGCCGTAGGACTGGCAAGCCTGGTTCAAAGGCCATTCCTGTATCTCATTTCACTTCACGATATGCGGGCGGTATGCGGGGCTTTGGCTATATTAGGACATATTTATTCGCCGTTTTTGAAATTTAAAGGTGGAAAAGGGGTAGCTACTGCTACCGGAGTTGTATTTGCTATAAGCCGCCCTGAAATTGGTGTTGGTATCGCTATTGTATTTATTGGTGTCTTGCTTATTTCAGGTTATGTTTCTCTGGGCTCTATTGTCAGCGCTTTCATTCTTCCTTTTCTTTATCCCCTTACGGCTTATCTTTGCAGGTGGACGTACTCCCCTGCGTTGGAGATATTTGCCATTGGCCTTGCAGCGCTTGTCATTATAAAACATAAAGCCAATATTGTTAGGCTGATACACGGGAACGAAAACAAATTTGCTTTAAAGAAAAAAAACAGGAGTGAATAATTTATCTGCCTTCATAACAAAACCAGGAAAACAAAAAATGGAAGAACAAAAAATATGGTTATCATCCCCTCACCTTACTGGAAATGAGATCGGTTTTGTTCAGCAGGCATTTGATAATAATTGGGTAGCCCCTTATGGGCAAAATATCGATGAATTTGAAAAACAGCTCGAGAAATATTTTGATGTAACTGATGCTGCACTTGTGATAAGTGGTACGGCTGCTATTCACCTTGCTTTGATAGTGGCAGGCATAGGAGGTGGCGATGAAGTAATAGCCCCAACCCTGAATTTCGCCGGGTGTATAAACCCATTAATGTACCAGAAAGCCATCCCTCTTTTTGCTGACAGCGAAAGGGATACGTGGAATATTGACCCTAATATCGTCGAGGATATAATTAAAAAACGTGCTGCAGTAGGACAAAAAGTAAAAGCGCTGATAGCTGTACATCTTTTTGGAACGCCATGCAAACTGGATGAAATAATGCCAATCTGCGAAAAATATGGCATTCCTGTCATTGAAGACGCAGCCGATGCCATAGGAAGTTCACTAAATGGCAAGAAAACAGGTAGTTTCGGCGAGATGGGTATTATCTCATTCAACGGCAATAAAATAGTTACCACCTCCGGCGGCGGGGTACTTATTTCACACAACCCAAGACATATAGAGAAAGCCAAATACCTGAGCAACCAGGCCAGGAAGCTCACCCCTTATTATATACATGAAGACGTTGGGTATAACTATATGATGAGTAATATCCTTGCCGGCATTGGCAGGGCGCAGATGGAGGTTTTAGATCTGAGACTCAGCCAGCGAAAAAATGTTTTTGATACGTATAAAAAAGAATTATCAGGGATTGAGGGGATTGAATTTAAAAAGCCTTTAAAAGGAAGCCAATCTAATAACTGGCTCACCAGCATACTTATTAACCCCGAAAAAACGGGCGGCATATCCCGCGATGATATATACAAATACCTTCAAAATAAAAATATTGAATGCCGCCCTGTCTGGAACCCAATGCACCTGCAACCTGTGTTCAAAAGTTTCCCTTATTTTGGCACGGGTATAGCTGAAGATATTTTCCATCACGGGCTTTGCCTGCCTTCAGGCTCTAACATGACAGAGCATCAAATTCAAAGGGTAATAGATGAGATAAAGACCTGTTTAGAGGCGAAGTAATTACTTCATTAACTTTTGCAAAACAGGATATACCCTGTGCATAGGGAATCCCATCACATTGAAATAAGAACCTTCTATTTTCTCTATACCTACTGTACCTATCCAGTCCTGGGCACCATAGGCCCCTGCTTTGTCGAATGGCTTGCAGGTTTCTATATAGTAAATAAGTTCTTCCTTAGACAATTCCCTGAAATAGACTTTCGTAATATCAGAAATCAGGATAGTTTCTGTTTCTGTTTTCAGGCATACGCCGGATACAACCCGGTGCATTTTACCGGACAATGCCTGCAAGAACTCAAACGCCTGGTCAGCATCTTTTGGCTTGCCAAGGATACGTTTATCAAGAAAAACAAGGGTATCGGCGGTAACGAGAACTGAATCCTTCAAATCAATATTCGTATGAATCGCTTTTTGTTCGGCAAGCCACGCAGGGATTTCTTCAGGATTTGTTAAGTGCTTAGGGATTACTTCCTCGTAAGAAGATTCAACATAATCAAAGGCAAGCCCGGCAAGTTTAAAAATTTCATGCCTTCTTGGCGACTTTGATGCAAGTAATATTTTTGTCTGAACCATAATTAGAATGATTATTTTGATTTGCCTGATTTCTATTTTTTTGACTTTCGACTTATGACTTACAACTTTCGACTAATTACTCCACACACCTCAACGCCATTGCCAATATTCCCAAGAGCATAATCAGTTTCATACCGCCGCTAAGTTTTGTAAAATCACTTTTTGTGTCTGCCCGTTTTAGAATTATATAATATATAACCAAAGCCACGCCCACGATCGAGGTGAGGTAAAGCGGAAGAACAAATCTGCTCGTATATACCAGGTAACCCACCGCAGAAACAAGCAATGCGCCCAGGATAAACAGTAACCTGTACAACAGAACCTTGGTCTTATGAATACCGAAAACTATAGGTACTGTTTTGCATTCATAGGCTTCATCCCCTTTCATATCTTCCACATCTTTAATTATTTCACGGATCAACCCGGTTACAAATGCAAAACCTGCATAAGCCGCCATCCATTTCGGGAAAACACCAGGAAATACGATCCACGTGACCACAAGTGAAACAGCCATGAGCGCGGCAATAGTGATGTTTCCTATGAGCAAAAGGTATTTATAGGTTACAGAATATTGCCATAGAAGAAATGAAACAATAATATCAATCACTCCTACCCATATATTCAGATAAAAACCAATGGCTACCCCTGCAACATTCAAAACAGTATGAAGTAAAATAGCTTTCCGGCTGGCGATAAAACGATTGACGATAATAGAATCGGGTTTATTTATGACATCAATTTTAATATCATAATAGTCATTGATAATGTACCCTGCTGCGGCAATAAGGTTAGTAGAGAGTGTTAATAAAAGGAATTTCCTCCATCCGTCAAACTGGATACAATCACCTTCACGCAGGAAAATAAATATTAGCCCTTGCGTAAAAAGGATAATTAGAAGGTTTTTCCACCGGATAAGCCTTAGAAAGGACAACATCGGATATAAATTATAAATTATGAATTATCATAAAAAGCGTTAATCAAGACTAATAAGTTTACAACTAAAATACTTATAATTCAAAACCCAAAACCTCTACTGCGTGATCCATCTTTCCTGTGCCCGCAATACCATTTCTATCAGCTCCCTTGCACAGCCTTCGCCGCCTTTGGCCTGGGTAACATACTGTGCGACAGCTTTCACCTCAGAGGAGGCATCAGCAGGGCAGGCAGCCAGCCCAACAAGTTTCATCGTTTCAATATCACCCACATCATCTCCAAGATAGGCTATTTCATCAATGGAAACACCATGCTCCATGATGAAATTATCTACTGCAGAAAGCTTTTTATCAAGGCTAAAGAAAATATCGGTTACGCCAATAGCATCCAGCCACCCTCCTATCGCGTCCGAACTCATTTCAGAAACAATGCATATCTTATACCGCATATCAATGGCATATTGCAGAGCCAGCATATCGCGCACATTGGTATTCCGAAGCATTTCACCATTGGCAAGCAGCAATAATTTACCATCGGTAAGCACACCGTCTACATCAAAAACAAATGCTTTTATTTTATTAAACCGCTCAATAAGTTGATTTGCCATGACAGGTGCAAAGTAAGATAATTATAGATTATGAATTTATACTTTTGAATGATTTCCCATTGCTTCAAGAGCATTGTTCAAATCTGCCATCAAAAGTTCGGGATCTTCAAGTCCTATATAAATACGGACATGGTTCCAGGGCAAATGCGGTTTGGCCCCCTTAAATCCCCCCAAGGGGGAAAGGTTGGAGCCATATAAGGCACAAATAGGATAAATGAGCGACTCATGCCCGCCCCATGAGCAGGCAATAAGAAAGCGCCTGAGGGTGTTGGTAAAAGTTTCGGCATGCTCTATGGTTTCAGCCTTCAATAATATAGAGAATAGCCCACCGCAGCGCTTCATTTGTTTTTTGGCGAGGGCCAGCTGGGGGTTGTTTTTTGAAAAAGGATACAGAACCTTCTCCACCAAAGGGTGGCTTTCGAGGAAATTTACAACTTTCTCTGCGGATTCGGAAGTACGCTGCATCCGTATCTCTAAAGTGCGGAGGCCGCGTATCATCAGCCACGCATCGTGCGGGGAAATAATGCCTCCAAGAGTTAAAAATTCTGAAGAAAATATCTTCTGCACTCTTTCACTGGTACTGCATAGTACCCCTGCCACTATATCACTATGCCCGTTAAGGTATTTGGAGGCGGAATGAACTACTATGTCCACCCCAAACTCAATCGGGTTTTGGTGAAGGGGCGAAGAATAGCTGTTATCTATAATCGTGGTGATATTATACTTTTTTGCAAGCGCAGAAACAGCCTCAAGGTCCTGGAGCTCAAATGTCATCGTATTTGGGCTTTCGAGGAATATCACTTTTGTTTCCGGGGTAATGGCATTGGCAAAGTTTTCAACTTTCGTGCCATCCACCATTGTGTATTTAACATCAAACCGGCTAAGAAAATCATGAAGAAGTGTGCTAGTCCAGCTATATGGGTTATTTACACATATAACATGGTCGCCTGCTTTTACACAGGATAAAACTGCCGCGGAAATAGCTGCTACACCACTGCCAAATACCAATGCATCTTCTGCGCCTTCGAGCGCGGCGAGTTTTTTGCGCAGGATGGTCACTGTAGGATTGGCGCCACGGGAATAAAAAGGGCGGCTGAACTCATGCGGCACGGCAGCACGCATGGTTTGTACATCCGTGAAATTGAAATTACTGCTTTGTATTATTGGCGGGCTTACAGCATTGAAGTAGTCTTCCCTGTCTTCGCCGAGATGATTTATAATAAATGCAATGTCTTTTTCCATTTGGTTAAACTGTTAAAAGTCGTAAGTCAAAAAATATAGGAGGCTTTACTTAAAATCGTCGAATGTACCGAGGCAATTTTTAATGGCGTCCTTTTGTATCATTACCACACTTTTGTTGTCACCATTTAAGAAACCAAAAAACTTTTCTTCATCGACAAGGTCAGGGGTTTCCAATTTTGTGCCCTGATCCGCTTTTTTATATACAAGCCTCAGCTCTTCTTTTTTCCCGGAATAGGAGGTTATGACCAGATCGGCATAAGTCCGAGCCCTTGAAATAGAATCTATTTCATGCGGCGTAAGTTTTAGCGCCTGCTCAAAATAATCGTCTTTAAAAGAGATAAGAAAGCTTTTAGCACGGGAGGCTTCAATCTGAACAGGAGCTTTAGCTGGCTGGGCCGGTGAAGTAACTGTGAAAGTGTTATCCTTTACATTCAGCGCGAATGAGCTATCAGGCAGCGAAGGATAAACTTCAACAACGCTTGCTATATCGGTAGCAGGAATAGAGAAAATGCCCTTATCTCTCCAGTCGACTAATTGTGGTACGTACCTGATATTGAGGTAGCCATGAAAATAAGGCAGCCACATAGCAAAAGGCTCGGTAGAGTTTTCAAGGAGCATATAAGTGCCAAGCTCATCCTGTGTATTATCGCCAACGTAATAGGTCTTTACCAATTTATCGCCCTCATATATTTCCGTTTTAGTATTGATGGCAGCCATTGATTTTATTACATTATCCCGCATACCAACCGGTACCGGGCTACGCATTTCCACATTCCTGATACATTCAAGCAACTGCCTCACGCGCACCATATCAGCTTTAAATTTTCCATTTGCTGTCCAGTACCCCGGGCTTTTACGTTCAAGAAGCAAAGTATTATTGTTTCTGTCAGCAAGAAAAATTTTGGTTATGGCGGCAGTGTCTTTCACCGCAAAGTCTTTGTATGGGCCCTTCACTGTGCTGTTTGATTGCTTAATAAGCAAAACAACTGCTACTACTCCAATGATGACAAAAAGGACAAGGTATAAAAGAGTTTTTTTACGCATAAGTTGAAAAATTTTGAATTATAAATTTTGAATTATAGATTATAAAAGGCTTAATCTGTGAACTTTCTCCTCTGTACATAATTATATAGAATTTAGTCCCTCTTCGCCATTGTTCTCAAACAATTCATGCAGTTTTTGCTGCAATAATCTTTTGTCGGGCAGTTGAGTTTTATATTCTGCTACCATTGTAGGGGACAGCGCCCGGCTCAAAGCATATTCTAACACCTCACTGTCTTTGTCTTTACATAATAATACACCTATACTCGGATTTTCATTTGGCTTTTTTACATCCCTGTCCAATGCTTCGAGGTAAAAATTAAGCTTCCCTAAATATTCGGGTTTAAATGTATCTGTTTTCAATTCAAAAGCTGCTAAACATTGCAGCCCGCGGTGATAGAACAAAAGGTCAATGAAAAAATCGCTATTACCCACCTGCACTTTGTATTCTTCGCCAATGAACAAAAAGTCTTTACCTAATTCCAGTATTACCTTTTTTATTTGCCCTATTAAGCTTTTCTGCAAATCGTTTTCATTATATGGCTCCGGAAGGTTCAGGAATTCAAACACATAACTATCTTTAAAGCTGTCGCTTATGTCAGGATGGGTTTCTCTTACCATTGGTGAGAGTTTTGAGTTCCCAATCATTGTCCTTTCAAATACGCTACTGTTTATTTGTCTTTCCAATTCTTTAACACTGTAATTTTCCTTAATACATAGCCTGATATAATATTCTCTCTCTTCTTCGGTTTGGCATCTGGAGAATATTGTCCTGTGATGGGTCCAGCTTAGTTTAACCAAAAGGCTATCTCTTATATCGTTGTTTCCTAATTGTGTCCTCATTGCGGACACAATTGCATTATCTTTATTTTCAGGCACTCGTATCAATACCGGGGACATAATAGTCGCAGAAAAATAGGTTTCATAGAATTGTTTCATTCTATAAAGCCCCCTGCGGTTAAAGCCTTTCAGTTCAGGGTGATTTACCTGGATAAACTGAGCTAACTCATCTACTGTTTTTTCACCCCATTTGGATGTAGATAATTGACCGTTAATATATGCCCCTATGTTCCAATACAAGTTTATCAATTCGGTATTAACGGCTTTAATAGCGTTAACCCGCGATTGCTTAATCAGTTGTATTATATCTGCAAACTGCTGTTGTAGCACCGTTCAAAGTTATGAAAATGGATCAGTAATTGCAAACCACACAGCAGCCTTAATCTGTAAACCTTCTCCTCCGAACATAATTATATACAATACCAAAAAAGGCCAGCGCCAGTATCGGGACAACCATATTCATAATTTGCCAGTATAGCTTTTCATCCTTTACTTTGGCGGCATCGAGGAGACGTATCTTAATGTTTTTTGCCCTGACAGTGATAAGGCCATCTTTATCAGCAAGATAATCAATGCAATTAAGTAGAAAATCCTGGTTACCAAATGTGGCGTTCGTATATGGGTCAAAACCAAGCGGATAAATTATTCCTTTGCTGTAATTGACTTCGTTTTTAATTACATCACCATCAGATACTACGATCATGCTTGTGTATGGGCTTACATCTTTGTAAACCCCATAAACGCCTCTTTGCTCTCCCGGTGGTATCCTGTTTTTGTAAGCAGATTCAAAAGAACCTTCGAGCAGTACTGCCAGGTTTTGCGGGCCATGAAAATAAAGTTTAGAGTCTACATTTCCGATAAGGTCAAGGCTTATCCGTGCAGGGTTGAGCACAATACGGGTTTGTGGGGAAGTTTGCAGTAGAATGGTCTTTTGCACATTGGTATTGTGTTTGCCATTTAGGGTATCTATGGTACTGGCAAACCTGAACCAAATAGCATTCAGGTTATTCACAATAGGATGATCACTTGTAGGGGTAACAACAGGGTAATAAGGCCATAAACGCAATTTCGCCGTATTTTGCGAACCATAAGCCGAGGTGATCGTAGGTATATACTGGCAGTTAAGGTCTTGTACAAGATTGTAATTTAGCCTGACACCATAAGTAAAAAGCAAATCGTCTATTATGTTTAGCGGGTAATTGTGTGTGATCTCCTGGCCACCCTTGAGGCTGTCAAGGTCTGCGAAAAGCGGGTCAATTAGCCACAATACTTTGCCGCCCCGCATGACGTACTGATCTATTTTGTATTTTTCTACTTCAGAGAAAGTAGAATCGGGCTTGGCAATAATAATGGCCTTATAACCGTCAAGCCTGTAAACATATTTCTTCTGCACCGTATCGTATGCCGCCGCTTTGTATTCAGGCAAATTCACAAAGTCTACACTGTAATATTGCTTGAGGGCATCTTCAATGCTTTTCACCCTGTATTCAGGCAGTTCCCCATGTCCCTGGATAAAGGCAATCTTGGGTTTCTGTATTTCAGTAATGAATAACTTTCTTATTCCGTTCGCGAGTGCATATTCAAGCCCAATAATGGACTTATTTACCTGGTCTGAATTCCTGTCGTCTGTAGCAGCGCTGGCCACTTCCTGCTGCATGAACTGCACGGCAATTTCGCGGTTACCATAAGAGATAATAGCTCCCGGCCAATACAAACGTTCACTTGCGCTTTCATTGTCCTGTTCGCCAACCTCTACGGGTTGCAGGCCTTTGCCATTGAGTATCTTATAAAATTCATCCCTTTCTTTGGCGTCTTTTTTTGCAGCCGGATCAATAAACTCGTATTGTATTTTATCGCCTGCAATGGCACGAAATTCATCAAGCATTTCACGGGTTGCATCGCGCAGCCTGCGCATATCACGCTGCATATCATTGCCTTCAAGGTAAACCTTAACAAAGACAATATCATTTACCCCTTTTACTAACTTCTTAGTAGGCTCTGACAGAGTATAGCGGTGGTCATTGGTAAGGTCAATGCGCTGATAATAAATGGACGAAATGATATTAACGGCAATAATAATACCAGTGATAACTGCAAGCTGGAGCCAAAGTTGTTTTTTACGCGAGTTCTTTTTCATGCTAATACCACCACCCCTTTTTTGCCACAAAGGCACAAAGAAATCAAGAAAAACATATCTTCAATTATACAATTAACGCTCTCTATTCTACGCTCTCCACTCTTTACCTGCCACTCGTCACTAATCACTACCCACTCCATATTAGTACCTCCTGCTTTGAATTACGGTTTTAGTCATGAAAAGAAAAGCTGTAATGAAGCTGAGGAAATATACAAAATCGCGGGTATCCAGCACTCCGCGGCTAATGGATACATAATGTGAATTAATGCTTAATGCATCCAGTATAGGATCTATCGCTATAAAAAATGTGATACTCCGGATTAAGTCAAGAAAGGTATAAAAGAAAAAACATAAGATGAGGCTGATAATAAAAGCAATAATTTGATTATCCGTTATAGATGATGCGAAAATACCTATGGAAAGATAAGTAGCGCCAAGGAACAAAAGCCCGAGATAGGACCCCCAAATAGCTCCTGAATCAATATTGCCAGCAGGCAATGCAAGTACATAAATGGTATAATAATAAACTAAGGTGGGCAACAGTGAAAACAATACGAGTATAAAACCTGCAAAGTATTTGCCCAATACAATCTGCATATCTGTAACCGGCTGTGTAGATAATATTTCTATAGTACCTGCTTTTCTTTCTTCCGCGAAAGAACGCATGGTGATAGCTGGTATAAGAAACCAGAATACAAATGGGCCAACATAAAAAAGCTGGTCGAGTGAAGCAGTCATACGGTCGAAAATGTTTTCGCCGGGCAAAAACCAGAGGTAAATGCCGTTGCCAATAAGGAATACTGCAATAACAATATACCCGATCAGCGAACTGAAAAACAGGTTTATTTCTTTTCTAAATATCGCAAGCATTCCTTAAGTAGTTATTAATTCTAACAACGCCGTCATTGCGGAATTTTTTGGCCGTTGCCGCTTTGGTAATAAGCTGCTCACTTTTTGCCAAAAAAATATTCGCAATCCCCTGAAGAGAAGCATTTTTTTCGGGGGATTGCGGATATTTTTTTGAGGGGATTTCTGTGCTTTTTATTGGACTTTCCAGCGCAAAAAAATTCCGCAATGACGGCGTTGATTTAGTTTGTATATTATTCATCTTTCGCCTTTGTTAATTCCTGGAATATTTTTTCCAAACTCTGGCTTTCACTTGCCATTTCCAGTATCTCATTTTCGTTTTCTACAGCCCAGTGAAAGAGACGTTCCCGCGCACCGGAGTTTTCCGTGGTTTCGAGAAGCCATTTGCCGCCTTTTTGCTCGGCTTTATCAATACCTTCTATGGCTTTGAGCGCATTCACTTTTACGGGGTTTTTAAACTCTACCCTAAGGTGTATTTTCCCGCTAAAGCGCTTTACCAGGTTTTCTTTACTTTCATCAGCCACTATTTTACCGTGATTGATAATAATGATCCTGTTGCACATAGCCTGCACTTCCTGCAAAATATGCGTACTGAGTATTACCGTCTTAGATTTACCTACCTCGCTTATCAGGTTGCGGATCTCTACTATCTGGTTAGGATCCAGGCCGCTCGTTGGCTCATCAAGGATAAGTACGGCAGGGTCATGCAGGAGGGCCTGCGCCAAACCTACCCGCTGGCGGTAGCCTTTACTCAGCATACCTATTTTTTTCTTTTGCTCTATTTGCAGCCCTGTAAGCTCAATCAGGTCTTTTATACGGTTAGTTACATTACCGGGATAATGGTTGATGGCTGCTATAAACCGCAGATATTCCTTCACATACATATCTGTATAGAGGGGATTATGTTCTGGTAAGTAGCCTATATGCCTGCGTACCTCCATGCTCTGCTCGTATATATCATAACCACTAACGGTAGCCTGCCCGCTGGTAGGGCTGATGTAGCATGTGAGCATTTTCATAGTGGTGGACTTGCCGGCGCCATTAGGTCCCAGAAAACCAACTATTTCCCCGGTCTTTATCTCAAAGGAAATAGCATCCACAGCATGCTGCGCACCATATATTTTTGTAAGTTCCTGAACTATTACTGACATAAATTGCCCTAAAACCTCTTTCCTAACAATTGAGATAATAAGGTGTGCGAAATTATAACGGAATTATGGGATTTGATAAGAAATTATGAATTTTGAGTTGAGGGTTATGAATTGGGGGAGAAAGGATGGTTATTAAAACTTCTCCAATAAAATTTCAATCATACCATCACCCTCACACCAACTGCATCTTAGCCACTTTGGGGTCAACTATTACTTTATCGTGGTCGAAGTCAAGTTTTATGCGCCATTTTTGCATGGTGGCTGCGCCGATAATGGCATCTTCGGACAAGTTAGGGATTACTAAAAATTCATCCGATAAACGAATGTCATCTATATAAAAATCTAATACTATACGGTATTTTACTTCAATAAAATGTCCTTTCTGATGTGTATCCACATTTCTGGGTTTGAATAATTTTACAAGCGCTTCAAGCCCTTCTACCTGGTCGGGGTGGATGCAGGAGAAGTTTGCCCCACTCTCAAAAAGGGTATAAATTGTCTTTTCGCCCTGTGAGCCTTCATAATGAAGAGGTAATTTTATAATGGACATATTACTTGTTTTTACAAAGATACAAAAAAGTCATAAGTCGCAGGTCGATAGCCGTAAGCCGATAGTGAGAAAACCTCATGGGTTTGTGTCATTAAGATTCAGGCTATTTGGCAGCATCAACAGAAATGGTAAGGCCTTAGAATAATCTAATTCAGCATATTCCAGTCCCAAAACCCTGAGGTTATTGTAATATGTCTGATGTAACTGATAATAATGTTTTTCACTTTCTATAAACCAGGCCTTTTCTCCTAATTTGTTTGATAGAAACCACTTTTCAATCAAACGCCCGCTTCTTCCATTGCCATCGTTCCATGGGTGTATTTTCACAAAAACCAAATGTATCATTGCCGCAAAAAAGAAAATTTCATTTACTGTTAGTTCCTCTTTTAGCAATATGGCCATATCATCATATAATTTTTGCATTTCGGTTTCCACCTGGTAAGGCGAAGCGGCAACGTATTCTATTTTCCCATCGGGAGTAGAAACATACATATTGTGGGTGCGTATTTTCCCCTGGTAATACTTTGCTACAATATTTTTGCTCAATAATTTATGGGCTTCTTCTATATTCTTTTGATTTAGCTCATTACTTTTAGCAAACGTATAGGCGCTATATAAGTCATCAATTTTTTTGGTATAATCGGGTAAAAACTCAATACCGAACCTTTTATGTTTAATATATGAATCCAGTTCGATGTCCTCGCCTTCTATTTTACTGGAAAATACTGAGGCAACTGAAGTATAGAAACTAAAACTACCTGTAGATATTTCTGCATCTTTCAGCGCATCAAAAGCCTGTTGTAAACCTTTAATGACGTGTTTTTTATATTCCGGCAATAGCAGTGCAGGTATTAATTGTAATCCAATCATAGTCCAGACAAAGATAGGGTTTTCAAAATATTTAAACCTTTAACAATAACTTAATATTACCTAAATCATTCAATAATAGTTATTTTATTATTTTGAAAAACTTTTCAGGATATTGAAGAATTATAAAACGATAGTAATCTCCGACCTTCACCTGGGCATCAAAAGTTCAAAAGTGAAGGAAATCATTAAGTTTCTTAAAAACCATACCTGTGAAACCCTTATCCTAAATGGGGACATCATTGATGGTTGGCAATTACGTAAATCGGGCGAATGGAAGCGCAAGCATAGCCGCTTCCTGAAACTTGTACTAAAAATGATGAGCGGCAAGCCCACTAAGGTGGTTTATATCCGCGGCAACCATGATGATTTCCTGGATGAGGTAGTGCCATTTGAACTTGGCAATTTCTCTATCAGGAGAGATTATATTCTCCAATCTTCCGGCAAACGGTATTATGTAGTGCATGGCGATATTTTTGACAGCGTAACAACCAACCTGAAATGGCTTGCCAAACTTGGCGATGTGGGCTATACTTTTTTACTCTGGCTGAACCGTAATTATAATAACTACAGGGTAAAACGGGGGCTTCCCTATTATTCCCTTTCACAGAAAATAAAAGGGCAGTTCAAGAAAGCCGTAAACTTTATTTCCGACTTTGAGACCCAGCTGGCAGCCGTAGCAAAAACAAAGAGATGTGACGGTATTATTACCGGGCATATACACCAGGCGGCTGACAAGATGATAGATGGAGTACACTACCTCAATTCCGGCGACTGGGTAGAGTCTATGACGGCCCTTGCGGAGGATTTTGAGGGCCACTGGAAAATAATTCATTATGAAGATTGGTTAAAGGAACATAAATTGCAAAAAACTTATTATCATCTTGCCACGGAAAGGATACCCGTGCCAAGGATAGGAGCAGCACAGGCGTGAACAAAGAAAAACAAAAAATACTGTTCGCCGTACAGGGCGAAGGCCGCGGGCATTTAACACAGGCCATAACACTGTACAAAATGTTGACAGAGGCCGGGTATGATATATGCTGCATAATGGTGGGCAGCAGCGAAAACAGGAAACTCCCCGATTTTTTTTATGCCAATATACAGGCTCCGGTAATACAATACCCAAGCCCGAATTTTGTAACTGACGCCAAAATGAAAACCATCAAAATATGGCCGTCTATCTATAAAACAGCGTTCAGGCTGGGGAGGTATATTAAAAGCGTCAGGCTTTTCAGGGAAACAGTAGCAAAATACAAACCTGATGCCATCATCAATTTTTATGAGCCTATTGTAGGGCTGTCTAATCTCTTTAAAAAACCGCCATGCCCTGTTATTTGTGTAGCGCATCAGTATATTTACCATCATCCTGATTTTGAGTTTCCTGAAGGCAGGCTGATGGACAGGATGTCGCTAAAGAATTTCACTGAGCTTACAGCCTTTGGCGCTACGAAAAGACTTGGTATATCCATTTATCCATTAGAAAATTACCCCGGTAAAAACATCATCATTGTACCTCCATTGCTCAGGGAGGCTGTTTTTGAAGCGAATGTGTCCGAAGGAGATTACCTCCTGATATACCTATTGAACAAAGGCTACAGCGATGATATTATCGCCTGGCACAATGCCCACCCTGAAACAGAATTGCACTGTTTCACTGACCGCACCGATGTAGATGACGTGTTAAAATATGACGATACTTTGCATTTCCATAAGATAAACGATAAAAAATTCCTTGACCTGATGGCAGGCGCGAAAGGCTTTATCAGTACAGCAGGTTTTGAATCCGTTTGCGAAGCCATGTACCTTGGCAAACCAGTGCTCATGGTGCCAGTGGAAGGACATTTCGAGCAGTTCTGTAATTCGAGAGATGCCACTAAAGCCGGGGCAGGTATATATGACAGCGCTTTCAATATCAGTAAACTTATTGACTATCTGCCAAACCATCATACAAATTATAAGGAATACAGGCTTTGGGTAAACTGCGCTTCAATAAAGGTAGTGGAAGAAATAAATAAAACGCTGGGTGGCGGTAAGATGGTGGAAGAGGCGAAAATGAGGAAACTGGCATAGCGGCTCAATAGCGTAGGGCTTAAGCCCTACGCTATTTAATAATGCAGGGCTGCACCCTGCGCTAATGGATTACGCCCTTTCAGGGCTTATAGTGGCGCGTATAGCCCTGAAAGGGCATAGTATATCAGCGTTGGGTGTAGCCCAACGCAAAAAAAGAATAAAGAGGTTCTGACTTTCGTCAGAATGACGGGCAAAAATATTTGATTGAGATTGGGGCGGCGCCCCAATCTCAACAGCCGGTGAAATCGTCATTGCGGGCCTGACCAGCAATATTAAACCATTGATTATAAGGATACATGGAAAATAAAAATAAAAAAATACGGGCGGCATTTATTATCAACCCGGTGGCCGGGGGTAAGGATAAGACGGGTGTCATTGAAGAAATTAAGAAGTACATTGATAAAGATATTGAATACGAAATTATCTTCTGGGAATTTAAAAAACAAAAGAAAGCCATACGCGCCCTGCTCCGCGAAAAAGGCTTCGATATAGCCGTAGCAGTAGGCGGAGATGGCACTGTAAACCAGGTAGCTAAAGCAGTGAGGTATTCTGATACTGCATTGGCTATTATCCCTTCCGGCTCTGGAAATGGGCTGGCCAGGCACCTGAATATTCCCCTCAATATCAAAGAGGCTGTCGAACTTATCGGAAAAGGGAAAGAAATATACATTGATGGTTGCTCTATTAATGGTAAGACCTTTTTCTGCACGGCAGGGACGGGTTTTGACGCGCACATCGGCAAGTTGTTTGCAAAAAGCAAGAACAGGGGTTTTATCAGCTATTTCAAGATCACTGTTGGCTCTCTGCTAAGCTATAAGCCACAGAAATATTCGCTTAATATTGACGGGAAAGAGGTTAATGTAAAGGCCTTTCTCATCACGTTTGCCAACTCAGCGCAATTTGGCAACGACGCCTATATTGCCCCGCAGGCAGATATACAGGATGGGTATATAGATGTATGTATCTTAAAGCCTTTTAAGGTGTGGCATATACCTGGTTTGGCTATTAAGATGTTCAAAAAGAAATTTAACGAATCTTCTTTATATGAGGCCTACAGAGGTAAAGATGTGCTGGTAACCCGCGAAGCCGAAGCCCCTGTACACTATGACGGCGAGCCTAAAAAAATGGGCACCGAACTGGAAATCAAAATATATCCTGCTGCCCTAAAAGTAATTGTACCTATTGGTTTTCCCGCCAAAAACACCAGTGAATATTTCTATGAAGGTACGGAACTGAGGGGAAAGAAGGTTATGAATGTTGAGTTATAAGTTAAATTGCCACGCAATATCTTATCCAGCGATGAGCGCGGATTGTATAAAAGCTGGCAAAATATGCTATCCTTTGGCTTTTCTTTGGCCGTTCTTTCAATTGTAAAGCCAATAATTTTCTGCCTGTTTGCCATTGAAATTTTCATAAAAATGGAAGGTTATATCCAGTTCATTTGGGATAGTCTCAATGCGTTATCATAAAATTCAGTTTTTTTAACATTTCCGTTCGCTACGCGTAAAAAAGCCGCATATTCCTTACGATTACCTTAAAATTCTACGAATTTGAGAATGTATGAATATTGTAATATTATTCAAGAATTGTATAACATTTACCTCAAAAAAGAAGACCATCTTTGAAGAGTACAATTTCAGCTATTGACCTATGAGGGGTTGGGAAAATTTTAGAGGAGATGGAAAAAATAATTGCAATATCAACAAACACTGAGGACACAAATGTCTTTATCGCGACTAATATTGACATGCTGCAGACCGAGAAAGAGGTAAATACCGAATATCTTTCTCAAATTGAAAGCATAGCGAATGTTACGGCCACTGCACACAGTGACATGAAGAATTTAAAACCCAGGAACGGGTATTTCTGGTAATAGATAAAGCGCAAATGTGCTTGCGAAAAGGTCAGAATTACTTCTGCGCCAATACTTCATTTAGGCTTGTCCAGTGAATATCGGGGTAGCGGGTATTGTCAGTCTTTTCGAAGTGAACAGTAAACATGCCGTGTGTGTATTGGCTTCTTTGCCAGGAAGGAAATACTTCATTTTCGCCTTCTGGATGCGCGGTGCGCTCGTGCTGGTTGTAGGCGGCCAGATCATCAGGGCTGCCGAGGCGTTTTAGCTCAAATTTAGTATGTAATATCTCTCCGGCTGCCTCTGCAAGTTCAGCAGGGGTTACCTGGAAACTAGCAATGCGCAAGATCCTGGGTGCGGAGGCATCCATAGCGGCGGCGGCAGTGTAGGCAGCCGTATTGTCCATAGTAGAAAAGTCTATGCGCCAGTCGGCGCTGCCCCAGTAGCCAACGGTTTTTTCTTTGAAATTGAGAAGCGGGACATTGTATGTTAGTATCTCCGCGAAAGCTCCATTCATGATTGAAGTGGGCCTGATGGCAGCCTTATCCAGGTATTCATGAAATTCTTTGCGGAGGTCAAAATTGCGGTTAAAGCCTTTTGGCACTTTGGTAATATCGGTGGCAAAATCGGAAGGGATAAAACGCTGTACCCCTGCCGCTACCGCTGCATCAAGCAATACAGATTGCGCATCCACGATCACATCATGCAGGCCCTGCAAAGCCGATACCACGCAGGCCACGCCTTCACAGGCCTTTGTTAGTTCAGAAATATTCCAGTCAGTTACACGGATTATCTCCACCCCCTGCTGATTAAGTTTCTCTACTTTATCCTTATCCGCCGTAGCGCGTACAAGGACCCGGACTTCAGCCTTCCTCTCAAGCAATTCCCTGATGATCCTTCCGCCAATGTTGCCCGTAGCGCCTGCCACTAATATTTTTGTTGCCATTTTTTTGAACTTTAATGCTGTAAAGCTACAACGTAGTTTTGAGGTTTATGTTTGTAAATATCAGAATCCATAGATTGTTCTTTGGGACTTTGTATAACGGGGGCGCATTAGTTTTACATTTTTTGAGATATTCTTTTTTTATCTTTGCAAATAAACAATAGTATTAATGGCCGACCCGCTTTTTAGCCCGAAAGACATTCCGGATAACGTCCTAAATAATTTTAGCATAAATAATTATGACGAAAAGGTAAAAATAATAAGGGACTGGCAGGATGGAATAGCAAACGGCAAAATACTCACCCAGAAAGAAGAACAACTGCAATGGAGTTTCCTTGAAAGCTTTTTTGGCAAAGTGCTGGAATACCCTTATGGTAAACACCTCACGGAATACGAACTTGAAAACGAACAAAAAACTGTTTTTGACGCCACAAAACCAGACGGCACACTCGGTTATTTTGAGCTGAAAGACAAGGAAACATATACCGATATACGGGCAGTGGTAGAATTGAAAGGCGCCACCATTGACTTAGATAAAAAACAAAACAGAAAAGAATTTGCGGGCAGCCCGGTGGAGCAGGCATTCAGTTATGTGCCAAAAATGGGCGGTAAATGCAACTGGGTTATTGTGTCTAATTTCAAAGAGATACGCCTGTACCACCACAGCGATATTACCCGATATGAAAACTTCTTTATTCCCGACCTGCTAAAAAACGGCAACCTGAAAAAATTCTGCTTTATTTTACAAAGCGGGAGGCTGTTTGTAAAAACAGGAGAAAGCAGGATAGAGGCAATACTTGCTGAAAGGCAGGAAAGGCAGAAAAATATTTCTGTTGAGTTTTATGGTTTATATAAAGTAAAAAGAGAAGAACTTTATTTCCATTTAAGGCTTCGAAACCCGGATACAGACCCTATTGAACTCTTCTATGCCACGCAAAAACTGGTGGACAGGGTTATTTTTATTTGTTTTGCAAGGGATATACAGATCATAGGCGATGTATTTAAAAGAATTAACACCTCCATTGAAAATACATTCAGCCCAAGCGATGACAATTTATGGCCGGAAATAAAACACCTTTTCAATGCGCTTGATAAGGGGTTAAAGGGCCTGCCGCCATTTAACGGCGGCCTTTTCAGGACCGATGCCCTGATAGACAGCCTGCATATTGGCAATACGTATCTATCTGATTTAATTGATTTCACAAAGGGCTATGATTTCCTCAGCGATATAGATGTAAATATACTCGGCCATATTTTTGAGCAAAGCATAAGCGACATAGAGGAAATACTATACCGGATAAAAAATGAAAACGCCCTGGCAATGGCGGAAACAGGGCTGGAGGATGTACCCAAACCCACCACCAGCAAGCGAAAAAAAGACGGTATATTCTATACCCCTGCCTATATAACCCGCTACATAGTGGAGCAAAGCGTGGGCGCGTGGCTCGATGACCGCAGCCATGAAATACTGCAAAAGATGGGGATGGAAACCATGCCTGTGATGGAAGCAGAAGATTTTGAAGGCGTAGGCCGGGATGATAAAAAGAAAAGCGGATATACGGACAAAATAAATACCTGCCTGCACTACTGGCAGGAATATGAAAATGCGCTGCACGGCATAAAAGTGCTTGACCCCGCCTGCGGCAGCGGGGCCTTCCTGGTACAGGCTTTTGACTACCTGTATGCCCAGCATAAAATAATAGAGCGCGAAAGGGACACGCTGAACAGCCTGCTGAAAGCCCTGGAAAACCAGGATGTAAAAAAGAAAAGGCCAAAAGACATATTGCTTGACGGCGTGTTTGGCAACGGCGATGAAGAGTGGAAGGTAAAAAAACGCATTATAGAAGAAAATATATATGGGGTGGACATAAACTCTGCCAGCGTGGAAATAACCAAACTAAGCCTCTGGCTGAAAACCGCCAACAGCCATATAAAACTGGCTGGGCTGGATGAAAACATACAGCACGGCAACAGCCTGGTAGACGACCCGGAAGTGGCGGGCGAACTGGCCTTTGACTGGCAAACAAGGTTTAAGAAAATAATGGACGCAGGGGGATTTGATGTGGTGGTGGGAAATCCGCCGTATGTAAGGGCTGACTCTGAAGGTAACAGCGAAATCTTTAGAAAACACCTTACCAGTTCAGGAAGCTATTCAACACTTTCAGGTAAATGGGATTTGTATATTCCGTTCATTGAATTATCGCTTAAAGTTTTAAAAGTGAATGGTAGGTCGTCATTGATTATTCCTGATGCTTATTGCCACGCGAACTATGCCCAAAGTTCACTTGAATGGCTAATGAAACATAATTATCTACACAGGATTGATTATTTCCCCGGTATTGAAGTATTTAAAGGGGTAGGCGTAAAAAGTGTTATAATAAACAATTCTAAAAAAAATAACCCGAAATATTTCCAACGAATCCATATTTCTGAAAGTGAATTTACCGAAATGGAAGATACATTATACCCTTCATCTTTTCGGTTAGACTCAAAAGATAGCATCATTGCAACAAAAGCAATTAAAACCAATCGGTTGGATGAAATATGCTACATCAGCAAAGGCATTGTTGGAAATAGTGATGAAAAAGAACATCAAGGAGAATTTTTAGTTGAAGATTTGTTATCCCAATCTAAAGATTCCAAACATCCAAAAAAGTACTTTGAAGGGAAGGATATTTCTAAGTGGCACCTTCACGATTTAAGGTGGATTGAATATAATACCAAAAGGTCTCCGTCCTTATGGAGTAGAAAAGGATTTACCGAGTTTTTTGAAGGTGGTGAAAAACTTGTAGCTATGCGAAGCCCGGGTGTTGAACCAAGAACTTTATTGGATTATGAAAATGCATATTTCAATGAGAGCGCCATTGGGTTTAAAAAATGGAATGACCTTATAAATGTTGAAAACAAGAGTTTAAAAAAAGCATATAATTCTGAAGAAGAAAGAAAGGGGTTAGAAAAAATATCAAGTGCTTATGATTATAAGTATATTCTCTCAATATTAAATTCATCATTAATTAAGTATGAGTTGAATACAAATCGAAGAAGTAATATTCATATATATCCGGAGGACTGGAAAGATATATTAATTCCAGCAATCTCCAAAAAAGCCCAACAACCCTTTGTCACCAAAGCAGAAATCATGCTTGCAGGTAATAAGCAACTACAGGAACTAAGCGGTAAATTTCTGGAGATGCTGGGGGCGGATATGAAGATAGATAAATTCAGCCAGAAGCTAAACCACTGGTATGAACTGGACTGGGCGGGGTTTAAAACCGAAATACAAAAAGCCAAACCGAAGATAAGCCTCACCGGGAAAGCTGAGGAGAACTGGCTGGAGCGGTTCCAGCGCTTGCAAGCCGAAGCCCTGCAAATAACCCAAACCCTGCACGATACGGACAAGGAAATAGACAAAATGGTCTATGCCCTCTATGGCCTCACCGAAGAGGAAATGAGGATAGTGGAAGGAGATAATTAGTGGCGAGCGGAAAAAGTGAAAAGTGGGTAGTGTCTCAGTTTGGGTTTGATTGTATGGCAATGGAATATTATTAGATTCTGACTTTCGTCAGAATGACGCAAATCGTTGGGAGGGAGGGGCGGGCGCCTTCGGCGCCCGCCCCTCCCTAAAGTAAAGGACGTCATTGCGGCGAAAGCCGCAATCTAACTGAGACACTGCCGAAAAGTAAAAAGTATTTGGAAATACGGGAAAGGTTTTGTATCTTGCCTTACCGGAACTGAAGTATCCGGGAAACCCGGCCAAAACGATGGCCGGTAAACTATTTTCCTCAGATCTTTATTTGTTGGTAACTGTATTTTAACACGATTTAAAAAGATTCAACGATTTTCTTTATTTGAATTGTATGTAAAGGGTGCTATCCCTTTAAATGTCTAATTATCTATTTTTATCCACGTAAGATTTGTTGAGTAATTGATTATCAATTGTATTTAAAGGGTGTTGTCCCTTTAAATGTCTATTCTTTATCTACTTTAGAAAAAAGCATAGGGCAATATAGCGAATAGGGGGCATTTAATTTTTATGCGCGTAAGAAAATGAACCCAAAATCATGGTTTTGAGTTTTTTTTTTGATAAATAGAAAAAATAGACAAATTGCGGGAAAGCACCTGCGATTTGCAAATTAATACACTAATAATAAAAGGCTTACGAATTAGCGCCCATTTGAGATTTTATGGTATTATTCCACGGGATTACGGATATTTTTTTGAAGGAATCGTTGTTGTTTTGTCGAACATTTGCGCGTCAAAAAATTCTCGCGAATGGAGTAAATCGGGACAGGCTCCATGACGGCTTTCTTAGATTAATCCTGTTAATTCTATGATTCCGGACTTGATCCGGGACTGATTCAGACAACCCTCAATTATTCTTAAACCGGGTTTTCCAGGATTCCCAGTCGTCATCGGCGCCGGAAGAAACGGGGACAAATTCCCTGTTTTTTAGCTCGTCTATTAGTGGTTTCCACTCCCCTACCGGTGCGTAAGACGCTTCGAGGACTATCACCACGTTTTCGGCCAGCCAGTGCCTCCTGCCGGAAAGCACGCCATCGTCAAAAGGGTCCATAAAAGCCAGGATGTATTTGCTGCCGGGCTGCCTGCTGCATATTTCTTTCGATTTATTGAAGATAAACAGCATGTCCTCTTCATTGAACACTATTTTTTTATCGGTAATGGCGGAGGCGTAATATTGAGGAAAATGCTCAAGTATGAGAGAATGCATTTTATCAAGAAGGGGCTTATAAAGGCTCTTTTCGATTTTAGCCCGCTCTTTCGGGCTGCTGAGATAGATAAGGCAGAGGCCGGTAAGGGAGGCAAGGTACATATCTTTTTTGCTCACGCCGGTAAGAAAATGGTATAGCTGCTCGGGGAAATTAATAGCGAAATAGTGCTTAAAGTTATCGTGGATATGCTCCTGGTTGCCATTTACAAAATCCCATATCTTGTTGTTCTGGAGGTATTCTTTCCGGTTGGCCGGGAAAAGGTTGAAGCTAAGTACATAACCTTTGCGAATGCTTTCAGTATCCACAATTTTGTTAAGGAACTGAGAAGGGTTTAAACCGCTATCTAAGTGAATTTGAGTATTATATACCCATTTTAGCCCGGACGTTACCATATAGTGTCGTTTGGTGATTGACAAAATTATGTTAAAAATTAATAGGTTGTACTCGTAGAGTTAGGTCGGAAAGGCGGGAAAAAGAACGAGTTTTGTGTATATGTTTACAGCGGTAAGAATGTAAGCAAGTTGTGAAGATTTAGCCCGTGGGAAAAAGCATTTGTTAACAATAAATTAACAATTATTTAATACTGCAATTGAATGCTCGTTAGTTGATTAAGTAAACTATAATTTATACTTATCTCTTTTTAAGCCAATTGACAATAAAGTAAACGACAATGAGGGCAAAGAGTACGGCTGTGGCTATTATGGCAATGTTAAGCTCCTGTATAGCTATGCTGGTGGCTACAAATACATAAGCCGCTATAAAAACGGCAGGAATCAGTGGAAATAGTTTCATGGAGTAAATGCCTGTACCATTCAAATGCTTTGTCCGCTTCCGGATGATAAATATAGTAGCGGCAGAACCTGCCATACCAATGCAATCGAGGAAGATAACGAAATTGAGTATCCGGTCAAATGTTTGTGCATAGAAAAGGATGACAATAGCAACTGCTGTAAATGCCGAAAGGGAAACGAAAAAGACCTCCCGCCTGCCCCAGGTTTTGGCGAAGATCTTTGGCAGCATACCGTCATCGCTCATGGCATACATCACACGGGGGTTGCTTAACAATACGACGTTCACATAGCCCAGTACGCATATAAACAGCAGTACGCCAAATATATTGCCGGCAGTTGGCCCGAAAATACGTGAAATAACCACCGAGGCTATCTCATTTTGCCCTTTCAATTCATTAAAGCCTATGACTTTAAAATAGGCAAGGTTTACAAGCAGGTACAGCGTAATGATGATAGAAATACCCATAAAGATGGCACGGGGGATATTTTTGGCGGGTTTAGCTACTTCATTTCCGAAGTTTATGGTTTGCTGGTAACCACCGTAGGTAAACGAAACTGCTATAAGGCAAAGCCCGAAAGAGCGTATCCAGTCTGGCCAGCCATCATGCCCTGCCACCGGAGCAACTACAACTGGCGAAGCATTATAAACAGAAGGCATGAAAAGCGCAGAAATAAGCACAAGAATGATAGCTATTTTAATAGCCATCAATACTGTTTGGGTTTTGGCGCTCATTTGCAGGCCAATGAGGTTTATGCCATAAAACACAATGATGGCAGACATGGCTATCAGCGCTTTGACAAAATCGGTAGCCGGTTCATGAAATAATGCCTGGCTGATATATCCTGAACCGATAAGGGCTACCCCGGCCAGGGAAGCTGCATTTGAAACAAGGATGATACAATTGACAGAGAAAGCAATAGACGGGTGGTAAGCATAGGCGAATATGCGGTAATAGCCGCCGGTAACGGGATAGCGCGAACCGATTTCGGCGTAGGTAAGCGCCCCGCAAAGCGCGATACCCCCCCCGATGATCCAGGCTGTAAAGAAGATAGTTGGGTTGGCAGCATATTTTGCAGAGGTGGCCGCAGTGCGAAATATTCCCATTCCTATCACCAGACCCACGACGATCATGGTGAAATTGAAGAGCTTTAGCTTGTTTTTATTTTCCATGGGGGATTATTGGAGGGCAATTTATCTTTTTTTTGGAATAAAAAAGCCCTGTTGGAGTAACCGCTGTTCGGTGCTTTGAGTTAAGTTAATAACTTATACTTCCTGAACCACGATTTCATTTTTATCTGTATCACGCCAAATGCAGCTTCTTTGAAAATACCTTTACTCATTTTTGATGTGCCTTCACTGCGGTCTGTAAAGATAATAGGCACTTCCATTATTTTGAACCCATGCTTCCAGGCAGTAAATTTCATTTCTATCTGAAAAGCATAGCCTTTGAATTTTATTTTATCAAGTTCAATAGTCTCCAGCACTTTGCGTTTGTAGCAAACAAATCCTGCCGTGGTGTCCTTTATAGGTAAACCTGTAATGGTTTGTACATATTTGGAAGCGTAATAAGACATAATAACACGCCCCATAGGCCAGTTTACCACATTTACTCCGCGTACGTATCTTGAGCCAATGGCTACATCAGCGCCAAAATCAGCACATGTTTGCCTAAGGCGGATGAGATCAGCGGGATTGTGGCTAAAATCGGCATCCATTTCATAAATATACTCATACCCATGCTCCAGCGCCCAATGAAAACCAGAAATATAAGCAGTTCCCAATCCTTGCTTGCCTGCTCTTTCCATTAAATGCACCTGTTCGGGGTATTTTGCCTGTAGAGATTTTACAATAGCAGCCGTGCCGTCCGGAGAACCATCATCAATGATCAGCAAATCGAACCTGGTAGGAAGAACGCATACCGCTTCTATAATATTCGCGATATTCTCCTTCTCGTTATAAGTGGGTATAATGACTAAATTTTCCGGCAATTGTAACACTTTAAACGGCAAAGATAAAAAAATACCCGGAAGTGAGAACGCTTAACATATTTATCCCCTCCGATAATCTTATCCCTTTATATTTTTGATATTTAATTTTCTTTCCCTATTTTTGCAGGCTTAATCCATAAGAAATGTTAACTGTAATATTCATACTTATCACCATAGCCTGCATTTTGCTGGTACTTATTATACTTGCACAAAGCCCAAAAGGCGGTTTGGCATCACAATTTGGGGGTAGTGTAAGCCAGATACTTGGCGCACGCCAGGCCCCGGACGCCCTCGAAAAAGGCACCTGGTACTTCGGTATTGGTATCATTGTGGCGATTGCCATTACTTATTTTATGCTTACGCCGTCGATAGATAAAAATGAGAAGGTTTCGAAAACGGCGGGTGCGGACTACCATTTCGCTCAACCGGCTGCCCAGCCTGCCCAGCAACGCGGAGCGCAACAAGGTGCACAGCAACAGCCACAAGGCGGCCAACAGCAGGCTCAACCGCAACAAGCGCCAGCCCCTGCACCAAAGGGTAAATAATTTCGGCTTAAAATTTGCTAATTCCATTATCATGGGTTTAAGGATTGCAATAGTTGGCGCTACAGGCCTTGTAGGCAGAAAAATGCTACAGGTACTGGAGGAATCATCACTTGATATTGAAGAAATATTGCCTGCGGCGACTGAAAAGTCAGCGGGGTCTTCCATTGTTTTCAGGAATAAAAATTATACTGTCAGGACAAATGCCGAAACACTGGCCATGCACCCAGATGTGGCACTTTTTTCTGCCGGTGGCAGTGTTTCCCTTGAATGGGCGCCCCGTTTTGCAGATGCCGGTATTACTGTAATAGACAATTCCTCTGCCTGGCGAATGGACGAAACCAAGAAACTGGTAGTGCCTGAAATTAACGCCAATTTGCTTACCCCAAACGATAAAATTATTCCCAACCCCAACTGCTCTACCATCCAACTTGTAGTAGCCCTGAAACCCCTGCATGACAAATATGGCCTGAAACGCGTTGTTGTTTCTACTTACCAAAGCATTACCGGCACAGGCGCAAAAGCAGTGGCGCAATTTGAAGCCGAAAGGAACAACGAAACCCCGGTGATGATATACCCCCACCCTATCGATAAAAACGTGATACCGCAATGCGATGTTTTTACAGATAACGGGTACACCAAGGAAGAAATGAAGGTGGTGAACGAAACCCGCAAGATCCTCGACTTGCCGAACCTGGCCGTTACAGCTACGGCCGTTAGGGTACCGGTAGTGGGCGGGCATTCCGAATCGGTGAATATTGAATTTGAAAAGGACTTTGACCTCAATGAACTGAGGAATATACTCAGCAATGCGCCTGGCATTGTTGTACAGGACGATCCGTCTCAAAACCTCTACCCTATGCCGCGCTATGCGCACGACCGCAACGAAGTATTTGTGGGCCGCCTGCGCCGTGATTTCTCTCAACCCAATACCCTAAACCTCTGGGTAGTCTCTGACAACCTCCGCAAAGGCGCTGCAACCAATGCAGTACAGATACTGGAGTATTTGGTGGAGAAGGGGCTACTGAAGGCGGGGAAGGAAGTGGGGGTGTAAGCTGTTTATTTATATTTTTGGTTTATCGCCAGGGTCAATTCTATTTTATAATTGAAATTTTCCGGGGCTTTTATAGCGCCTTTTAGTTTTCGGATTTCAGGAATTGCTTGGGTATTTCGGTTTCCTTTTTTAGTCAAAAGTTCTATAGGGCGGAGTTTCTGCATTCTTTTCTTTATTGTCCAATTATTTTACTCATCATTATGTGATTTCGATTTACGTTTTGGTTCGCGATTTTCATTAAGCTCAAGCATTAGTTTTGGTGTCTCAAGTAATTCTATTACAGGCGCATTTGCACCTGCTATTCCTCTAATTGCTCCATAAAAACTTGCCGTTCCCAAAATAATCTTTTCAAGCTGCTTTTCACGCTGTTTCCAAAGTGCTTGCATTTTTTTCTTTTCATCAAGGTATGAGTGTTGTAATTCATTAAAACCCTCCACAATTCCAGTCAATTGCATCTTAAATTCTTCGCCGATTAGGTAATCATAAAGCATTTGCATTTTCTCTCCCTTGTTTATTTGCGACGAATTTAAAAATGCAATTTGTATTAATCTGTCGCGAAGCAATGCCGATACACCTTTAACATCTTGATACTTACAAATACAAATGCCATCAATGATTGATACTTTTTCAACTCCATTTGGTAAGACTTCTGTTACTAACACTTTAAGTTCTGCCTTTGCTTCAAGGGCATCACTTTTTAGTTTATCTAACCACTCATTTTTGAATACCTTGGCTCGTTTGCACTCGTATAAAATTTTTCCACACTCATTACCTGTTTTATTCACAACTACTTGTAAGATGTCAGCCCCGCGTTGTCCCTTTTTAACTTCTTCTATCCTATCAAATGGATGAGCTTCTCTTAATATTTCCTCTACATAATTTTCGAGAACCTCTCCTTGCTGTTCTTGCGAGCCTTGCTCGGATTTATTTTTCATTATCGTAATTTGTTCTTTAAGATTAGAAAGCTGTTGATCTTTATCCTTTAGTTGTAAAGCATATTCATCTTTGATATTTTCTTTTAATGTTGATGTTAAAGTTTTTAAATCGCCCTCTCTTTTTTTTGCAAATTCTGATTCGATACTTATTCTTTGTATAGCAAGGTCATTTTTAAGTGTTGTGTTCTCCAACTCCATTTTTTTTAAGCTCATATTCTCCTTACGTTTGCTTTCAAGGTCGGCATTGAGTTGAGAAAGTTGTCCCTCATAGTCTTGTTGAATTTTTTTCTTTATTTCCTTTTCCTTTTTGTCAACCTCCAATTTTGCTTTAGCTTCTATTTGTTGTTCCATTTCGGCAGTCTTTTGCTTAATATCGCTTTCCTTTTTGGCTAAAGAACTTTCTTTTTTCTTAAACTCACCCTCAATTTCGGAAATCTTGCTGTTTAGCTCATTCCGATACTTTTCTTCAATTTGGTGTGCCAATACATCTTCAACATTGAATTCGTTTCCACATTTGGGGCACTTTATTTTTGTGTTTTGCGTTGCCATTATAATTTATTTTTTTTTAGTTTATCTTCAATAAAATTTACTTCTTCGTCTGTTAATGGTATTCCGTTTATATTTTGAATATTCCAAAGCCCAGAGTTGCATATTTTACCGTCTGGGTGATATTTACCTAACCAAGTTTTTGAAATCTCCATTTGGCCTGCTTGCGCAAATGTTGCGATTAAACCTGCTTCTAATCGTTTACGTTTGTTTTCATCAATCAAGTTCGGAATTAAAATAAATGTAAAACTCTTTTTAATATATTCGGTTATTTTGTCTTCATATTTTAATTCCAAGTCCCAGTCGATTTTGTGAATATTTTTGGCTTTATCTTCTCTCTTTTTTATTAGGAAATCCCAATATTTGATATAATCGCTCTGGTTGTCAATGGTTAAAAAGCAACGTCCTAAATGTTTTCTGAAAATACTGTCGCGATGGTCATTACCTATATAATGCTCATCTATCCTTGCAAATAATCGGTTAGGTCCAGTATGTGAGCCAATTCTCACAACTCTATCAATATTACCATGTTTTTCTGCATTTTCAAACATAATATAAATCCCGTTTTTCGCAATTTCATTTTCTTTATATGGAAAACGATGTCTTTTCTCTCGGTTAAAAAGCAATGTTAGTTTATCATATACTGTCATTGTGGAACATTTTTATAAAATTGACCAATGTTATAATGTAGAGGTAGTAAAAGTAATTTTTATTGCTTCTTTTTCCTTTTGGTTTCCTTGCAAATATATAAAACAATTTGGATGTTGCGCTGCGTCCAATTAATTTTTCTTTTTCCTTCAGCTTTGAAGGCGTGAAGGATTCGGAAGGAATAATGCGTTTTGGTTTGCGTTTACGCCAATTAAGAGAGTCCAAAGGCATGAGCCAACAGGCTCTTGCTGATGAAGCCGATATTGCCAAAACAACCCTTCAAAGAATTGAACTTGCCAGAATTGTTACTAATCTTGATATTATACTTGTTCTTGCAAAGGCTTTAGAAATATCACCGGAAGAGTTTTTTAAGAAAGCAGACAAGGCTTGATAGCTTGTCAAAAGTTGTAAAATCACACCAATGTGAAATTTAGGCCACTTCGTATTCTACTTTGGTAGGATTAGTCATTTTTTGGGAAGCGTCAAGGATTTCAATGCCTACAATAGTTCCGTCTTTATCATAATCAATCACAACGCCCGGCTTGCCTTCATCGCTTTCTTTAATTTCGTTTTCACTGAAAGAGATATATAGTACATCTACCTCTTTATCATATTTCACCTTCATAATATTTGCTGATTTTAGATGTTTTATAAACGGTTATTACTATGTTTGGTCTCTTAACTGTATTAACGAAAACCCGGATTAAATAATTGCCTTCTCCTTGAAATGTAACAATTGACTGATAAATATTTTTCTTCTCCTGAATAATTATCTCCCCCGGGTTCGACAAGACGGTTTCAACTACCGATTTGGGAATATTTCTCATTAACATTTGCTCCAGAGCATGTTTTGAAAAAATATAATCCATTTTAACCCGCCTTTTTACTTTACGCAAAAATAATAGAAATAGTTCAAAGACAAAAACAAACAGGGCTGCACTTTCGTACAGCCCTGTAATAAACAACCTTAAAAATAATATTCTCTTTTAAGTTATACGTTATTAAGTTGTTTGGTTATTAAGGAAGAACCGTGTGAAGCGGTGATAATTTCACCTTAATAACTTAGTAACTCAATAACCTAATAACTCTTCCTCCTTAACTACATCCCAAACTATTCCCACAGTTCAGGCATTTGTAGCATGTACCGTTTCTTATCGTTATATGCCCGCATACATCACACGGAGGGGCGTCACCCATCAGGTTGCTCAGGTATGATTGTTCAGGGCTTTCGTTGGCTTGCTTTGCATAGTTGCCATCCGTTTGCACTTCATTTACCTGCCCTACCGGGATATATGAATTTTGAGAATAATCTGAAGTAGTGTTAGCTTCAGGTTTTGGGGCGGGTTTATGGGTATGCCCTGCTATTTCCTCAGGTTTTACCTGTACCAGGTCGGTGCGGTTGAGGTATTCAAAACCCAGCAGCCTGAATACATAATCCACCATACTTGTAGCTGATTTTATATTCGGGTGGTCTACCATGCCCGATGGCTCAAAGCGGGTAAATACAAATTTGTCAACGTATTCTTCCAGTGGTACGCCGTATTGCAGCCCGATGGATACGGCAATGGCAAAGCAGTTCATCAATGAGCGGAAAGAAGCGCCTTCCTTATGTATATCAATGAATATTTCGCCTACTGTACCGTCGCTATATTCACCGGTGCGCACAAACATAGTTTGGCCGCCCACCTTGGCTTTTTGAGTAAAGCCGTTCCTGCGGCTTGGTAATTTCTTTCTTTCTACGATATAAGAAAGCTGGCGCTTGAAAATAGTATCGCTGCTGCTGGCAATTATTTTGCGGGCAGCCTCAAGCACTATTTCAGGGGTCAGTTCGTCAATGCTCGCATGGCCTTTTTCGCCAACGGCTTCTTCCACCACTTTTATGGCTTCGGCTATTTCCTGTACTTTTTCTTCTTTCTTGTCCGATTTATTGGAGAGCGGCTGAGACAGTTTGCAACCATCGCGGTAAAGCGCGTTTGCTTTCAACGCATATTTCCAGCTCATTTCGTAACATTCCTTCACTTCCGCCTCAGTGGCTTCGTTCGGCAGGTTGATGGTTTTGGAAATAGCGCCCGAAATAAACGGCTGCGCCGCTGCCATCATACGGATGTGGCCGGTGGCATGGATAAACCGCGTACCGATGTTTCCGCATTTATTGGCGCAGTCAAATACCGGGAGGTGCTCGTCTTTCAGGAGCGGTGCGCCTTCTATGGTCATGGTGCCGCAAACATATTGGTTTACCGCAGCTATTTGCTCACGGGTAAAGCCCAAAGCGCGCAGCAGGTTGAAATTAGAATCTTTATATACTTCCGGTTTAAAGCCCAGGCGCTGGATACATTCCTCGCCTAAGGTAAACACGTTAAATACAAAATCTATATCAAATGCCGAAAGCAACGCGCCGTTTACACGGTCAAAATCAGCTTGTTTAAAGCCTTTAGCTTTCAGCGATTCAAAATTGATATAAGGTGCGCCATCGAGGGTGCCTTTACCTTTGGCATAGTCAACTATCGCTTTGGCTTCATTTTCATTATATCCGAGGCTCTTCAATGCCAATGGTATAGACTGGTTAATGATTTTAAAATACCCGCCGCCGGAAAGTTTTTTGAACTTAACAAGGGCGAAATCAGGCTCTACGCCGGTTGTATCACAATCCATGATCAACCCTATAGTACCAGTAGGCGCCAAAACTGTGGCCTGAGCATTGCGGTAGCCATATTTTTCACCCATTTGCAGGGCAGTGTCCCATGCATCGCAGGCAGCAGAAAGAAGGTAGGCAGGGCAGTCTTTCGATTTAATGCCTTGTGGTTTAATTTCCAATATTTCATAATCTTCATCCGGTGCATTATAGGCTGCGAGGCGGTGATTGCGTATTACACGGAGCATGTGCTCTTTATTCTTTTCGTATTCTTTGAATGGGCCAAAACATTTAGCCATTTCCGCAGAAGTAGCATAAGATGTACCGGTCATGATAGCTGTGATAGCGCCACAAATAGCAAATGCCTCTTCGCTGTCGTAAGGGATACCGGAAACCATAAGCACAGAACCAAGGTTGGCGTAGCCTAAACCAAGCGTGCGGTAATCATAAGACAAGCGGGCCACTTCTTTAGACGGGAATTGCGCCATAAGAACTGATATTTCCAGTACCACCGTCCAAAGCCTGGTGGCATGCTCCAGCGCTTCTACATTAATAGTAAGGTTTTCTTCATCAAAAAACTTGCGGAGGTTCATTGAGGCCAGGTTGCAGGCGGTATCGTCCAGGAACATATACTCGCTGCACGGGTTGCTGGCGTTTATGCGGCCACCTTCAGGGCAGGTGTGCCATTCATTTATAGTAGTATCAAATTGTACGCCGGGGTCTGCACAGGCCCATGCGCCATACGCAATATCATTCCAGAGTTTGCGGGCAGATACTTCTTTTATAGCTTTGCCGGTGGTGCGGGCTTTCAGTTCCCACATTTCATCATTTTCTACGGCGTGCATGAACTCATTAGACACACGTACAGAATTATTGGAGTTCTGGCCGCTTACTGTTCTGTATGCGTCACCTTCGTAGTCAGAATCGTATCCGGCTTTTATCAGCACGGCTACTTTCTTTTCTTCCTCTACTTTCCAGTTTATAAATTCTTCTACTTCAGGGTGGTCTATATCCAATACCACCATTTTGGCAGCCCTGCGGGTAGTGCCGCCACTCTTGATAGCGCCCGCAGCCCTGTCGCCAACTTTCAGGAAGCTCATCAGGCCGCTGGAGTGCCCGCCGCCGGAAAGCGATTCTTTGGCCCCGCGAATGCTGGAATAATTGGTACCCACACCGGAACCATATTTGAAGATACGCGCTTCGCGCACCCAAAGGTCCATAATACCGCCTTCATTTACCAGGTCGTCTTTTACCGATAATATAAAGCAGGCATGTGGCTGCGGCCTTTCATAAGCAGAAGTGGATTTTGTTATTTTATCCGTCTTAGGGTCAACATAATAATGCCCCTGCGCTGAGCCGGTAATGCCATAGGAACTATGCAGCCCGGTATTGAACCACTGTGGTGAGTTTGGCGCGGCATACTGGCCGGTGATCATATAGGCCAGCTCGTCATAAAATATCTGCGCGTCTTTGTCGGTTTCAAAATAACCATATTCTTTGCCCCATTTCATCCAGCAATTAGCCAAACGGTGCGCTACCTGTTTAATAGAGTTCTCGCCGCCCTTTTTGCCATCAGGCTGCGGAACGCCGGTGCGGCGGAAATATTTCTGCGCCAATATATCGGTTGCTACCTGGCTCCATTCTTTTGGCACCTCTACATTGTTCATCTCGAATACCACATCCCCGGCGGGGTTGCGGATCACCGAACTGCGTTTTTCATATTCGTACAGGTCGTACGGGCTTTTGTTTTCTTTGGTAAAATACCTTTTAAATTTCAGCCCTTGTTTTTTCTCTTTTTTTTCGGTCATATCAGTGTGCTTTTGTTAATTCTTTGTTTTCCGCAGCGTTTTGGCTGTTTTGTCAAGGAATCAAAGATATTCTAAAACCCCGAAAAGGGTAGTTTTAATATTTCCACACCTTGTGCATAAAGATGGCAAACATCATAATTTCATAACAAAAGCGGGACAAAATTAATTCTGAGTTAAGAAATGAATGAAAAATAAAAAATGATAAGTGAAAAATTGGGGATAAGTATGTGGGGAATGAAAAAATGAAAAACGAAAAGTGAAAAATGCGGGTATCCTGCCAGGTGAGGTTTCACCGAATCAATAAAAACCATATGGACATTGATAATAGTATAAAGGCGCCGATACCCAATAATATGATCCCTAATTTCTTATTTGTGCGGGTGACTATGAAAACAAAGCCTGCGACTAATAAACCAAAAGACAGGAATATAAGAATAGGAACTGCCCATACAAATATTGCCGTTGACGTTGATAATAGTATAAGATGGGCTGCCATGTGACAAATATGAGGATATTATTGGCAAAAATACAAGCCCCAAAGAAAATATCCTTGGGGTTCGTATTGCTTATGCCGAAAACCTAAAATTTCAGCATCATTATATCATTAGAAAAGATACGCTGGTCCATATAATACACATACATACCATTCTGCTCTTTTTTCTTTTTATAGTTAGTGGCGATGACATATAGCGATACAGGCAATATAGAACCGGAGCCTGACGATGCGTAATTAAATGTATCCAGATCGGTACTTGAAAACGTACACGACATGGCATTGCCATTTGTTTTTTTGATGACGCTATGCCCGTTTTGGTCGAAAATAAGGAAATACAGCGTATCTGCATATTGAATAGAGTCTGTTAAACTTACAGTATAGCCGCTGGTTTTATGGATAAAACTATCAAGGTGCGACAACTGGATCTTCTTAGGCATTTTTACCTGGAATGTATCTAAAAAACCGCTTAATGACCCACTGCCTGCTACATTGAAATAGGCGGTAAAAGGGGAATCAAGTGATACGCTGACCGTATCTACAGCAGGTGTATCAAGCATATAGGCAGAATCAGCTATTACCATGGGAATATTATTAAAAGTCACATTACCCGCATTAATATACCCATAAGACTGCTGGATGGCCACGCTGATATTACCGGATGAACTTTGCACTGAAGTATCCATATAAGTTGAGTCTTTTATTATTGAATCGCCTGCTGCAGGGGAAAAAATTATATTTTTTGTATGCGTAGTAATGGTAATAAACCCCATAGTGTCCCCTCCCATGCTGGTGGCTATCAAATCATTCCAGGCAAAAATTGATAGGAAAATTAAAAAAGAAAAAAGGTGTTTTTTCATAACTTATTGTTTTATGATTCGTGATTGAAGAATATTGCCGGAAGTGGATACTATAACATTATATACGCCATTAGGGAAGGGGGAACCATCTAAGGTTACCTGTGTCCCATTGCCAATTGAGGTATTATTACCAGAGGCGTAAATTACCTGCCCTATGGAATTGATAACATTGATAATGAATTGCTGGTTAACAGGCAAATTTAGACTAATAAAAAACTGCCCACTCGATGGATTGGGATATACTTTCATACTCACTCCGGTATTTGTTGATTGTGATTGAGATGTACTGAAACCCGGTAATACAGGGTCTGGATTCGAGTTATCAGTAGCTTTTGCTGTAATACCACCACCGTTGGTATGTCCGAAAAATGGCCTCGGTGAAGTATAGCCATCTACCGGTGCAGTATTTTCACAGTTATTTAATGGCGCTGGAGTGGCTTTATAAGTAGCGCCATGTGCAATACTTACCCCGATATATGAGCGGGGATATTTAATTTCCGGCGCCTGAATACTATAATCGGCATCTGAGTTTACAGTTTCACCTGTATCGGTTATCTTAGCGAAGCAACGATAGGCAAATGGCTGCGTGGTATTTCCATATTGTGTAGCATCAAGCCCGGTAAAAGGAACAGTGCCGCCATCAATATACCCATTAATTCCTTCCACATAGCCTACATCGTTTGGTAATACTGATGATGTACCGTTATGCGTTATTATAAAGAGATTATACAAAAGCATATAATCTAGGCCATTAAATTCGCCATTATTAAGACCGTTTTGCAGAAACGGTGGATGTATGAAACGCTGTGCCGTAGTAAATCCATCCCAATAGGGGTTAGAGCCATTTCCATACCAATACGGGCCTTCACAGGGCGCCTCTGACATTAAATTGAAAAAGAAATTATCATTAATGAAATAACCATTATGATCTTGATTTGGATAGAGCGCCTCCCATAATAAATAATATATCTCATACCCAAAAGCTGCACCTTGTGATGCAAGCATATGTGCAGGAGTATAACTCATATTAACATACTTAGGCACATAATTTCTCCAAAATTTACTCCAAACCATTTCGATACCTGGTAAATGTACTGTATAATTGCTTAGAGCATCTGCCAATAAGAACATATAATCATTAGTTGTCTGCCCGGCGGCTAATATAGTTCCAGGATCAGCGCCCGTAAAAAAAACCCATTCAGCATCACCATCGACCGTATAGCCATTGTATGTGCTGCTGTTTACATACCTATGACCAATCAACGTTAATGCAGGGCCAAAACAAGCAGCATTTAAGCCAGATCTGGGCATAAAGTTATTTGCGCCGCCAAGTTCCGTAAGCCCATTCACCTGGAATTCATGAATATTATTGTTTGGAGTGCAATAAGGATCAGCCGACTCCATAATAGCGCCACTGGGGTCTATAAAATGGGTGTATGAGCCTATACCATCAGTGCCTACATACATTCCAGCGTTATTCACCGGATGCATAAACCAGTCACCATACCCCATACTATATTCATCATAAACAAAATTAAAAAGATTAGTGAGCATTGTTTTTGCCTCTGTTTTAAAATTATAGATTACGCAATGATCACTGGGACCAGTATATTCATAGGTATCAGTGTCATTCACAAATTGAATAGTGCATACTAACCCCATTATTAAATGCAGTACATGGTCTTTACTCATAAATTCACTTCCAGCGCTTGCGTGGGTATAACATCCATTAGAGGTCCAACCAAAAAGAGATTGATAGCTGGATTGGTAATTGTTAGCAGTATGGTCTAATTCTGTATATTGATAACTTGAGGAAACACCACTTATCAATTCGGTCTTGTGTGAGTTTAACGCACTCCAATTTGTAGGTAGGAAATTATCATCTACATCATCCCGTAAAAGGAAACCATTTATAGTACCTTCAGTACCAGTACCCCAATAGGAAGGATTGCGGTTCAATACATATTCAGCTTGTTGATCGAGCCTTGTAAACGCCTCCATGGCACAATATAACTCATACTTTGACTCTTTAAGGCTTTGAGTAGCAGTGTATAGGGTTGCATAGTTTTCTATATTATGTATTTCAGTAGCCAAGACGGCCATATACCAGCCAAGTTCCTGCGGCTCGTCACCAAAATAAATCTTAGGATCAGTTGTGCCGAAATTTCTACCTCCCTGATTCCTTTGTTCCATAGGGAGGCAAAAGCCGGTATTTTTTGTATTATCAAAACTATCAGCGCTGCTATTATTGGTACCCAACACCATAAAATCGTTAATAAGCCGGTAGCGATAATACCAGTACCTGTGGTTATATATTTGCAAGTGTTCCTTATCCCAATTTGTACTTTGGCCGTATCCTGAACCTGGTAAGGCTAAGACAATAATCAGGCTTAATTTGACTGTTAGATTTTTCATATAATGCTCATTTTACTTGAAGATTTTGTTCTTATTAATATTTTATGGTATAGCGGCTTATATAAGGGTCCCCTAATACCCCCCCCCCTAATACATTACTCAATGCATTCTTTTTTCCACGTCCCCATTTAATGGAAAACCCTACTACAGGTAGATAAACACTGTCTAAAACGCCGCTTTGCGTTGTGGTAAAAGCATAGTATTGAGCTTGGGTACTAAAACCCCAAAAGGCCTGGATTAATAAGGTATCCCCAGGTAGTAACGGGCTTAATGGTTGCAAATAAATTACCACCCAACCATTTGTAGCAGCTGTCCATGTCCGGGTTATATTTTGCTGTAGTGGAATTGAAGTACCAAATGAATCATACGGATTGAATAAAGCGTAATTTTTGTGGGGAACATATACACCAAAAGTGACTGATAGCCCATTATCATCACAATTAGTATAAGTCATACTAAATTTTCCGTTTTTGTCAGGGTATGCATTAATTGAAAACCCCGGGATACTATAATTTGGGTCACCTGCATTCAAATACACAGACGTTCCAGAATCAGTAATAGGCCGCCCTGTTTTGCCGTCAAGCAGTGTACCTGAAACAGTATAGGAGGTATTGCAAGTACTATTTTTATTGCAGCTACAGATAGCGAATATCGCAAGCATAGCAAAAAAATTTAGAGATGTGTTTTTCATATCATGGTATTTTTTAAATTATTAAAAGAATAAGTGCTGGTCATATTATTGCCTACTACCATAAAATCATTAATAAGTCTCCACCGGTAATACCAGTACCTGTGGTTGTATATATGCAGGTGGTCCTGGTCATTCAGGCTTTGGCTATACGCAAAATCAGTATAGATCAGGCATACCAATAAACTTATATTTATTATTAAATTTTTCATATGCTAATATTTTACAATTTAAGTGATTTGTTTTTTTAATATTTTATAGTATATTGGCTTATCTTTGGGTCTCCCACAAGGCCTTCATGATCATATTTATATTGGTTTTTTTTTCCTCGTCCCCAATTCAATGTATAGTCTCCCGCATTTATATAAGTACTATCCAAAACCCCGTTTTGGGTGGATAAAATTGTAAAAACCTTTAAAGTATTATTATAATAAAAATTAACAAAAAGAGTGTCGCCCGGCAACAAAGGGCTTAAGGGCTGTAAACGCAATACAATCCATCCTTTTGTGGCGACATACCACGTACGGTTGATATTCTGCTGGAAAGGGATTTGTATGCCTGATATACTATCGTAGGGGTCAATTAACACATAGTTAGTATTTGGGGTATGCAGCCCAATGGTTAATTCCTGCTGAGAGTATCCGCAGACAGAATAAGAGAAACTGAAATTGCCATTTTTGTCAGGTTTTGTTGAAACGTTAAAACCGGGCTGATTGGCATCTAAATCTTGACTTTCCTGTAAAACCAAATAACTGCCGGAATCAATATAAGGCTGCCCTGTTTCCCCGTTAATCAAAGTACCAGAAACCGTGTAGGTAGTACATTGGTTTTTATTGCAACTGCAAATCGCAAATAATAGCAAAACAGTAAAAAGTTTTAGGGGTGTATTTTTCATATCATGGTATTTTTTAAATTATCAAAACTATAAGTGCTGCTATTATTGGTACCCACCACCATAAAATCGTTAATAAGCCTCCACCTGTAATACCAATACCTCTTATTATAGATATGCAAATGGATCTGGTCCCAGTTTGTACTTTGGCTATATCCTAAATATGGCAATGCTAAGAAAAAAAATAGAATTATTTTTATTGTTATATTTTTCATATAATATTTTTTACTTGAGGATTTTATTTCTTATTAATATTTTATGGTATAGCGGCTTACATACGGATCCCCTAAGACCCCTCCCCCTGATACATTATTCAATGCATTTTTTTTTCCCCGTCCCCACTTAATGGAAAACCCTCCTATGGGTAGATATACACTGTCTAAAACACCACTTTGGGTTGTAGTAAAAGTATAGTATTGCGTTTGGGCACTGTAACCCCAAAAAACCTGAATTAATAATGTATCACCAGGATATAATGGGCTTAGAGGCTGCAAGTAAAGAACCAGCCACCCATTTGAAGCAGCCGTCCAAGTCCGGTTTATATTTTGCTGCATTGGAATCTGGTTACTAAAACTATCATAGGGGTTGAATAAGCTATAATTCTTATGAGGAACATACACAGCGAAATTCAACTCCTGGCCGTTCTCAACACAATTACTATAAGTCATGCTGAATTTCCCATTTTTATCAGGATACGTAATGAGGTCAATATTTTGATCATAAGTTGACCCTCCAATCAAAGACAAATACGTTCCCGAATCAGTAATTGGCAAACCTGTTTTTCCATCAAGCAGTGTACCGGAAACAGTATAGGAGGTATGACAGTCGGTGTTTTTATTGCAACTGCAAATCGCAAATAATAGTAAAACAGTAAAAAGTTTTAGGGGTATATTTTTCATATCATGGTATTTTTAAAATTATCAAAACTATAAGTGCTGGTCATATTATTACCCACCACCATAAAATCGTTAATCAACCTATAGCGATAATACCAATACCTGTGAAAATATATATGCAGGTGTTCCTGGTCCCAGTTGGAACTTTGGCTGTATACTAAACCAGGCAGAGCTAAGGCAAAAATAAGGCTTAATTGTATTGTTATATTTTTCATATAAGTCTTTTTAAAAAAGTATATAGTTTCTTTTTAATATTTAATAGTATAGCGACTAATATTTGGGTCACCAATAACATCACCTTCAAATGCATGGTTATTTATATTTTTTTCCCCGCGCCCCCAATTTATAAAATAATCCCCTACAGGCAGATATAAGCTATCTAAGACCCCGGTTTGTGTTGTTAAAAAAAAATAATTTTTTGTAGAATCATTATAAACAAAAGAAAGCTGAACTAAAAGGGTATCCCCATCCAGTAAAGGACTGAGAGGCTGCAATCTAAGTACTAACCATCCATTTGTAGCAGCCGTCCATGTCCGGTTTATATTTTGTTGAATTGGGAGAAGGTAACCTAATGAATCATATGGATTGAACAAATAATAACTCTTATAGGGAACAATTATACCAAAATTCAATTCTTGTATATCATTATCACAACTATAATAAGTCATACTAAATTTTCCGTTTTTGTCCGGATATGTTAAAAGGTTAAAATTTGAGCCATTATTGTTATTAATTGGTCCCCCATTTAAATACAAATAAGTCCCGGAATCAGTAATAGGCCGCCCTGTTTTGCCATCAAGCAGTGTGCCCGAAACCGTATAAGAGGTATGGCAGTCGGTGTTTTTATTGCAACTGCAAATCGCAAATAATAGTAAAGCAGCAAAAAGTTTTAGGGGTATATTTTTCATATCATGGTATTTTTTGTATTATCAAAACTATCAGCGCTGCTATTATTGGTACCCACTACCATAAAATCATTAATAAGCCTATAGCGGTAGTACCAGTACCGCTTATTGTATATATGAAGGTGGTCCTGGTCGTTATTGCTTTGGCCATGGCCTAAACAGGGGAAGGCCATAATAAAAATTAAACTTAGTTTTATCAGTAGATTTTTCATAGAATATTTTTAATGTTTTTTAGTATTTTACGGTGTAGCGATTGACATAGGGGTCACCTAAAACGTACCCTTCAAAATCATTGTTTTTTTGCAAATTTTTTATCCCACGTCCCCAACCTACACCATAACTACATATTGGTACATAAAAGCTGTCCAAAACCCCGGATTGGGTAGTTAATAAACTATAATTAAGGGTAGAATCAGGACGAGAGGGTAAATAAAATACAATCTGAATAAGTAATGTATCACCCGGGGGTAAAGGGCTTAATGGCTGCAAATAGATTAATACCCATCCATGCGTTGCTGCCGTCCAGGTTTGGTTTATATTCTTTTGAGGAATTATATTACCAAAAGCTCCCGAATCGCCAGGGGCAAACAAATAAGGGTCAAATAAGTAATATTCATGATTGGGGGAGTTTAAATCAAGATAGACAGAATAATTACCACATACAGTATAGGGAATACTGAATTTGCCGTTTTTGTCAGGTATTACCGGAGCAGATGAAGTAAAACTATAACCGATATTAGGGTTATTCGGGTTATCAGCGGCGGTTAGGTTAAGGCTGATACCTGAATCAGTAATAGGCAAACCTGTTTTACCGTCAAGCAAAGTACCTGAAACGGTATAACTGCTACAAGCAACCTCCTTCTTATTGCAGCTACAGATAGCGAATATCGCAAGCATAGCAAAAAGTTTTAGGGGTATATTTTTCATATCATGGTATTTTTTGTATTATCAAAGCTATACGCGCTGCTATTATTGGTACCCACCACCATAAAATCATTTATAAGCCGGTAACGATAATACCAGTACCGCTTATTATATATGTGCAGATGGTCCTGGTTTTCATATATATTGCTTTGCCCAAATACTATGCCCGGAAAGACCAGGATAAAAATTAAAGTAATCTTAATTATTAAATTTTTCATATTAAAAATTATTTTTTAGTATTTTATAGTATAACGGCTGACGTAGGGGTCGCCTATAATGAATCCATTAAAATCATTGTTTGTTTCCAAATTTTTTATTCCTCGCCCCCAACCTACACCATATCCACATACGGGTAAATAGACGCTATCCAAAACCCCAGATTGAGTTGTAAAAAAAGAATAATTAACAGTCGAATCAGGTCTTGAAGACAAATAAAATACAATTTGAATTAGTAATGTATCGCCCGGGGATAATGGGCTTAGTGGCTGCAAGTTTATTACTAACCAGCCATTTGTAGCCGCTGTCCATGTCCGGTTTATATTCTGTTGCATAGGTATTTGACTGCTTCCGCTATAATAAGGGTTGAATATATAATAATTTTTATGAGGTGTGTTTAGGTAAAAGTACATTATTTGCTTGTAGTCATCACAACTAATATATTTCATACTGAACTTCCCATTTTTATCAGGATTTGTCGAAACGTCAATGCCAGGTATATTATTATCATAATTCGGTGCTGCTTGCAATTCCAAATAAATCCCGGAATCAGTAATAGGCAAACCTGTTTTGCCGTCAAGCAGTGTACCTGAAACAGTATAGGAGGTATTGCAAGTACTATTTTTATTGCAGCTACAGATAGCGAATATCGCAAGCATAGCAAAAAAATTTAGAGATGTGTTTTTCATATCAGGCTATTTTTTAAATTATCAAAACTATAAGTGCTGGTCATATTATTACCCACCACCATAAAATCATTAATGAGTCTATAGCGATAATACCAGTACCTCTTATTATAGATATGCAAATGGATCTGGTCCCAATTTGTACTTTGGCTATGTCCAAAGAAAGAAAATGCCATAACAAAAATTAAGACTAATTTTATTGCTCGAGTTTTCATAGTATACTATTTTGTTCTTTCGGAGTTATTTTATAGTTAATATTTTATAGTATCCCTGCTAATATAAGGGTCGCCTATATTTTCCCACTCATATCCTATACTTTTTCCGTTTTTTCCAAGCCTGGAAATTACGAAGAACCTACCTGCTGGAAAATACGCGCTATCCAGAATTCCCGTTTTTGTTGAAAGAAAAGTATAGGTTATTGAAGTATCCACATTTTGAAAATTAATAAAAAGAGTATCGCCAGGCAATAAGGGACTTAAAGGTTTTAAATACAGAACAAGTACCCCATTGGTTGCCGCTGTCCATGTCTGGTTTACGTTTTGTTGCAAAGGAACTCTATTGCTTATGGTATCAAAGTAGGGATCGAACAAATTATAATTCTTATTAGGAGTATTTAGGCTGATATATAATATTTGGTGTCCTGTAAACCCACAGCTATTATAAGACAAACTGAACTTCCCCTTCTGACTAGGATATGATGTTACAGAAATCCCTGGTTGATTATCTTCATAATCATCCGCTGCATACAAACTCAAAGTAGTACCGGAGTCAACAATTGGCAATCCAGTTTTGCCGTCAAGCAATATACCTGAAAAGGTATATGAGGTGTTACAATTATTTTCATCCTTATTGCAACCAGGAATCGCAAATAATAGCAAAACAGCAAAAAGTTTTAGGGGTATATTTTTCATATCATGGTATTTTTTAAATTATCAAAACTATAAGCGCTCGTCATATTTGACCCTACTACCATAAAATCATTAATAAGCCTCCATCTGTAGTACCAGTACCTGTGGTTGTATATATGCAGGTGGTCCTGGTCATTCAGGCTTTGGCTATAAGCAGAATCAGTAAAGATCAAGCATAGCAATAAACTTATACTTATTATTAAATTTTTCATATACTTATATTATAGAATTTGACAGTTTTTTTAATAATTTATGGTATAACGGTTTATGATGGGATCTCCAATAAGCCCCCAATGCCCATATTTGTATTCATTTTTTTTTCCACGTCCCCAATTCAAAAAATATGACCCTGCAGGTAAATAGACGCTATCCAGAACCCCGCTCCGGGTGGTTAATAGTAAAATGCAGCAGAGGGCTCAAATCAATTAAAAGGGTATCGCCGGGCAACAACGGGCTTAATGGTTGCAAACGCAATACTAACCACCCTTTTAAAGCTACATACCATGTACGGTTGATATTCTGTTTAATGGGAATTTGCTGGTCGAATGTACTATCATAAGGGTCAAGAAACCTGTAATTAGTATCAGGGGTATGCAGCCAA